>Ga0136653_10000369_pt1 | contig 23690 bp, 17 predicted proteins | sample LakKivw275mmetaG_FD_94866 | JGI IMG/M metagenome (GOLD analysis project Ga0136653, IMG submission 94866) | Anoxic lake water microbial communities from Lake Kivu, Rwanda to study Microbial Dark Matter (Phase II) - Lake Kivu water 275m metaG... | ecosystem: Environmental > Aquatic > Freshwater >...
AGGTAAAGGCGGGCAAGAAGGCCGCCCCTCAATATTTATATGTATTTACTTTTGATGGAACCTGACTTATACTGTGGATAATTTTGAAGGAAACGGTTAGCGGCTATACATAAATATTGAGGCGAATTGAGTCTACCGATTCCTGTATATCACTTGAGAATAGATGCAGGGTAAGATCATCAAACAGGTAACTGTTGAGGGCGACATCGGAGAATTGGAGCTGACCGATGTAATAGATATTCGGGCTATTCAAGACCTAACAGACTATTTTTACGAGATCACCAATATCGGTATAGGTATATTGGACATTAAAGGTAATATTCTGGTTTCTGGGGGGTGGCAGGATATATGCAGCAAATTTCACCGCACACATCCTGATACTTGCGCCAACTGTCTGGAAAGCGATACGCATCTAGCACAGGGAGTCGGGTTGGGGACGTTCAAGCTTTATCGCTGCAGGAACGGCATGTGGGATGCAGCTACAGCCATCGTTGTCGGTGGAAAACACTTGGGCAATTTATACTGCGGCCAGTTTTTCTTCGATGACGAAAAGCCAGATTATGAATTTTTCCGCGCACAGGCCCGCCGCTACGGATTCAACGAGGCTGATTACCTGGCTGCGCTGGATAGGGTGCCCCGACGGAGCCGGCAAACGATGGATACCGTCATGGGGTTTTTTATCAGGCTGGCAGGTCTGATATCGTCACTTAGCTTCAGTAACATTAAGCTGGCCCGCAGCATAGACGAAAAGGAGGCGCTGGCCGAGTCGCTGCGGGAGAGTGAGAAAAAATATCGCAACCTGGTGGAAAATGCGGGCGAGGTCATTTTGATAGCGCAGGACGGACTGATCAAATATGTGAACGATACAAGAGAAGGGTACACCGGATATGCAAGGGATGAGTTGATAGAGAGCCGCTTTATCGATTATATTCATCCGGACGACAGGGCTGTGGGATGGAATATGACTTCCAGCGGTTAAGCGGCCGGAAGGCGCCTGTTTCATATGATTTCCGTATGATCGATAAAAGTGGGGAGATACGCTGGATCAATTTCAATGCGGTCGTGACTGAATGGGAAGGCAAACCCGCCACTCTGAATTTTCTAAGGGATATTACTGATCAAAAGAGGACGGAAAAAGAGCGCCGGGAGATGCAGGATAAACTACTGGCGGCAATGCATGCGGCGGTAGAAGCTATAGCAATGACTACTGAAAGAAGGGATCCGTACACGGCGGGGCATCAGAAACGGGTATCACAGCTGGCGGGCGCTATGGCGCTGGAGATGGGGCTGACTGAATTCCAGATTGAGGGGATTGAACTTGCCAGCAGCATTCATGATATCGGTAAAATCAACGTCCCTGCTGATATACTGAGCAAGCCGCGCAGTCTGAATGAACTTGAATTCGGCCTGGTCAAGGAGCATTCTTTGTCTGCTTACAATATACTTAAAACAATCGACTTTCCCTGGCCCATTGCCGAGATCGTGCTGCAGCATCATGAGAGATTGGATGGCTCTGGATACCCGGCCGGACTGACCGGGGAGGATATTTGTTTGGAAGCTAAAATTCTGGCTGTAGCCGATGTGGTGGAGGCTATGGCGTCGCATCGGCCTCATCGCCCCGCACATGGCATCGATGTCGCTTTGCAGGAGATCAAAGGAAAACGCGCTCAAGCTTTCGATGCCGTGGCTGTTGACGCCTGTCTCAGGTTATTTAATTTTGAGAGCTTTAAATTTGATTGACCCGTAAAGCTGATCATCCTAAGTGGGAAAAATTAATTACATGCAGGGAGGTTAAATGATGGAACAGGATTACAGGGTTTATCGGTATCGATGGGTGGTGCTGGCCATCTACATGTACATTTCAGCGTTGACACAGCTTTACTGGCTGAATTTCGCAGCTATCGATACCTATATTGAGGAAATGCTGCATATACCGGCCAGCAGCGCTCAATGGTTGACGCTGGTCTTTCCACTGATACAGGTCATCCTTACCATACCCGCCGGCATAATCATAGATAAAATCGGATTTAAGTGGGGTGTGGGTATCGGCGCTATCCTGACAGGCGTCTTTTCCCTGTTGAGATTGGCCGCGCCGGATTCGTTTAATATGCTGCTCATTTCCCAGATAGGAATCTCGCTGGGACAACCATTTGTGTTAAACGGGGTAACCAAGCTGGCTTCAGTATGGTTCGCTCCCAAGGAGGAAGCTACCGCTGTCGGACTGGGCACTCTGGCACTTTTTGTGGGTATGATGGTGGCGCTGGGCGCTACCCCGGTACTGTTGGAAGAACTCAGTTACACATCCATGCTATGGATTTACGGCATAGCCGGCATCTTCGGAACGCTGGTATTTGTTTTGATCGTCCGCTCAAAACCACCCACCCCGTCGCGGGCGCCGGAGGCCGAAATTTTAACCGGAAGCTGGGGTGGCCTGGGAGTCATTCTCAAGAACAGAAATTTCATATTGCTGGGATTTGTGACATTCGTAGGCCTGGGCTCTTTTAACGGACTTGCCACCTGGCTGGAGAAAATACTACAGGAGCTTCACAACATACCCATGGCCGAAGGCAGTACCATATCAGCTGCTATGATATTCGCAGGTATGATCGGCTGTATTGTGGTACCGATTCTTTCCGACAAGGTCAGGAAGCGCAAAATATTCGTGGTGCTTGCAACTCTGCTGGGCGCAATTTGTATCACAGCCATGATACTTATCAGGGGATACACGCCTAATTTGATCAATTGTATGATACTGGGCTTTTTCCTTCTCTCGGCGTTTCCGGTTATTCTCACAATGTCAGCCGAGGTCACAGGACCCCGGTATGCCGGCGTCTCAGTGGGATACCTGCAGTTGCTGGGGAACCTGGCGGCCGTGATACTGGTGCCGTCCATGGAGGCGCTGGAATCTTCGACCGGCCAGTTCGTCGCTCCGCTATCGCTGCTGGTCGCGCTCTTTGCGGGAGCGTTCGTCATATCTCTGTTGCTAAAGGATACGCACCCTCAGGCGTGATACAAAGTCAGCGGTTCTGCCTGCGGAAAATGGCTAAAGTGAGCTTTGCCGCATATTGTTTTCCTAAACTTTATGTTGAGCAGAATCGTTATTACAGGTGTGATCTAAGTGTAAAGGAGGCAATGAAGTGAAGACAATTTGGTTCTTTGTTGTATGCATAGGACTTGTGCTGCTGCCAGTTTTAGCGGCCTGTTCGCAGCCGGTTTCCACCGATGTTGTGAGTTCGGATAAGCCGAGAACAACGGCTTCGGCGGGACAGGGCGACCTGGCCTCTCTGGTCGACGGCAACAATATGTTTGCTCTCGATTTATACCGTGAGCTCAAAGGGAAACAGGGCAACCTCTTTTACTCACCTTATTCGATCTCGCAGGCGCTGGCCATGACCTATGCCGGCGCACGGGATACTACTGAAAAAGAGATGGCTGCCGCACTTCATTTCACATTGCCACAGAATAGTCTGCACCCGGCCTTTAACAGCCTCGATCAACAGCTGAAAGCACGCGGTCAGGGCGCAAAGGGCAAAGATGAAAAAGGTTTCCGGCTTAATATCGTCAATGCCATCTGGGGGCAAAAAGATTACAGGTTTCTGCCTGAATACCTGGATATGCTGGCTCAGAATTACGGTGCGGGACTGAGGACTCTGGATTTTCGCTCCGAGCATGAAACCTGCCGGCAGATAATAAATAAATGGGTGGAGGACCAGACCGAGCAGCGTATCAAAGACCTGTTGCAGGAAGGTGATATTGATCCTCTGACGCGTCTGGTTCTGACCAATGCTATATATTTCAATGCAGCCTGGGCCGATAGCTTTGATAAGAACCTGACCCGGCTCGCTCCCTTCCATTTACTGGACAGTTCGACCGTGGAAGTGCCCATGATGCAGCATTCCGAGCGGATGGGATATGCAGCCGGTGAGGGATACAAGGCTGTATCGTTACCTTACGATGGTCATGAGCTGGAGATGGTGGTGATGCTTCCCGACCAGGGCAAGTTCGCTGAATTCGAACAGTCTCTGGATGGGGATAGGGTGAAAGAAATTATTGAGACCATCGCACCCACACAGGTCAACCTGCGCTTCCCCCGTTTTAAGATCGAGTCCCAGTTCGACCTGGGTGGTGCGCTGTCTGGCATGGGAATGCCCACCGCATTCACCGATCTGGCTGACTTCTCCGGCATGACCGGCAACCGTGATCTATACATATCCGCAGTCGTGCACAAAGCTTTTGTAGAGGTGGACGAGGCGGGTACGGAAGCTGCGGCTGCCACCGCTGTTGTCATGCGGGCCACAGCTATGCCTCTTGAGCCGAAAGTGGTTACCGTCGACCGGCCGTTCATTTTTATCATAAGGGACGTACAGACAGGATCGGTAATTTTCGTAGGCAGGATGGTCAATCCGCTGTTATAGACCGACCATCGGGAATGGATTTACGCATCCGGCGTTGTTGGCGTCGATGAAACGGCCCTCGAGATCAGGCAGATAAACAGCGTCCAGAGAGCGGTTGAAAAGTGTTGTGTAGCGCTCAATGGCCTCCTGCACAGCCACTTCATCCGATTTATATTTGCCCTTCATGCCCAACTTCGCGGTCTTGACCTTCTTTAATGTAAATATAATCTTTCTTTAACATAAATATAATCCTCGGTCAGCAGGTATATCAAAGCCGAAATTCAGTTCGGAATGGTGGGCTTGCTGTGACTGGTAAACATGTAGTATATTAGGCGGGTCGGGATCACGATAGATTATGTGGAGGTGTACAGTATATGAAGACAGCAAAAACATTGTCACGGATCATCCAGTTTTCTATATGCGTTATCATCATTGTTACACTGCTGGCCTGCGCCACCCCAAAACAGGCATTTGAATATGAATCGAATGCGTCTATCAGACAGCAGCTTGCGCAGGCCCCCGCCTACCCGGAGATTGGATTCATTGTGTTCAGCGATCCCCATATCTACGATCCTTCGCTGGGCATTACCGGCAAGGCATTCGAGGCTTATCTGGATAAGGATCGCAAACTGCTGAGGGAAAGCCCCGAGATACTGGAATCAGCTATCGCATCGATTAAAAATCTTAAACACGATATCGTACTGGTGTCGGGCGATTTGACCAAGGACGGAGAAAAAGTCTCGCATGAGCTGTTCGCGAGCTACCTTGCTCAGTTGGAAGCGGCCGGCAAAAAGGTCTATGTGATTCCGGGCAATCATGACATTGTGAACGGGCACTCATACAAGTATGTCGGTGACAATATTGAGCGCGTGCCTAATATTACCGCCGATCAGTTTGCTCAGATGTATAGCGATTTCGGTTTTAAGGATGCGCTGCAGCGTGATCCGAACTCACTCAGCTATGTAGCCGAGCTTCAGCCGGGACTGTGGCTGCTGGCGCTCGATTCCAACCTCTACAGGGAGAATGTCGAAGACAAGGAGTCGGTCACTGACGGCAAGTTCAGCGCCGAGACGCTGATGTGGATCGAAAAAATGCTTGGTCAGGCTGCCAAAGAGAACAAGGCCGTTATCGTAATGATGCACCATGGCATCATGGAACACTACGCCGGACAACAGAAGAACTACGGCGAATATATTGTGGACGACTACGAGGAAGTGGCTAAGCTGCTGGCCAATTACAATGCTCGCCTGGTATTCACCGGACATTATCATGCCCAGGATATCACCGAGAAAAAGTATGACAACGGCAAGTTCGTGTTCGATATCGAGACAGGTGCGCTGGTAACATACCCTTGCCCGTTCAGAGTGGTAACCATCGATAAAGATCAAATAGCAACGATTGTGAGCGAGCGTGTAACGTCTATAGCTTCACACCCCGATAATTTCCCGGCATACGCCAAACAGTATCTGCAGGACGGTATCGCAACCATTGCTACAGGTGTACTGGTGGGATATAAGGTTGACCGCCCCGAGGCGGAGAAGATCGCTCAGGAAATAGCGGTTGGCTTTGGCGCCCACTATGGCGGTGATGAGCAACTGGCGCCCGGCCAGACGATGGTTACGGAAACCGGTTTAAGCCCCCTGGCATGGCTGGTTATCCAATACCGCAAGGATCTGATCCTTGGACTCTGGAATGACCTGCCCCCACCGGACAACAATCTGACGATAAACCTTAAGGACGGCAGCTGGAAGTAGGAAGCAGTCAGAAAATCACCACCTGCGGCATTAAGGCCGGCCCTGATTAGTCACATATCAGGAGGTATCAGCATGGACGAGCAGAAGATCTGGTTCCTCGTGATAAACTCGTTGGGGGGCTTTGCGGTGATCGCCAGTTACGTGGCCGGCATGGTCACCCATCCCAACACCGAGCAATTAACCTGGGGACGTATCACACCTGCGCTTAAGTCGGTTTATCTGGTGAGCATGCCGCTGGCGGCCGTAGGTTATTTGCTCTTTCTCTATTTCATTCTGTTTCAGCTCGATGCAGGGGGTGTACAGATCTGGGGTTTCGATGGTTTCCTTGTCCTGGATATGGTCTTTGCAGTTATACTGGTTTTCTCGGCCTTCTGGATGCCATTGACATATAAATTGATCGAGACTCAATGGCGGGGTTGGTGGGTTTATATTCGTATGGCGCTTTTCTTTGTCGCCCTGGGCTCCCTGGCACTATTATGTGCATTACTGATGATCAGTCAGAGAGAGCCGGCCTGGAGCTACTGGCTGGCAGTATCAGGCGCAGTCGTGTTTTTTGTTCAGACCGGTATCATTGACGCCTTTGTCTGGACGGCCATGTTCCCTTATAAGTAGTCGCGACTGAAAGTTTTTATAAAAAACGTTACAATATCTTTTGAACCCGGCGCTCTGCAGCCAGCAAATCTATTCCGGATTCGATAGGAGACACTATGTGGCGTAAAGGATGGCGCGAACAGGCTCTATCACAGATCGACCAGCCCTGGGACCTGATCGTTATAGGGGGTGGAATCACAGGAGCCGGGGTGCTGTTTCAAGCAACTGCGGTGGGGCTCAAAGCACTGCTGGTGGAAGGCGGCGATTTTTCTTCGGGCACTTCGAGCCGATCTTCAAAGCTGATTCACGGCGGCCTGCGCTATATTTTGAACAAGCAGTACAAGGTAACTCAGGAGTCGGTGCGGGAAAGGGAGTGGCTGCTGAAAGAAGCCCGTAATCTGGTGACCAAGCTGGGATTCATATTTCCAAACTTCGAACGTTATCACGTTAAAACCAACAAGATCGGCCAGATAATCGCTGTCTACGATCTGCTGGCACCCAAATGGGACCATCGTTCCTATAGCAGAGAGAAGATACTGAAAGAATACCACGTTTTGAAATCGGAGGGTTTGCTGGGTGGTTACCTGTACTATGATGCGGCTATGGACGACAGCCGTATCGTCCTGCGCGTGTTGAAGGAATCTGTCAGGAACGGCGGCACTGCCATAAACTATCTGAAAGTGGAAAAGCTTCTATCAGACGGCAGCGGTCAGGTGCGTGGCGTAGCTCTCAAAGATACGTCATCGCCGTCCGGCAAGACCTTCGAAGTTAATGCCAGAGTGTTGGTTAATGCATCCGGGCCATGGGCTGATCAACTGCGGGGGCAGATCGGCCAATCCGCCCGGCTGCGCAGGCTGCGCGGCAGCCACCTCATCTTTCAGCGCGAGAAGCTGCCTATGAAGGATGCGCTTACGTTGTTGCACCCAAAGGACAATCGTGCCATGTTCGTTATCCCCTGGGAGGGGACCATCATGATCGGTACTACGGACATAGACCACGATCCGGCTCTGGATGTAGATCACAGCGAACCGTTCGCAAGCCGGGACGAGATAAGCTACATACTGGATGCCTCGGCTTTTCTCTTCCCCGGCCTGGGCCTCACCCGAGGTGATGTAATCTCATCGTTTGCCGGCCTTCGGCCTATTATAAAGGGAGACGCCGATACACCCGGCAAAGAGTCGCGGGCACATGCTCTGTGGGAAGAGAACGGCCTCATCACTATTACGGGCGGCAAATACACTACATTCCGTATTATGTCGCGCCAGACAGTGGCGGCCGTGCTTAAGAAATTGGGCAGGCTGCCGGTGGTGAAGAACAAGCGTATCTTTCCCAAGCTGCCTCGCATAAGCGCGCCCAATATTGATCCCTCTACCCTGGCTTACCTGCTGGGACGGTATGGCAATGACACGGCTGAACTGATAAAATCCGCAGGCGCCGGAGAGCTTGAACGAATAGGCAGCCTGCCCAATGTTTGGGCTGAGCTGCGCTGGGCTGCGCGTGGAGAAGGCGTGGTGCACCTGGCCGACCTGCTGCTGAGAAGGGTCAGGTTAGGTATGCTGCTTCCCGGCGGCGCCGAAGACCAGTTCGCGCGCGTGCGCAAAGTGGTACAGGCTGAGCTCGGATGGAGCGATGAGCAGTGGCAGGTTGAGTCAGCAGCTTATATGGATACCTGGCGAAGATATTACAGCCCCACCCCCGGCTGAAAATTACATTAAGGCGCTATACCAAGAAACACTGAATACATTTGCCTGCAGGAGGATTTATGGCACATAAAGACCGTTTTTATCCCCAATGGTGCGAAGAGGAAGCACCTCCCCGCTCGTTCCGTAGTCTCATTAAATACGGCGACCCCGGAGGTTTCAAACACCCTAATCCCGGCATGTTCCAGCTGATCAAGGAAAACTTCGGCATGACGAACGACGATTTTATACAGCCCAGCCTTTGCATGGACGAGATAAAAATCGAAATACCTCCAAAGCTGCCCGCATCGCAGATTGAGGTACTTAAAAACATCGTGGGCGCCGGCAACTATTATATGGACACTTACAACAGAACACGCACGTCATATGGCTCGGGAATTATCGACGTGCTGCGCCTGCGAAACCATATACTTGAGAACCTGCCGGATATAGTACTTTGTCCGCGCGACCGCAGGGATGTACAGGAAGTTGTCAGGTTCTGTGACGAAAATCGTATACCTTTGTACGTAGTCGGCGGCAATTCCAGCGTTACACGAGGCAAAGAAGCGGTGAAAGGTGGCGTCTGCCTGGATATGAACACGCATATGAACAAGGTCATCTCCATCAACGAAAACAACCAGACCGTCACGGTGGAGGCCGGCATTATGGGCCCGGATCTGGAAAGGATATTAAATAATGCGCCTGCCACACTCAAAGCTAAAAGGCGCTATACCGTGGGCCATTTCCCTCAGTCCTTCGAGCATTCCTGTGTGGGTGGTTGGGTGGTCACACGAGGCGCCGGCCAGAACTCAACCTATTATGGCAAAATCGAAGATATGGTGATATCACAGGAATACGTCACGCCCATCGGCGAGTTTAAAACACTGGAATTTCCGAGGTCGGCAACCGGGCCGGATTTCGACCAGATCATGATCGGAAGCGAGGGGACATTCGGCATTCTGGTCAGCTGTACGCTCCGTCTGTGCCGTTATATGCCGGAGAACAGGCGCAGGTTCTCTTATCTATTCAAGAGTTGGGAGGGAGCCCTTGAAGCCTGTCGCGAGGTTATGCAGGGCGAGTTTGGATTCCCCTCGGTTTTCCGGATTTCAGATCCCGAAGAAACCGACGTGGCCCTGCGCATGTACCACGTTCACGGCACGCCTGTCGACTCGGTGCTGAGGGCGTTGGGCTATAAGCCCATGCAGCGCTGCATGTTTATCGGCATGTCCGAAGGAGACGGTGATCTGGCACGGCTGGTGGCCAAAAAGTTAGACAGCATATTCAGGAAACACGACGTCTTCAACCTTAGTGTAGCCAAAGTCACCCAGTCCTGGGAGAAAACCCGCTTCACCGATCCTTTCATACGTGAGGACCTGATGGATTACGGTGTGCTGATCGATACCCTGGAGTGCGCCGTCACCTGGGACAATCTTGCGCAGGTGCATGCAGACGTCAGGGCGTTCATCAAGTCACGACCGAAAACCATCTGCATGACGCACCTTTCGCATGCCTATCCTCAGGGCGGGAACCTGTATTTCATATTTGTTGCCAAGATGAAGGAGATCAATGAGTACCTTGAACTTCAATACGGCGTGCTGGATGCTATTCAGAAAGCAGGAGCTACCATGAGCCATCACCATGGCGTGGGCAAACAGACCGCGCCCTGGCTGGAAGGGCAGATCGGCAAGGCTCAGGTCGATGTTATACGTGCTTTACGCGACCATTTCGACCCGCACCATATTATGAATCCTGGCGGCACACTGGGTCTGGATATGTCGGAAGAACAAATGGCAAAACGATGGGGTTTCAGGAAATAAGTTACATGGGCAGGAGTTGATTCCCGTCATCACAGTATAGATAATCGAATATAACGTGGAGGTTTGCCATGGCTGAGAACTTGCTGGCAATTGATGTTGGAACACAGAGCGTACGAGTATTGCTGTTTGATCCCAGAGGGAAGCTGATCGCTAAACATCGCGTGCCTTACGAGCCTTATTACTCCGATGCGCCGGGCTTGGCCGAACAGAGGCCGCAGCTCTGGTGGGAATCTCTGGCCAAGGCCTGCCAGGGCCTCTGGCAGAAGCCTGAGGTAAAGAAAGACAGTATTGTCGCGGTGGCGCTTACCACGCAGCGGGCGACCATGATAAATGTCGATGAGAATGGCGAACCTCTCAGGCCGGCCATCCACTGGCTTGACCAGCGTCGCACGCTGGGGCAACCGCCGGTGGGGGGCTTCTGGGGCGCGGCTTTTGCTGTGGCCGGGGCCAGTGAGACTGTCGCTTACCTGCAGGCCGAGGCGGAGGCCAACTGGATACGCACGCACCAGCCGGAGATATGGAAGAAAACTCATAAATACCTTTTCGTGTCCGGCTACCTGACCTACCTGTTGACAGGCAGATTTGTAGATTCCGTCGGCTGCCAGGTCGGATATATTCCCTTCAACTATAAGAGCCAGAACTGGGAAGCCAAAGGCAGCTGGAAATGGCAGGCTATCCCGATGGATGCCAGGATTTTGCCTGACTTGATACTGCAGGGTAAAGTGCTGGGAGAGATAACGACCAAAGCATCGGAGACTACGGGAATACCGGCGAGGTTGCCTTTAATCGCCGCTGCCGCAGACAAGGCCTGCGAGGTACTGGGATCAGGCGCCCTTGAACCGAACGTAGCCTGTCTCAGCTATGGAACAACTGCCACCATCAATACTACTCACGATAAGTATATAGAGGTTATACCTCTCATACCCCCTTACCCGGCTGCTGTGCCCAAACTTTATAACTTTGAGATACAGATTTTCCGCGGCTACTGGATGGTTAGCTGGTTCAAGCAGGAATTTGGCCTGCGGGAACAAAGAATATCGGATGAAAAGGGCGTAGAGCCGGAGGTCCTCTTCGACGATCTGGTCAAAGCAGTCCCTCCCGGTTCCCAGGGGCTTGTACTGCAGCCCTACTGGTCGCCCGGGCTGCGGTTTCCCGGACCTGAAGCTCGCGGCGCCATAATCGGCTTCGGCGATTCGCATACCCGCGCCCACATCTATCGCGCCATACTCGAGGGTCTGGCTTACGCGCTGAGAGAAGGCAAAGAGAAAACAGAGAAGCGCAGCGGTGTGAGGATAACCGACCTGCGTATCGCAGGCGGCGGAAGCCAGAGCAACGCCGCCATGCAGCTAACTGCGGATATCTTCGGACTCCCCACCGCCAGACCACACGTCTATGAGGCATCAGGTCTGGGGGCCGCTATAGATGCCGCTGTGGGAGTGAAGATACACGGGGATTATAAATCGGCTGTAAGCGAGATGACGCATCTGGGTGATTGTTTCGAGCCCAATCAGGATACACAGGCCGTTTATGAAAAGCTTTATCACGATGTTTATCTCAAGATGTATAACAGGTTGAGACCACTCTATCAGGAGATTAAAGTTATCACCGGCCGGGCCGGCGCAGTGGGTTGACGAGCTGCCCGGGCTTGATCGCTTAATCGTGAAGCTGTTTTCGGCTTTACGTTCCGGCAGTAGCAGGTCTGATGATAATCACAAAGGCGGTGGCTATGATCAGTCCTGCGGCTGCAGCTAAATAAGGGATTTGATAGTCACCCGTCGCATCGAAAATACTGCCCGCTACCCAGGGGCCTATGCCCAGGCCTATGCCGTCCGAGACCATGAGGGCGCTGAATACGGATCCCAGCGCCTTTCCACCGAAAACACTGCGTGTAATACGTACCATCTGTGTGACGAATCCACTATAAGTGATGCCATAGATCGAGGCAAAGACGTAGAATGCCCAGGGTTCGCTGCAGAGAGCGATAAAGGCAGTATTCAACCCCAGCAAAACGGTGCAAAATAGCATTATCGGTTTGATACCGATTCTGTCGGAAAGGACGCCGGAGGATAGCCTGCCGACTATACCGAAAATTCCGATCAGTGTAATCAGGATAGCAGCATGTACTGAGTCTATTCCTGAATCCACGGCATAAGGAACAAGGTGAAGCATAACCAATCCCAGGCTGGATAGAAAGAGCAGAAACATGGCAAAAAGCATCCAGAACTGGCCGGTGCGGACGGCCTGCGAGACTGTCAGCCCGATTTCCAGGTCCGAAGTAGCGGATTGTTGAGTCGAAGTCGGGTCCTTGCCGTCGGATGAGTCCGGTATAGAGATATTACGCGGAGGGCTGCGCATCAGCAGAGTAGACGGTATGCAGAAAATAGCCACAACTATACCTGACAGGAGCACAGCTGATCGCCAGTCAATCGACGTGATGAGACAGCTTATGAGGAGAGGGATGGTTGCCGTTCCCAGACTTATACCCAGAGTGGCAACTCCCACAGCAAGGCCCTGTCTTCTGGTAAACCACACTGATACCAGAGCAACGGGGATGGCAAAGGAAGCGCTGATGCTGAGTCCCACCAGCAGTCCGGTGAATACATATAACTGCCACAATTCATGAATTTGGGAACTGAGAATCAGCCCCAGGCTCAGAAAGCCAACCGATATAGCCAGGACCCATTTGTAACCGAAACGATCGGCAAGTATGCCTGTGAAAGGCAGGGTGGTGGCATATGCGGTACCACAAACCAGCATAACGGCCGATGCCAGCCCGCGCGACCAGCCGAACTCATTCACTATAGGCAGGAATAAAACACCGTAGCTGAAATTCACCCCGCTCATAATGAAGGTGATGACAAAGGCGGAGGCCACCACCACCCAGCCGTAATGCAATTTCTTTTTGCTTATCATTCGCTGTCCGGCTGATAGTATTGATAGAGAGCTGTATTAGAACAAAGTATACCCGATAGCCAATGTGAGTAGTAAATTAATTGGATTGTGTGAGACCTGGTTGAAAGGGACGGTCTTAATTACGCATCTTCACGTGTGTATCGGGGGCGGCCTTCGCTGGGGCCATGGCGTTTGATGTTGTACATGGCGGCGTCGGACTTGCGCATCAGAGCCTCCATATCTTCACCATCGTCGGGGTAGACGGCCAGCCCCATACTGGCCGACATATTCAAGCGGCTGCCCTGTATGGAGAACGGCTCCTTGAAGGCAAGAGCGATCTTGTCGATGATCTTTTTGGCATCCTCTATCATATGCAGCTCAGGCATGAGCAAGAGAAACTCATCGCCTCCCATACGGGCTACCGTGTCACTTAAACGGACGCTCTCTTTTAACCTTATTGCTATGGCTTTGAGCAGATCGTCCCCGGCCTGGTGTCCTAAAGTGTCATTGACCGATTTAAAACGGTCGAGGTCGACCGCAATAATGGCCAGCCTGTGTTTATTGCGGTGAGCCTGTGCCAGCGCCATAGTAAAGCGATCATTGAGCAATACCCGGTTGGGCAGGCCTGTCAGAAAATCGTGAGTAGCCATCTCCGACAGCTTCTGTTCGAACATCTTTCGTTCGGTTATATCGCGGGCGATGCCCTGGATGGCGTATGGTTTGCCGTCACGCCGGATAAGAGAAGACTGAACTTCCACATATAAATATGTGCCATCCTTGCAGCGCAGCTTGAATTCCATCAGTTCCTTGTACAGCCCCGGCACGCCGGCCTTATTTAACATCGCCAGTACCACCGGCAGGTCCTCAGGATCAAAAAGCGATGCCACGTTCAGTGTGGACATTTCCTCTTTGCTATAACCAATGAGTTCCATGGTAGCGTGGTTGGCATCCAAAAACCTGCCTTCGAAATCGAGGATGTATATTAGGTTAAGAGAGCTGTCAAAAAGTGCCCGGTAGCGTTCCTCGCTCTGTTTTAACGCCTGCTCGGCCTGCAGACGCTCCGATATGTCTATACCCATGCCGACGAGATAAGGCTTATTTCCGATATCGACCCGGGCGCCGGTCAGCAGGTATCGTGTTTTGCTGCCGTCTTTCGCCAGTACCTGGGTTTCAATGGAGGAGTAGCCTTTGGAGAATACCTCACCGATTTTAGACGCAACCCTCTCCCTGTCTTCCTCAGCTATGGTGTTCAGCGCATTCATATTGCTCAGCTCCATAGCTGAATATCCGGTAACCTTCTCCTCGTTTTTGTTCCATCGTATGATGTTTCCTTTTTCGTTGAGCGTATAGAAAATGCCCGGCATGCTATCAAGTACCGAGTCCGTGAAGTTTTTCTCCTCCAGTAAGGCCTCTTCGAGTTGTTTCCGTTCAGTGATGTCTCGGGAGATACTGCGGAAGCCGATCGGCTGGCCTGTCTCGTCCCTGCGCAGGTCTATAGAGCTCTCTGCGTAAATAATTGTCCCATCACGGCGCAGTATTTTATGCGAGAAGGCCTTGTTGGGGTGCCCTGTCCTAAATACCTGGTTGAATGCCAGGAACATATTCTTGATTTCATCCGGCGGGACGCTGAAGCTGAAATTATTCCCCAGCAGCTCCTCTTTGGAGCAGAGAAGATTTGCACAAACAGAATCGTTAACGAATGTAAAATTGCCCGCCAGGTCCACCTCGTAATATGAGTCGTACATCTGCTCGAGGATTGTGCGGTACCTCTCCTCCGACTTGAAGATGGCCTGCTCCAGTGACCTGCGCTCTGTCACGTCACGGGCAACGCAGGTAAATCCTGTGGGATTGCCTTTCGCATCCCTGAGCAATGAAACGGAGGATTCTGCATAACCGGTGGAGCCGTCCTTGTGTATCACCATGTGCGCGAAGCCTTTATTAGGCTCACCTGTCAGGAAGACTTGATGAAATGCATCGTATACTTTTTTTCGGTCCTCTTCGGTCATGATGATACGGAAATTCTCGCCGTCCAATTCACCTTTCTCATATCCAAGGTTTCTGCATGTGGAGTCATTGACGAAAATGAAATTGCCCGCCAGATCAACGTGGTAGTAGGAATCCAACATCTGCTCGAGGATGCTACGGTACATCTCCTGGGAATGCGAGAGCGCCTCTTCGAGGCGTTTACTCTCCGTAACGTCGCGGCTGACGCAGATGAAGCCTCTTAGCTTGCCGCCGTTCTCCCTGATAGGGGAGACTGTTGAGTCGACCATCATAAGGATGCCGTCTTTTCTTCTTACTCTATGAGCGAATCCGGTGATGGTCTTGCCGGATTTGAAAACCTGGTTAAAAGTTCGATATACGGTCTCCTGTTCCTCCTCCGGGATGATCATGCGGAAGTTCTTGCCATCCAGTTCGTTAAGCTTGTAATGAAGGCCGCGACACATGGAGTTATTGGTAAAACCGAAATTGCCCGCCAGGTCAACTTCGAAACAGGCGTCATGCATTTGAGATAGTATTGCGCTGTGCAGCTGTTCTGATACGGCCAGGGCTTCCTCAAGCATTTTGCGCTGGTGGATGTCCATAAAGCTGCCCAGAGTGGCGCGCCGCCCTTTGTACTCAATTGAGGATACTGTCTCCATCACCCACATCATGTCACCGTTCTTTTTGAGGAAGCGGTATTCATAGGGACTGGCGGCCCGATGTTGCTTGAGGTTATGTATAGCTGTCTTGCGTACCGTCTCTCTATCGTCAGGATGTACCAGGTCGATAGAGTCGTGTCCCAGAAGTTCCTTTGAGATATACCCGGTCAGAGTTTCAAAAAAAGGGCTGAGGTAGATGAACTTATTGTCCTGTACTATGTAGATGCCTGCGCTGGTGCTCTGGAGCAGAGCCTGACCCAGAGCGGCCTGGTCAGCCTGGCTGGCAGTAATTTTCCCGCTGCGTGCACATTGCTTTTGAATCGGTTTCCGCGGGTTTGCCATGTATTGCCTCTATAACTAACTCATACCTAAACTTCAACCTGCATCACGAACCGCCATAAATCGTAGTGAGTTATCAACTATTAATACACACAGGCTGAGAAATAACTTTCTGATTATAACATATTGAGGCGTACTGTTTGAACACGCAGTTAAAATTACCTGGCAGCAGCTAATCGTAATAACCGGCCTGTATCTCTCCGACGGTCTTGAAAAGGATCCTGAGATTATCCTCGGGCATAGTATACTGTATCTCATGCGTGGTTCCCAGTATGTGGCGGTTTTTAGCCCTGCCGATGCGATAGCATGCGATAATATCCTGCTTATACTCCTCCGGCGTCATAGACTCTCCCCTCTGTATGTCGATGCCGGTGATGAAACATAACTTATCCCCAAATTTGTCCACAGCGAGCTTGAAGTCGTTCCCGGCGGCCGGCTGAAATGACTGCAGCATGTCGATGCCCATTTGCACGTAAAATTCGAGGAATGGCATCTGGTATCCGCAGGAATGCAGGCATACCAGCGCGCCGTCCTCGTGGGCGGCGTCGACCTGCTTTTTAAGCCTGGGGTACATGAATTCCTTCCACATTTTCATCGAAATAAGAGGGCGGTTGTTGTAGCCGTAATCATCATAGATAAATACAACGTCCGCACCTGCCCTGATACTCCTGCGCGCGATCTCAATCTCATGATCAATGAACCTGTCCATGAATGATTTAAGCTCATCCGGATATTCAATTAGCCATGTCATGTACTTTTCCAGGCCTATCATCTGGTTGCTGGTCCAATCGTGAGGACCCCAGGCTTCTGCAGCTATGCTGTGGCAAGGGTATTGCTTCCTGTACCGGCGGAAGGTGTCGTAGAGGCTGTCCCTGGTTGCATCGGGAAAACGGTAATTCTTAAGGTCATCAATCTTCTTGACGGGGGGGTCTATCATGTCGGGATAGATACCTCCGCCTATCTTGCGGCCGACATTGTAGATATCAATGATATCGATGTGGCCTTTTTTATAGCTCCATTTGCTGTAATTCGGTGTGGCGTAAGAGGCCAGCACCATGTCCGCACCCAGATTAATGCCGTAGGCATTGGCGAAATTATAGCTGTGGATGTCCCAGAGCAGGGGCAGGAACCTCCAGAGCTCGGCGGCCTGCATATATCCACCCTTTTTGAGCCGATTCCAGAGGAATTTTGCCGCCAGGTCCCTGTTCCATTGACCGGAGGGCTTATATTCGGCCATCAGCCTGCAGCCTGTGTGTGCTTCGATCCAGTAGAATACAGGCACACGATCAGAGGGCAGCCCCCTTGCAGTCGCATGAATCCTCTCTTTAGGTGTCATAGCGACTTTGCTCCGGCTACTCATGGCCTGTCTCCTGATGGGTATGAAGTCTGTCTAATTCTTACGAGCAACGATAGAGCGCGCGTATTCTCTGCCGGCTATACAGTCCGGGCCATAAAAATCCGCCCCTATATTTTTGGCGTAGTTATCGTTGAGAGGGGCTCCTCCTACCATGATTTTTACACCCTGGTGTAATCCTTCCCTGTCAATAGCTTCAATAACGTCCTTCATCATATACATTGTGGTGGAGAGCAGGGCGGACATGCCCATTACATGGGGTCTGTGCTCTTTGACGGCCTCCACGAACTGCTGGGTTGAAACGTCCGAGCCGAGGTCCACCACTTCGAAGCCGGCGCCTTCCAGCGCCATGATGAGCAGGTTCTTGCCGATATCGTGCAGATCACCTTTGACCGTGCCAACCACGGCTTTGCCGCTTCTGGTGACCGTTCCGGTAGTTGAGCGCTGCTTGATAACCTCCACACTTTTCTGCATGGCCTTGGCCGATACCAGCAGTTCAGGCAGGAAGTACTCGCCGTCCTGGAAAAGCTTGCCAACCACGTCCATGGCTGGTATCAATGCTTGCTCCATCAATACTTCGGCCGATCCGCCTTCGTCCAGTAACCTGGCAACCATGGCTGCTGCCCTGTCAGACTTGCCGTCTATTACCAACTGCTTTAGTTCTTCCATGCTTTTTCTCCTAGTTATATTAAAGGCCTTCAACTGTATCCGATTGTGCATTATGGCAATAAAAGAAACATTTTACAAATGCAGGGCGTGACTTTCAATCCGGCAATTTTCCTTATGTGAGTATGCCTGCTGCTTGACTGATCGATGCAATGGCAGTTTAATAGTAATCGTAGTTTTTAGCAGGGGTGAGTAATGCCTTTTTCGCAATGGGTACTTATGGCTTACCCGTCGTATGCCATATGCATCGCAATAATTGTTATCTCGGTAGCTTTTGGCATATGCGGTGTATTGATTGTACGTCGTTATCTCGATCGCTCGAAGCTGAAAAGTCACCATGACATTGCCGGTCCGCTTTTTGCCACACTGGGTGTTATCTACGCCGTTTTACTGGGCTTCACCACCGTTATTGTCTGGCAACAGTATGAAGATGCTAATATAACGTTGAACAAGGAGGCAAATTACTACGCCGATATTTATCGGGACATGAACGGACTTTCACCCGAATTCAAGGAGAAAGGCGAGGCGGCAATGGATGAATATATAGATGCAGTCATAAATGACGAATGGAAAGGGATCGGCTACGGAAAGCGCAGCGAAAAAGTTCAGGCCCTGGCGGCGCGGATATGGGAGCTTTACAGCAATTATCAACCGCAAACCGAGACCCAGAAAATATTTCTGGCCGAGTCTGTGCGGAAAATGAATGAGGCCGGTGAGATGAGGCGGCAACGTCTGATGGATGCAAGCAATGGACTGAATCCTGTTCTCTGGCTTGTCCTCATCATGGGCGGATGCATTACGATCAGCTTTACCTTCTTCTTCGGGTCCGATAACCTGATCCTCCAGTTGGTGATGACCACCCTGCTGTCGGCGCTTATTGGTCTTATGCTTTTCACCATACTGGCCATGGATCATCCCTACTCGGGCGATGTAAGCGTAAAACCGGATGCCTTGATTCAGATGTTGTCATACATAAAAGATTAGAATTACGGCCGGCCTGTAAAAAATTCAATATACATGGCAAAGGCTTTCAGCGGCCGACGCTTTGCTTACGTTTAATTTCAGTTGTATACTTACTGCAAATTTGACGGGGTAAATTTGCAGTGAATTCGATCAAGATACTGCTTGCCGAGGACCATGCCGTTGTAAGGGAGAGCATCCGGGAGGCGTTGACACGCGAGCGGGAGTTCAAGATTGTTGGTGAAGCGAGCAACGGCAGCGAGGCTGTCAATCTTGCTCGCGAATTGAAACCAGATGTAATAGTCATGGACGTAGCTATGCCCGGGCTGAACGGGATTGAAGCTACCAGGCAGATCAAGTCATTTCACCCCGGTGTATCTATACTGGTGCTCACAGCCTACGACGATGAGCAGTATATTTTCTCAGTGCTTTCGGCGGGTGCTGCAGGCTACCTGCTGAAAGACGTCGGTGTGTCTGACCTTGTGGAAGGTATCAAGACCGTATATAAAGGCGAGTCCGTGCTGCATCCCAATATAGCCAAGAAGGTTCTGCAAAAATTCCGCACAGGCAAGGCCGAGGCTGTGGAAGAACCGGCGGCGGATCTGCTCAGCGATAGGGAGATTACCGTTCTGAAGCTGGCCGCCGGCGGCCTCAGCAATAACGCCATTGCACAGGAGCTTCATTTGAGCGTGAGCACTATAGAGAGCCATCTCAGAACGATTTTCAGTAAACTGGGTGTAGGCTCAAGGACAGAGGCGGTGGTCGAAGCCATGAAGAGAAATTGGTTGAGTCTTAAGGACCTGAGCTGACCGGGCGGCCATGCCTTATATCAGCGTCATCTTAATACTGTTGATTGCCCTGGCTGTAACGGCAGGGCTGCTCATCTTTTTCGTAGTCAAACTTTATCTTGACAGGGAGGACCTGCGCACCAGCTCGGACGTTATTTTGGCTCGTGTGCTGGGCCGTTTCCCCCTTCCCGTGTTTGCCGTAAATAAAAAGCACCATGTCATTCAATGGAACAAGGCGCTGGAGGTGCTTTCAGGCATCAGCAAGGAAGAAGTGATGGGTACAAACAATCAGTGGAAAGCCTTTTATGGGAAGGAAAGGCCGGTGTTGGCCGACCTTATAGCGGATGGAGCTTCGGAGGAGGAGATATCTGCTCGCTATCAGGGCAGCGCCAGAAAATCGGCTCTTATCAGGGGCGCCTATGAAGCCGAGGATTTCTTTCCATTGCTGGGCGAAGACGGTAAGTGGTACCACTTCACTGCCAGCCCTCTCACCAGCCGGGGAAAGGTAATAGGGGCCATCGAAATACTGGAGGATGTAACAGAGAGGCATATAGCCGAGCAGAACCTGCGCTACTATGCCAGGCAGATCACGCGGGTACAGGAGGAAGAGCGCAAGTACATCGCCAGAGAACTTCACGACACAACAGTGCAAACGCTGGTGGCTTTGATCTATCAGATGGATAATTTCCGGTCGGGCAAACCTGTTCTTACGGAGGAGGAGACGGCAAAGCTCAATGCCATATATCAGAGAATGAAGACGGCGGTTGAAGAGGTCAGGAGGTTCAGCAGGCAGCTTCGTCCGCCGGTTCTGGATGACCTGGGCCTGCTCCCGGTGCTTGAGTGGCTCAAAGGCGAACTGAAGAAGATGTATGAAATGGAGGTCGAGATCACAGTCACGGGTGAACATAAACGGCTCCAGCCTGACACGGAGCTCGCCCTGTTCCGCATTATCCAGGAGGCTCTTATTAATGCTGCCAAGCATGCCAAGGTTTCATCGGCCGCCGTGCTGATCAAATATCTCGAACATCACATTGATGTTAGCGTGATTGATCGTGGAGTGGGATTCGACCTGGCCGGTAAAATTGATTTGTTGCCGAGGGATGGCAAGCTGGGCCTGGCCGGCATCGTAGAGCGTGTGCAGATGCTCGGAGGAAAGGTGGATATCGATTCGGTCAGAGGCAGGGGCACCACCATTAACGTAGAGGTACCGCTCTGAAATGAGTCTATCGAACTGCAAAGACGGACATAATCGCCCGCCCGTCAGCCGGGTTCTGCGACGGCCTGTCACTATCCGGAGGATTTAAAAATCACCGCCGCCAGCGGAGGTAGCGTAATACTGAGCGAATACGGCCTGCCGTGAAAGGACTTTAATTCGGCTTCGGCTGCCCCGAGATTGCCCTGGCCGCTCCCGCCATATTCCGCGGCATCACTGTTAAGTACCTCTATCCAATTTCCTCCCCGTGGCACACCCACGCGGTATCCTGAATGCGGCAAGGGTGTAAAATTCAAGGACACAAGAAAAACATCCTCTGTGGAGCTTCCGCGGCGCAAATATCCCACCACACTGTGCATCGCATCATTGCAGTCCACCCATTCGAAGCCGCCGGCATCGAAATCCAGCTCGTAGAGCGCCGGTTCGCTTCTGTAGAGCCGGGCGATGTCCCCCACCAGTTTTTGCAGCCCGCTGTGTGGAGCATACTGCAGAAGATGCCAGTCCAGGCTTCTCTCGTGGTCCCACTCCTTCCATTGCCCGAATTCGTTTCCCATGAAAAGCAGCTTTTTACCCGGCTGCGTGAACATGCAGGAAAACAGCAGGCGCAGGTTGGCGAACTTCTGCCAGTCGTCGCCGGGCATTTTACCTGTGAGGGAGGACTTGCCGTGCACAACCTCGTCGTGGGATAGGGACAGGACAAAGTTCTCACTGAAGGCATAGAGCATGCGGAATGTCAGCTTATCGTGATGATACTTTCGATGAACAGGATCCTTGGAAAAGTACTCCAATGTGTCGTGCATCCATCCCATATCCCATTTCATGCCAAAGCCCAGCCCTCCCACATAAGTAGGCCGGCTGACCATTGGCCAGTCGGTCGATTCCTCAGCGATGGTCTGCGCATGCGGATAGCTGAGATAAATCTCTTCGTTGAAACGGCGCAGAAATGAGATCGCATCAAGGTTCTCCCGACCTCCGAACTGATTAGGCACCCATTCACCTTTTTTACGTGAGTAGTCGAGATATAGCATAGAGGCCACGGCGTCCACACGCAGCCCGTCCACGTGGTATTTATCCAGCCAGAACAAGGCGCTGCTCAGCAGGAAGCTGCGCACCTCGTGGCGTCCGTAGTTGAAAATATAGCTCTTCCAATCGGGATGGAATCCCCTGCGCGGATCGGCATGTTCATAAAGGTGCGAGCCGTCGAAAAAGCCCAGTCCGTGATTATCATTGGGGAAATGCGAGGGAACCCAGTCGAGTATGACCCCGATATTGCTCTGATGCAGGTAATCCACCAGGTACATGAAGTCCTGGGGAGTGCCGTAGCGGCTGGTGGGAGCGAAATAGCCTGTTACCTGATATCCCCAGGAACCGTAGAAAGGGTGCTCCATAACCGGCATCACCTCTACATGCGTGAAACCCATATCATTGACATAATCCGCTAATCTGGGAGCGAGTTCCCTGTAGCTGAGATGCCTGTTGTTATCTTCCGGCATACGCATCCACGATCCGGGATGCACTTCATATATGGATATGGGAGCGTCCAGCCCGTTTGCCTTGCCTCGCCTGTCCATCCATTGCCGGTCCTTCCACGTGTAAGATAGATCCCAGACTATGGATGCTGTCTTAGGCGGGGTTTCGCTGTGGAAGGCAAAGGGATCGGCTTTCTCTATTTTATAGCGGCGTATATTAGACTCGATATGATATTTATATAAGGCGCCCTGACCGGGGCCGGGGATGAATCCCTCCCAGATACCTGAATTTTCGCGGGGAGAAAGTCTGACGCCTCGCTTTTCCCATCCATTGAAATCCCCGGTGACATAAACATGCTGTGCATTTGGCGCCCAGACGGCGAAGTAGGTACCATCGTGCCCGTTCCGCTGCACGGGATGCGCTCCCATCTTGTCATAAAGGCGCAGGTGGCTGCCCTCGTTGAAAAGATAGATATCGTCTTCGCTCAGCAGACTGAAATCCTGGCTATCGGCGCTCATGTTTTATAATAAATGCGATTAAACTGCCCGTTGATCCTGGAATTTAAAGCCCTTTTCTTTGAACAACACCAGGCAGGCGTCCACCGCCTGCGCATCGTAAAGGGTGGAGCGGTTTTGGATTATCTCTTCCAGTGCTTTCTCCACGCCCAAAGCGGGATGATAGGGGCGGTGAGAACTCATGGCCTCCACCACGTCAGCCACCGCCAGTATCCTCGCCTCCAGCATGATCTGCTCTCCGGCAAGGCCCTGAGGATAACCGGAACCGTCCATCCTTTCATGATGCTGCCACACTATGTGCGCGATCGGCCCTGAAAATTTAATCGATCTGACGATGTTGTAGCTGGCTTCGGCATGGGCCTTGGCCAGACCCAGCTCGAGGCTGGTGAGCTTACCCGGCTTGCTCAGTATCTCCGAGGGGACGTAGACCTTGCCTACATCGTGCAGCAGGCCTGCCACGGCCAGATCCTGTACCCGATCCTGCTCCAGGCCGATCTCTGTAGCTATGGCCACCGCAAGCTGGCTGACCATACGCTGGTGGCCGGCGGTATAGGGGTCGCGCAACTCGCTCATCATGGCTATGGCCTCAATGGTCCCATCCAGTGTGGAGCTGGCC
>Ga0136653_10000370_pt1 | contig 23660 bp, 29 predicted proteins | sample LakKivw275mmetaG_FD_94866 | JGI IMG/M metagenome (GOLD analysis project Ga0136653, IMG submission 94866) | Anoxic lake water microbial communities from Lake Kivu, Rwanda to study Microbial Dark Matter (Phase II) - Lake Kivu water 275m metaG... | ecosystem: Environmental > Aquatic > Freshwater >...
CACGTAGCCGGACATCCCGGTCTTGAGCATCAGCAGCGCGCCTGCCAGTTTCCCCTCAAGGCGGGCGAGCATCAGGAAGCCGCCGCGCACGGGATTGAAGGCGTACTCGAACGCGCGCAGGATGTCGGCCGGCTTGTCCTCATACGGTTTCATGGCTGTGTGGAAATACTCCACCAGTTGGTCGCGGCTGGTCCAATCCGGTATCTCGTCGAAAGACTCGACCTTGGTCAATTCAAGCTCGTTGCTCATGGTGCTCTGTGTCAGTCCGGTTCGCTCGTCCCGAGAAAGGTCAGGCGCGATTCAACGCGCTCACTCTACTCCCGGCATCCGTCAACGCCGCGCGCGAACATTCTGTAACTGGATGCTAACAGACGCAAACCAGTTTGTCAACCTGCAGGCTGCCAATGGCCACCTCATGGTTTCCGGGGACGTCCGCAGGTCTCCAGTCGACAGGCTGCAATCTGCAGTCGGTACTGCTCGGGTCGGAATCCTGGGCGGTTTACGAAACCCCGCGTTTGACACGACTTTGGCCTTGAATATCCTTGGGCATGACCGCAAGGTCAATCCGGCCGGAGGACTTGGATGCCTGCTGCGCCCTTGGTAGCGGACAGTGGCTGGTCGATGTTGTCCGGACTCTCTGGAAAGAAGGCAGGAGCTCGCCCGACCTCTGCTTCGTGACCGAGCAAGACGGCACGCCGGTCGCCCGGGTTTTCTTTCACCGCGGTTCACCTTCCACCGAGTACCACGTGTTTGGGCTGCACATTGACCCTTCAGCCGACTTCCACACCGCGGGAACGGCGCTACTCACCGCGGCCCTGTCGGGGCTGACGAAGGTCGGGGCCACCAAGGTCGAGCACGCCATCTACGATATCTACGAACGGGAACCGGCTCGGATGCAGCGGCTGCTGGAGGAATTCGGCTTCCGGCTGTACCAGCAGAAGAGGCGCTACGTCTGGAAGGACGCGGGAATCCCGGTCGCGGTGCCGCTCCGGCTGGAATTCCGCTCGTTCGCAATCGTCGGCGAGGACGCTTTCACCGACGCGGCGCGGCGCGTGACTCAAGGTACACTCGACCAGGCCGACCAGACTGACATGAAGAAGTACGGCCCTGACGCGGCCGGCAGAATGTACGTGGCCTTGCTCAAGGATATTGAGTTCCTGTCCGACGAATGGCAGCTCGGCTTCCTGTCCGATGGTCGGCTCTGCGGCCTGGTCGTGCCGCAACGTCTCCCGTTCGAGGACGAAGGCACAATCAACTACATCGGCGTGGTGCCTGAGCTGCGCGGCTCAGGCTATGGCTTCGACCTCCTGATGAAGGGGACGGCGCTACTGCAACGCCGGGGGCTCAAGACGGTGATAGCGGAGACGGACGTCCTGAACCGGCCGCCGCATGCGCACCTCGAACGGGCCGGCTACGCGCACAAGGGAACTCTGAAAGCACTCCGCCTCGACCCGCGTCAGCCGGCAAACGGCTAGAGGACCCGGCTACGCCGCGCACGACTAGTCAGTTGTGGGTTTGTCAAGGGTGACAGTGATCCTCTGTCTTGAGTCTTCATCACGAACTGGGAAAGGCTCGGTCTCCATCGGCATCGATGATGCTTCCGCGCCGGGTTGTGTCAAGCCGAGGGCTACGGGGGCGGTGGCTTTGTGGATGTCGGTTCTCCGGATAGCCCCCCGATAAGCTCAGGGATAAGCTCTCCAATAAGCTCGGGGATAAGCCTGCCCATAGGCTGGGAGATAAGCTGTCCCATAAGCCCCAGGATAGGCTCCCCGATAAGTCGGGAGATAAGCTCCCCGATAAGCTCAGGGATAGGCCCGCCCATAAGCCGGGAGATAAGCTCCCCGATGAGTCGGGAGATAAGCTCCCCGATAAGCTCAGGGATAAGCTCCCCCATAAGCTGGGAGATAGGCCCGGGGATATGCTCGGATAGTAATTCCCCCAGTGCGGGGGTAGTTGGCACCCGGCGCACTCTAACAGACCGTGAACTCTGGATTTCCGCGATTTTCTCGCTTGACCGCCATTCTACAGCGCTGTAGAATTGACCTCGGATGAAGCGGTCGCCGGACACGTTCAGGTTCACACCCGAGCTGGGGGCGAGGCTGCGGGATCTGCGGCTCAAGGCAGGACTGACCCAGTTGGAGCTGGCCCGGGCTATGGGACGGGCCGGGAAGGGCGCGGCCAACCTGGTGAGCAGACTTGAGAAAGGCGATGAGCGCTATCCGTCGTTCTCGCTCATTGCCGACTTTCTGCGTGGCTGCCGGGCTGGATTCAACGACGTCCTCGATATCCTCGATCTCTACACCGATCTGCCCACGGCGCAGAGCAAGGTCCGCGATGCCGTGTTGACGAGGGTTGTCTCCGGTGTCGTGCCAAAGCTGCAGAAACAGGTCGAAGCCTATGACCGGCAGTTTGACCTGCCTGTGCCTTCGGTTTCCGCGAAGAAGGGGCCGTCCATGCCTGACCGGCTGAAGCGGCTGGAACGCGCGCGCAAGAATGTGGCGGCAGCGCGGCGACAGCACCTATACCGCGAGTATCTGAAGGTCGCCGTCGACAAGACCGGTCTGAAGCCAGTCGTGGCAGTAGCCGTGCCGCTCCTCGATCACGGCCTGGAGTGGTTCGCGATTCTCGATCGGACGTGCAAGGCCAGACCGGGGGTGAGGGAGAAGCTGCTGGCCGAGTCTGCGGCCAGGTTTGCGAAGGCGAGCCGGTTCCCGCTGGATGCCATCCGGAAACTTGAGGACGGCGTGCGCCGGCGCTTTGCCGAGTTGGAGATGGCGGGAGAGCTGAACTGGCTGTCGAACCTGAGTCTCGATGAGTACGAGGCCGGGCTGCTGGCCCCGGCCCGGAAGCGGAGCCTCAAGCAGGATCTGCAGCGGGAATACGTGCGGCGGTTCAACGATTACGACGCTGCCCGCAAGTCCGCGGTCGAGCAGGTCTGGCAGGAGGTGCAGCCGCTGCTGGACAGAGCCGGCGTGCCGAGCGAGCGCAGGTCAGTCTATCGTGGTCTGGTCGGCACCTGCTGCACGGCGGCGCTGGAATTCGAACCGGGCAGCAAAGGCGAGAAGCAGGAGGTCGAGCAGTACATACTCGACCCGCTGTGGGCCAGCCGTGGACTCGACAAGGCACTGGCAGAGAAGCTCTGCGGTATCATGCTAGCCCGCTTCCGCGAACTGGCCAAGTCCTTCCCGCCCGACCCGCGTCCGAAGCGATAGCCCGACCGAACCCGGAAGCTCACCGCCAAGACACCAAGACACGAAGAGAACGATTTCCGGTGAGCTGACGATAGACGATGAACGACACAACGATTAACGAACTGAGATTGACAAGTCAAGGTGACGGCCGATAATCATACGACCCGGGGTTGACATGAAGCGCCTAACTGTGCTGCTAGCTGTGGGCTGCCTGGTGACAGCCGTCCATGCCCAGTGGCTGGAGACGACGATTGGCCTCGGTCCCGGCTTCGTTCCATCCGCTCTATGCTACAATCTGCAGGACAACAAGGTCTACTGCGCGGACGACTACGGCCACAAGGTCGTTGTGATAGATGGCGCGGCCAATGAGGTCATCGCCACGGCACCTGCAGGCGGCCATCCTTGTGCCCTCTGCTACAACCCTCAGAACGACAAGGTCTACTGCGCGAACAGCGGGGTCTCTTCCGTGACCGTGATCGGCGGCGCGAACGACTCGGTCGTCGCCAATGTGACTGCGGGGTACGCTCCCTGGGCCCTCTGCTACAACCCGCCTGGCAACAAGGTTTACTGCGCGAACAATGGCAGCGCCAGCGTGACTGTGATCGATGGCGCGGCCGACAGCGTCATCGCCACCGTGAGCGTTGGTAGTGATCCGCGCGCCCTGTGCCACAACTCGGTCAACAATAAGGTCTACTGCGCGAACTTCCGCGATGTGACCGTGATCGACGGCGCGACCGACAGCGTCATCACCACCGTGAGTGCAGGTGCCAGCCTTGCGGCCCTCAGCCACAATCCTCAGAACAACAAGGTCTATTGCGCAAACTACAATGACGGCAACGTGTCCGTGATTGACGGCACGACGGATCAGATTATCGCCACTGTCTCCGTAGGTAGAAGGCCTATTACTCTGTGCTACAACCCGCAGCACAACAAGCTCTACTGCGCGAACCTCACTAGCTGCGACGTGACCGTAATTGACGGCGCGACCGATAGCGTCATCGCCACCGTGAGCGCAGGCGCCGAGCCTTCGGTTCTCTGCTACGATCCGACCAACGACAAAGTCTTCTGTGCGAACGGCGCGGACAACACAGTTACCGTGATTGACGGCGGGACGGACTGCGTGATTGGCACTATCCCGGTCGGCGGTGGTCCGTTGGACTGCTGCCACAACCCGGCCCAGAACCGAATCTACGTGGCGAACGAGTACGGCTCCAGCATCTCGGTTCTGCGCGACTCGATGTCGGGAATCCAGGAAACGCCGGGCGTTGAAGTGCGAACGCCGAACGGCGGACCGACGATTCTGTCCGGAGCGTCAGGCGTCAAGCGTCTGGCGTCGTGCGTCATCTTCGATGCGATGGGGCGGAGGGTGATGAACCCGAAGTCAGGAGTCTACTTCGTGCGTCAGGCGTCGGGCGTGATGCGTGATGCATCCAGCGTCACCAAGGTCGTTATCCAGCACTAACCGGTTCTGCTGAAACAGGCGGGCGGAAGCCAGCATGGCTTCCCGCACGCTCGCTGTTGTTAGTCTTGCTGTTCTTCGGCCAGGCTCTGTTTGAGGCGGAGGAGGAGGTCAAAGGCCTGGAGCGGGGAGAGGTTTTCGAGGTCCGCCGACCTGAGGTCGGCAAGGACTGAGGACTCAGGACTGAGGACTGAGGAGGAGCTACCGGGGGCCGGAGATTCGGACGCGGATTTGTCCGCAGCGAGGGCGAGGTCACTGTCGGGTGCGAGTTGGCCGACGGAGAACCTCTCGCCTTGTTCGAAATCGGCGAGGACCTGCCTGGCTCGTTCAATAACTGCAGTCGGGAGACCGGCGAGCTTGGCGACCGCGATGCCGTAGCTCTTGTCGGCCGCGCCTTTCTTGAGCTTGCGCATGAAGAGCACCTGTCCGTTCTGTTCTCGTACCGTAAGGCTGAAGTTGGCGCAGCGAGGCAGGAGCTGAGTGATGTCGGTCAGTTCGTGGTAGTGAGTGGCGAATAACGTCTTGGGACGCGGAGCGGACAGTCCAGAGTTCAGAGTCCTGAGTCCAGAATCCAGAGTTTGCGGACATTCTGAACTCTGATTTCTGGTTTCTGGATTCTGAATTGTCTGTTTGCCGCCGTGGAGGTATTCGACCGTCGCCCAGGCGATGGCGATGCCGTCGCTGGTGGCGGTGCCGCGGCCGATTTCGTCGAGGATGACGAGGCTTCTTGTCGTCGCGTTGTTGAGGATGTTCGCAGTCTCGGTCATCTCGGCGAGGAAGGTGGAAACCCCGCGCGAGAGGTCGTCGGATGCGCCAATGCGCGTGAAGACCTTGTCGATGACGCCGATGCGTGCCTTCGTTGCCGGCACGAACGAGCCGACCTGCGCCATTATGGCAATCAGGGCCACTTGGCGCAGGTAGGTGGATTTGCCGGCCATGTTCGGGCCGGTCAGGATGATGACTTGAGGAAAGTCCGGGGACGAGGGACGAGGGACGGGGGACGGGGGACCGGAGACCGAGTTGCTGGCGAGAGCGGTGTCGTTCGGGATGAATTGGTGCGCGAGGAGTTTCTCGACAACGGGATGGCGGCCGCCGGTGATTTCGAGGATTGTCGAGTCATCGACCACCGGCCGCGTGTAGCCGGAGTCGCGGGCCACGCGGGCGAGGCTGGAGAGGGCGTCGAGTTCGGCAAGGAGCCCGGACAGGGCGAGCACGCGGCCGGTTTCCGCCGCGGCCCGCTTGCGCAGGGAGGAAAGCAGTTCGAGTTCGAGTTGCTTGATACGGTCCTCGGCGCTGAGCACGCGCGCCTCGTGGTCTTTGAGCTCGGGCGTGATGAAGCGCTCGGCATTGAGCACGGTCTGCTTGCGCAGGTAGTTCTTCGGGACCTGGGCAAGATAGGACTTCGTGACCTCGATGTAGTAGCCGAAGACCGAGTTGAAGCGGACGCGGAGGTTGGGGATGCCGGTGCGCTCGCGCTCGGTCTCCTGCAGGCGGGCGATGTAGCCTTTGGTATTCGAGGCAAGCGACCGCAGCTCATCCAGCTCCTTGTTGGCACCGGCCCTGATCATGCCGCCGTCGGTCACCGCCAGCGGCGGGTCATCGACCAGGGTCCGGGCGATGTCGGCGACCACGGCGGAGAAGTCGTCGATGCCATCGTGGAGACGACTCAACACCAACGATGAACGATGAGCGATGAAAGATGAACGACCGAGGACTTTCTTTATCTCGGGCGCGAGGTCGAGCCAAGTGCGGAGTGCGACCAAGTCGCGGGCATTGGCCCGCTCGAGCGCGATGCGCGAGCTGATGCGTTCGAGGTCGCCGAGCTTGGCGAGCAGGGATTCAACCTCATCGAGCGGCGAGCCGGCGCGGGATAGCTCCTCGACCGCATCCTGCCTCGCGCGAATGACCTCCACGTTCAGCAGGGGCGCGAGCACCCAGCGGCGGAGCAGCCGGGTCCCGGCCGGAGACCGGGTGCGGTCGAGCACGGATAGCAGCGTGCCTTCGGTGGTCGGGCGCTGGTCCTCCGAGCTCAGGCGCTCGACCAGTTCGAGGTTGCGGCGTGAGATGCGGTCGATCAGCAGGAAGTCCCCGGACTGGTAGGGCGATATCTTCCGAATGTGATTGAGCGCGGTTCGCTGGGTCTCTTCGAGGTAGTGGAGCACGGCCCCGGCGGCACAAATGCCTTCGGTCATCGTCCCGATACCGAACCCGTCGAGGTTCGCGACGCCGAAATGGGTCGAGAGTTTGTCGAACGCGTAGTCCTGGGTGAAGTAGTAGTCGTCGAGACGGGTGGAGGACGAGAGAATTCGAGGACTCGAGGATTCGAGATGTCCACCGGCGGACGCGGGCGTCCAGGACTGGGGGATGAGGATTTCGGTCGGGTCGATCTTCTGGATCTCTTCGAGGAGGGAGTCGGCCGGGACTTCGGCAACCGAGAACTCGCCGGTCGAGACGTCGGCAAACGCGAGGCCGTAGCGATCTCCGGCAGGGGAGAGGGCGAGGAGGAAGTTGTTGCGTCTGGCTTCAAGGAGGTTGGGATTGGTGAGAGTCCCGGGCGTTACTACCTCGACGACGTCGCGCCGGACAACGGGCTTGCGTGAGTCGGGCAGTTCGAGTTGGTCGCAAACCGCGACTTTGAACCCCTGGGTCACGAGCCGGCCGATGTACGTTTCGAGCGCTTTGGCCGGGACCCCGGCCAGCGGGACCCGGTTGTGCGGGCCGTGGGGCCGCGACGTGAGCGTCAGGTTGAGAGCCTTGGCTCCGATCGAGGCGTCTTCATAGAACATCTCGTAGAAGTCACCGACCCGGAACAGGAGCAGCGTGTCTTTGTGCTGTTCCTTTATCTTCCGGTACTGGGCGAGGAGCGGGGTCAGTTTCTCAGACACAGGCGCGAGAAGTGAGTCGGGAGTAGGGAGCGACCGGAGTCCAGCCGAGTTTCACCTGGTGCAGCATTCGTTTCGCAACCGCGGAGACGACCCGGTTTCAGTCGGGACGGCGGGGGTGTCCCGGCCGAGCCGACTCGGATTGGAGCGCGGACAGCACTTGCGCCAGGACCGCGCGGGCGCGACCGGTCTCTTCGCGGTCCAGGTACATCGTTGCCAGGGCCACGTGCGGGAATACGTCCCGCTTCTGTCGGCTCGCGAACCGCTCCAGCAGCCGGATGGCCGAAGAGAGGTCTTCCTTCTTCTGGTATATCTCCGCGAGCGCCACTACCAGGCTGGAGTCTTCCGGCACTTTGCGCAGCAGGTTCTCGTACAGGGCGGTGATGTCTTCGAATTTGCCCGCATCGAAATAGGCGCGTTCGAGCCGGTCCCGAACCAGCGCGTTCTCTTCCGGCGCCAGTTCCAGGATTTCGTTCCAGGTGCCGATGGCGGCATTGGTGTCGCCCTGGTTCAACTGGTGGTCGCCGAGGTACAGTCGGGCCGGTATCGAGTTCGGGTCGAGCTTCAGGGCGGTTTCGAATGCGGCGAGGGCCGCGCCCGGATTGTCACGGGGACAGGCACGGCCGAACTCGGTGTAGAGCCGGGCCGCGCGCTGGCGCTGGTATCGGGCGAGCTCTCGGAGCTGTCCCTCGCACTTGTCCCATGCCCGGGTTTCGATGTAGAGCTCGGCCAGCTTCTCGGCACTCTCAGCGTCGGTCTTGTCCAGGTGCACGAGCTCTTCGAGCAGGGATATGGCTTTGACCTTCCGGTCCGCCTTCACGTAGTCGCGGACCAGTGCCTGCAGCACCTTCTTCTCGTCGCGCTTGTCCATGTTGCGGCGCAGGGCCAGGTTTTCGTGCACCTTGATGGCCCGTTCAACTTCGCCCTGCTGCATGAAGAGGTCGCCGAGCCGAATGTAGGCGTCGACATTGTCGGAGTCTGCCGCTACAGCTTCCTTCAGCCGGGCAATCGCGTCGGCGGTGCGGCCGTCCAGCGTCGCCTGCAAGCCTTCAACGTAGGCCGGGACCGTGGTCCGGCGTTTGCGGAGGAAGTCGCGGACGACCGGGTAGAGCGCAACGACCAGCAGGGCGAGGATTACGAGAATCAGCCACGTCATCAGGCGCCTCCGTTGGCTGCGTCGGTCCGGTCCGACGCGGGTTTCGGCGGGTACTCGCCTTCCAGCGGTGCGTTGCGCAGGGCGCGCAGTTCTTCCATCAAGGCCTCCTGTGCTTTCTTCTGGCGGTAGAGCCGGGAGCGGAGCTGGATCTCCGATACGAGCGAGAAGATGCCGACGCAGAGCGCTCCGAACGCGAAGGAGTAGAGCATCACGAACGCAACCGGTACGTCGTAGTAGGTCTTGTTGAAGACCACCGCATTGGTCAGGGTCTGGGAGTTGGTGAGCGCGAGCACCAGCACCACTACGAATGCCAGCAGAATCAGAACGACGCGAAAGATGACCACAGAATCCTCCTTAACATGCACAGAACGGACAATCCCGAACGCCGAACCCAGACCGCGGAGCGCAGAACGTCCGCCCGTTCCGACTCTCGGGGTCTGACCGTTGAAGTCTGCACTACTCGGCTCTCACGGCGGCCGGAGTCCGGGCCGGGACGTCGGCAATCGGGGTCCAGCCGTTGATGCGTGTGACGCGGCAGCGTAACAGGTCGCCGGGTGCACACGGGCCTCTGACGATGACAACCTTGTTGGTTGCGGTACGGCCGAGCCAGCCCGAATCGCGGGGGCTCGGCCCTTCGATGAGCAGCTCGAGAACCTGGTTCAGCATGTTGCGGTTGCGCTCGGCCGTGATGCGATTCTGCACCTCGATGAGCCGGGAGAGCCGCCGGCCGCCGTCCGCTTCTGAGACCTTGGGTTCGAACTCTGCCGCGCGAGTGCCGGGCCGCATCGAGTAGCGGAACATGTATGCGAAGTCGAACCGAACCTGTTCGATCAGGTCGAGCGTGGCCTTGAAGTCATCCTCGGTTTCGGATGGGAAGCCGACCAGCACGTCGGTGGTGAGCGATACTTCAGGTAGCGTTTTCCGACAGAGCGCGACCTTGGCCACGTACTCGTTGCGGGTGTAGCCCCGGTTCATCCGTTCCAGGATGGAGTCGGAACCCGACTGCACCGGCAGGTGCAGGCTCGGGCAGACGTTGGCGAAACGGCTCATGGTGTCGAGCAGGGTTGAATCGAGGTCGCGCGGGTGCGAGGTTAGGAAGCGTATCCGCACCTGCGGCAGAGCCACAGCGACGGCCGCGAGCAGGTCGGGAAAACGGCGGCCACCGTCGCGATAGGCGAGCACGTTTTGGCCCAGGAACGTTATGTCCTTTGCGCCGGCCGCGACGCGGCACTCGGCCTCGGACAAGATGCTCTTCATTGGGCGGGAACGCTCGCGGCCCTTGACGTGCGGAACGATGCAGTAGGTGCAGTAGTTGTCGCAGCCCCGCATCACGGTGATGAAGGCTGACACCGAGCCGTCGTAACCGTCCCCGTCACGCGACAGCCCACGCGCAGGCATGACGGCATCGTAGCACTCGCTGGTCTGGCGGGTCGCCACGAGACCGGTCGTGCCGGTCCGCGCGTTCGCAATCAACTCGGGCAGGCGCAGGTACTCGTCCGGCCCGACCACGATGTCGGCCTGATGGTCGGTGACGAGCGTGTCGGCAAGTCGCTGGGCCATGCACCCGAGCACGCCGACGACACGGCCCTCGCGTTCAGCGCGGAGAGCACGGAAGGTACCCAGTCGGCCCAGCGCGCGTTGCTCCGCGTGGCTGCGGACCGAGCATGTCATCATCAGCAGTACGTCGGCGTCCCGCTCGTCCGCCGCCTCGGCAAAACCGGCGTCGGCCAGCACGCGACGAACCACGTCGGACTCGTGGACGTTCATCTGGCAACCGTAGGTCTGCAGGTAGAACTTGGACAATATATTGACATTCTATCCGTTGTGCCGGATTGTCAAGCAAAGGACGGGTGTGGTTGAGCGAGAGGCGGGCGTACGGCCCGACTACCGCGGTGGATGGTGGCCGGCGTTCGTACCCGGGCTGGCATCCTTGTTCAGGACGATCCTGAAACGTCCCATTTCGTCCTCAGTGTAGTATCCGTGGTGGCACTTGACTCCGCCTTCAGCGCAGAGTCGCTCAGCGTCCGGCGTCACTGCGTACGGCGTCAGCAGGTAGAGGGGCGGTCCCAACCCGGCGAGCGTCCGCCAGTGCGTGACTTCCTGAGACCCGACCGTGTCGGTCGTCTCTACCTCGACAACCAGCCTGACCTTGGTTGAGCCTCGCTCGGTTACGACAATATCCGGGTATTGGTGTCCCACTGCCACATTCATCTCGGTGCCGGGATTGGCGTGCATGGTGTACTTCGCGCTGTTCGCGAACTGCGCGACTGCGGCCTCGATTACGAGGTCGTGCTGAGTCTGTTCCTCCGGCGTCCGCGCCGCCATTGGGTATCATCATAAACTTGTGAATTCCCGCTGTCAACAGCAGGCAGGGAGCGCAAACACGGCACCGATTTCCCGCCCGCACGCGTCACCGAACTGCCTCATACGAAGCCGGGGAATCCCGCCCGGTCAAGGGTGAGAAGAGCGTCCTGAAGGGCCGGGTTGCGGGCAATCTGCCTGGGGGGTAGCGCGAGGAGAGCGGGCTAGAACCGGATGGTCACCAGGTTCGGAGCCGAGCAAGTCCGGAAGCAGGCGAAGTTCGCAACCGCGGCGGTCATGGCAGCGTAGTTCAGCTCGAACCGTGACCGGCTGCGGCTCGACAGCCCGTTCTGGTTCGCCTGGAGGGACTTGGCCAGCGCGATGCCACCATAGAAACCGGCAACGCCCCCGGTGGCAGCGGTCATGGCCATGATTCGGGGTTCATCGGTCAGGATGCCGATTCCCCCGCCGAGCAGCGCGCCTCCGATGGTCATGCCCGCCACGATGTAGCCGTTCCCAGTCGTCAGCGGCAGGTTGCGTATCTGTCTTTCAGTCAGGTACATGCCGCCGATGTTGCCGCCAATGCCCAGGAGCGAAACCATGACGATGTTGGCATCGTTACTTGGGGAGAAACTGGAGGCTGCGGCATAGAGCGCAATCGGGACTCCGATGCCTAGGATGCCGCCGGTCCGGTCCACGACCACTTGACCTTCGGTCCAGTCCCTGTCCCGTGCCCGGATCGTGCCCAGATACGTTCCAACCACCTCGCCCGCGAGCCCGCCGGCGTAGACGATTCGCCCTTCGCTTTCGGTTCCGGACAGGAAGCGGACGATGGCGCCGAGCCCGAGCCCGTCGACGATCCCGAAGTCGGCGTAGGTGGTTACTAGCGTAGCCTGGCCCAGCGAGCGGTCGTGCGCGAGCGCGTATCCCGCAAACTGCCCGGCTACGCTCGTCAGCAAGCCCGGGAACGCCCAGGCGTTCGCATCGTGCGCTCCGACAATCTGAGAAACGGCCAGTCCGGACAGGGCACCTCGATAGCCGCCGGCGATGGTCAGGTGCGCCTCGGCCTCGGTCATCTCGACGTTGCGCATCGCATACATCGGGACGAAGAAGCAGGCAGCCGATGTCGTCAGATAGAGCGCAGTACCGGTCCGGAAGTCGTGGGGTTCGGCTATCAGCAGGACTGCGGGTCCGTACCAGCCAAGGGCCAGCGGAATCTGCTGCAGGAGGAAGCTGCCCCGTCCTTCCTGATTTAGTTTCACCGGGTAGGGCCGCGCCAGGTACGCATCTACCTGCTGTCGGGTATGGGCGAGCCCGTCCTCGGTGAAGATCATCCGTTCCCTGCTACCGTCCGTACGGTAGACTTCGAGGACTAGCCCCTCGGCAGTTCGCCACAGCTCGAGATGGTCGAACCCCGCGAGCTCGGGAAAGGCCGCGGCCCCGGCATTCGCCTCAGCCGTAAGGCGGTACAGCTTGCCGTTCGAATCGAAGCTCAGCGGCTTCTCGACGACTTGCCCGAGCGCGAGCGCCAGGCACAGACCCAGACCGGTCAGTGCTGCCTTCATGCCGACTACAAGTCTGGGCGCGCAGTTAGACTTGTCAAGGTGCGCTCATTGCCCATCGCTGTGCTTGACTGAGAGGGAGTTCGGCCTAGGCTTGAGGTGCAATGATCAAGAACCTGACCATCGTCGGACTCGGAATTGCCCTGCTGCTGGCGTGCGACCGGCACGAGTCCGCGGACTACTTCCCTTTGAAGGCCGGGCAGCAAAGGGTCATGAAGGTGTACACCCGTACGATTGAGGGTACGGATACGACCGAAACGACCCAGGTGAAAGTGGTTGAGATTGTCCATGGGCTGAAGGACGTGCCCGGAATGGGCAGGTGCTGGGTCGTCGAGTCGCCCCGCGATACCGGCCAATCGTCTTATTCCTTTTTCCTTAAGAATGACGACGGCATCATCCAGCTCGTGCAGACCAGCCCGGAAAAGCCGCCGGTTGAGCTCCTCTATCTGGCGCTGCCACTCGCCAAGGGATTGAAGTGGTACGATACCAAGGCGCAGGGCGAGGTGATGGAAGTCACCGCGCAGGAAACGTTGAAGCTGGGAGCAGGCACCTATCCCGACTGCTACGCATTGGCGGTCAGAAGCACTCGTGCGGGCTGGAGCATGACGCAATGGCTCGCCCCGAACGTCGGAGCGGTGAAGTGGGAAAACCGCGCGGCATGGACCAGCAAGGACGGCGAGAGGTGCGAGCTGCTGAAGCTGGCCGAGCTGGTAGCATTCAAGGTTCCGCGAGACTCCGGCCCGTAGGCGGGCGCTCTGAATTCGTGACCGGCGGCCGACGTCAGGTCTGGCCGGGCTTCAGGCGGCCCGCATTCGCGGTGATTCTGTGCGCTTTGGTTGCCGCGCTTGTCTATCTCCCGACCCTTGGTTACCAACTTGTCTGGGACGATCAGAACATCATCGTCCAGAACCAGTCATCTCCACTCCGAGCATTTGCACATTCCTTCTGGTATGGCGGCGGGGCCGGCGCGTTGGGCAAGGACCCCTACTACCGGCCGTTATCGAACTTCAGCCTCGGTGTTGATGAACTGATCGCCGGGCACCGAGCGTGGTACTTCCACCTGGTGAACGTGCTGCTGCACGCCGCCGTGGTGGCGCTGGTGTGTGTGGTGGTCTGGCAGCTATTCAGTTCGCTCTGGCCGGTATTGACGGCCGGCATGGTATGCGCGGTGCATCCATTTGCCGCGGATAGCGTTGCCTACGTCAGCGGCCGTACCGACCTGCTGGCCGGCGCAGGGCTGCTGGTTGCGTTGCTCGGCCTGCTGCGGTTGCAGAAGCGGCACGACTGGCCCGCGGTCGCGATGATATGGGTCGGCTTCGCGGTCGGGGTGCTCTCCAAGGAGACCGCCGTGATGTTCGCTCCGTTCGCCGGAGTCTGGGTGGTTGCGCCGGGACTGAAGCGAGTTCGCCGCACGGAGTTGGTTGCGTTGGTCGGCGTACTCGTCTCGCTCGTTGTGTATCTTGCCGCCCGCCGTGCGGTGCTGGGAAGTGTTGTCGGGATGTCGGTAGGGGTCAACTTCGGAGCGTGGTTGACTCTGTCGCTGAGCAACTTTGGGCGCCTGCTTTTTGTGTCTGTCCTGCCTTGGCTGCAGAGCCCGTTCGTATGGACGACAGGCGGTGCCGGCCCGTTCACTTGGTATGCCGTGGCCGGCGTGCTCTATCTGGTCCTGCCGTTTGTGCTGCGTCAGATGCACGAATCACGCGAGGCCGGCCTCGCTTGGCTGTGGGGAACGGCGATGCTGCTGCCGTTTGCCGGACTGGCCGGGTTCGGTCCGGTCGGCAGACTGATGTATGTGCCGGGTATCGGGTTCGTGCTGCTCGCGCTGTACTCCGGGCGCAGGGTGATTCAGGACAAGCGGCGAGAGCGGGTCCGAGCCGGCATCGTGGTGTTCGGGTACTGCGTTCTACTTGCGTTCGTCGTCTTGCCGCGGCGAATGGCCGTGTGGAAGGATGGCCATACGTTGTTCCGGAGGATGACAATTGAGGCACCGGACTATCCGGCTGGGCATTTCAACTTCGCCTTTGAGCTGCGCCGACTCGGTGACACAGGTGGAGCAATTACCGAATACCGGAGGGCGGTTGCACTCGACCCGGGCATGGCCCTTGCCTATTCGAACCTCGGCGCCCTGCTGCAGTCAAGAGGCAAGCTGGCAGAGGCCGAATCCCTGTACCGGAAGACAATAGAACTCCGGCCGAGCTACGCACTCGCGTGGAACAACCTCGCAATTGTCCTCTACAAGCGGGGAGAAGGCCGCGAGGCGGTGCGTGCCTTCCGCCGGGCGATTGAACTGAAACCGGACGACGCAGGCGCTATATACAACCTGGGCCGGGTCTATCAACAGGCCGGGATCGCGGATTCAGCCGCGTTGATGTTTGAGCGGGCGTATCGGCTTGAGCCCGACAACCCTCAGGTCAGGGCTTCCTTCGAGCAGATGCAGGAGCAGCGTCAATAGACGGACCGGCGGTTCTGCGAACGAACTGCGCAGCCTCCAACAGGGCCGCGGTTAAGTCCCGGTAGCCGGTGTCGATAGCCATCCGAAAGGCCGCAATTCAAGTGTTGACAAGTAACGCTATTTGGCTATATTGTCCAGCTTTCGCTAGGATGGCGACCGGGTCAGGTCAGAGGCCCCTCTTACAACCGGCTGAAGCGGAAAGGTAGACGAGCTAGACTCGACGGTCTTGTTTTGTAACGTGAGAATGATATGAGTTTGATAAGAAGTGCAAAGAAGATACGCATCAAACTGAAGGCGTACGACCACCGTGTCCTTGACCAAAGCGCCAAGGACATCGTGGATGTCGCGAAGCGGACCGGCGCCCAGGTTTCCGGGCCGGTGCCGCTCCCGACCAAGCGTACGCTCTTCACGGTGCTCCGTTCGCCTCACGTTGACAAGAGGTCGCGCGAGCAGTTCGAGTTGCGCGTGCACAAGCGTTTGATTGAGATATCCAACGCGACGGCCGAGATGGTCGATGCCCTGATGAAGTTGGAAGTGCCTGCCGGAGTCGAGGTGGAGATCAAGTCGGCATGATTGCACTCATCGGTCAGAAGGGCAACATGGCGCAGCTCTACGATGAACGCGGCGTGGTTGTGCCGGCGACCGAGGTGAAGGTCGGGGAGTGCGTCGTCGTCGGTCTGCGCACGCAGGAGCGGCACGGGTACGACGCGCTGCAGATTGGATTCGGCACAGCATCGAAGCGGAAGTCCTCAAAGCCCCTGCTGGGTTCCTACAAGAAAGCGGGATTGCCGCCGGCTCGGTCTCTGCACGAGATCAAGGTCGACCGAGTCGCTGACTACACGGTCGGCCAGAAGCTGGGTGTCGGTGTGTTTGCCTTGGGTGACACGGTGCATGTGACCGGCGTCACCCGGGGGCGGGGTTTCGCGGGCGGAGTGAGACGTTGGGGCTGGCACGGTGGCCCGGCCTCACACGGTTCGATGACCCACCGGAGAATCGGCTCGCTTGGTTCGGGCACGACTCCGGGCCGTCCGTTAAAGGGGCGGACGCAGGCTGGCCACTACGGTGCGGAGCAAGTGACCATCCGGAACCTGTCGATTGTGAAGCTCGAGCCGGAGCGAGGCGTGCTCTATGTGGGTGGCGCACTGCCCGGTCACCGGGGCAGTCTGGTCTTGATACGGAAGAAGGCTTGACCCATGGACTTGTTGACCATTGCCGGTGCGGTCAAGGGACAGGTTGAGCTGCCGGCCAGGCTGTTCGACCAGAAGGGCAAGAAGGGATTGGTCTGGGAGTCGGTGAAGTGCTATCTGGCGAACCAACGCCAGGGCAATGCCTCAACTAAGACCCGGGCTGAGGTCTCCGGCACGGGCAAGAAACCGCACCGCCAGAAGCATACCGGTCATTCGCGACACGGCTCGCGGCGTTCTCCGATTTTCAGAGGCGGAGGTATCGCCTGGGGTGCGAAGCCTCGCGATTACTACTACGAGCTGCCAAAGAAGCTGCGACGTCAGGCTCTGGCACTGGCGCTGTCGGCCAGGATGAGTGAGGACGCGGTTACGGTGGTCGAGGACTTCGAGTTGCCGGAACCGAAGACCAGGGAGATGGCTAAGGTACTTAAGGGGTTGAACGTTGACGGCAAGGTATTGCTGCTGACGGGGGATGCCTCGGAGGGGCTGAAGCGCGCCAGCCGGAATTTGCCCGGTTTGACCGTGACAACCGCACAGCGGGTGAACACGTATGACGTTATCTCACACGAGCAAGTTGTGCTTACCGAGTCGGCCTTGAAGCAGCTTGAAGCGAGAGCGACATGACTGAGCCTACCCGAATCATACTGAGATACGTGGTCACCGAGAAGGCGGAGCGGTTCAAGGCCGAGCAGTCCCGGTACACGTTTAAGGTGGCGACAACGGCAAACAAGATTGAAGTGAGAGAAGCGGTCGAGCGTCTGTTCAAGGTCCACGTACGTGAGGTGCGGGTTATGAACTACCTGGGCAAGACGCGCCGTATGGGTCGGTTCGAGGGCCGCCGCTCGGATTGGAAGAAGGCAGTCGTGACTCTGAAGCAGGGCGAACGTATTGAGAGCCTGGAGCGCTAGGTGGGCATAAAGACCTTCCGTCCGGTGACCCCCGCTCGTCGTTACTACAATGTTGCCACGTTTGAGGAAATTACCTGCGACAAGCCGCATGAATCGTTGCTCCGGCCACTGCGCAAGTCCGGTGGACGCAACAACACAGGTCGAAAGACAAACAAGTGGATCGGCGGCGGCGAGAAGCAGCAGTACCGAGTGATCGACTTTCTGCGCGACAAGACCGGAATTACGGGCAAGGTCGTTTCAATCGAGTACGACCCGAATCGAACGCCCCGGATCGCGCTCATCTGCTACAGCGATGGCGAATACCGATACATCCTCTGTCCTCAGGGTCTGAAAGTCGGGGACACTGTGAGTTCGGGTAGCGGCCTCCCGATTCGCGACGGCAATGCGATGCCGCTCTCGGAAGTGCCGGTCGGCGTTGAGATCCACAACCTTCAGCTCTATCCCCACAGCCGGTCATTTCTCGTGCGGTCGGCCGGGACCGGAGCCCAGTTGCTCAACAAGGAAGAGGACATGGCGGTGATCAAGCTGCCGTCCAGCGAAATCCGGCGGTTTCACCTCGCCTGCATGGCGACGATCGGACGCCTGTCCGTTCCCGAGCACAAGGACATTTCCGTGGGTAAGGCCGGACGCTCCCGGCATCGCGGCATCAGGCCGGTATCGCGAGCTGTTGCCATGAACCCGATTGACCACCCGATGGGCGGAGGCGAAGGCAAGAGTTCGGGCGGCCGACATCCCTGTTCCGAACGCGGGATTCCAGCCAAGGGCTACAAGACCCGCAACCGGAAGAAGAAGTCGAGCCGGATGATTGTCCAGAGGAGAAAGAAATAATGGGGCGTTCGATCAAGAAGGGCCCTTACATCGATCAGAAGCTCTTCCGTCGCGTGCGCCAGCAGATTGAGGCAGGAGAGAAGCGCACGGTCAAGACCTATGCGCGACGAAGTGTAATACCACCGGAGTTCGTCGGCCACACGATCGCGGTTCACAACGGACGGCAGTTTCTGCCGGTGTACGTGACCGAGCGGATGGTTGGGCACCGGCTGGGTGAGTTTTCCCCTACGCGTACGTTCCGGCAGCATTCGGGCGTACGTAAGGAAAAGGCCGAAGAGAAGAAGAGCTAGCGAGTAGCGATGATTGAGGCATGTGCCGTCGGACGTTTCCAGCCAGGATCAGCAAAGAAGCTGACGCTGGTGGCGGACCTGATTCGCGGGCGGGACGTGCCCACCGCGCTCCGCACTCTCGCGTTCCTCGTCAAGCCATCGAAGGCCCCGGTCATGAAGACGCTGCGTTCGGCCGTCGCCAACGCGATTGCCAAGGCGGGCAAGGCGAAGCTCAAGGAAGAGGACTTGGTCGTCACCGAGGTCCGCGTTGACCATGGCCCAATCTTGAAACCAAGACGCTGGCAGCCCGGGCCGCGAGGGATGGCAACTCCGATTCGGAAGCCGACGGTTCATGTCCGGGTCAGGGTCGCAACCAAAAAGGGAGTTGAAGTCTAGATGGGACAGAAGACCCACCCGATCGGTTTCCGGCTGGGAATCAGCAAGGACTGGAAGTCATCCTGGTTCTCGAAGAAGAGCTACAGCGGCTATCTGCACGAGGATTTGAAGGTGCGGCGTTACATCGAGACGAAGCTGACTGATGCGATGGTCTCGGACGTTCTGATCAAGCGAGTGGCGAATCGGACCACGGTGACCGTATTCACTGCCCGACCGGGGATGGTGTTCGGTACTAGGCGGCAGGCACTTGACGCTCTACGCGAGGAGCTCAAGACGTTGATCGGAAGAGACGTGCAGATAATGGTCGAAGTGGTGCGCGTGCCGGAACTCGAATCGAAGCTGGTTGCCCAGAATGTCGCTCGGCAACTCGAGCAGCGGGTCGCCCACCGCCGGGCGATGAAGCGGGCCGTGACGCAGGCGATGCGGCTCGGCGCCCCCGGTATCAAGGTGATGGTGGCCGGACGGCTCGGCGGCCACGAGATCGCCCGAACCGAGTGGTACCGCGAGGGCCGCGTGCCTCTGCACACACTGAAGGCGGATATCGACTATGCTACCGATGTCGCCAAGACCATCGCCGGCACGGTCGGCGTGAAGGTCTGGATCTACAAGGGTGATGCCACGCTGGGGGAGAGGGCCTAGGCGATGTTGATGCCGAAGCGGGTGAAGTACCGCCGGGCGATGCGGGGCCGGATGAGCGGCAAAGCTACGCGTGCGAACCGGGTCGACTTCGGCGACCAGGGGCTGATGGCACTTGAGCCCTGCTGGATAACGGCGCGCCAGATCGAGGCGGCGAGGATCTGTCTCTCCAAGTCATTGAAGCGGACCGGCAAGATGTGGATCAGGATTTTCCCGGACAAGCCCGTGTCCAAAAAAGCAGCAGAGTCCCGAATGGGCAAGGGCAAAGGCACGCCGGAGTTCTGGGTCGCTGTGGTGAAGCCGGGCACCGTGATGTTCGAGCTCGGCGGGTTGACCCCGGCCGAATCGGACCACGCGCTGAGCCAGGCCGGCAGCAAGATGCCGTGCCGCACGCGGGTTGTGGTCCGTGGGGAGATGAACTATGAAGGCTTCTGAGTTGCGCGAGATGACGCAGGATGAGGTCCGGCGCAAACTTGCCGAACTGCGTGACGAGCAGTTCAAGTTGAGGCTGCGCCGTTCGACCGAGGAGCTGCCGAACCCCCTCCGATTGCGGCTGCTGCGACGTGACGTTGCTCGATGCCTGACCGTACTGCGCGCAAGGGCGATCGCGGACCAGGTCAAGCCGGGGGAGAAGAACGATGCGTGAGAATCGTCGTACCGTAGTCGGCAAAGTGGCATCGGCCAAGATGCAGAAAACGGTCGTGGTGACGATTCATCGACTCGAACTGCACCCCAAGTACAAGAAGTACATCCGCAAGCGGACCAAGCTCTATGCTCATGACGAGCGGGCCGAGTGCCGAGAGGGCGACCGCGTGCAACTGATCGAGACAAGACCGATGTCGAGGCTGAAGCGCTGGCGGGTGGTGAAGAAGCTATGATTCAGGATTTCAGCCGACTGGTAGTGACCGACAATTCCGGTGCCCGGATGGCGATGGTCATCAGGGTTTACGGCGGGTCGCGGCGCCGGTTCGGCTGGCTCGGCGATACGGTCATGGTGACGGTCAAAGACGCACTGCCGAACGGCACCGTGAAAGCAGGCGACAAGTCCAAGGCGATCGTGGTGCGCTGCCGCAAAGAACACCGCCGACCGGACGGAACGTATGTTCGGTTCGACGATAACGCCTGCGTGCTCGTGGACGACAAGGGTGAGCCGAAGGGGACCCGTGTATTCGGGCCCGTCGCGCGCGAGCTGCGTGAGCGGAAGTACACGAAGATCGTGTCACTGGCCGCGGAGGTGGTCTGAAATGTACCTGCGCAAGGGCGATCTGGTGGAGGTAGTCACGGGCGAGGAGCGCGGTCGGCGCGGCAAGGTCCTGCGGCTGAAAATCGCCAAGGATAGCGGCCGCTATCGGGTCTTTGTCGAGGGACTGAACCTTGCCAAGAAGCACCAGCGGGCGCGGGGTACGAGCAAGCCGGGCGGAATTGTCGACTTGCCCAATGCTCTGGATGTGTCGAATGTCGCCCTCCTTTGTCCGAAGTGCGGCAAGCGGACGCGGGTCAGGCGTGAGCCCCACGATGGCCAGCGCGTGCGAATCTGCCGCAAGTGTGACGAGATGATTGACGCATGACGCCCAGATTGAAGCAGGATTACTTGAAGCGCGTCGTACCGGCGCTGATTGCGCGCTTCGGCTACAAGAACCGGCACCAGGTGCCGCGGTTGCTGAAGGTCGTGGTCAACACGACGACCAAAGACGCGGTTGCCGACGTCAAGGTTTTGGACCTGATCAGCGAGGACATCGGCACGATTACCGGACAGCGGCCCTGCCGGACCCTGGCGAAGCGGGCACTCTCGACCTACAAGATCCGTGAGGGATTGCCGCTGGGCGTGAAGGTGACACTTCGTGGCGACCGGATGTTCGAGTTCGTCGACCGGCTGTTCAACTTCGCCTCACCCCGGATTCGTGACTTCCAGGGCTTCAAACCCGATTCCTTCGACGGACGGGGCGGTTTCAGCATGGGATTGCAGGAACAGGCGATATTCCCGGAACTGGAAGTGTCGAAGGTGAAGAAGATATTTGGCATGAACATAACTTTCCATACGTCCGCGAAGCACGACGACGAGGCACGGGCACTGCTCTCCGAGCTGGGGCTGCCGTTTGCCAAGGGCAAATAGCGATGGCGCGAAGGTGCTGGATCGTCAAGTCGCAACAGGAGCCCAAGTTCAAGGTGCGCAAGCACAACCGATGCATGCGTTGTTACCGTTCTCGTGCCGTGTATCGGGAGTTCATGCTCTGCCGGCTCTGCTTCCGCGACCTGGCATTGCGCGGTGAGATTCCGGGCGTGCGCAAGGCGACCTGGTGAGGAGGAGTCTTGGATCCATTTGCTGATTTCCTGACCCGCATCCGGAACGGCCTGCGCATCCGGCAGAAGGAAGTTTCCGCGCCCTACGCGCGGATGAAGTATGAGTTGGCCCGCGTTCTGCTCGAAGAGGGTTTCATCAGCAATTTCCAGGTTGAGGGTGAAGGTCTCGACAAGCGTATCATCGTCAGCCTGAAGTACGACGAAGACGGCGCCTCGGTGATACGCGGCATAGAGTTGCTGTCCCGACAGAGCCGACGGCTGCATGTCGGTGCCGATGAGATACCCAAGGTCATCGGCGGTCTCGGGGTGGCGATACTCACCACTTCGCGGGGAGTGATGACTGACCGCGACGCGCGCCGCAAACGCGTCGGCGGCGAGCCCCTCTGCAAGGTCTGGTAGCCATGGCGAAGTCATACCGACCCCTGGCAGTCCCGGCCGGTGTGGACGTGAAGGTTCAGCCTGGCCTGGTGACCGTCAAAGGCAAGCTCGGTACGCTGACAGTGCCGGTGCTCCCCGGTCTGACCGTGAAGGTCGCGGACGGCCAGGTGGCGGTGGAATCCGGACCTGAGGTTTCCCGCGTGCACGTTGGTTCGCTGCGGGCACACCTCGGCAATGCTTTTGTCGGGGTGACCGAGGGATACCAGAAGGTGCTCGAACTGCGCGGCATGGGCTACAAGGCCCAGAAGACCAAGGAAGGCGTCCAGGTCAGTTGCGGGTTCTCCCACACGGTTGACTTCGTCGCTCCCGCCGGGATAACGATGGACGTCAACCAGGTGCCTGACCCGGAAGACACCAAACTGCAGATGTTCGAAATATCCGTGCGCGGGTCCGACTGCCATGCGGTCGGCCAGCTTGCCGCCGTCATCCAGGGCACCAAGCCGCCCGACGTGTACCGGGGCAAGGGTATCAGATACAAGGGGCAGCACGTGCGCAAGAAGCAGGGCAAGCGCGCGGCCGGCACCCAGCAGGCTTAGTTTCCTTCACCCGAATCCTGGTTGGTGTCGGTCGGTGGTTCTTGACTACCGCCTGATACAGACTAGTATTCTGCCACAAGGCCCCATCGTCTAGTCTGGCCTAGGACATCTGGTTCTCAGCCAGAAGACTGCGGTTCAAATCCGCATGGGGCTATGAGGCGGCCTAGCCGGCCGCCTTCTTGTTTCAGATCAACGCCGAACCGGACTCGATGCACCCCAGCCGATTCTGGTTCCCGCCAGCACCCCCGCCGCCAGTCCGGAACAGACACCAGCCGGTCCGCCTCTGACAGGTCGCAAGGGCGTCCATTGAAATGGGCAATGCCACGGCTACAATCATCTCAGCAAGGGCGTCGAGAGCGGTGGAACGAGAGGCATTGCCGCGTCCGTGTTCTCGACACCAGTTCGTACAGGGACAGCGTACAGCAAAGGTGACTACGAGGCGTGAACGTTACCGAGGAACTGACATCCAGCCCACCCCGGCAGGCGACCGGGCCTGTCGGAAGGAGGCGTGTCTGCGCCGTCCGGCGCAGGCGGCCGACAGAAGGTCATCAAGCTGCAGTAGCTGACCGCATGACTTGGAGGAACTAACATGAAACTCAGACACGGTCTGCCGGCATCAGTGGTCGCCCTGTCCGTCCTGGTAGCGGCGGCTCACGCGCAGTACGTCGAGGACTCGATAGACGTGGGCGGCTCGTGGGTTGGCAGCCTGGCCCATAACTCCCGTGAGGACGTGATCTACGGTGCCAGCGAAGACGGGATCTTCTTCACGATCTCTTGTGACAGCGCCAAACTGCTTAGGAGCTTCCCGCTGCAATACGCATTCAAGACTGCCTATGACTCAACCGACAACAGGGCGTACTGCACATTCTACAGTACGCAATTGGATGACTCGCTACTGGTCGTGGACGGCGTCACCCACACTCGTATCAAGAGTCTTGCCATGGATGGAGCGTCCGTGCCCGTCTGGGATCTGGTATCGGATAAGCTCTATGTATCGTGCTACTCCGCGAACACCGTTGCGGTCGTTGACTGTGCGACCGATTCGCTGCTAACGTACATACCGGTCGGTGCCGGCCCGCTGGAGATGTATGTCAATACGTTGTGGCGAAAGCTGTATGTCCTAAACTCAGACGACGGAACTGTGTCCATTGTCAACATGGA
>Ga0136653_10000373_pt1 | contig 23503 bp, 21 predicted proteins | sample LakKivw275mmetaG_FD_94866 | JGI IMG/M metagenome (GOLD analysis project Ga0136653, IMG submission 94866) | Anoxic lake water microbial communities from Lake Kivu, Rwanda to study Microbial Dark Matter (Phase II) - Lake Kivu water 275m metaG... | ecosystem: Environmental > Aquatic > Freshwater >...
GAATGAAACTGTATTGAGGAACAGGCTCACCATCAGCGCACGCTTTCATATGCACTTGCGAGCTCCATATCTGCCTTTAAGGAACAACAATGCCATACCTACTGTGATCGGAACGATACCAAGCCCGAGGCTCTTAGGTAGCTCCGGTATGGCTTGGCTTGCAGGCGGATACAGCCCGTCTGCCCATGTTGAAGTAACATCAAGATCTACATCTTGGGGATTCGTAAAGTACTTGTGATCAACGTAATTGCCTATGACAACAGTAATCTTCTTTGGAAGTTCTTGAGTATCAGACATAGTAGGTTGCACATCTAACTTGAAGACAAGATGTTTATTCTGTGAGTACGGAGAAGCTGCTAAGCCGCAGTTCCACTTGAAGTCTGAAGGCATATCATCCCAATAGTAGTTTTCTCCCTTACCACGTACAACCCAACCACCCTTAACTCCTTTTTCATCCCAGCCAGCCCAAAATCCTAAACGGTCAAAAGAAGTTGCTGAACTCCCAGAATATCTTGTGTCAAACCACAGATTGAGAATATCACCTGCGACAATAGTGGTTTTCAACGGCCAGATTCCAATCGCATACAGCCTGTTGATGTCTGCGTCATACTTGGCCCTGAAATATGCTCGGCCTTGAACAGGACTGTAATTAGGATTTGGCAGCAGAACAGTCTCATACGTATCATCCCACTCAGTGTCGAAACGCCACCCTTCGCTCTCCTTCTGCTTTCCAAGTGAAGTCCTTGGCCTCCCAACCGAAGACAGGTACTCAGCAACAGAGCAATCGGGGCGAATCAAGGCTGGGGCAATAACAATCGATGCAGACTGACCATGCACACTTGGGATTGTCTCGCCTATTTCATAGAGAAATGGTGTTTGCGATAGAGCAAAAATGCCGCCAGCAGTTAGACCCATTCTGAGAAAATCTCTTCTGCTGAAGAGCTCTTTTCGTGATTTGAACTTTCCAGACATTGATGTTACCCCTATCGGCGCGCGCCACCTTGGTTACGGAAAGTGTGATAAGTGAGCGTACTGAGATATAACTCTGGCAATTCTTTTGTCGGTAGGTTCTGAAGTTTAATTCCCTCGCATGCTTTAGGCCTCCACAGCACGCGGTGACTAGGTCCAAACTTGAAGAGCAAGCAAACGCTAAGCTCTGACGCATGACCGGGGAAAAGGCAAGGAGGTGATGGAACTGTTAAACATGACAAAAAGATTAGACTTAACTTTTGAGGAGGCAGTTGAGAAAGTCCAAAATGCCTTGAAGGAGCAGGGCTTCGGGATCATAACAGAGATCGACGTGAAGGAAACATTGAAGAAGAAACTTAACGTTGACTACAAGAAGTATAAAATTCTCGGCGCATGCAACCCTACACTGGCAAAGAGAGCTCTAGACATTGACAAAGAGGTTGGAACACTTCTCCCCTGCAATGTAATAGTATACGAGACCGACAGAGGAACTCAGGTATCAATGCAGAAACCCCTCGAGATGATTAAGATACTGAAGAACGACAACCTTAACGAGGTAGCCGAAGAAGCGGAATCCAAACTACAGAATGCTCTTGCAAGCCTGTGAATTGGGCGGCGCGCTGTGTGAGAAGTTGAGGTCTAAGAGATCTCTTTCGCCAATCTATCATGTATCTTGAGCTTTTCCAGTCCTGCCTCAATTCCCTTCTCGGCCTCCGGCACCTTTCTTTCGTGAAAGAAACTCTCTACTTCATCGACTCTACCTATCCCAATGATGGGGATGACTGACAGGAGAAGTTGTGAAAGTACTCCTGTACCCTGGTAAAGCTGTCTCAGTCTCTGCATGTTGGTCTTTATCCAGGTCCAGGTCACCTCCCTAGCGTCAGGGTTTCCGGCAGCAGCATGGATCATGGTTCTCACATCTTGCCTCTTCACTTCGCCAGTTAGGGCTAATCCGAATGCCGAGGCGATTTGCGATGTTTCCCTGCAGTTTATCATTGCGTATAGCATCCTGATCCTCTCCTCGTCGGTACCCATCTTCCTGTATTTTTCCAAGATCTTCTCAAAGTCGCTGTAGGCTCTGGCGTAGGCGATGGCGACTGCCTCCCTCATATCCGGTTCAACCTCCTCGTAGCTGCGGAATTCTGACCCTAACTCTCTGGAGTAATCCTCGTCAACCATAGCCAGTCTGCCAGCCACTATGCCCCGCAACATTGAACTGTTCTCATCAGCCTTTCCCTCAAGGATCTTCAGTTGCGTCCTGTGGAAGACTCGTGAGGTCTCGGAGACTCTTGAAGGCGCGATCAAGTATAGGAAGGAAAGCTGGTTTGAGGCCTCATACGCAGGCAGATACTCCTCCTCATTGTAGTACCTCTCCAGGATGCTAAAGTATTCGCTGAAGGACATCTTCCCAGATACCAAGAAGGCTAGGGCGTCAGATATTATTCCCCATCTGTCAAGCGCCGATAATTCACTACTCCAAAGTAGGTCGTAGAGCCCCCTGTAGTACACTCTATAGAAGCCTGTCTGGTCAACGTTCAACTTCAATGATCTCAGTTCTTTGAAATCAATTACCTCCTCTTCCTTGTTCAAGAGTAGCCTCCTTGATTCACCGTTCAACCTCATGGTTACTGGTATTGGCCAGGTATCTTTCTCAAACCTGCCCGACAGGAGGAACCTTTCTTGCCTCAGCCTCAACTTCCCCTCACTGATCGTAGCGGTCACTACTGGGTATCCTGGTTTCTCTATCCATCGACTCATGATCGTCTCTACCTGTTCTCCAGAGGTCTCTTCCAGCAAGCTCCAGAGATCTTTCCCAGCGGCGTTAGAGAACTTGTGCCGGGCCAGGTACTTCCTGACTCCCTCCCTGAAATCATCAGTTCCCAAGTATGCCTCGATCATTCTGAGTATGCATGCGCCTTTACCGTAGCTTATCTCGTCGAATATCTGCCCTATCTCACTCGGAGAAGTAACTTCAACCTCTATTGGGTGGGTGTTCACCAGGGAGTCTCTGGCCATGGCCCCTGAGGCCTCACTTATCAAGAAGTCCTGCCACATCTTCCACTGCGAACATATGGCGTCCACCAGTTTGTAGCCCATTAACGTGCCGAAGCTCTCATTCAGCCAGAGGTCATTCCACCACTTCATCGTGACGAGGTTCCCGAACCACTGGTGAGCCACCTCATGGGCCACAACATAGGCTACTCTCTTTCTCGTCTTGATGCCGCTGTTCTCGTCAACATAGAGCGCTGTTTCCCTGAAGGCTATTGCGCCCCAGTTCTCCATCGCACCCGCTGCGAACTCTGGTATGGATATCAAGTGAATCTTCGGAAGCATGTAAGGTATCCCGAAGTACGATTGGCAGAGCTCTATCGACTTCTTAGCCACCTCCTTGGCAAAGTCTGCTTTACCTGCCTTGTTAGGGGTTGTAGCCACGACCACATCGATACCTCCCAGTCTATCCCTATGCTCCTCAAACCTGCCCACGCCTATGTAGAGCAGGTAACTCGACATCCTCGGCGTCCTATGAAACGAAACAACTTTCCTGTCGCCCTCTACGCTCACAGATTCGACAGGCATATTCGATATCGCGACCAAGTCTCTGTAGATTCTCAGGGTTAGCTTGAACTCAGCCTTGTATTCCGGGTGGTCCACGCAAGGCAGCATCCTCCTAGCGTTGGCGGCCTCGAACTGAGTAGTAATCAAGTATGTGTCGGCGTATGGGGCCCTGTAGATACCTGTCAAGATATCTGGGATCGATCCAGAGTATTCGACTGTCAGTCTGCCCTTGAAGGAACCGGTCTCGACTACTAGGTTCTCGCCTTCCTGCCTGAACTGGAAAGATTTCCCCCCAGACCCCACATTCAAGATGTTAAGGTCCAGGGAGTTCAGATTTACGTCTCCTTCAGATTCGAGTTCTATGACTACGTTTCCTGAAAACCGGAGGCTCTTGAAGTCTATGTCAAGAAACAAGTCGTAGCTTTTCACGTACACAACGTGTCGTTTACCGTTGAGAAAATAAAAGTGTTTGGCCAAATAGGCTTGCCAAACATTAGACTGGATTCAAACAGCTCCATGCATGGGACCTTGTGAGAGAAAAGAGATTTTTTCTAATAGACCCCTTGCAGACGCTACTCAAGATAATGCTTGACAAAAGGATAAAGTCATTAATATCAATACACGATCTATTACTACCAAGGATTCTTGACTGTTAAGTCTCATTTCGCAGGAGGTGAGAAGGTGAGCTATTACCCAATCTTTCCGAATTACAGTCCTTGGTACTGGCCAAGCCCCTACTACTCTCAGCCTTACTACTATCCTATGATGCCCTGGCCGACGTATGTCTACGTAAGGAATCCCATGTATCAAAGCTACCAGTCGATGTTCCATCAGTATCCTCATCAGTATTATCAACAGCAAGGACAGAGACTGAGTCTCGGAACCGACGTAGCCGGAGTTCTAGGCTTCGGTGCTTTAAGGTGGCTTGCGCTTAGGGGCTTGATGGGATACTGAGCGGTCTCTAGGTCATGTCTCCACACGCACATCTAACTTCATGCAGCATATCCAATAGGTCACTGAATCCCTCGCCACTCCTTGCTGAGACACAGGGATTTCTCTGAGCGGGCACAACCCTCTGCAGTAGCTCAGAGACTGGCAGATAAATATCGGACAAGACGCCTTTTGTCCTAATCTCTTCCTTCAGGATGGTGGGATTGACGAGATAATCCCTTATCCTTTCTACTTCTCTGTCTTCCAACATGTCTATCTTGTTTATGATGTTGATCGTGTCGATTCCAAGCCTGTATCCAGTTGCGAGAGAGTATAGATAGGCAGCCGGAAGGTCCCTAACACCAATACTCGCATCCAAGATGAAGACCCCGACCAGATTGCTGAACTGATCAACAATCTTAGGACCAGATTTGTGAAAAGCGAAAACCTCCAGTTGACCGGGCGTATCCACCAGGACAAAATCCCCCACATAGTTCGGAATCTTGGCTTCGCTGAGCCTCTCCATCGCCCTAACAATTGCGCCGCTCGGCCCCAACCCTTCTTCTCTCATGATCTCCTCCACAGTGAACTTCTCCCTTATGTCGAAATCACATCGATAAGGCAAGGACAGGCAACCGGAGTCAAGATTGAGAAACTTAACCGAGTAACCTAGCCGCTGTAGATAATCTCCAAATCTTCCTGTCAGAAGACTCTTCCCGCAACCAGCTGGACCCAGAATGATAACATTCATAGTAAGGTCTTGCCCCGTCAGGATGAGCTGTTACGCCCTCAACATTATGGTCTTCCCCTATTTTTGGATAACCGCTTGAAAAAGATACGTGATAGGCAATGGCGTGCACTGCAACTGACTGGTTGCGAATGAAGAATGCCGCCTTTACCGCCGATGTTCCTTCTCAAGCTAAGAAGGCCGCGTTGGCGAATCTCACAGTCGTACGACCGAGAGCACGCAAACCGCATTCGCAAATCCACAAATATCTTAAGGTATAATATAGTGACTATATGGTCCAAGAATTAGACTTTATCAACCCAACCTATGCGAAGGTTCTGCACCATTTTCTCTCCGATCCTATGCAGGAGCATCATGAGAGGGAAGTGAGCGAATGAGCGGTGTAAGCAGCGCGCGCGGGACTAGCGGCCAAACTTCCAAAAGAAGTGCTTAACTCTGAAGTGGCATCCACAGTCATGTCGTTTAGTGTGAAGCTCTCATCTTGATTGGTTCTCGATAACCTTAAGTTTGCCGTTTCTGCCAACGCTCACCTGCAGTTCTCCTCTAAACCTTCTCACTCGTCCATTCTCAATATGAACTGTGTCACCAACAGAGACCATATCTATTTGAGCGTTCCACAGCGGCAACTTGATGGAGCCGGTACTGTCAGAGATTGTTGCGGTTGAAAGAGCTATGGTGTTGCCGAACTTCGAGAGGATCCCCTTCGTGATTGATTTCTCTATAACCCTCGCTTTCAGATTGACCCACTTGATTCCAGATCTTATGTCTTTAATTTGCATATCAAACGCTTTAGACGTCTCGATTTTGCTGACTGAAGTGGATTGAAACCTTGCAAGGTCGACGTCCGGCAGATGCTTCAACAGTGCTTCACTGAGGCTCAGTTGCGCAATGACCTTTTGACCTTGCGTTACGAGAAAAACACCATCACTCTCCGTCTTTTGGCGACATTGGATCAATATATTGTTGTATGATGATCTCTCATGGGCCCACGCCTCTAGAAAACATGCAAGAAATTTGTGTATTTCAAGTCCATATTTTTCCGAAACCCTGACCAAATACCAGAGACGAGCCATTTCAGGTATGGATTGCCATTGTTGTCGAGGCCTCCCCCGCCCATAGGGCAAGACCTCTCTCCGCAGGATTTTCAACTAGATCGTCCTACCTTGGGTTGCCTAGCTCTTTAACCTTTAGCCGCCGGATTCCGTGGGAGCTTGGAAGGTGACCTGTAGATTACCGTCGAACTTGGCGCTATGATCCTCAGTGAAACAATAAATGATTTGCATAGGTTTATATCTGACGGATCTCTACTGATACGCCCAGTATACGTTGATTCTACGCGTAGTACTATCATTCGTATAACTAGCTGCAAAGGAGTGAGAAGCATGGGTTTTGAGAGCCGCAGATTCGGTCCGAGGACTATGCATAAGATAAAATGCTCTGACTGTGGACGAGACGCAGAAGTGCCTTTTGTGCCAAAAGAAGGCAGGCCAGTCTACTGCAGAGAATGCTTCCAAAAGCATAGGACTTATTAGTCATAAGATTTGCGTTTTAGACTAATAGTTCACTTTATTTTCACCTTTTTATTGTTCTTCGTTCTTCTAAACCAAACTAGATATAAAAATACTTTCAACCACCCAACTCACTTAGCGCTCGGCATGATCCGTCAACGAATTATCGCTTAATTTCCTCTTCATTAACTTGGGTTTAAGCCCCATTCACCACGTGGGGATTTCAGAAGTGTTGATTATGTTCCTTCGATTTACCTTAACTATGGTCAAGAATATTTGCACAACGGTTTACTCTTCCCAGCGATCAACGAATACATGTCTATGCCTGAAGTGCAAGAATTGATTATGCTAAGAGCACTATATACATTAGCAAGTATTGTATGGTCTGTTGACAAACAACCGCAGGCTTCGGAGCTTCTACAAAACCTGTGTCGAGCGAAGCGAGCCAATCTCTCTCTGTGTGTGCCACAGCTGGTGAGAGCATCCAGATTTGGACCGTTGGATTAGATTGTTGTGTGGTGGTGGGTGCTCACCAACTAGGGCGACGACGAGAATTGTCAGGTTGAATTATTCCCAAAATCTTAAGTATCACATCTAGGGACAACGTACGGTGAAATGTCTGAAGTTAAGAAGTTCTGTAGGTATTGTGGTGGCGAGCTGTCTGCAGACGCGACCTTCTGTCCAAGTTGTGGAAAATCATTGGGAGCCCCAACACCCCCTCTTCAGAAGAGTAGGACTACAGTCTCGGCCGGAGTCTACATTCTAACAATCATCATTGTCCTCATTGCGGGTGGATGGATTGGTGCAGCATCAAAGGGTCCAACGGTGACGCCTACCGTTACAGTTACCCAGACAATTCCAGGCCCAACAGCTACAGTTACAGCAACAGTTCCCCAGCAACCTGACGAAACACAATACAAAACATCCATGAAATCTATCCTGTTAGAACTCATCGATATAGATACGAAAGTAGGTGACAAAATGACAGCATGGGGAAAGGGAGAAACATCACTAGCAGAAGTTCTTAACACTGTAGAAAAGGCAGAAGATGATAGCGAGAAGCTGGTTGAAAGATCGCTAAGACTTTATCCGCCACCAAAATATGCTGAAGCACATGTCCATATTGTCAAATGCATATATCTGGCTCACTTGGCATTCGATCTCTATAAAGAGGGTTTGACAAAAGACAGTAGCGTATTGCTCGAACAGGGGAATGCGCTGATGAAAGAATCGACAACTGAGATAGGATTGGCTGGCTCTCTCGACTAATAGAGGATAGAGTTATCAAGGCCAAGCCTATCATTTGCAGGACACGGACCGTAACGAACAGTAGCATAGATTCGCTAATTAATGCACATAGAGTATAATTAATTGGCTTCACTTGATCGCTGAATATGTAGAAGTTTTTACAAGAGCGCGCGCTGTACTCATGACATTCTTCACGCTACGTAAGTTGCGGTCTGCTGTTTTGTGGGTAGTGGGGTCCCTTGGTGAGCACACACAAAAGGGCATAGCGCGCGCTATTTCGTCTGCCTATTTATAGCTAATGAGCTCTTTATTCTCAAGTGTCTCCTGAAGTTTGGTTACGGCACGGTGAACTTCTTCTTCGTTCTTCGCTCCGGTGCAGACAAAGTTACCGCTTGCGAAGAGGAGCATAACTACTTTCGGTTCATCCATCCGGTAAATCAAGCCTGGAAACTGCTCAGGCTCATACATCGTCTTCTTCAGTGAATAGATCGTCTTATCGAGGTCTATGGAGCCACCTAGTCCGCCTGAAGCTACAATGTTCTGTACCTGAATGTCGGGTTTGCCGACAATTACAATTCTATTCCTCTTTAGCTCATTCAGAATAGTCGCCACTGCCCTCCTTGCTTGCCGTGCCGATCTAGCGCCAGTGCAAACCATCTTTCCAGAGCTGAATATGAGCGTCGCAGTCTTTGGTTTCCTCAACCTGAAAACAAGGCCTGGAAACTCTTCTGGTCGATATTGAGTTCCGGCAAATAATCGCACAATGGTGTCGAGGTCTAGGTGTTGTTTTAGAGTTGCTGTGGCGACAACATTCTGTATAGTTACGATCGCTTTCTCCTTTGCCGAGATTTCACAACTCCATCGATAGGTTTCGTCAATTATTATATGTAGCAGCCATCTTAAAGGTTGGGTGAAGAAACGGAGAATGCGCTCCTTATCTCTTAAGATACCGTTTTACCTCTGCCAAAAGGTCTTCAGGGGAGAAGGGTTGATGAATAGCCGTCACATCCAGCTTCCTCTGCGAGCACCAGCGAGCAGTCATAGAATTGTGTGTGTACCCCTTGGTGCGGCCGCTCTAATTCGGACCGTTTGTTTAGGCCAAGGTAAAATTGTGTGTGTGGGTCCCTTGGTGAGAGCATGTGAATTTGAACCATCAACGCATGAACTAAGGTAGGAAACTGAACTTAGAACCCAGATCCTACTCCCGCACCACTTCTTACCTGTTACATTATTTCGCTACAGTAAGATAGCACTCTAAACTACTTGTGAGCCCGACGTAGAATCAAACTGGGAGGATGAAGATTGCTAGCCACGCTGGAACCGCCAATAGAGCCCATATAATCTTGTTCCAGTGGAATACTTTTTGGCCGTCCATCATCCCAAAAGGCAGCAGATTGAATGCAGCAAGCCACAGATTAACAAGATATCCCTGAGACCCTATCAGACTCAGGATGCCGCCAAGACTTCTGACCGCCAAGAAGAATAGTGCAACCACTATGTTTGTAAGCGGGCCTGAAAGGGAGATTAGGCCGTTCTCCCTCTTTCCAATTCCGTAGCCCAGCCCGAAGTTTCTCGGAACTATGTAGACGGCTCCTGGAGCAGCAAAGATCATGCGCCCGCCCGAAACCAAAGCAAATATCAGAGCCATGACCAGACCCGTCGGCCACAACCTGAACTCCGCCCAACATCCAAACCTCCGCGCGACATATCTATGCGCCAGTTCGTGTCCCATGAAACCCAAGCCCAGAGTTCCCAACGAGATGAGAAACGTCAAAAGAAATCGCCCAGGCATGAAAAGATCACTGACGGAGAAGCAGAAGCTCAGAACAACCCAGGCCATCAACAGTTGCTGGAACTCCGAACTCGAGGATAGTCGAGCAAACGAGGTGGGTCTCTCACCATATGGCCCAGACTCCCTTCTCACATAAGTCGGAGGTCTTGCGAAGATGAGGTCTGGACAATCATGCGCTTCCGGCAGCCTATGGCCAACACAGTAAGGCCTTCTGCAGTAGCTACAGATAAACGGGAAATCGACCTCTGCCCCACAAGCCTCACATTTGGCCAAGACCTAAATTACCGCCATGCGTCTAGATACTTTCTCACCATTCATAAATATTCCAGCTCAAGCCCTGACGAAGGGAAATTGCCAAATTCCCCAGCGACTCTGCGCATTTCATTAGCACACGCTAAACCGCCCAGAATACTGAATCCGGCGTCATCAACATGTTCTTGGCAAGAACCACTCGACTCAGAACATCAATACTCCTTCTGTTCCAATAAATCATTCTAGTACGCACTTGACCGCGTTAACACGTCAAATGAAAAGCTCCTACAACACTCTGCCCAGATTTCAAGAATTCATTAAAAGTTTGGCATGCTTGCCTTGTGGGTTGAGCGATAAGCCTGATTCTCCTTGACCTCAAAGCCTCCTCAACCTCACTCGAGACTCTCATGAGCCCTGAGTAGCCGGTGCCCACAACAAGGACCTCAGGTTGAGCCTCAACGCCTAATACTTCCCTTAGATCCTCAACCATCAAATTGTGTCCCTCCCTTCTCCACCAACCATCCAAGACCCTGCTTGGAAAAACTATGACGTCACGCGTATATCGCCTGCCATCTATCACCATCCTTCCAAACTCGTATGAGTCGATCAACCAAACCGCCAATTCATATTACGAAACATACATTATTTAGATATTGAGAGGATAGAGAACATGCCTGCTATCAGTCGTAGACTAAAATATAGACCTTAACGAGAGACATTAGAATGTCGCAACCTAGAGAGATGGAAAAGATACCGGTCTGCAAGTGTGCGAGTTGTGGTCGGATAATCGATTTCTGCACAAGAGACAATCCCTGTCCTGTATGTGGGAACTCCATATTCACCGTTGAATATGAAGCAAAAGAGCAGAGTGAGAAGTAGAATTAAGGTTTCTCTCCGAACAGAGTCTTACTGTTTTACTGTATGAATTACCCGCTCTATTGGCCTACGGTGGCGTGCACGCAAGTTTCCTGGCCGCGCAACTCGTAGCGCTTTGAAGTCTGGGAATAGATTGGCAATTAATGTCTTAGTATGCCCTAATAGATGGTTTAATATCCAAACCGAATTGTACCTCTGCTATTAGGTATTTGAACTCAACAATCATGCGGAGAAGTCATTTGATCACAGATCCTGTCACTCTAATGGGAATAATTGCTGGAGTTGCGACAATACTCTCATTCGCCTTGGAGATCTACCAAGTCAGAAAAAGAAAGGCGGAGACAGAAAACAGATCTATAATCAGAGGTTCATCAGCGATACTCAAGACTGCACTTAGAATGTTTGTGGATGCACATGATGAAATACTTGTCTGGGCGAGAGTCGCCTGCCTGGGAAGATTCAGCTACTCCAAAATGATGGACAAATCTCTCGAAGCTTTCCGAAAAGCAAGAGCAAATGGTGTAAAGATAAGAATTCTCTTGGACATCTATAATTTGGAAGGCGCCAGATGTGCAAAACAATTCTTGGAGACAGGATCAGAGGTTAGACATACCACCCAAGTTCCCGCTTTCTTTGTAGCTGTAGACAGAACGATCTTACTGGACACCACCACAAAGATAGAGGTAAGAGGTAAGAGACTGATCGGTGACACAGGTGAAGTGATCAGTAACGCGGAAGACATAGAAAATCTGACGCGGGACTTTGATAGAACGTGGGAAGGAGCAATGCATGCTGAGAAGTTAATCGAGGAATTAGGATCGACGTCGCAAGAATAGGATCTATTCAGTAATACAAACGCCTGATTGGGTTCGGTCAGCTTGACGTGAACATCGTCTAAACTCTATTCAAAAGATTCTGTACTCAGATATCTCTCTCCCCCGTCTGGAAAGATCACTACAACCGTCTTCCCCTTGCCTAGTTCTCTTGCCTTCTGTAATGCAGCATACATGGCAGCTCCAGAACTTGGACCGACAAACAGTCCCTCTGTTCCCGCAAGTTCCCTTGTAACCCTTAACGCGTCTTCATCCTTCACCCTGACTACTTCATTGATTACGTTCAGGTCAAGGATCGGTGGCTTGTAACCGGAATCGGTGAAATTGAGCGTGCCCTCTATCTTCGTTTTCAGTTTGGGTTCAACCCCTATGATCTCTATCTCCGATCTGTACTCTTTCAGTCTCCTGCCAACCCCAACTATTGTTCCCCCGGTCCCTATTCCGGCGACGAAGGCATCTATCTTCCCACCGGTCTGCTCGATGATCTCTGCGCCGGTAGTCTGGTAATGGGCATCCACGTTGAGCGGATTCCCAAACTGATTCAGATGGAAATAATTGTTTTCCCTAGCCAACCTTTCCGCTATTCTTATTGCTTCATATTCATCCTCTACAAGCATCAGCTCAGCGCCAAATGATAGCATGATCTTCCTCCTCTCCATGCTGGCCGATTCCGGCATGACGAGTTTAACCTTGTAGCCTCTGATAGCGCAGATCATCGCCAGACTTATTCCCGTATTCCCCGAGGTGGCTTCGACTATGGTCTGACCTTTCGCCAAAACTCCAGTCCTTTCCGCATGTTCTATTATGTACTTGACAACCCTGTCTTTTACGCTTCCACTAGGATTGAACCGTTCCAGTTTTGCCAGGACAGTTGCATCATTCTCTCCAACTAGACTCTTTATTTTCACCACAGGCGTGTTTCCCACCAGATCTAGGACACTGTCAACACTCATTCAGCATGCACTACTCCTCAATCGCGACCTCTATTCCTCTCGCTTTCCTCTGGGATTCCAACAAACCTTTGCAAAACGGCTTATGGCGAAGGTCACCCTATACCGCGCATATTTATTTGTCTATCGCGCGTCACTCGACAGGTTGCTATGACTCTCCTCTGAGCCGAATAGTCTAGAAGCACCCAGAATAGGTTAGTGAGTAGCGCGCTAGGGAACCTGAGGGACAAAGAACTCTCACCGACAGTGCACGCACTATAAATATGTGACTCCCTCATGTTATCTCAGGCGATATCTTGCCGATCTGCCCAAAATGCCGCAAGTTCATAGCCGAAGGAAAACTTCGACGCCATAAGAGTCGTTGCGGAAAGAAACCCACAGTAAAGAAAGTGATCACCCAGGACAACATAGCTCCAGCTGGATTATAAGGCCTGAGCATGGCTTCGCCAAGGATATCCCAGATAACTCGTTGCAAGGCTTAAGAGAAAACCCTGGAGCTTGCATAGACTATGAAGAGGGCTTCGAAATGAAGTTTGAAGCTCCAAGCTGGAACGATGTTTACGAGATGTGTTTCCGATTGGCCGACGAGGTCAGAAGAAGTCGATTCGTCCCAGACATAATTGTCGGGGTGGCACGAGGAGGATGGGTTCCGGCAAGAATAATCTCCGACCTCCTGAAGAATCCAAATCTCGCAAACACGAGAGTCGAGTTCTATGAAGATGTAGGTAAGAAAAGAAGGAGGCCTAAGATTACACAGTCCATTTCAACCCCTGTCAAGGATAAGAAAGTCCTAGTGGTAGACGACGTCTCGGATACAGGTGAGAGCCTCAGACTTGTCTGCGAGGACCTAAGAGAACGAGGCGCCAGCGAGGTTAGACTTGCCACGATGCACTACAAGCCTTGGAGCGTGAAGAAACCGGACTACTACATCAAGGAGACGGAGGCTTGGATAGTCTACCCTTATGAATTGCTCGAATTCACAAAAAGCATGATTAAGAGACTTAGAAGCGAAGACAAATCCTCTGACGAGATCAAGCAAGAACTCACCAGGATCGGTTTGAACAGCCAGATCGTTGACAAGTTCATGAGTGAGTTCTAGAAAAGTTGACGGTGATCTGAGTCAGTATGTTTTGATGAGTATTTCCAAATGAGACACGTCCCATCAAGTGTAGATATGGCCAAGAAACAGTTTTGATGTCGTTATTCAGTTCCAAGAAGTTATTTATAGAGTCATGTAACAACAAGACAAACGAGAAATATCAAAAGGAAGTCACGAAATGAATATCCTACAATTGATCTCAATATGTATCGAGTTTGTAATTGTAATCATCTCCCTTATGATCGCAGCATCGAGAAAGAAGGTGTATGGATACGGTTTTGCACTGACTTTTGCAATATATGTTTTCTATGATTCAGCAAGATTGTTTTCAGTCGCCATTGATGAGACGCCCCTGTATATCCTATTCTTTATTGCAACTGTTTCCGCACTGATCTCAGTATGGAAACTGTACAAAGAATAAGCATGTGATCTACTCCTCTGAAGCGAATAACTCCAATTTACTGGGGAGCTTATTAGCCCGCTCTGCCATTGATGACAAGGCTCATCAAAAGTAAAGCGCGTGCAGTGACGGAAGATGATGAAACACATATGGCACCTGTCCCGACACATCGGCGAGAGGCATGCCGGAACCAACGACGAGGCCGAGGCAGCGGACTATATCAAAGAGGAGCTGTCGAATATTGGGCTCGCTGTCAGGTCAAGATCGTTCCACTTCTTGGGATGGGAGCTGAAGAGGCCCCCCACCTTAGAGGTATTGAGGCCCGAGGTAAAGGCCCTGGAAGCTGAACCAGCAATATTCTCAAGCCCGACGCCGAAAGGAGGAGTGACAGGGGAACTGAAGCCCTCTGGGTCGATGCATCTAGTAGACCTCAATCCCGCACTGGTCTGGCCGAGGTACTCCGTGGTAGATGACAAAGGTGAGCCGCTGGCCCACATAATATCGAGTTCAACTAGAGCTCCAATAACGTTTCCTTTGACCAAGAGAATCATCTGTGGAGGCCTGCCCACCGTCATCGTGGGTATGGAGGGGCGCGAGCAAATCGAGGTCCTTTCAAGAAGAGGGACGATGGAGACCAGAGTGGAGTTGGATGCTGAACTGAGGCCGGATTCCAAATCTCAAAACATACACGGGCTTTTGAAAGGCTCAGGAGAATCTGATGAGCGAATAGTGGTCTGCGCCCATTATGACTCGATGTACGGTTCACCTGGGGCGAACGATAATGCGAGCGGGATCGAGGCGATGCTAAGGATTGCAGAGGGTTTAGCCGGCAAGAAACTGGAGACGACTATTGAGTTCATTGCCTTCGGCGCCGAGGAATACGGCCTGTTCGGATCCCGCACCTACGTCGACGAACTTAAGGATATGAGTGAGGTCTCCAAGGTGAAGGCCACAATAAACCTAGACACCGTCGCTGCCGGAGAGCGCCTCCTAGTCTGGGCCGGACCGGAAAGCTTCATTCCTACTGTCAGCGAGGGCGTATCCAACTCAGCGCTCAGAGACTACTTCGACCCAAAAGATATTCGAAATCCGGGAGCCGGATTCACCGACAGCATGCCCTTCTACGATCAGGGTGTGCCAGCCGTCTGGTTCCAATTCAAACCTTACGACCATTGGCACAGAAATACAGACACCTACGAAGAATGTTCAGAGGAAAAGCTAACAAAAATTGTAGACGCCGTAAATCGCCTGATCTTGACCATAACATAAGCCAAGACTCAATAGAGAAATTACAGAAACCTGTCTACGAGGTCTTCATAGTATTATCTCTTAGCGCAATGGTTGGTCTGAGTCAGTCTGCCTGATCAGGCTCTGCAGATAAGGTATCACATCCCACCTCGCGTCCTTCCCGGTGACGTCGATCCAGACCTTCCTCTCAAGAATCTTTGCCAGGTCAATATCTGCATAAAGTATCTCATCCTTGTTGTAGGAGGGGCCGGCAAGGTAGTTTCCTATGGGATCTATTATCCCGCTGCCGCCGTAAAATTCCCAGTTGGCATCAACATCCTCAGAGGATTCCGGTTTGCCCCTAAGATATTGTGAGGATGCAAGGACATAGCATTGACACTCGATGGCGTACTGTCGAATAGAGGTATCCATCACGTGCCTTGGCAGAAGACTCCAGCCAGGATAACACGCGATGTGAACCTCTTCACCCTGGATGGTCATGGCTGACTTCAATATGGGATTCAGGTGTTCAGCGCATATCAGGCCACCAACCCTGCCAAAAGGTGTCTTGAAGACGCACTGTAGATCCTGCGGCGAACCACTCGTCCAGAATACCTTCTCACGATAGACCGGGGTGAGCTTACGATGTTTACCGATGAGCCTTCCGTCACAACCAATGAATACAATCGAGTTATAGATCGAACTCCTATAGTCGGCGTCTATCTCATTCACTCCTAGACAGACCATTGATTCCACAGATTTTGCGACTTCACAAAGCTGGTCTATCTCAGGCCCAGGAATCCCTACCGATTCCTTGACCAAATCCAGCCATTTTGCATTCCAGTTGACGGGCGGCTTAGCCTCGATTGCCCAGTTGGGATATGCTGGAATAAAGGTTTCAGGAAAGACTATTATTCGAGCCCCTCTTGCTGCCGCATCCTGAATGATTCGACAGGCCTTCTCTAGAGAATTCTTCTTGCTTGGGGGATATGGAGGAGCCGTCTGGACCACAGCAACCTTGTACTTTCTCGTTTCCATCTAGATGAGACCTCAATTCTTGATTGTTCTAAGAGACTTCCTTTATCTCGCAGATACTTGTTGGTTGAGAACAAGATTAAAAGAGATTTCCTGACAGATGCATGCCGGGGAGATTGCCCAGTTGGATTACGGTGAGAGAATCTCAAGAGCTGTTCGTCTTATGGCTACTGAGGGTCTTGACGCCCTGATCCTCTCCAGACCGAGTGAGTCGCGTAGCCTCTTTTACCTCACAGGTGCAGATAGACTCTGCGCCAACCTAGTAATCTACAGAGACGGAGGCAGCACATTACTTGTCCTTGAGGAGGATCTGCTCGACGCCAAGACGACCGCCCACGCGGATGAGGTCAAGACATTTACGTCCGCAAGATCTCAGTTTGAGGCAATCGCGAACGCACTCAAGGAACACGGATTGAGTCGCGGCGTCTTAGGCGTAGAGAAACATTTCATCCATGTGGGTTTCTACGAGAACCTCAGAGCCGCACTACCAGCACCCCTCCAGATCACAGACGCAACCAAAGTAACTGGACAACTCAGACTCATCAAGACCGAGGATGAGATCACGCTAATCAGGAAAGCTTCAGCCATAGCCACGAAAGCACTGGAATCAGCAACAGAGACGGTCAGACCGGGAACACCTGAGAACGAGATAGCGGCAACTGTCGAGTATGAGTTGAGAAGAAACGGCGCCGAGGCTACAGCGATGTCGACTTTCATCGCCTCCGGACCAAGAACTCAAGCAGCCCATCCGCCACCCTCCAGCCGAAAGCTCCAGAGGAGTGAAGTGGTCCTCATAGACCTTCATCCAAGGATTCAAGGTTATTGCAGTGACCTTGCAGCAACCTTCACAGTGTCCACCGAGGACACAGAATTGACCGGGCAACTCAGACGATCTCTCGAGGCCAGAGACTCATCAATTCAAGAGCTGAGAATCGGCGACAGATTCTCCACAATCCATCTAGGGTATCTTCGAAGGTTGAGCAACTATGGATTCACCGTACCATCAGTACCATTCTTCAACAATCTTCACGGCGTCGGCGTTTCAGCCAATGATCCGCCCTCCTTCTGGCATCCGACCGACGTAGAGATTCAGCCTGGAATGGTCTTCGCCTTGGCTCAGTGTCCAGTTCAACCCCAGCAGATTGAAGCGGTCGGGATGAGATTTGAGGACACCTACTTGGTTACGGAATCAGGGGTCGAGCGACTGACTTCACCTCAAAATCAGTGAAACTGATTTATCTCAGTAGCGTGCACATCGGAATACCTCATTGCAGGCGCTGACGAAAACATGAGTGAGATGCAGATGAGATATAGGTGAAAGATTCTGGATTTCTTTGAGGCGGTCTGGAAGAGGCGGTCTGTAAGATCTTATTCGCAGACACCTGTCTCAGAGAGAACCCTCATCAAGATCTTGGATGCAGCCAGGCTGGCCCCTTCAGCCGCTGGCAAGCAGCCATGGCACTTTATCATCGTAAAAGAGGAAGATAAACGGGTCCGAATTGCTAAAGGCTGCAGGTACGGAAGATTCCTAGCCGAATCACCAGTAGTCATCGTAGCCTGTGGAGACAAGAAGGCCTCCCCACACTGGTACACCGTAGATACTGCCATAGCTCTGGAACACACCGCTTTGGCGGCTACAGCTCTAGGCCTCGGAACATGCTGGATCGGAGCCTTCAACCAAGAAGACATCCGCGAGATCTTGAGGATTCCTGAAAGATTCGAGGTTGTTGCACTGATGGCTCTAGGATATCCACATGGGAAGTTAGACCTGCTGGCTATGATTCTTCATTTCGTGAGACCCAAGAAGAAACTTAAGGATATTCTCTCGTTGGAGGTCTACGGTAGACCGCTCGAAAACGTGTTCAACCCTAAAGATACCAGAATGCTCACATAATGAATGACGCGCAAAGATGTCTGCTTGGATAGATCCGTCTCATCTAGTCATTCCATAGGCGATTGTGAGGTATACTATCGGTCTGTAAATCAGTTGGACTTCGAGACCACGTGTGTATACTGTGAGGTTCATAAGATGTGAGATTACAAGGCCCAAGAAGCCTATGGCTAAGAAGAGGAAAAGCTTCGATTTGGTTTTCTTGTACCTGTAGAATCCTATGCAAGATATGAGCAGTGTCAGCAAGAAGTTCTCGACATAGAGCACGTCCCAAACAAACATAGTAATCTGCCTAATAGTGTATTTGCTGGGAGTCGATATTTAAAAACTCCGAATAATTGCGTGCTAAGTATCGCCTCGAAAGTCCTTCAAGATATTTGTTGAGGCTCTTCAGTTCATACTTGATATGGGAGAATCCGGATCATATGCTACCCGCCTAAAGGGCGAATAGTACAGACCTAAGCTGAGACAGGGCCCCCATTCTCGCAAAGGCAAAGGAGCTTCTTGGTTTAGTATTTGGGCTTCTTTCTTATGATGCATGCTGTTGATGCGATCGCGACCAGTCCGCTAAGAGCAATGTAAGGCGCGAGAATGGCGAGCTTGTTGACAGGCATCAATACACCGCCGACCGGTGCCGGTCGGGGGGCGAATAATATTATGCCCCAGGTATCTATATTACCTAATTCTAGTTTCGCAGGCCAAACGTTGTCTCTGCCATCTGAAGCGTCATACGTCATGCTCCCAGGCTTCAGTTCCTTAGGGGAGGAGAAGTCGATAGGTTTCCCCGGCTCAGCATTGATGTAGCTGAGAGGAATACTAAACTCGTAAATCTTGTGAGCGTTGATGCTATTTGGGCTACTACTGTAACCTACGGCAGCAATGTAGTCACCACCGCTCTTTTTACCGCCCTGCCCGATGATTTCGATCTCTTTTTGGAGCAGGGGCTCGTAATTGAAAACTAGAAGACATTCATCATTTGCATCGTCAGCGGTGTCGCCTACGGAGTCAGCCAAGACATAGAGATTGGAGTTGTCGTTCAAGAAATAGACGTAGGCATCTATCGGGTAGTCGGGTAGAGTCATAAAGATTTGAAGATTGGCCCATTCTCCCGCCATGAAGTTCCCGTCTATAACAGGTGGGCTATCTGTCCATTTGCTATAGATCACGGGTCTACTCGCTGAATAGGCAGAGGGGATAAAAGCAACTGAAGCTGACACCAGCATCATTGCCATCAAAAGCAGGATCAGCGGCAATTTGGCTTTCAAGACGCGATAGCACATCTCCACTTTTCCTACGCACCGCTTCTTCTTAGAATTTAACGCTTTCGATCAGTATCCTAGCGGGTGGTCAACGCGAAATTGAAACCCAGGAAAACTGACAGCTCTGACCCGACTCTGCAAGACTCCAAGCAACAGCCACATTGGAAGGCCGACTGAGCCCCCTAAGAGTTACGCAAAGGAGACAACCCACTCTTCCAGTGGCTAACTACAGAGCCCAAGATGACGTATAAGCGTGGGCCCCTCCGCGTAGACGCGAAACGCTGAGGCACCATGCGCGCTTCACAAGTACGGTTTTACCGAGGATTGAGATGTGGCTTGAACTGTCTCCCGTAAATCGATCGGAATGCGAACAGCGGCAGCAGTACGTAGATTGTTATCGACGAGATGGCTGCAAACAGAAATGCAACCACAGATGCGAATGGTGCGTTGATAGAAGCAGATACGGTGTAGACAGAGGCTGTCAAATGTATCGTTCCAACAAGCGGCAGCAGGAAGGCTCTGAAGACTGGTTGAGACGGGCCATGCGCGGCGATGAAGTTTGCAATTGAAGGCGACCATGAATAGTAGAACTTGTTCCATCCATTCACAAGCGTTCTTCCAATCTGGCTTGAGCCTATCATATTGTCTCTGACATGCCGCATGTAGACTACTTCAGGAGCCAACTCACTACCGTAGGCGGCTGTGGCAACGATACAGCCCGGTCTCGGGGTAGGTGAGGGTGTGGGGGTCGCGGTTATCTCGACGCTTACGTCAACGGATTTGGAAATGGTCCCAATTGAACCTGTAACTCTGAGGGTGAATGTTCCGGTGGTTGCGGAGCCTCCTGCTGAGATCTGAAGAGTTGTGGTTGCAGAATCGTCAGGCGGAGGTGTGACCGGCCCCGGCAGATTCACCGTGACGTCGCTTGGGGTGCCTCCGAACCATGAATGTGAGAGGGCTACCGCGTCACTGAAACCGTATCGTGAGGTGATATTTATCGTGGATGATCCTGAAGCTCCCCATGCAATAGATATTGAGGAGGGGTCTGCGCTTATCGAGAAATCGGGTGCAGACAGATGCCGCTTCTCGATCCTCCACTCGGAATCGCCTGGAGACTGGTCAAAGCCAACCACATAGATACCTGTTTCGTCTACAGCAACGCCAGAAGCCTCGTCATCCGAGGTACTGGGGTGACTTGTTGCGACTCCGCCGGTCCCAAAGGATGGGATGAGTGAACCGTCTGTGAGGCTCCTCTTCTCGATCCTCCACTGAATGCCTGAGCTTGGAGATTGGTCGTAGCCCACCACGTAGATTCCTGTATCATCCACAGAAACTCCGAGAGGCATCTCAGATGCGGGACTTGGATCACTTGTCTCTTCCCATATGATTGAACCGTCTGTGAGGTTCCGCTTCTGAATCCTCCACTGGTCAATAGCTTCGCCTGGAGATACATCATTGCCAACTATGTAGACTCCTGTGTCATCGACAGCAACACTAAGAGCCTCGTCGTTTTCAGCACTGGGATTGCTTGTCTGTTCCCATATTGTTGATTCTGCCTTCACGATATTGGTTGTTAGGATGCTCAGGGTTAATGTTAGGACCACCAGCATGGCGAGAAGTCTAAGCCGGAAGATCCGCTTCATAAGCGACGCCTTACCGTGTGTAATGTTATGGAAGGCATTCACTAAAACCAATCTTCAAACCTCACATGAAATTCTGAAACGTAGAATGACTTCCTTGAGTATTTCTAGGTTCAGATGTATTTTAGCTTTCCCGTGAAGGGGCCGTGGTGGCTGAGGCTTTCGGAACTCAGCGCGCTTCAATCCTGAGAATAGGAACCGACCGCAATGTTCCGTATCTCTATTGACGGGGGGATTTCGTGCTGGTCTGGGAAACCCCAGACTATTGCGAAAACTTTCATAACCTTGCCTTCAGGATTGCCTGTCCACGCCCGGATATGACCATTTATGTAAACCCCATCTGTTTTTATCTCGAGCCATTCTGGTCCGTTTTCTGGGATGGGTTCACGATACCGCCTCGTATCATAGTTCCCATTGATGTCTGTCGGCTCTGAATTCCATTCAAGTACTGTCGAGCTCCGTGCCACCCATCGGCCGTCTATTTCAGCATAGATGTGAACTCTTCCGTTTCTTATCGGTTGGCCTTTGGGACTGTAAGCTCTCCCTGAGAAGTATATGTTGCCACCAATTGGCACTTTCGAGACATCTCTGCCAACCTCATCGATAGCAAGAATAGTTACGGTTTCGATTAAGGGAGCAGATTTATCTCTTTCATATATCTTGACGCCATCATAACTTGAATGAGGAGCATAGTCTGTTTCTTTAAGAAGATCTGTGAAAGACCAATAGTATGATTCTTCCAACCTAGAGAAACTTGTTGATTCAGTATCTACGGCAACAAAGTCTGGATAAGGAAGGTCAAACCTGAATACAGATATCTCAGACCTGCTGGAAAGGTGAGAGGCCACCTCGTTTGTGGCTAGAACGGACACATTGAATGGAACTCCCCCTAGTACTCTTTCAACCTCTTGATCCCGCTCTGATGCGCAGGGCCACCATTTCGAACCCAAGGGATCATGGGGATTGCCAGTATGGCTGTTTAGAGGGCTCAAAGGGCTATGAGCAATAGATGTTAACGCCAAAAGTGCTAACAAAATCCATGGAAATACTCGCGATAGATTCGGCGTAATCTTTGACAACGCCTTGACGCCTAGAACCGCGGACAGAAATATCTGACCTATTATCTGGGCGGAGTAGTGGGCGACAGTGCTGTAGTAAGATGGGTAAGACGTCAAGAAGATAACGGCGAGCCAAGGGATTGCGGGCAAGATCGATAATGGAGCCAGAAACGGTGTAAAACCTACGAAACCCAATAAGAGCACTACATATTCCAGCTTCGAAACAAGGTCAGGTTTGACAAGGTCTAGTATGGCCGTGGGTTTGAGAAGAGTATCGAAGGATACCGCGGTCCCAACCCCACTTCTAACTACCTGCAGTGTTAGAGCCCTCTCGTAACCAAACAGGAGATGACCCTGAAGAGGAGGGTATGATGCCTGGAGCTTTTGAACTAGGACGAGATCAAACAGGAGGACCGATACACCTGCAACTATTGAGAGAAGAGGCATGTAAAAGGAAGAGCCGCCAGACTTCTTTCTAGACAATAGGAATTCATTGATCAAGAAATATGTCCCGAGGAAAATGACGATCAGAGGAGCGAACTCTATAGTGAATGCTGTGAGAAATAGAAACAACATACAGATAGCATTATTCTTCCGATAGAAGAAGAACGTGCTGAGAAGCAACAATGGGATGAACGCCTGAGCATGGAAGTCTGCTCGATTCACCCAGTGGAGAGGCGAGTACAGCAGGTAGGCCCCTGAAAATATCAGCCCCACCCTCCCGCTGGAAAAAGTCTCACGTGCAATCAAGTAGAGTGGGATGGCTGCCGCAGCCAGAACAACTGTCTGCAAGACAAGTAGCGCTTCACAACTTGGACATGTAGCATAGAATGGAAGTAGCAGGTATAATGTTGGAGCCACATGTCCACCGAATATGAAGGACTGCAAGCCGAAGACTCTTCCCGGATCGAAAATCCTGACCCAGAAATCATGATTGAATATGCCAAGGTCGTAGAAGCCAGCCTCAAAGGACTGGTACCTTGCAATAGTAAACCATGACATAAGAATAGAGTACAGGGTTACCAGAAAGAATAGGACAAACGTGCTGCTGCAATGCTTTCTAGTCGACTGCGCTGATCGATACTTACCACTTGATAGCTCTGAAATCATTCTACGGAGCAGTCTCCTGGAGAAATCGACTGTCGGCAGCATCTAGCCAACCTGTCTACTCAACTGCCATGTGATCAACCCCAAGAATGAAAGGCTTGTGTTCTCAGACTCGCCCCAGGAAC
>Ga0136653_10000375_pt1 | contig 23456 bp, 19 predicted proteins | sample LakKivw275mmetaG_FD_94866 | JGI IMG/M metagenome (GOLD analysis project Ga0136653, IMG submission 94866) | Anoxic lake water microbial communities from Lake Kivu, Rwanda to study Microbial Dark Matter (Phase II) - Lake Kivu water 275m metaG... | ecosystem: Environmental > Aquatic > Freshwater >...
ACATTATACGCTCAATATACTACGTAGGTAATAATGATTTAGTACCACAAAGACTAGGAAATTAGTAATAGTTATGACAAAATACCGAAAAAACATAAAAAATATGAAATTACATGATTTTCGAAAACGGGGTTGTCACGACTATATGCCTTTGTTATAATCCGATGATGGACTGGGGATTCGTCTAGCGGTAGGACAGCGGACTCTGGATCCGTAAGGCCAGGTTCGAATCCTGGATCCCCAGCCATTTAGAAACCATCTGAATTCCCAATTTAATTCAGACTATATTCATTAATTTTGGAGTCCTATATTGGAAGCTGAAATACTGACTATTGCTCCAAAGATAATGCTTCTAAACCTTGTGCCCCCTATACCTGGATACAGCGAATTTATCGGGCCTTACTTACTCTCGGGTGGAAGGTCCGCGGTGATAGATATCGGACCGGCAACTGCCATACCGTCTTTTTTATCTGCATTGCGCAAAACGCAAATGAATCCCGAGCAACTAAGCTACATTATCTTTACACATATTCATATCGACCATGCCGGTAGCGCGGGGGGAGCAGTGAAAGTGCTGCCCAAGGCCAGAGTTATAGCGCACCCGCGTGCTCATGAGCATCTGGTAAATCCGGAAACGCTTTGGCAAGCCAGTTTGAAGGTTTTAGGCGATTACGCAGCCAAGAGCGGTCCCATCGAATCCGTTCCTGAGGACAGGATTGTGGATGCTGTGGATGGCATGAAGCTGGGTCTAGGAGACGGTCTGGATTTAGAAATTTACTTTACACCAGGCCATGCAGTGCACCATTTGTGCCTATTCTATCCGGATGCCGGCATACTCTTTGCCGGTGAAGCGGCCGGCGTTTGTATTAAAGGTGCTGTCAGGCTGGCCACGCCACCTCCGTTCAAACTGGAAGTAACGCTGTCTTCCATTGATAAACTGATTAAGTTGAAACCTGAGAGATTATGCTATAGCCACTTCGGCTGCTATGGAAACGGTGTAGAAAGGCTTGAATTATATAGAAAAAAAGTCGTTGAATGGTATGAACTGGTTAATAGCGAGGCCCGAAAAGGAAGTAGTCTGGAACAGATATTAGAGGTACTTCGAGAAAAGGATAAGGATCTGGATTATCTTGACAGTTTGGGTCCTGACATATATTCCAGAGAACTATCACTGATTTTCAACGATATTCGTGGTTTGGCCGGCACTAACCTTAGGGACAATACTTGATCTATAGGATTGACTTTGTGGTTATCAACGACGATAATGTCTGATCATCTAGGTCTACTTTAAATAGATGAATTCCCGTTTCAACATATATTTTAGTCGCTGGTAATTCCTATCCGTGGCGCATTCGTCTAGGGGTTTAGGACACCTCCCTCTCAAGGAGGAGATCACCGGTTCGAATCCGGTATGCGCTACCAACTGCTTGCAAAAGTTTGCAAAACGTAGCTATTTCTGACTCAATTTTGTCCACTCTACTTAGAATAGGTTTTTTGTTCTTCCCCCCAAAAGTAACATTTGGAGCTTTACATCAGATTTTACGCACAGCATCAATCTCAACGTGAGCCTCAGTAAGCATTTGCTCAACTGAATCCCGCTCTTCCCATATGAAGGACAAGGCAATGCCACAATCACTAGAAAACTGTCTTGGTGTAGGGATCAACTTAACAGTATAGCCCTCTTTTTTCAATATTTTTTCTGAACGTATAGCTGACGACGTTGTGAAGAACAGAATTACACCGTATTCATTCATAAGTTGACAATTTCCTTTAGTGACCGCATAACTTTTTTAATTTGATTCGGTGTAGTGAAAATGCCAGGCGATAAGCGCACTGTTCCTTCGGGAAAGGTGCTTATCGTCTTGTGCGCTGCTGGAGCACAATGCAACCCGACTCTGGTCAAAATACCGTAGCCTTCATCTAGGTTCAAACCTATTTCGGAGACACGTTTGTTAGCAGCAGTAAAGGATACAATGGCTACCGTCTTTTCTGGATTAAGAGTTCCGTATACGTTAACGCCTTTTATGCCAGACAGACCTTCGATGATGGCGCTGATAAACTCCTTTTCCTGTGCACGTATTAACTCAATATCTTTATTAACAACCCAATTTAATCCAGCACGCAAACCGGCAATGCCTACAATGTTCGGTGTGCCACTCTCAAATTTGTCAGGAAGATACTCCGGCTGTGCCTCCATCTCCGACTGACTTCCTGTACCTCCTCGCATTAGAGGTTCAACCTGTGAAGTGTCGATATGGTCGCCGATGACAAGACCACCGACTCCCGGAGGTCCCTGCAAGCCCTTATGCCCGGTGAAGGCAAGAAAATCGATTCCAAACGCCTTTACATCTATGGGCATGACTCCCGCTGTCTGTGCGGCATCTACCAGCAAAAGTGCGCCAGCTTTATGAGCTATTGAGGCAACTTCGGCAACAGGCAATATAGTCCCCACCACGTTGCTGGCATGATTAATGACCACAAGACGAGTAGTGGCATCTACTGCTTCGACAATATCACCTAAGTCCAAACTACCGTTTGAGTCGCACGATACAACATCAACAATAAGACCTTGCTCTTCTAGGCTTCGTAGAGGCCGCATTACTGCATTATGCTCCATAGAACTGGTGACGACGCGGTCGCCGGGTTTGAGCAAACCTCTCAGGACTATATTTATAGCGTGGGTTGCATTGCCAGTGAAGATGATTCGCATAGGGTCTCTGATATTGAAAAAGCGGGCAATATCTTCTCTGGTGTCATACATCACCCGCGCTGCCTCTATAGACAGCTGATGCCCTGAGCGGCCGGGGTTGCCGCCGGCTCGCTCCAGTACATATACCATCGCCTTTAAAACTTCAGGCGGCTTGGGCCAGGATGTCGCCGCGTTATCCAGATAGATCATTTTTCTAATATGATCCGATAACTGCTGTCAGGTTGGTCTTCTACAGTGACTTTCCAGCCGGAATTCTTAGCCAAGCGAGATACGTTTTCAAGTGCAGTATCTGAATCCACGAGAACTTCTAAAGTTCCGTTTCCCATTTTATGCAAAGCCTCTTGGGTAAGCATCGGCGGTTGAGGACATGACAGTCCACGAGCATCCACAGTTTTTATATTTCCCATAATAAACCTCCTATATCTTTGCTTCACGCATTGTCAAACCGATGACGATACATATTACCAGGCCAACTACCACCGTAATCGGTCCAAATGCAGCGGGACCGGCTGGTGAACTGGCAATGCTGAAGTTGTGAGCAAATCCCGCTCCTACAATCATTCCGATAGCAAACATGCCTGCATCAGTATCACCTTCACCAGAGAGAAAGAGCTGTCGACCAGGACAGCCACCGGCCAATGTAAAAGCCAGACCAGCCAGCACCATACCGCCTAAGTTCCACCATTCGTTGGTTTGGGCTACTGGCTGGTTCTGGAAGCCTGCATGAAACTGACCCAGCGCCAGGTTGGTTGCAAAAGCGGCTACGATGAGGGCCAGGACGCCGTAAAGAAGACGATTATCACGCAGCAAAATTGAGTCTCGTATGGCTCCTACTGTGCAAAAGCGGCTGCGCTGAGCCATAAAACCAATAAAAAGGCCGACGGCAATAGACATAGCCCAAAAAGCATGCTGGCTACCAGGACCGGTGGTGGAGAAAAATATCGGACCGGTAAGATTGCCATCGGCATCTCTTCCGAATTGTGGGGCGAGCAGCAAGAGGACTAGCAGAGTTACCATTATGGCGGGCATCACCCATCCCAGTGCTTTTGGCGCTGGACGGTTACGCCCCAAGCTGAATCCCATCTTCAAGAAGCCGATGCCTATGCCAATACCGGCGATAAGGCCGAGAATGCCAAAAATAGCATTCCAATCGCCGCCACTCAATCTTAGATAGGCACGCCAAGGGCATCCAAGAAAGACCAGGGCACCGAACACGGAGAACATACCCAGCAGAAAGCGTACCAGTGGAGATGAGCCACTGCGCGGCTTAAACTCTCTGAAGGAGAGGGCAGCGATAAGTGCTCCGAGGACAAAACCGATTATTTCGGGGCGAATATATTGCACCACGCTGGCGCGATGCAAAGCGAGAGCGCCAGCAATGTCACGATTGAAGCAAACTACACAGATTCCCATATTGCCGGGATTACCCAGTTTGACAAGAACAGGTGCCAGAACTCCAACAACAAGGCCAGTAATAATTGGACCCCAACGAGAGGTAAGAAAACGTGAAATTGAAGACACTAAAGCTCCTTTCGTTATAGTTTTTCCTCTACGCGGATAACCATAACCGGGAGCTGATGAAGGCTTAGCGAGGCAAAGACATCAGGGCAACGTTATGAATTTTCCGCGTAGCAGACGCTAGACAATAATGCACCACATGCATCCAGTCCTTACGTCAGGTGCGGCGATTCAGCACTCTCATATCGTCACCCCCTTTCTTCATTCTGTCCACTGCAGCCGCCTTGGCCGTCTAACATTATATATAAGCGACTTCTGATATTCAATCTTAATCATTTACATCAAGCTGTATACCCAGCAGGTTGAATATATCCAACTACAGATTAGGCAAATGCAAAGACTGCTTTAAAAGTTCTATATATTGAACAACTTGGGCTACCAAACCCCTTCTAATGTGGTTTTCTGTGAAACATACACTAACGCATTAAGTCCTGTGACTATCTAAAATCGCTTCTTTGCCGGTATTAACTATTGGGCCGTTTTATCCTGGCTGTCCCCTGATTCGCCCTCCGCCCGTTTTTTAAAGAAACGCTGTTTTTTAAACGCTGCTGCCATTGAGCTCCAGATTTTAGCGTTCTTGAGTCTACTAAACATAGGCTCCGTACTTGTTTCCATGGCAGGTTCCTTAGTTTTATCTTCGATGGGCTTTATGTCAATCAGTTTCCCGCCCAAGGATGGCCTCATTTGTCCCGGCTTTACCATGGCAAATGCAATCATGGATGCCACCAGCATGGTGACTACAGCAATTATCCACCAGACCCAGACAGGTATTGGAGTGGGAGTCTCTACAGATGGTGTTGTTGGTGTTGGCGCTGCTTTTACCGTGAAAGTACCTATTGGGCTGGGATCGGATACTACCGGCTCAAGGGCTCTTACCTGCCAGAAATATGTGGTACCATAATTCAGCTTGCCATCGTAAAGATAAGATGTTGTGGGCACTTCAGTCTTTACTATCACGTCCTGCAGTGAGGGATCTGCAGCCAGGATAAATTCGTATTTACTCGTTTTAGGCATCCCTGACCAGGAGAATCCGGGCGAATTCGAGACATTCTTACTACCGTACGTGGGATTGAACAAGATTACGGATGGGTATGGCGAAGCAGTCGGCAGGCCAGCTTCAACGGTGAAATACATGGTTGCCGACCATGGACTGCGCACGGTTTCGCCGGTTACGGAAGCTCTTGCCCTGACCCTCCAGTAATAGGTATGCCCGCTTTCGAGGTTGGCCCAACCACCTATGTTCGAGCCGGACACTGGTATCAAGGCGCCAGCCGGAATAAAAACTTCCGGCGCCAACTGACTAGTGGGGGTGATATCTTCATTTACCAACACCCTGTTGGTAAAGTTAATGTCTTTGGCTAACTGCAGTTCATAGACGAAAACGTTACTAAGACTACGCCACGAGAAATTAACCTCTGCAGCTCTACCCGTCTTCGGGTCAACAGGAATAGTACTGCCGCTGGCCGGTGCCGAAGTCGACGGCCCCACTTTGGATAATGTGTCTGTGTATCCCCAGAGGCGTCCGATTTCGCTGGCATAGTCATAATTATTATTATCGATCGCCCACAGACTGTTATATTTATTGCTTGATATTTTAAGTGAGCTGGGTTCGCGATTGAAAACTACGGTGGTAGGCAGATTTGCCACCAGGTAATCCCATTCGGGAGGTGGTGGCACGAAGACCCTGGGATTAAGCGTGCGGTCAACACCGGCTTGATTTGCCGCAATCTCAGGAATCGCAGGCGAAGGTGTTCTCCAGGCTCCATAAAGCACATCATTCCTTTGAACCAGACCATAGAAGGCATTGTTGGGTGGCTCCAGCTCGTCCCAGGCCGTGCTCTCGTCTATTACCCAGCGATATATCTTGCCGCTGGTGCCGGAAAAATCAGCGGTGGCCACATAAATTGTTCTGTCACTATTAAACTGATCATCGAAAAGAACGTGCGCATCACCGTCTATGGGAGGTGCTATCCGTTCACCCTCAGGTGGAAGGATATCAGGTACAGGCTTAGCCAAATCAGTGTAGATTACCCTTCCGTAACCTGCCGGTGATCCGGCCTCCCCCACCAGGACCATATCTTCTTCCCCAGAATTTACTAAAGGGATAGCTATCGAGTGCCCGTTTTCAAGCTCGGTATTCACTTTAACGGTCAGGACCCAGCCTACGCCCTGCCTTACATATTTATAGATAATATTGTTACCCAAAATGTAGATGGCCACATCAGTTAGAGCTAGGTCTGTGGCAGGCGTCAGCACCGGGAAAGACCATCTTTGCCCCTCGTCAGGGGAGTAACCCACTAAATCGCTGTTCCGGTCAGCAAAAACTATGGCCTGGCTTCTGTCCGTATCGGCGTAGCTCGGCTGCTTAACCCGGAGTATGGTGTCATCATCGCTGGTAGCTACACACAACACTCGCTCCCACGTTCTACCGAGCGGGTCGCTCGTACTCCGCCACAGACTATCGAAATGGTTGGGAACAAGAGCTGAATTATTAATGGAAAACAGATACAGTACATCATAGTTTTCGGTGATCAGATTCTCACCGGTTTCCGGTGCTTCCAGTGGAGCAACATCAGAAAGCAGGTCTATTTCAGTGTCTATAAGGCTGAGCTGATTCCAAATGTTGCCGATATCCACATCTATCGTCTTGGCATATTTAGAGCGGTTTAGTTCGTAAGCTGGTGTGTACGGGCTGATTGAGAAGGCTGACTCGTCGAAACGGCTTCCGGTTGTCAGCGCTAAAGGCCAGGTACCGGGATTGACCATAGACGTGCCCCCTACTGATAAGTCTGCCGAGCTTGTGCCACAGTAAGCCTTTGAACCACCTGAATTCCAGGCGAGCTGTGCATTGGCATAGCTTGAGTTGGCGCCCCCCGTTGGAGATTTTGTTGAATCAGACCTTAGCCAGGTAGGTGTGGTTGCATTGCAATCAACACTTCTCCAGATCGCAATTTTACCTATGGCCTGGTCGTCAGTAACTTCACCGGCCAACATGGTGCCGATGGCAAGAGCACCGTAGTAAGCAATGCTGGAAATCCTGCCGGTGGTAGGCGGATTTATCCTGTGAGGTACGGTGTCATTAATTCGATAAACCCCAGCTTGAACATTGGCGGCAACAGAATCGGTGCTGGCATAGAAATTGCGTGCGCCCGCCAGCCCTGAAAAATCTGACGGCAGTTCCAGGTCAGCAGTGATAATTTCAGTAGCCGCTGGAGATCTCAGCCCTGCAAAATTGACGTCGAATAATGGAAATGGATAGCCGCCACCGTCCCATGCAGTAAAATTGGAATCCGTGTCGTGATAACCAATGTGGGCTTCAGTATCCGTGGCGGATGTGACAACAATCAGGCTATTGTCGCTGGCATAAGCGGGCGAAAACTTCAGCGCTACCACATCGCTGCCGCCAGCAGGCCAGTTGGTTGATGGCAAAGCATCCTGTGGCCTCCAGTTACCAGTGCCTGGCGTCATCATAAACACTCTGCCGCCTCCGGCACCAGTCCTGGTACCTATAGCATTATCATGTTTGGTTCCGCTATAGGTCAAAGAAATATCTACACAGCTTATAAGTTCACCAGGAACCAGAGAAAGCCCAGAGTTGGCAGCCTCCCATCTGGCGCCGCCATTTGTGGATATATATACCTGCTGCGGGCCACCGAGTGCGCCACTACCATCGGTTATGGCTACGATGAAATTTACATCGTTTGGAGCTACGGCAATGTTCCATATGGGCATGAATGCGCCAGCGGCTATCAATTGGGCGCTCAGATCGTTCTGCCAGGTTATGCCGCTGTCCTGCGACTTGTATAGTCGCCCGTTACTACCTGAGCCATTCGGATCCGGTATATCTACTGCGTAGAATGTTCTGTCATCTGAGCCGAGAGCAATGTAATTTATTTCTGAAGGGCTGACCATAACGTTATTCAGTTGGCTGGGTGTATCAACTGCGGTCCAGCTCAGTATGCCCGGGTCAGCAGAAACCCGCTTAACGCCGGTCAAAGATATAGTACTGAGTAAAAGTGACGTCAGGAGTATTATACTGATAAGCTTTCGGTTTCTTGACCTCAACATAAGTGTTCCTTTTAACGTTATCCTATATGAGCTTCCTTCTTTTACCGGTTTTAGCATCATACGTGCTGCTAAATAGAGCCAGCTGCTCCTTGCTTATGAACCACTGTCCGCCAATTTTTTCTCCCGTTGGACTCCCCTGCCTTAAAAGGCGCCTGAGGGACTCCTCATGTATGCCAATCTGCCTTGCGGCATCACGAACACTAATGTAACTACGTAAATCTATCATTGTTGTTGTTTTAAACAACTACGCACTATTCTATATTAACATTTTATTATTGTCAAACTTTTTCGTGCCAAAACTGGCCGCCCTACTGGCTTACTGGTACTAAGGTACTAGTTTAAATGTGACTAAAAACTGGGCCATGACATATATATATGTTGCATCTTGGATACGATTCCTTTAAACTTTCGTCACTGGAATTTATCATTGGAGAAATTCAATGGTTGAAGCAATAAATATAATTTCGATGGTAAAACAAAATCCCAAGGCTATGAAACTGGTCCACGAGATTATGTCGGGGAAGTTGACTGAAATGAAACCGACCACGAATATAGCCACAGAAAGTGGGTTTGCTTATCCCGAGGTAGAAAAAATGCTGGAGTCTTCAACTTCGGAAACCGTAGCTACGCTTGAGTTTATGGCTAATGAAGATATTTTGGAGAGAAATTTATATGAAAATATTCGTTTCTGCCCCAAATGCCAGTCCCCGAATCTGAAACCCGGACTTGGATGTCCTGAGTGCGGCTCGGGTAATATTGCCAAAGGACGCATACTCGAACACCTCTCCTGTAGAAACAACAGCCTTGAAGAAGATTACGCAAATAACGGCAAATACGTTTGTCCTAAGTGTCGACAGGAGCTCCGTTTCCTCGGTACGGACTATCAGAGCCTGGGCATTAACTATAAATGCCGGGAGTGCGGTGCGATCTCTAAGGAGGCCGCCTTCAGTATGCAGTGTATACAATGCTCTCATTTGTTTCCTGAAAGTGATGCAAAGGAGCTGGTTCTGTACTCTTATCGCCTAAATGAAGAGAGAAGACGCCAATGGCAATTCGAGCTTTCTGAGAAGCCACGATTCGTAGAGTTTCTCAGGGGCCGGGGTTACGAGGTCATCGAGGGAGCCAAAGTCAATGGAACGACCAAGTCAGGAGCTAAGCACTCACTGGACATACTGGCGCAAAGAAGCGACGGCTTAATAAACTACATAATCGGCATTGGCATAATTATTAACAACCTGGGAGAAAACGTAAACCTGACGGAGGTCTTTGCCTTTGATAATAAGGTATATGACCTTGGCATACACGATAAGGTTCTGCTGGTTATTCCAAGGCTTAGCCCGGAAGCCAGCCAATTTGCCAGACAGCAGAGGATAAAAGTGATTGAAGAAAAGGATATGGAAGTCCTTTTTAAATCAATACCTCAAGCTATAATAAAACAATCGACCGCTAAGACTTTCGTCTTTGCAAATAAAGGTAAACTTCTGGACCATTTGAATAACTCAGGCTATAGGTTTGAGGAAAAGGCCAGAATTATGGGCAGGTCCGGGGTGGAACATTATTTCGATATCTTGGCGGTAAACGATGATGGAATTATCAGCCATACGCTGGCCATAAACGTCTTGATCTCTCAGCAAGAAATTAACTTTAATACCGTATCTTCCTTCGACACCAGGGCATATGACGTTGGTATACATGACAAACTGTTACTGGTATCTCCCAGACTAAGTCAGGAAGCTGGTCAATTTGCCCGATACCAGAGAATTAAAGTCATCGAAGTTAGCGATCCTGGTAAACTTGCTTAAGTTGCACGTACTCGTAACTGATACAGCCCAAAGCAAAAGTGGTATGGTGTATTAAAAATTCAAGAGGGTGTATACGGTACTAAGGTACTATGCTCAGGATAATAACGAACTTGACAAACATACGTGAACATGCATAAACTTTGCGTGAGTGAACTATATATACACCATGAGGAGCATAGGTTTTTGGCTGTAAAGGTACGGATGAAGGTAGGTGAGTAGTATGGCAGGTACGCAAATGAAGGAAATACTGGCGGACATGGTAGGGACAATGGCAGGAGTGTGGGTCATAGTAGTCGCCGACAGTGATGGGATGTTGCTTTCGTCCTGGAGTTCACCTGATAACAAAATACAGCCTGAATCATTAGGCGGCTTTATTCAAACTATTAACGAAACAGTAGATGCCTTCAGGCTATCAACTACAGGATTCGGCGAACTCGATGACATCATATACAGTATGGCCTCCTCCTATGTCCTGATTAAGGCTATAGTTAACGGAGCATGCTTTATGGTGATCAGCGCGCCCAGGTCGGTACCTCTGGGCATAATACGATCAGAGGCCAAGATGTTTGCACCGAAACTGGAACAGGCTCTGCCCGGATATGAACCCGTGTCAAATCGTAACGGCATGGAAACAGTAGTGCGTTAACGGGAAAATCGATATTTTGTGTTATGAAAGGAGGTAAGCCGTAGTGCCAATAGGTAGCTTGAACGAACTAATAACTGAAATGGCCAGGACGGTGACCGGCGTATGGATGGTAACGGTCATAGACAGCGACAGCATGGTGCTGGGAACCTGGCAGGCGCCAGATAATAAAGTTGCTCCCGAAGCGCTGGGCGGGTTCATGCAGATCTTGACAAACTCAATAGTTATATTTAAGCAGTCGCCAATAGGCTTCAGCAACTTCGAAGATATTATATTTAGCACAACGGTGCTGCATCAGATAATTAAGCCCATAGCTGAGGCAAGCTGTTTTATCGTGGTTAGTGCACCGAGGAATGTACCTCTGGGCATGATACGAAGCATGTTAATGAATTATGCACCGAAAGTAGAACAGGCACTGCCCGGTCGTGGGGCGCCCGCTCCGCGTAAAGACGGAATGGGGACCATAATCCCCTAACGTCAAGTAATACCAATTCAGAGGCAACAACCCGATGATGTATGTGCCTATGCCTCATTCTAAATCTCTGGAATGTACTGCTACGTGATAATCGTTGATACCTATCATGTTAATGAATATAATGGTTTAATTGGAGTAAATAAGTAGAGGGCGGACCTGAAGTACAGTGACAGATACCGTTAGTATGAGGGAAATATTATCCCAGGTGGCAAGTAGACTTGAAGGAATTAGACTACTTACTGTAATGGATAGTGACTGCATGGTTCTCGCCTCATGGGAAGCGCCTGATAATAAGACTTCACCTGATGGGCTGGGTGAATTCGTACAAAGAATCAAGAATACCATCAGTAGCTTTAAGCAGTCGGCCAACGGATTAAGCAGGCTCGATGACATCGTGCTGGGCACTTCATCAAGTTACATACTGCTTAAGCCAATTTGCAATAGTTTTTGTTTCGTAGTAGTTGACGCTCCTAAGAATGTATCCCTTGGTACCATACGAACCACGTTGGCAAGTTTTACCCAAAAATTGGAGCAGGCCATACCCGGGTATGAGGCCGTTGTTTCCTGAACTCAAACCGGCCGAACAAATATACTTCTCAGGTACGTGCCTGATTACCTATGTAGACTTCTTCACACTCCCTCCTGCCAGACCTTTGTACTGAGTTCTATTGAGTAGTACTAAAGTGCTAGATGGAAGCCAGTCTCTGGCTTGACAACATACCTGGACTTGCTTAAACTTGAACCGAATGAGCCGTTTGGTTGAGCATATACGAAATATAGGAACGCGAAGAAAGGGGGTGAGATAGTGCCCGAATCAACGATGAAAGAACTATTATCGGAGATGGCAGCAGGACTCGGTGTAGTCTGGGTGATGGTGATCGCAGATAATGATGGTATGTTGCTTTCGTCCTGGGAAGCGCCTGAAAATAGACTGCCGCCGGAAATGCTGGGCGGTTTTATCCAGACGATTCAGGGGACGATCAATGCCTTCAGGCAGTCGACAACTGCATTCGGTAAGCTCGACGATGTCATCTACTCTATGGGCTTCTCATCAATCGTGATTAAACCAATGGCCGATGGTGGATGCTTTATAGTGGTGGATGCACCCAAAACAACTCCTCTGGGTATGATACGAATGGCGGCCCATAACTATGCTCCCAAAATAGAGCAGGCACTGCCAGGCTACCAGCCCAGAAGAGACGGTATGGGAACTATAGTCCCCTGAATTTAAAACGACTAACAAATATAGACCCTGTGAACCCCACACAGACTGGGGTTTATGGGGTTGTTAGTCTAGATAATATATTAATATACAACACAAGGCAAAGTGAGAAATGGCTAAGGCAGACGCACAGCAAACGCTCGAGAGCCAATTCGTAAACCGGCTGAAACAGCTCGGCTACGAAGTAAATCTGGGTGCTAAAGTCAAGGGCGTTTCGGGGACAGAGCACACGTTTGCCATTATGGCGCACAAAGATGACGGCCTGTTCAGCTGTGATGTTGCTGCCGAATTAGCTATCAGTCAGCGAGAAGAGGTGGGACTCGGGGCGGTATTTAATTTCGATGAAAAGGCAAATGACGCCGGTATAGCTGACAGAGTCTTTATTGCCATACCCAAACTGGGAGCTATGGCAGCTAATTTTGCACAGCAAGAGCATATAAAAGTTTTTGACGAAAAGGAGATTACGGCATTTCTGAATTCAGCGCCCCCACCTGCCAAACACCATAAGCCTATTGAATTCAACACCAGAGCCCAACTGTTAAAATCTTTGACCGAACGTGGCTACAAGATAGATGAGAATATTAAGATAACGGGCGCATCGGGCGCTGAGCATATCTTTGATATACTGGTGTATGTTGACGATGGCCTTATTACGCATCCGATAAGCGTAGATTTTCTGTCAGCGGACACTGAAATAGGACTAGAGGCTGTGTCACCAATATCGGCCAGGGCTGAAGAAACTGATATTGCTCGCGGCGTACTCTTAGTAGCGCCGGGTATCACGGAGGAAGCCAGACAATTCATCCAGAAGCGACGCGTAATAGTTTATGAGGTTGGCAAGGCAGCGCCGGAGAAACCGGCTGCTGAACCTCAGAAACCAGCCGCTGAATCTCGTACTGCCAAAAAGACGGCTGCACAGACCAGCAGAGAAAGCGAGACCGTTAAAGTAGATGAAGCAATGCGGACCGTACCACCGGTAGCTGCCGGCTCCGCTGCTAATGTCGCCAAAACCAACGCACCCGTACTGACCCCGTCACCTGAAGCCATCAGTCTTGTTCCGGAAAGGCTGGCCAGAAAATACAATGCGGTGCCTTTGACCATCAACGATAATACTCTACGCGTGCTCATGGCCAATCCAGACGATATACTTGCTATACAGGCTTTAGCAGCCAAAACCAAGAAAAGAATTGAACCGGTACCGGGGACGGCTTCAGACATACAGGAAGCGATTGATTTAAACTATAAAACAGCCGGTGAAACGGGCAAACAAACTATAGAGACAAGCAAATTTGGCGAAGCGGGCAAGTTTACCGAAATAGATAAACAGTTCAACCTGGCCGCTATATCCTCAGATAGAATATCCATAGATAGAGCGGCAGCGGAAGTAGCTGATGATTCTCCGATAGCCAAGGCGCTCAATTTGCTGGTTGAAGAGGCGGTGAAGGCCCGGTCTTCCGACATTCATATTGAACCTGAAGAAGATAAGTTGCGTGTCCGCTACCGTATCGATGGCATACTTCATGAGGTAGCATCTTTACCTATTGGTGCTCACGGACCTCTTATCTCACGTATTAAAATTCTAGCCGGCATGAACATCGCCGACCCGCGTCGTCCGCAGGATGGTCAGTTCTCCCTTGTAGCCAATGCCAGGAACATTGACGTTCGAGTCGCTACTATAAGCACTGTCCACGGCGAAACCGCCGTACTACGGTTACTGGACAAATCTATGGCGGCTTTGTCCTTGTCTCAACTGGGTTTCTTACCTGAGGGACAGGAGACGTTCGAGCGCATGCTTATGGCACCCTATGGCATGCTTTTGCTCAGTGGTCCCACCGGTGCAGGTAAGACGACGACCCTGTATGCAGCAGTGAATTCTCTGGATAAAGTAGGACGCAACATCATTACCATAGAGGACCCGGTCGAGTATCGTTTTCAGGGTATAAATCAGATACAAATAAATACCAAAGCTGGTGTAACGTTTGCCAGCGGATTACGGGCTATTGTGCGTCTAGACCCTGATGTTATACTGGTCGGTGAGATTAGAGATGGGGAGACGGCTGATATTGCCACACAGTCAGCGCTTACCGGCCACCTGGTTCTATCTTCCGTTCATGCCAACGATACAATAGGTGTAATATTCCGGCTTATCGACCTTGGTGTCGAACCTTTCCTCATATGTTCGGCCGTTATCTGTATAGCCGCCCAGCGAATGGTACGGCGCGTTTGCACTCACTGCGCCCGTAAGATCGAAGCCCCTCTGGTGGAGCAAAAAGCTTATCACCGTGAAACTGGCGAAGAGCAAGTTCAATTCGATTATGGTGCAGGCTGCAAATTTTGTACCTACACAGGTTACCTGGGGAGGACCGGTATTTTTGAAATACTGACCATGAGCGATGAAATCAGAAGATTGATTGTTACCGGCGCCACAGCTGCTGAGATCCGTGCACGGGCTGTTGAAGAAGGAATGATAACGCTGGCCAAAGACGGCATGCTTAAAGCCGGGGCGGGTACAACCACACCTCACGAAGTACTGCGCAACGCTTATACAGTGGGTGATTAGACAATGAAATATTACTATTTTAAAAATATGGTCATAGCATTTGCCAAGTTAGTTGATTTGGGGGAATAGCTAAATGGACTACACATATATGGGATATACTCCGGACCGTCAGATAGTAAAAGGGAAGATTTCAGCAGCCGACGAGCGGGCTGCAGCCGATATGCTGACTAACAGCGGCTACCGGGTGGTCAGCATTAAGCCGGCGGCGCGACTATTTTCAACTTCGGGGGGCACACTATTCGGCGGTAAGGTAAAGCCGGCGGAACTGGTTACTTTCTCCCGTCAGATGGCATTGCTTTTGGAGTCAGGTGTCGGCATCATCCAGGCCCTGGAGTTGCTCCAGAGCCAATCTACCGACGCATCGCTTAAAAAAGTGCTTATGTCCGTTATCCACGATTTACGCGGCGGCAAATCGCTTTCGCTGGCTATGGCACAATATCCTAAAGTATTCAATAAGCTTTACTGCAAAATGATTAGCGTCGGCGAGCAGACAGGCTCGCTGGAAACCGTGCTCAGAAGTTTAGCCACTTACATTGAGCGACAAACCGCATCTATAGCTAAATTAAAGCAGGCTATGATGTATCCGTTAATCGTCGGCTGTCTGGGAATAGTTGTTGCCGCAATCATGCTTACGGTCCTGCTGCCGCCATTAATTAAGATATTCAGCACATTAGGCGGCGAGTTACCTTTGCCAACTAGAATTCTCCTGGGCATAATGACTTTTCTTCAGCATTACGGCGCAATTTTAATTGTCGTCCTGATCGCTGTTATCGCCCTCGGTTACTTTTATAGCCGAACGCCAAACGGTCGCTATAACCGCGATAAGATGATGCTGAAGATACCTCTGATTGGTCGGCTGAATCTGGTAACAGAGCTGGCACGCGCCTGCCGCAGTTTATCGGTACTGTTTCGCGCAGGCTTACCAATTCCGGAAGTCATGGCCCTTACCATTCAAGCTACCAGCAATCGAGTTGTGGCCGGCGCTTTAAGTCAGGTGGAACACGGAATGCTCAGAGGACAGGGTATGGCCAGGCCAATGAGCAATAACCCCATCTTCTTGCCCATGATGGTGGAAATGACCAAGGTAGGTGAGGAGACAGGCAGCCTGGACGAATCCCTGGTCCTCGTCGCAGAAAACTTTGAAATAGAAGCCGACAGGCGGACGCAGACGCTTCTTAGTCTCATTGAGCCCGTAATGACTCTGGCCATGGGTGCTGGAGTTGGCTTCCTGGCTCTAGCAGTATTCATGCCCATTTACAGCTCGCTCAGCCTTATTGGTTCAGCAGGTGGCTAAATGACTAAAATATGGCAACCGAGGACATTCAAGGGCTTCCGTTCGTTACTGAAAGCCCAGCATGGTTACAATCTGATAGAGGTCCTGATTGGGCTTGGTATTTTAGCCATGGTTGCGGGCGTATTTCTTGTGGCCACCTCAACAACCTCCAGACTGGTAATGATAAGCCACGAGCAGGTATCCGCTGAAGGACTGGCTAAGTCACAAATGGAATCAATCAAAGAAGAACCGTACAACAGCGATAACCAGACGTATACCAAATTGGCCGTCATACCTGCTGGTTATGATATCGACATTGCGGTTCAGAAAATGGACCCCAGGGAGGACGGGACAGGCACTGACCAGGGACTCCAGAAAATTACCATTACGGTAACCCATCGCGGCCAAACAGCCTTCACTCTTGAAGGTTATAAGACATACACCGGGAATTGACTGATACAGGTTTAAAATTTAATCGACCTGACTATTGGTAGAACAACATGATTAGATATGGATGCGGAAAAAAAAGAACAAACCCTGACCTAACCAAGAGGGGTTTTACTCTCATTGAACTACTGATCGCGATGATGCTTGGAGCAGCTATCATGAGCGTTATGGTGGCGGCCATAACCATCATATTGAGGACGACCTCGCAGAACGAAGACTGGAACGTAAGTTTGCGCCAGGTGCATAATGCCGGCCACTGGATTACCCAGGATGCACTGATGGCACAGGAGGTGCACACCGATACACCAGGCGTTTTCCTGGAGCTTAAATGGAACGATTGGAACAATGACCAGAGCGTAAAATATTATATCAATGGTAATACGCTTAGGCGCAGCCTTAACGACGCAACACCGATTTTAATCGCTCAAAATATCGTCACCGATAACACTTCGTGTGACTGGTACCCTGATGAACAAAAGCTCATCGTAAATATAAGTTCTTCAGTGCATAGCGGGAGAACTGCATCGCAGAAATATGAAATCTCGCCGCGGCCGATGAACAGGGGAGGTTGAGATGAAGATATTTAAACGAATGTTGATAAAACAATCTGGCCAGGTCCTGCCCATGGCGCTGATATTGATGATGCTGGGAGCCAGTGTTATTATACCAACTCTGTCCTTGGCCGCCACAAACCTCAGTGCTACCACGGAAGTGGACCTGCACACGCGTGAAATCTACGCCGCTGATGCCGGCATAGAAGACGCACTGTGGTATCTACAGTCCGATGAGCGATTAGATATCATTAATGAACCCCGTAATTGGCCGATAACCTACACGTTGTCTGATACCGTCTCGCAATCCGATAATGAGACGGTAAATAACCATGAGGTCGAAGTCTTCATGGATAAAGCCTGGGTCCTTCATAAAATCAGTGACCTCCCCCAAGTCCCGGATAATATACCTACCGATGAACCCGCTCCCGGCGCCTATAATAATGCCAACAACCACTGGACGGTTCTGGGCGCCATAAGCGTTGATGATACCCACAATTACGTCCTTTCCATCGCCACCGACGTGACCGGTACCGTTTATCTTGACCACATTGGCATCTGGCTGCCGCATGGTTTTACTTACGTTGCTGGTTCGGTCAGAATTAATAACGTGCCTATAGGCGGGCCGGGAACAAATTACTCGTATGTCAAGGAGCCCACCTCACAGGCTGATTTTCGGGGTGGCAGGGTATACATATGGAACTATCTGGGAACAGCTTTTAAGACCCTGTCTGACATAACTCCTCCTCCGTCCGGCAGCGGCGTAACACCGGGAACCAAGTTCCCTCCCAGCATAACGCTATCGCTTGACTATACCATTAACCCATTCAGGGAAGCTCAAGGGTTTTTCCCCTGGATACAGCTACAGCAAAATAGTGCCATTGCCTGGGACACGGAGGCCGGCTACTACCACATCGAGTCCACAAGCATCAATCCGGGCACAGACAACACCAGTGTCGAGTCTTATGTGCCTAGAGGAGTCAGACGATGGGTCGCCGGCGATACCGGCCAGAGCGGTGCCATGAAGGGCGATTATATCGCCATCGGCAACAGCCTGATGACCGAGTGCTGGAATTACCACCGCGTCAGCGGCCAGTATGTCTGGGATATCGGGCCGCCATGTAATACTCAATGCGAACAGCACTGTCGAGATAAATACTATAATGAAAGCACGGCCACCATAAACACTGATTTCGGGCCCTCGGATGCCAGGATAGAGAGGGCGTATCTTTACTGGACGGCATGCCGCAACAATTCTACGGTCGACACGCAGGCGACGCTCAAGGTAAACGGAACACTGGTCGGCAGTGATGGAACGGTAACGGCCGATAGATACTATATTCTGCCGGTTACCGGTTCAACGGGCTATTACCAGTATGCCTGTTACGTCGACGTCAGCAACATGGTAAGAGCCATAACCACCACGGTTAGAGGTACTTCGTTCACGCTGAGCGGCGTAACCGCCACCTATGCCACGACATGCGCCTCGAGCCCCCTGTGGCTGCAGGCGACCAACGCCGGCTGGTCGATAGTTATTATCTATTCCACCGAAGACCCGGCGGTACAGGTGCACCAGATATATCTCTACGACCAGCTGGCCTATCTCTGGGGCTCGTATGGCTACAGCGCCGAATTTACCATCCTGGGCTTCGAGATGCCGGCTTTGAACAGGGACGTTAAAGTGGGTTACTTTGTGGCCGAGGGCGACACGCACATAACCCCGGACTACTTCGAGTTCCAGGCCCAAAATTCTTTCAACTATGTTTACCTGGGTGGGGCCACCGGAACCGCTAACCCGTGGAATAATGTCTATAACTCATATTCGTCGTCCAGCGGGTTCACACCATCAACTCTGGATGGACAGGCCGCGGGAACAATCTCGGGCGTTGATATGGACGTGTATACCGCGGACAGGAACGGCAACTCACTGTCCAGCCTGGTGCAAGGCGGTGATACGCAGGCCAAGCTCCGCATCAGGGCTACGGGCAGCGGCTCCGGCTGCGATGGCATCATGCTGGTATATGTAGTCCTCTCGCTAACCAGCACGGCGGTTCCTGTCGGCGAGGAATTCAACGTAGGCAGCATGATGTATTCGATTAAGTAATGAGACTGATTTTGGCTTGTAACCTGCCGTTAGTTTTCCTCACCACCGGTATTTTATTCTGTTTTTTTTATGGGAAAAGTGCTAAACTGCGGACGTAAAAAATGAGAAGTCGTCTGGAAAACAGGATAGCTGGAAATGGTTGAACCGATACCGGAAAAGAAGAAGGGCTTTGTGGACAGGCTGCCCAAGATGGGCCGTATCAGCCAGCTCATTATAATTGTCGGTATTATTGTCGCTGTATTTGCAGCCTTATTGTTTGTTCGCAGTAAACTTTCAGCCAGTCAAACTACACTGGATAAAACACTGGCCAATCTGCAGAAAATAACAGGTGTGCAGCAGACGCCGCAAACAAAATATGAAGCTGATCTGGCGCAAGCGCAGGCAGAAACGGAGGCGGCCAGGGCCTCCTTCCCCGATCCACAGGGTGTGCCCAAAATACTGGATGACCTGATGGCACTGGCTGAGGCTAACGATGTATATATAACCGGAACCAAAATAGCAACTTCTACTCCGAAAGGAGGTGTAGGTCCGGTAGTATCAATCACAGTTACTCTTAAGGGGCAGGTGCCGAAGTTCGAGAACTTTTTACTGGGGCTTGATACAAAGCTACCCACTTCCCAGATAAGGTTAACGACGTTTACAGCCGCGGAAAAAGAAGGAGAATACGATACAGCCAGCATGACAATAGATGTACAAACCTACGGAGGCAGCCAGCAGTAGTTATGGTTACTTTGGATATCGGGGACAACGCCATAAAGTTAATGGTTGTCGAGGGAAAAGTGGTGGAGATGGCCGCCAGCTTACCGCTGGATGAAGGCCTGGTACACGATGGCGTCATTGTAGATACTACCACTGTTGGCCGGCGTATCAGCGAGCTTTTAGCCGTACACGGCATCAGTGAAAAGCGGGTCACGGTCAGCATAAGCGGAATTCATTCTATATATCGTACGGTAAATGTGCCCAAATTACCCAGGCGTATGCTGGAACAGGCGGCTCATGAGGAACTGGAGAGGGCCATGCCAGTGCCGTTGAACGAGCTTTATACGTCGTGGCAGGCAGTCAACCTTTCTGAAGTAGAGACTGCCATCTGTCTGGTCGGCATGCCGCGCAGTACAGTTGACGCGGCGCTGGAAACGCTTCATCAGGCTGGTTTGCAACCGGACGTTATGGATGTCAGGCCGCTGGCTTTGGCCAGAGTTACCGACGAAAGGGATGCTATAGTAATAAATGCCCAGCCCGTCGGATTCGATATTATTGCCGTGATTAATGGAATTCCGGAACTACTCCGAAGCATGCCGTATCCAGATGAGACAGCTTCACCGGATGAGAAAATAGCCGAGGTGAAAGAAGAGCTGGACAGGACGATTACATTTTACAACTCAAGCCATAAAGGAGCGGAAATAACCAACCGGATGGCGGCTTTCGTCAGCGGTGAACTGGGTGATATGCTGGCACAAACACTTGAATATCGCGTTAAACCGTTACCTCAATTGTTATCCTATGCCGATGGACTAAATATAAGCGAATATGCAGCTAATATCGGCCTGGCCCTGGGACAAACCCGAACTGATGTCGGCACAGCTCGCGTAAATTTGAATGTCACGCCTGAAGCGTATCAACCAAAGGCATTCCCCATTATACAACTTGCCTCATGGTCGTTTATCGTGGTAGCAGTCATAGGGCTGGTTCTATTCGGCATATCTACCCTGCAAGCCTATACGCAAAATATAAATATGACGGCACAGGTAGCAACAATACAGAGCCAAGTTGAACATAAACAGACCACTCAGACATCAGTCAAGCAATTACAGACGCAAATTGCTGCAGCTCAAAAAGAGGGCGCCTCCTTTGTTCAGGTAGTGGATACGGCTAAAGCACAACGAGCCAGTGTAAACAGTGCCTTAAGCACGGTAACGAGCTTAATGCCGGTAATAGTACAGTTGCAGTCACTTGTATATAACAACGGCACAATCACAGTGAGCGGTATAGCACCCGATGACACCATAGTGGTGGACTATGTCCGCAAACTGACTGATTCGGGCCAGTTCACCTCGGTCCTGATATCAAACATGTCCGAGGGAGAACTTAATGAATGGCCGTTCACCCTGACCATCAAAGCCAATCCTGTCCAAACCACTGTCCCAACTAAGTAACCATCCAGCTTTTATAATCCTTTGAAGTTCTCTCCTGTAAATGATCAGCAGAGTCTATCCGCATGCCCAGGGTTTAAGCACAATACATGGATAGATGACAGGTGAGGAGATGTCACTCGTGTTGAGGACTTGCCAGATACTGCGGTTTGAAAAATGAGAAGGAGCAGACTTTTAGTCTGCTCCTTCTTACTGCTTTTCTGATTGCTTCAGTTAACTATGGTGTGCATACGCCTGGGTGTTGGTCACCGCAGGTCTGGTCGATTTCACCCGTAACTGCGTCCCACGTCCATGTTTCAGTCGGTTCATCCACCATGTAGGCGCTTATGGCATCCATATCGGCTGGGACCTCACCTTCATTTTGTGCCATATAAGCAACTACTGCTGTCTGCACGTTGTGACGTTGGGTCAGACATGCCTGGCATGTACCAGCGCCGATGAACCGGCCGACAGCGAGGGTGACTACCCCGGCCAGAGCTGCCAGGATACCGATAACCACCAGTAACTCGATGAGGGTGAAGCCGCCCTCACCTAATCGACCACTATGGATTTTACGTATGGCCTTCATTAAATTGCGCATTTATTACCTCCTTTCTTTAGATAATTGCACATAAGGAATCGTCTATATACCATATACTATATTACGGGTAGTTTACTGTCAACGGAATTTGATAGCTATTTGGTATACGGTGGTGGGGTATTTTAGTCCTATATAAGATATAGGAAATAAGTACTATTTCCCTTATGTGGCACTATTACTTGGAATTTCCCCAATTTATGCCTGAATGTACAAAAATAGACGGTAATTATTTAAGCGAATAAACCTCGCCAACGTTCCACAGCAGCGTATCAGCGGCTGACACGTACACGTGGAACGTCTATAATAGCTGCACCATGGCACGGCAAAAGATACCAGCCAATGTCTATAAACGGGCGCTGGAGATAATATGGCTGGCAATAATATTTCTCGTTCCCCTCTTTTTCAATCCTGTAAGCCATCAGGTATTTGTTTTAAATAAAGCCGCCATGCTTGAGTTCCTGGTAGCGGTCATGGTCGGGCTGTGGCTGGCTGACTTGATAATGAATCCGGCTGAGGCCAAGAAGTTAAACTGGAGAAAAGTCCTGAAGTCGCCGCTCCACCTGTCCATACTGGTCTTTGGACTTCTGGTAATCGTCTCCACTGTTGCTTCGCTAACTCCGTCTATAAGCTTTTGGGGCAGCTATTTCAGAAAGGCGGGGCTGCTTACACTCATATGCTGGATAGTTTTTTTCCTCGTCGTAGCCCAACAAATAAGGAGCAGAGCGCAGATATTTAGAGCAGTATATACACTGCTCCTGTCTTCCGGCATCGTATCCGTCCTGGGCATTCTGCAGTATTTCTTGCCTGAAATAATGGCAAGTGTTTTCCAGAATCCCAATACATTCGGCGATAGAGTGTCATCTACTTTAGGCAATCCGCTTTTTCTCAGCAGCTTCCTAGCTATGGTAATTCCATTCAACCTGGCTCTGATGATATGTCTGTGGAGCAAGAGAAAAGAAAATCATAATGTCAGCATATTCATCAGCCTGGCTGTGCTGCTGGGGCTGCAGCTCTGGTGTCTCTGGCTGGCTCAATATTCCATTACCATCCTGCTGTATGTCATCTCTCTAATTATCTTCCTAACAATCTGGGGGATTGTTAAGCGCAAGAAGGTTGTGCTGAGCCTGGGTGCCTTATCGCTGCTGGCTCTGATGATAATAGCCGGTATACTTCTTATACCGCTGCTATTCAAGACATCTGTGACCGAGACCGCACCTCAAGAATCATCGTTGGCAGCGACGGCGGAGGAATTAGGACTTTCCAATCTCGGAGGCAGGGTTGAATACTGGCAGAGCGCCATAAACATCGTCCTCAAATCTCCTGAAGTCCCACTCTCCAACGATAAACTGCATG
>Ga0136653_10000377_pt1 | contig 23358 bp, 16 predicted proteins | sample LakKivw275mmetaG_FD_94866 | JGI IMG/M metagenome (GOLD analysis project Ga0136653, IMG submission 94866) | Anoxic lake water microbial communities from Lake Kivu, Rwanda to study Microbial Dark Matter (Phase II) - Lake Kivu water 275m metaG... | ecosystem: Environmental > Aquatic > Freshwater >...
AATACGTGGCATGTATCACGGTGACATCTCCCGCAAGCGGACGCTGGTTGATTTCGGCTTTCGCCTGCCGTCGGCGCTGGACAATCGACCGCTGAGCCTCGATGAGTTCAAGGAGCGAATCAACCAGGTGGTCTATGTGTCGGCTACCCCCAGCGAGTATGAATACAAGCACAGCCAGCAGGTGGTGGAGCAGTTAGTCCGTCCCACCGGTCTGCTTGAGCCTACCATTGAGGTAAAGCCTTCTAAAGGGCAAATCGACGACCTGATTTACCAGATTAAGACACGTGTGGATAAAGGTGAGCGTTGCCTGGTGACCACGCTGACCAAGCGGATGGCTGAGCAGCTGGCTGACTACTTGAAGGAGATGGAAGTCAAGACACATTATCTGCATTCCGAGATTGACACGCTGGAGCGGGTTGAGATACTGCGTGACCTTCGCCTCGGCGTCTATGACGTGGTTGTCGGCATCAACCTGCTCCGCGAAGGGTTAGATTTGCCCGAGGTAAGCCTGGTGGCAATATTGGATGCGGATAAGGAAGGCTACTTACGGTCTAAGGAGGCGCTCATCCAGACAATGGGGCGGGCGGCACGTCATATCGATGGGCATGTCATCATGTATGCCGACACCGTGACAAAGTCAATGCATGGAGCCATGGAGGAAACTCAGCGGCGCCGCCGGATTCAGGAAGCCTACAACAAAGAGCACGGCATTACCCCTCAGGGCATAAAAAAGGCGATTAAGGACATCACCGAACGAGTTAAAGTGGTAGCTGAAGCCAGAGCCGCCTACACGCCCACACCCATATCTAAAGACGAAGTACTGCGCCTCATCAAAGACCTCGAATCGCAGATGCGAAAAGCCGCCAAAAACCTGGAGTTCGAGAAAGCCGCCCTGCTTCGCGACCGCATCATCGAGCTGCGCAAAGACGAAGAGTTGCTGTCTCCGCTGACCAGGTTTAAGTAGCTGTTTTTCTGACGGAAAGGCGATGTTGTTACTTTGCTGTTGCGCATCCATCATAATGTGTGGTAATGGAATGGTGGGTGACGCGCCAGCTAGGCAGGTCGGCGGAAGGTCATCACCAGAACCACTGCCGTAGCCAGAATCAAGACTGCTATAGCTATTAAGGCAATCAATCCGCCGCTGGCAGATGACCCGGATGTGCTACCGCCGAGCACGGTGAAGCTCGCCTTCTGGTTATCTATAGCCACGGTATAGGTGCCGGGCTGGGACCTGGTTACGGTGAACTTGACCGGGTAAGCTGCTCCCGGTGACACCTCAACCATCCTCTGCTGCTCCACCCTGCCATTTATCCTCAGGGCGACATTGTAGCTGCCGGCAGAAGCGCCGTTGTTGACCATGCTGGCCAGCACGGTCACCGGCTGCCCGGCTTGAGTTTCACCGGGGCTGACGCTGAGGCTACGCAGTTGAATATCCGCCGGTGGCAGTTGGGTTGTTGGTGGCATAGATGGTGAAGCCCGTGATGCCCCTGTTGCCCCTGTTGTCCCTGTTGGTGTCGCTATCGCTGGACCGCCTGGGTCGACGATTATGCCGTTAGCCAATCCATCAGCATCATTCGGACCGCCATCGGTGAGCTGGAAAGTCAGTATATTATCCCCATCGTCATCGCCGACGAGTAGCTGGAACCAGCCTCTGCCCACCTGGTACTTCCAGTACTGAATGCCTACCGGGACTGCTTGGGGGGTCGTTACGGTTACGGTCACGGTTTCGCCCGGGGTAAGACCCGTAATCCTGAAAAGGAATAAGCCGTGTGGAAAGATAAGGGTTACCGGAGCGTGTGGCAGGTCGATTACGGTAATCGCGTTTAAGTCGACGATACTGCCGCTGGACACGCCGTATGTGACAATGCCGGTTCCTGTAGCTGATTGAACCTGTGAAGACGTTTGGACTCCGTTGCCGTTAAGAGCCACGTTGACCGGGTTTTCGTCAGGGTCGTCTGAAGGAATTGACAGGATGGCTGTGGTGCCGACCGCTGTGGGACTGAAGGCCACTTCTATTATCCCGTGCACGCCGGGAGCTAGAGTCTGGTTTGAGACGCTGTCAGATACTATGGCAAACGCATCTGGATTGGCGCCAGCCAATACTGCCGTGCCTACGTTAAGGTTAGCCGTGCCGCTATTACCTACCCCCACCACATAGGGTGGACTGGTTGAACCTACCGGTATCTCGCCGAAGTCTATGGTCAGCGGGTCAACAAGTATGTCTGGTTCACCTCCACCGAGTTTGGTGACGAAGGCGTCTGTTGTACCCCCAGCATGTGCCGGTTGGTATGGGTTCTGCGTGGGGAAGTCAGCGGACCTAGTCCATCCGGTGGCATAAGCGCAGCCGGTTGAGCCCACGGCTATGCCATAGCCTACATCAATGCCGCTACCGCCGAGGTAGGTTGAGTAGCCGAGACTGTTGCCCGCCGCCGACAGCTTGGCGACAAAGACGTCACCATTTCCGGCGTGTGCCGGCTGGTAAGGGTTCTGGGTGGGGAAGTCATCGGAGCGCGTCTGCCCTGCGACGTAAGCGCAACCGGTTGAGTCCACGGCTATGCTCCATCCATCATCAGTGCCGCTGCCGCCGAGGTAGGTTGAGTAGCTGAGGCTGTTGCCCGCTGCTGACAGCTTGGTGACAAACGCGTCCTCAACCCCGGCATGTGCCGCCTGGTAGGGGTTCTGTGTGGGGAAGTCAGTGGACTCAGTATATCCGGTGACGTAAGCGCAACCGGTTGAGTCCACGGTTATGCCAGTTCCATAATCAGCCCATATACCGCCGAGGTAGGTGGAGTAGCTGAGACTGTTGCCCGTAGCTGACAGCTTGGCGACAAACGCGTCTACATCTCCGGCGTTTGCAGCCTGGTATGGGTTCTGGGTGGGGAAGTCGGCGGAAGGCGTCTGCCCGGCAACGTAAGCGCAGCCGGTTGAGTCCACGGCTATGCCATTTCCATAATCAGCGCCGCTGCCGCCGAGGTAGGTGGAGTAGCTGAGACTGTTGCCCGCCGCCGACAGCTTGGCGGCAAAGGCGTCTATATCCCCGGCGCGTGCCGCCTGGTATGGGTTCTGGGTGGGGAAGTCATCGGAACGCGACTCTCCGGTGACGTAAGCGCAGCCGGTTGAGTCCACGGCTATGCCCCATCCGTAATCCCCTAGGCTGCCGCCGAGGTAGGTCGAGTAGACCAGGGAATTACCCGCTGCCGACAGCTTGGCGACAAAGGCATCATAACCGCCAGCGCGTGCCGCCTGGTAGGGGCTCTGGGTGGGAAAGTTATTGGAACCCGTCCCTCCGGTGACGTAAGCGCAGCCGGTTGAGTCCACGGCTATGCCCCATCCAAAATCATAGGCGCTGCCGCCGAGGTAGGTCGAGTAGACCAGGGAATTACCCGCTGCTGACAGCTTGGTGACAAAGGAGTCACCACTTCCGGCGTATGCCGCCTGGTAGGGGCTCTGGGTGGGAAAGTTGGCGGAATCCGTCTCTCCTGTGACGTAAGCGCAGCCGGTTGAGTCCACGGCTATGCCTCGTCCGGTCTCGTTGCTGCCACCGCCAAGGTACGTGGAGTATACCAGGGTGGGGTCTATGATTAAGGGAGAACTGGTGTCATAAGCGGCGATATGGAAGCAGTAGGTGTCGCCACTGCCAAGGCTGAAGCCTCCCTCAACCTCCATCACCTCATCACCTATCTGCTGGTAGATGTAGGGCTTGGTCTGCTTGATATCCCCGAAGGCGGTGCCGACTACAAGCTCGCCGTCTGCAATTGTCAGGCTGTCTATACCGTTATAAGCCAGTGCTATGTCTTCAGGGCTTGCCCCCGGCTTGACGATGAAGTCATAGCGGAGCACCCCGCCACTGCCATAGAGCCTGAGGTCAATACCGGGGTAAATCTCGTGGTAGATTACCTCTCTGTATGTGGGGATATTAGTGTGCCACTTACTCTGGTCATTGCCAATTAAATAGTTGATAACCGCTGTATCTTTATCCTTCGCCTCTATCACCGGGTTTGTGTTAGCTCCCAGGAAATCGAGGCTGAACACCAGCCTCTCTGCTTGCCTGTCGGCTGTGCTATCTGCCTCTGCCCGGTCATAGCGGATGAGGTCGAAGACGATGTTTTCATTGGTTAAGTAAAGAGTTTGCCCTGATGCCTTGACGTAGTATTCAACTACCTCGTCCAGCTGCCCATGGTTCTGGATAAATAGTATGGGCAGCTTGCCGTAAGCCTCCGTGATGCTAGTCTCCTGTGTCGGTAAATCAGGGGTATCTATGCTGCGATTCTGGGGTATTAAGTCGGCTAGCGGGGAAATCAGCATTAGTAACAGCGCCAGAAATGCCACCGAGGAGAAGATTGTCTTTTGCCGCATAATTTCCCCCTTAATTTACATTTAGGCTAAATATACCCCCCCCCATGAGTATTTGTCAATAGGTTTGTGGCTCAACCTTAAGCAGCGCGGAGATTTTGATGCTAGATGAGCATACTACACAACTCATCGTGTTACCCGACAGACATTGGGTGGATAGCTAGCGGCAGGCCTTCCTTCTCAAAGCGGCTTAAACCTCAGGGGGCTGTTCGCCAGATTCCCTGCCGAAGTCTTCTTCCAGCTTCTCCATAGCTAGTCCGCTTACGATTATCGATGCCTAGTACGCGGTGTAATAGAAACCGTAATATAAAGGCTGCCACAGTTACGTTCACCCTGAGCCTGTCGAAGGGCAAAGTCTCATGGTTCGACAAGCTCACCATGAGCGGGTAAAGGTGAACAGGCAAAGTCTCATGGTTCGGCAAGCTCACCATGAGCGGGCAATAGTGAAGGGGCAAAGTCTAATGGTTCGGCAAGCTCACCATGAACGGGCAATAGTGAATGGGTAAAGTTTCATGGTTCGACAAGCTCACCATGAGCGGGCAATAGTGAACAGGCAATAATGAACGGGCAATAGTTACGCCTATTGCCGTAACTTAGCACTGGACATGCTTATAAACCTTTTGTCGTATTGCTCGTTTAATAGGTAGGGGAAAATTATCGGTTCAAAATTTTAACTGGAATTTAATATTTTCTTGATATTATAAATATAATAACGAAGGAGAAAACTGACATGGTAACTGATTCTGGAGTAGGTAAAATAGCAGGTTACGATATGCTGTCATTTCTCGAAGATATCAATTGCACCGGCATGCAGTTCAAGCTACTCCGCTTCTGGGCAAGGCATCCCAGGGCGAAATTGAGCCTGTACACCATCGCCAGCGCCATGAATACTTCAGCGATTGGCTTGAGGGACGCAATTACAAGCCTGGTTGAAAACGGCATTATTACAGCTCATCACAATAATCATGGGCTTACCACCTATGCCCTTTCCGAACAGGGGGCACAGGAATATATCGACGGGCTGGGTAGCCTGGACATGCACCAGACGAAGACTCTGGAAAGGCAATTGAAGGAGAAAACTCTATCGCCAGCCGGCAAGAGCAAATAGACTAATCACTCTGAATGGGCAGGGCTTTTGAAAGGTTTTAAGTGATATTTGAACATGGTTATGGACGAGTTACCCGAGAAGGGGTTAATGATGATGTGGCAGGTAAACTTCTGTCCCCGATGTGGGGCGCAAGCTGGTTGTAATGTCCGGTTTTGTGGCGCTTGTGGTCTTGACTTAAGCTGTGTGGTAGAGCCAGCGCCGTCGCTATCGTATGATTATCAGTGTGCTTATCAGCAATGGGTACCACATAGCCCTGCATATAATCAAGCGGCAGCACACCTGGATTCAGACCAGTACCAGCAGCGATATGTATACGCTAATGGTGATACCGTAACACCGCTAAGCGCTGAGGTTTCCAAGCTACTGGCAGACTTCTTCAGCAAAAGCCTTAAACACAATAGGGCGTAGTGGGTATTTAGCTGGGAACCGCGACAAATCTCGCCGGGCTGTTATCAGAAAGACGTCGAGTATAATATTTTCAGTCTCAATACGGATTACTCATCTATCGTAATCATCGGTTTGGATTCCGTGATTTTATAACTTGCCTACGTCTATCTTACCTGTGGTTCTGCAATGGAGGCACTTCTCTTTTAATATGGGATGGTTGTCACAGTAGGGGCAGTTGATTTCCATCTTGTCTGTCTCATGCTCACCAAATCCCTTAAGCTTCGAATCCAGTTCCATATCGGCTCGAGCTTTCTCTCCTCCTACGTTAGTGACTAATTTGCAGCCGATGGAATCGCAAATCTCCGCTTCAGGAATATTTTCGGGACTCATCCGGTAGCCTCCTTTGGCGAATATGTCCGGCTTGACCAATTCTAATGTCTTACAGACCGTCTGGTCGTCGTCCAGTGAAGCGATAACCTCATCTACACCTTTAATGCTCTCGAGGATTTCTTTTCTATCCTCGAACGGCCTGAAAACAAATCCTTTCTTCCTGAGCAGGAATTCGTCTCTGTTCAGTATCACAACCAGCCTGTCACCTAGTTTGGCTGCCTCTTCTATGTACCGAATATGACCTACATGTATCGGGTCAAAGGCTCCGCTTACTGCAACCGTGATTACTTTCCTCTTCATTTCCCCCGCTTTTCCTTTCTTACCTTATATATAACTATGATAACTCTAATGGGCAAGTCAGGGCAAGACCTGTGCTAAAGGATATTGTGGAATATGTCATTTCAGTCAAATAGTCCAAGCGAGTGACGGCAGTCACTAGCTCTGGTAGAAGCTAGTGGCTCCTTTGTTTGAATGCCTCGTACATTACCAGGGCGGCGGCTACAGAGGCGTTAAGCGAGGTGATTTCGCCTCTCATCGGTATATGTGCTATAAAATCACATCTCTTTCTAACCAGCTCGGACAAACCCTTGCCTTCACTGCCGATGGCAATGGCTGTTGATGACCTGAAGTCCATCTTGCTGTATTCAGCTTCGCCGTCTCGGTCTATGCCGATGACCCAGAGGTTGTTTTTCTTGAGGGTTTCAATGGCCTGGGCGATGCTGGAGACGCTGGCTACGGGCATGTACCACACAGCGCCAGCCGATGCCTTAGCCACGGTGGTTGTGAGACCGGCTGCTCTTCTTTCCCTGATTATCACACCATGAATGCCGCTGGCATAAGCAGTCCTCAATATTGAGCCCAGATTCTGCGGGTCTTCAATGCCGTCAAGAATCACATAGAGCGGAGGCTCATTCTTTTCTGCGGAGACAGAGATTAAATCATCCAGGCTGACATATTCTTTGACTGCGGCGTAAGCGATGACTCCCTGATTGGCACCGGTTATGCTTTGATTATCTATTATATGCCGTGCCACACGTTCAACGGGTACACCTTTAGCTCGAGCCAGGCGGAGTATTTCAGTGACGGCATCGCCCGGCTTGATATTGCTGGCAAGAAGTATTTTCTTGATAGGATGGCCGGCTCTTAGTAGCTCGATTACAGGGTTTTTACCTTCGATAATGTCTGCCATTTTTCATGGCATATTGTATGCGCCCGAGCCAGCTAATTCAAACTCTTTGCTGGGCTCTATGCTTCAAGCCAGGGAAAATGGCAAGGTGGTAAGAACCCTATTGACAAATGATATATGCGGTGCTACTTTATAGTGAACTACGAAAGCCAAATTAAAGGGAGGTATGTAATGAAGAGGTTGGCAAGCTTTCTGCTCATCGCGCTATTTATCCTGTCTACCATCGTTGTCTCCTGCGCTCCGGCAGCAGCCCCCATCAAGGACCCGATTAAAATCGATACGGGACAGATATCGGGAACAACCGTTGGGGAGCTACACATCTACAAAGGCATTCCTTTTGCCGCACCGCCGGTAGGCGACATGCGCTGGAAACCGCCGCAGCCGGCAGCACCCTGGCAGGGGGTTAAGGAATGCACAGAGTTCGGCCCGGCGCCGATGGGATATTTTAGCACCAGTTTTCCGGCTTATGCCGAAACAGTCAGTGAAGACTGCCTGTATCTCAATGTCTGGACACCGGCCAAGACGACCGGCGACAAGCTGCCAGTAATGGTCTGGATTTACGGCGGTTACTTTCGCTTCGGTGAGGGCTCGAATCCCACTTACGATGGTGAAAACCTGGCCAGTCATGGCGTGGTGGTGGTAAACTTTAATTACAGGGTAGGACCTTTCGGGTTCCTGGCACATCCTCTGCTCTCCGAGGAAAACGAACACAATTCCTCGGGCAACTACGGGCTGCTTGACCAGATTGCTGCACTTCAGTGGATACAGAGAAATATAGCTGCCTTCGGCGGCGACCCCAACCGGGTTACCATATTTGGTGAATCGGCAGGCGCTACCAGTGTGATTTGCCATATGGTTTCGCCCCTGTCCGAAGGGCTGTTTCAGCGGGCTATATCAGAGAGTATGTATGAGTCGGACGATTGGACAGATATTCGACAAAATAAGTATGGCACAGAAGCCAGAGAAAAGATGGGCGAGCAGTTAGCCAAAGACCTGGGTTGCGACACTGCAGCCGACCCAATAGCTTGCATGCGCGCCAAGAGTGCACAGGAAGTATTGGACACGGGGAAACCACCTGCTAAACTTAGCGAACCTGGTTACAATTATGAGCCTTGCGTAGATGGCTGGGTAATACCCGACCTGCCGCTCAATATCTTTGAAGCCGGCAAGCAACATCCTGTTCCTCTTTCGATTGGTTCTAATTCAGATGAATGGGCTTTGTTTCAGATGCTGAGCAAACCCACAATGGATGCCTACAAGGCATATGTTAATAACACGTTCGGAGATGAAGCACAGCAGGTTCTGGATATGTATCCTGCCAGCGATGATAAGGAGGCTGCGGCATCCGAAAAGCAGCTTATTACACTCTACACTTTTACCTGCCCTGCTAAAGCCTATGCCGGCGCCATGAGCAAGGTTAATTCCAAGGCATATCTTTACCAGTTCAGCCGTGTGGCGCCTGGAGCTAAGATGCTTGGTGCCTTTCATTCACGGGAGATAGGTTATGTCTTCGGCAATCTTAGTCCTTTTCTGTCACCTCTGAAGGCAGAGCAGTACTTCGACGATAACGACAGAGCGCTCTCTGAAGCTATTATGAGCTACTGGGCGAGTTTTGCTGCTGCCGGCGACCCCAATAAAGAAGGGTTGCCACAATGGCCGGTTTATGATGCGGCTGGTCAGTATCTGGATTTGGGTGACAAGATAGTTGTCAAATCAGGCCTTCATGATGAAATCTGTGACCTGTTAATGAATACATTCAAGGAGAAACGCGGCCAGTAGAAGTTAGCCAAGCTACAAGTTGTTTCTCTGCGAGCAAACCTCCCTCAGCTTATCATTCTGGGGGAGGTTTTGTTTTTGTGTCATTTTCTTTCCTGTCATTCTGAGCCCTTCGTCACCGCTCATTCTGAGCCTGTCGAAGAATGTATCACGCTCAAGGTAAACTCCACAACCGAAGAATCTCGCAATCAACATTGAGGTCCTTCCCCTTCATTGCACTCAGTGTCAGGATGACAGCAGGGTAAAGACTCAGTGTCAGGATGACAGCAGGGTAAAGGCTCAAGGTCTTGGTTAGGATGACAGTGGGGTAGAGACTCAGGGTAGATTCCGCGAAGAGTCGGTGGGTTCCCTGCTGAAGCCTTCCTCTTCCAGCTTTTCCATAATCCGTGCGGCTCTGGGGTAGCCGACGCGGAGTCGGCGCTGCAAAAAGGAAGTGGAGATATACTTATGTTCCTGGGCTAGCTGCCTGGCGGCATCCATCATGGAGTCTTCACCGCCTTTTTCCGCCGAGGCAAGCTGGCTCATATCTTCGAATCTGACTGCTTCTACCTCGGGTCTTCGCTGGTTGCCCCAGAAATAGACTATTCTCTCGGTCTCGGCGTCAGAGATGAAGGTACCCTGAAGGCGCTTTGGCTTGGCGGCATCGGTGGGCATGTAAAGCATATCGCCCCTGCCCAGCAGCTTCTCGGCTCCGGCGGAATCGAGAATGGTGCGTGAGTCTACCTGTGAGGTAAGGGCGAAGCTGATACGGGTGGGGAAATTGGCTTTGATTAGACCGGTGACCACGTCAACCGATGGTCGCTGGGTAGCCACGATTAAATGGATGCCGGTGGCTCGTGCCAGTTGGGCTAAGCGGCATAGCGTGCGTTCTACCTCGTCGTAAGCCGCCATCATTAAGTCAGCCAGCTCATCGATTACCAGCACCATGTAAGGCATTGTCTCCTCCGGGTGTCGGTTCTTATTGTAGCCTTCAATGTTACGGGCTCCAGCCTGGGCGAACTTTTGATATCGGTTGTCCATCTCCTGATTCAGCCAGCGCAGTGCCAGTACCGCTTTTTCGGAGTCGACGATAACCGGCGCTACCAGATGGGGCAGGCTGTTGAAATTGACCAGTTCTACGCGCTTGGGGTCAATCATGATGAACTTGACGTCGTCCGGGGTGTTGTGTATGAGCAGGCAACAGATGGTGGAGTTGAGGCAGGCGGTCTTGCCGCTGCCGGTTGCCCCGGCTATGAGCAGGTGGGGCATCCTGGCTAAATCAGCAGCCACCGTCTCGCCGCCGGCGCCTTTGCCCAGAGCAATGGTTAGCTTGGATTTGGCATAAGCTTTCTGAAAGGCAGCGCTTTCGATTACGCTCCTTAGGTTGACCATGCCGAATGTGGTATTTGGGACTTCGATGCCCACTATCGATTTTCCGGGTACCGGTGCCTCGATTCTGATGCTCGATGCTGCCAGTGCCAGAGCCATATCGCTTGCCAGGGCACTGATGCGGTCTACTTTAACTCTGGTTTTTGATATCTCCTCCATGCGTACTTTAACATTGCCGTCCTTATCCCGCTCCTTGATTTCCTTGTACTTGCGGTCCCAGCCGGGCTCGACTCCGAACTGGGTGACAGTGGGGCCGACGTTTATCTGGACTACCTTGGCATCGACACCGTAGCTGGCTAAAGCCTCTTCGATGAGCTGCGCCCGCTTCTCGATATCGCTCTGGCTTAGTTCCACCTCTGTGGGCTTATCCAGTATTGTGATGGGTGGTAGTTGCCAGCCGCCGGGAGTTAGCACCGGCTGGTGTTTCCCTGGTTCCCAGGCTTCGGGTGGAGGTGCCTCGGCGACTTTTGGCGGCGCAGTTATAACAGGCGCCGGCGCAGGTTCTTCTTTTCTGACTTCTGCCTTACCAAAATCGATTTCCCTTTGTATCGGCGGCATCGGCTCTGGTTTAACTTTAGGAGGACGCTGGCTGGCCTGGCGAATGCCCTGCCAGATGAGCAGCAAGAGCTTGCCTATGCCCTTGAATACGCCTGTTATTACGTGCCAGACCCATCGTGGAGCCACGAACAGAATACCGAGTAGGATTAAGCCGGCTACCCGCAGCATTCCCGAGGTGGAAGAATCGCCGATGATGCTCTTGCCGATTTTGCCACCCAGAGTCGCTTCGCTGGCAATGCCGCTGCCGGGGCTGAAAAAGGCTGATATTCCCCAGACAGCCAGGGCTAGAGGAATACCGCAAAGCCACCACTTCCAATATTTTGTGAACAGCGAGAACCGTCCGCTGGCGATCATCCAGAGTACTATTCCCAGGAATGGGGCTGTAAATATCAGTCCGATTCCGAAAAGCTCAAGCAGGTCTTCCCAGGCATCGATAAACCAGTTAGCTATATTCACCCAGGTAGTGGCAGCCCAACTCGATATCTGGGGCCAGAACCACCATATTAGCCCGACTATGACTAATGCCAGGAGCAGCCTCAGTATCGGCCCGAGATAGCTTTGCTTTTTCCTGGTTTTTCCGCTGGTTGAGGTTTTAGCTGCTTTTTTGGGCATAGCTTAACTATACCTCGACTACTGTGGTCAGAATCATGGGGCGACGTCTGGTTTGCTCGTAGAAAAACTTACTGAGTGTATCCTTGACTTTAGTATTGATGAAGCTCCATTCAAGCGGGCGACCATCGCCTCGGTCTAAGGAGGCTTTTACCAGGTCTCGTCCTTGTTCCAGTATCGCCTCGCCTTCTTTCATGTCTACAAAGCCTCGCGATACGATATCAGGGCGACCTACGATTTTACCTGCCTCCTTGTCGATGGCGATAATTACTACCACAATACCGTCTCTGGACAGCAGCTTCCGGTCACGCAGGATGACGCTGGCGAGGTCACCCATGACCAGTCCATCCACATAGACATTACCTGTAGGCAGCCTGCCGGCTATTTTGCCCTTTTCACGGTCCAGCTCGAGTATGTTTCCATTTTCCATGACGAAGATGTTAGTCTCAGGCATGCCCAGAGCTTTAGCCAGTCTGGCATGCAGGCTCAAGTGGCGGTATTCGCCGTGTATAGGAACGAAGAACTTCGGTTTAACCAGACTAAGCAAAAGCTTCAGCTCTTCCTGGCTGCCGTGTCCGTGGACATGTACTTGAGCCAACTTTTCATAAACTACATGAGCGCCCTGGCGGAACAGGTTATCGATTGTCCGGTTAACCAGCGCTTCATTGCCCGGGACGGGTGTGGCTGACATGACTACCGTATCTCCGGGGATAATTTTGACCTGGCTGTTGTCCCGATTAGCAATACGCACCAGAGCTGAAGTCGGCTCTCCCTGGCTACCGGTGGTTAGAAGGACAATCTTATTGTGGGGGAAGCGACCGATTTCGTCGAAGCGGCGCATAACATCAGGTGGATAATTGAGATAGCCTAGCTCTGAGGCGATGCGCGTCGTATCCCTCATGCTGCGACCGGTGACAAAGACATTTCTGTTGTGTTTGGCAGCGGCGTTAATCACCTGTTGGATGCGGGAAATAAGCGAAGCGAAGGTAGTGATAATTACTCTGCCCGGAGCCTCAGCTATGATGCGTTCCAGCGTTTCGCCAACCACGGTTTCTGAAGGCGTGTATCCCGGCAGCTCGGCATAGGTTGAATCGGCTAGAAGTAGCAGGACTCCCTGACTGCCTAATTGCGCCAGCTTGGCTAGCTCGGTAGGTTTGCCGTCGACCGGAGTATAGTCGATTTTGAAATCACCACTGTGAACCACTACACCAATGGGTGTATAGATGATAAATCCCATGGCATCGGGAATGCTGTGGCAGACGGAGAAAGGCTCTATTTTGAAGTTGCCAAGTGTAAACTTAACCCCGGGCTGTATCGTCTTGAGCGTGGCTTTCGTCGAGTATCGGTGTTCCTTCAACTTGACGGAAATCAGCCCTTTGGTGAGCTTGGCGCCGTAAACGGGTACATTGAGCTGAGGCAGCACGTAAGGCAGGGCACCGACATGGTCTTCGTGTCCGTGGGTTATGATTATGCCCCGCAGCTTCTCTCGCCTTTCCAGCAGATAGCTTATATCTGGAATGACCAGGTCTACTCCCAGCATATCCTCTTCGGGGAACATAAGGCCGGCGTCGATTATAATGATGTCATTAGCGAACTCAATGGCCATCATGTTCTTGCCGATTTCGCCTAATCCGCCCAGTGGGATTATCCGGAGTTTCTGTTTGCTCATAATTGTGACCTAGAATAGGCTTAGCTGTTGTGGCTCAGCTTCGGCTTCTGTTAGCTTCTCCGACTGGGCTAATATCTGGGGTATTTTGACCATGTCAGTTTCAATGGTCTTACGCAGGCTTCCTTGATGCAGGGCTGCTGCCGGGTGATACATTGCGTAGTAGATAATGCCATCTTGCTTTCTGGCTTTGCCGTGAACCTGACTGATGCTCTGGTTGGGGAAGTACTTTGCCATGGAGTAACGACCTAAGGTAACAATAACCTTGGGGCGGATTATCTCTATCTGGCGGGTTAGCCATTTGCTGCAGGCCTGGATTTCACCGGGCAGAGGGTCTCGGTTTCCGGGCGGGCGGCATTTGATAACATTGGCGATGTAGACTTGCTCGCGTCTTAGTTTGATGGAGGCTAATAGTTCCTCCAGATATTTTCCTGCTGGGCCGACAAAGGGACGCCCTTGCTGGTCTTCATGCCATCCCGGTGCTTCGCCGATAAAAAGTAGACTTGTCTTTTCAGGCCCTTCGCCTGGCACTACTTTGGTGCGGTGTTTGCCTAGCTCGCAGTCCTGGCAGTTTTCGATTTCCTCGTACAGCTCGGTAAGCGCTGACATTTAGAGAAATCATAGCATAGCCCTCCCTGCTGGTCAATTCAGATTAACGCCAAAGTCTTTCCCTCTCCCTTGATGGGAGGGGGTTAGGGTGAGGGTGAAACCTGTGTCAATCCCCATCCTTCTAACTCCCTCCCGCCAGGGGAGGGAGAAAAATGGTATTGTCTTCCTATATTATGTTCATGGGTTCATTTCAAATCAGCGCTAAAGCGAGGCTGATGGCGGCGAAGCAAAGAACTGCTACGGAGATACCTATGAATAACTTGTCCCTGGCTGTGGAGAAAAGCACTATGGCTGCGATGACCTGTATTACTGGTGTAAGCAGGAGGATTAATATTCCAACACTGATAACAATAGCCGCCGGTATCTGGTCTAACCTGACCAGCGGCTGTATGTCTTTACCGCCGGAGATGATGAGCAAGATAATGAAGCCGATAGTAATCAGCGCTAAGGACACCGCAATGCCCAGCCTGAAGGTGATACTGACCCAATTGTTCAGGCGGTTTTCTTTCTGGTTCCTGTTTTCCATAATCTTAATTTATCCTCGAGTTCTAAATTAAATTGGCTGTTCTGAGGAACATCATCACAGCTATAATTAGCAGCAGGGCACCGAATATGCGCCTGAGCACCACGCCCCCGGCTCTTTGTGTTAGCTCAACACCTATCCTGGAGCCTATTATCATTCCTATGGCCAATGGGGCGATTATAAATTGGTATACGTGTCCATAATAGTAGTAAATGAGAGCGCCTGTTGTGGCTGTGATTGTTATGACGAAGGTGCTGGTGGCGATGGCTGCCTTCATCGGCACTCCCATGACCAGGTGCATTACAGGCACGTTTATGAAGCCACCACCTACACCGAGCAGGCTGGAGAGTATGCCGGCGAAGAAGCTGGTTCCTAATCCCGTTGGTATATGAGTCACTTTGTAGTTAATAATCTTGTCCAGGTTCTGGTCATAATATGAGCTTGCCAGTGAGTTTGACAGGCTATGGGGGGTGTTATCGAGGCCGCTTGAATTGTCTGCGGACAGGGTATCTTCAGCCATGAAGTGGGGACGTACCAGCATTGTGTAGGCTGCGTAGATGAGGGCAAGCCCGAGAAGGGCGCTTAATATGGATGGAGCGATTACGGCGGCAATAAGACCGCCTACAATAGCTCCGGGGGTGGTTGCTGTTTCCAGAAGCAAGCCCAATTTCACATTGGTTAATCGGGTCCTGGTATACATGCCGGCGGCTGTGCACGAGTTGGCAACGATAGCCACCAGGCTGCTGGCTATTGCCACTTTGATTGGTAAGTGGAAAGCTAAGGTGAGTATGGGCACAATTATGAAGCCACCGCCCACTCCTAACATCGAGCCCAGTAAGCCGGCTACTAATCCTACGCCGCCTAATGCCCAGAGATTTAATTCGTTCAATGCTATCGCTCGAAATAGTAGCATTGTTGTTATGTGAGGTCAATTGGAAGTTGTTAGACTGTATATCGGTTGTTACACGCCCTTAGCTTCGTGTCGTTTTGAAAGAGTCCTTCGCCTTCTGTCATCCTGAGGGAGCCCTTCCGCGGAAGGGCGACTGAAGGATCTGGCTCATGATAAGCTCCGCAACCGAAGAATCCTACAATTGACCTTGAGACCCTTCCCCTTCATTGCACTCAGGGTCAGGATGACAGGGCACAGGATGTGATTACCACGTTCTTCATCGTAAGATTTCCTCGCAATTACAGCAAGTAGGGACAGACCTTTAGGTCTATTCGATTGTATTCTTTCCTGTGGAGAGGTCTAAAGACCTGTCCCTATATATTTGGGCATTGTTGTGCCACAGAAATCAATGTTATACTGTGCAGACAGGAAGGCGATAATTTGATGAAAAGAGTAGACGGTCGGGCTAACGATGAGTTACGCCCCATAAAAATTAGCCTGGGGTATCAGGATTTCGCTGAAGGCTCGGCGCTGATAGAGCTGGGGCGTACCAGGGTGCTCTGCGCTGTAAGTGTGGAGGACAGGGTTCCCAATTTCCTCAAGGGTGGGGGCACAGGCTGGGTTACTGCTGAGTATGCTATGCTGCCCCGTTCTACGCTTACTCGCACTCCTCGCAGCAGCTCTCCCGATAGGACGGCCGGTAGAAACCAGGAAATCCAGCGTCTTATTGGTCGCAGCTTGAGGGCGATTACTGACTTGGCGGCTGTGGGAGAAAGGACTTTCACTGTGGACTGCGATGTATTGCAAGCCGATGGCGGCACCCGGACCGCAGCTATAACCGGTGGGTATGTAGCTTTGTTTGTGGCATTCCATAACCTGAAGAGGAAAGGCGTGCTGTCATCGATTCCGTTGAAGGGTGCGGTAGCTGCCACCAGTGTGGGCATCGTGGGCAGGGAAGTGCTGCTTGACCTGTGCTACGAGGAAGATTTCCGGGCTGCAGTTGACTTCAATGTGGTCATGACTGACAAGGGCGAGTTTGTGGAAATTCAAGGCACAGCCGAGGGGCAACCTTTTTCTAAGGAGACCACCGATAGCTTGCTGGCACTTGCCGGTAAGGGAATTAAACAGTTGTTTAAAATACAGGAGGCAGTTCTAGCCGAGCTGGATTAAGGCGAGGATTGCTTATTTGCCACTCTGAGTTTACTGCTTCTGCCACCTTGGGTTCCCCATTTCTGTTACCCTGAACTCTCCATTCCTGTCACCCTGAGCGTTAGCGAAGGGTCTCCACACTATTCGCGGATTTTACCGCAAACCACATGAGATCCTTCGTTCGCGGAGTTTATCCTGAGCCAGGTTCTTCGGTTGCGGAGTTTACACTGAGCCAGATCCTTCGGTCGCTTCGCTCCATCAGGATGACAAAGGCGAAGGGCTCTCTCAGGATGACAGGAGAGGTTGCTTCTTTAGGGGCGGACGTGCCCATCGCCGACAATAAGCCACTTGTAGCTGGTCAACTCTCTTAGCGCCATGGGACCGCGGGCGTGAAATTTTTGTGTACTGATGCCTATTTCGGCTCCCAGACCGAACTGGGCGCCATCGGTGAAACGGGTGCTGGCATTAGCGTAGACACAGGCAGCATCCACCTCGTTGAGGAAGCGCTCCGCAACTGATTTATCCTCGGCAACTATTGCCTCAGAGTGTCCTGAGCCATAGCGCTCGATGTGTTCCAGCGCCTCATTCAGGGAATCTACTATCTTAATCGCCGCAATCAGGGACAGAAATTCCTTACCCCAGTCATCAGCCTTTGCCGGAACGAGCTTAATGGAAGGGATAGGTCCGAGAATAGATAAAGCGCGCTTGTCGCAGCGCATTTCCACCCCCACCTTTGCCCATTCCCGGGCGATTAGAGGTAGGTATTGTGGGGCTATTTTGACATGAACCAGGAGGGTATCCAGAGCGTTGCAGACAGTCGGTCGCTGGACCTTGGCGTTGTAGGCGATAGCCACCGCCTTGTTTAAGTCGGCGCTTTTGTCCACATAGGTGTGACAGACGCCGATACCGCCGGAAAGTACGGGCATGGCGGCGTTTTCAGCCACAGACTTAATCAAACCGGCGCCACCGCGAGGAATTATGAGGTCTATGACGCCCTTCATTTTAAGCATGTAATCTATAAGAGCCCTGTCAGTTGACTCTATAATCTGCACAGCTCCCTGGGGCACACCAGCCTTGTAGGCGGCTCCCTGAACAACCTTAGCCAGAGCCAGATTGGAGCGAAGCGCCTCCTTGCCGCCACGAAGTATAACGGCGTTGCCTGATTTAAGACACAGTGCCGATATGTCCACGGTGACGTTGGGGCGGCTCTCGTAGATGGCGCCGATAACTCCGAGCGGCACGCGCTTCTTGCTGAGATGTAAGCCGTTGGGCAGTGTGCGCTCTTCTATAACCTCGCCTATCGGGTCGGGCAGGGCAGCTACGGTTTTTACATCGCTGGCTATACCTTCAAGCCTGCTTGGATTCAGCATCAGCCGGTCGAGCATAGCTGCGCTCATGCCCGAGGCTTCAGATTCCTTGTAGTCGAGCTTATTGGCTGCCAGTATTTCGTCCTGTTTGGCAATAAGGGCATCGGCGATGCCAAGCAGGGCTTTGTTCTTGACCTCTGCTGGCAGGGAGGCTAGCTTCCTGGAAGCTGCCCTGGCTGCCTTTCCCTTTTCTTCGACTTCGGTTACTGCTGATTTCATGTTTCACCTCTTATACCAGCACCATGTTATTGCGGTGGATTACCTCGGTGCCGTATTCGTAGCCGAGAAGGTTGGATATTGTCCCGGACTTTGCACCTTTGATTCTGACGATATCCTGCGAGCTGTAATTGGGTATGCCGCAGCCGACCTGGCTGCCTTTAGAATCAATGATATCGACCACATCTCCGCGATGGAATTCTCCTTCGACATCAACAACGCCGGCGGGAAGCAGGCTACGGTTTTGTTTCTTGAGAGCCAGCACAGCTCCGTCATCTATTATCAATTTGCCCTTGCAGGCGAGCCCGCTCAGCATCCAGCGCTTTTTGCTCTCCAATTTACTGGTTCGGGTAGGGAATATGGTGCCGATGTTTTTTTCCAGCACGATTTGCTTCAGGACTTCGGGCTTGCGCCCGTTGGCGATAACCACGGTTACTCCTGAGGCGGTTGCCAGTCTGGCGGCTTCGAGTTTAGTTATCATGCCGCCGACGCCACAGGAGCTGGCAGTATCGCCAGCCACTCGTTCAATTTCGGCATCTATCTTTACGACCCTGGGAATGAGCTTAGCTTCGGGGTTACACTGCGGGTCGGCAGTATACAGTCCATCAATATCGGTGAGCAGTGCCAGAAGGTCGGCATCGACCAGGTTGGCTACCATGGCTGAAAGATTATCATTATCTCCGAAAGTGAGCTCGCCGAGTTCGTCAGTGGCGACGACGTCGTTCTCATTCACGATGCAAATCACGCCCAATTCAATCAATGCCAGCAGCGTGTTACGGGCGTTCAAGTAGCCGGCACGGTCAATCAGGTCGGACCTGGTCAGTAGTGCCTGGGCTACGGTTATGTTGTGCTGGCTGAGGAGTTGCTCATAAACGTTCATAAGCTGGCTCTGTCCTACCGAGGCGAGGACCTGTTTGAAGGGGACGTCTTTACGTTCCCTGGTTAGACCGAGTTTCTGTCTGCCGGCAGCAACTGCACCCGAAGACACGATTATTATCTCGTGCCCTTGCTGATGAAGCTGAGCCACCTGCTCGACGAGACTTGACATAATACTAGAATCAAGGTGGTCAGTGCCTCCTGTGAGCAGGTTAGTGCCGAACTTAGCTATCAAACGCCGATATCGCATCGTGCCTAATTATAGCGTGACGAAGGATGGTCAACAAGTAATAACCCAGCTTTAAGATGTAGACTGGCAAGACTTAAGCCTAGCCGAAGCCTGCAAATTCCAAATATCAAGCACTAAATCCTAAAAATATCGAAATCCGAATTAGCAAATTCACCCCATATTGTCATTCTGAAGGAGCCCCTCCAAGGAATGGCGACTGAAGAATCTCCACTTAGGATAAAACTCTGCGTGGCAATCTCAGTGGCAGGGAAGACATGAGATTCTTCCCCTTCGCCTTCGGCTCAGGGTCAGAATGACAGGAAGTATAATTAGGTCACTATCAGTCTGCCGTTCCTGATGAGGACAAACACTTTTGGTCATTGTCCTTCCACTGGCGTAAGAGCTGGGGATTTGGATTGGTTTAGGATTTGGAGCTTGAGATTTAGTGTTTGTTAGCAATGTGTCTGTGATTCTGTTGTCTCCGCAGCTATTCAATGTGTGTCCTTCTGGGTGTCTCTGCGGGTGTATTGACAGGCGCATCAGCGGACGTAGCCGCTGTAGTGGCGGTCTTTTTGCGGTCTTTAAGCCATCTCCAGCCCAGTATTGCCCATATAGCCAGCACCAGCAGGGTAATGCCGCCTGCTAGCCACCAGTTGATTACAGGCGGGACGGCTGATTTAATCACTTCGAATTCGCCGACCAGGCCGGCTATCTCCACCTGATGTTTGCCGGCGGTATCGCCGGTTAAGATAAAATTAACCAGCTGGCTTTCTCCGGCGGCTACGGTTACCTGTGTGGTCGACTCAACTTTGCCGTCGACTTTTAGCTCCAGATTGTAGTCTCCGCTTTTATCGCCGGTGTTAGCCACGGTGATGCTGATGGTGACAGCCTGGCTGAGCTGAACCTGGGGTGGGCTGATGTGCAGATTGCTGACCTCGAATTTAGCTGGCTCTGGCTCTGTAACTTCGGCTAAGATGGCGAAAAGCGAGAAATGGCTCAGTAAGCAATGCGCCTTACCGATTTCGGCGACGGCTCCCGGCACCGGTGACAGCGCCAGCCAGCCCTGTTCGGTATCGTAGTTGGCGATGAAAACCTCTATGGTGTCCTGGGGTAGTTTATCGGGGTCGTAGGTCAAAATAAGCCTGGCTGGTGGCGAGATGGTGACAGGCGATGGTGTTGTCTCGTCCAGGGTGGCATAGGCGTTTAACTGGTATACCGGTCCGACTATGACGGTGTTTTCGGGTGTCGGTGGTTTTATTGGTGCTTCGCGGAATGTCAGCAGCAACGGCACTGTTTTGCCGGCGAGCATTACCCTGGCGTCCTTATCTATTTCGAGCGTGTATCTGTTTGTGATGTCCTTTGCCACGCAGGATTCGCAGAGCACGCCGTTCTTGGTCATGGTGGCTAAAGCTATGCTATCCTGCACGCTTGCCGTCAGGGTAAGCGGGCAGGCTGTGGCTGGTGTTGATGCTTCAACACCTCCACCGCCTCCACCACCCGGAGGACATAATGTCATTCCGCTGGGGCTGTTGGAAAGCGGTGTCCATTTCCCGCCGGCGTCAGCCGCCTTGATGGCAAAGTAGTACACGGTGCACGGATTTAGCCCGATGACGAGGAGCGTCTCTGGGGAGCCGGGTGGTTGGGGGGTTGGTGGATTGGCTAGCTGCGTGGCTGCCAGCCAATCAGCATTAGTACTGATAGGAGACAGGGAGAAGCGTATATCGTACTGAGTAGCCGGTCCCCACTTGGTGGTGCTTTTCGGTGAGGTCCAGGTCAATGTCAGGCTGGTGAGGGTCGGGTTGCCCACCGCCAGGCTGATAACCGGGTTATCTGGTATGGTGAAGCTGCCGCTTACGCTATTACCGGCATAGACTCCCGCCGGCAAAAAACATAGTAGCAGGCTCAATAGCAGTATGCCGTATTTCAGCCCGGATTTGTTCATTTGTTCTCATGTTGGTAGTATGTGATTATTAGTATCTTCTTCTCCGCATCATGAATATGATGACGACCAGTACCAGTATCACCACGCCGCCGGCTATGCCGCCGATGAGAAGCCAGTTGATACCGCCTGCCGAAGCTGTAGTTCCTCCGCCCAGCTCCAGCTTTTCTTCCTTGCTGGTGATATAGGGTTTGTCGTTGATGTGAAGCTCCAGCTTGAAGGCATAACTTGCCTTTTTCCAGCCGCCGCCGGGGATGTAGTTGTAGCTCAAGCCGACCCTGCCTTTTTCCAGCGGGGATAGCGTGGCTAGTGTGGTCTCATCTAAAGGAGCGCCGTCTTTGTTTACTTTCAGTACCACCCTGGCTTCAGGGAACGCCTCGAACAGGTTGTTTATGGTGTAGACTACCTCGGCGAAAGCCAGCTCATCGGTCTCGGTATTGTAGTTGGGCACTATGCCGAAACCCTCGAAGTAAACCGTCCTTATCTCCAGGGTGATTTTCTTAGTCTCATTGGCAGCCACGCTGAAGGTTTGCTCTGCCAGCTTGCTGCCGGCGACATAGGCTTCAGCCATATAATTGCCCGGTGCTACCCTTGCCTTGAGGCTTCCCGTCTCCGAATAGCCGACATTAAGGTTTTGCTTGCCGGTTTGCTTGTACAACCTGACCAGAGCTGATGCAGGTGCGCCGTCGGGGTTGACAGCGGTTACCTCGACTGAGGCGGCTTCACCGGTAACGGTTAAGCTGGCGGTTTGCCCGGCAGCCCCCATAAGCTTTATGCCGGCGCCCTCCTTATAGGCTTGGGCACTGACCTTGAGCGTGTACTTGCCGGGGACTGCTGCCTCGGTGACATTGACGCCTATGATAACCCTTTTCTGCTCGCCGGCTTTGAGCGGGAAATCTTCTTCCGAGAGCAACAGCTCCACGCCGGCTGGGGTTTGGGTGGTTATCCTGATGTTGATGTCCTCGTCGCTGTTGTTGAAGACAGTCACATAGACATCTGGTGTATTTAGAGTTGTTCCCTGTGGTGTTTCGAAGTCCTGGCGGGAGAAGTTGCCCGACAACGCCAGCCCGCCGGCGAAAGCTGGTGGTGGCAGGAGCAGGCTTGCCATCAGCAGGAGACTCAGTGGGGCAAGCCACCATATTACCGGCTGCTTCATTGAAACCATATTATCTTCTCCTCCGGGCGCACTTACTGATGCTCCACACATAATGCAGCTTCGACCCTTCAGGGTCAAGCTTCCGAGGCTGAAGCCTCTGAGTACATTATAGTCATAATGGATAAAGGGGTCAACAGGTCAAACATCATGGCGGGAGTAAAGCTCACTGGCTACATCTCGTTTGTCGTTGCCTGTAGCCACGGCTTTTCGAGGTAAAAAGGCTGCGGGGCTAGGAGCCCAGCAGCCTTTATTTCTCTAATACTTAAGGTCGTTCGGCGATTTGGTACCAGATACTGCCTTCGTAAGTCCCGGGGTAAATGCCCGTCTCGCTGAGCGATAGCCACAAACTGTTGGTGGTAACATCAACGCCGGCTTCGCCAGTCTGGGCTCCGGTATTGTTTATGTGCACATATTCTGTGGTGGCTTTTTTGACCGTAACTGCATCAGCCAGGGTAGCATCGTCATCTGCCTTGAGGGCGAACTGACCCGCGGCGTCGGGTGGGTCATCATTATTGGCCCAATCCTCGCGAAGCGCCACTGTCTCACCAGCGCCATCGTCCCAGTCTTCTGAGGCGATGTCCTCGTAGTAGTCGCCGTTGGCGATGTAGTTAGTGCTTACGCCAGTATCTGGCTTTGGATTGGGGGGCTCGTCACTGAACACCAGACCCAGGTCCACATCGCCCCAGTCCACTGCGCCAGCCACGGTAATCTCACCATACCAGACCATCTCCTTGTCAATGGCGAGATATTCTGCTGTACTCCAGACGTCACTTTTATTCTCCGCCAGACCCTCAGCGTCCCATTCAGCGCTTGCATAGGCAACTGAAGGCGCTTCGGTAGCTACCTTGCCCGGCATGAAGTAAAATAACCAGTCGCCGTTGGTTAGGTTTCCGGTCACATCCGAGTGGGAAGAGGTGTAAGTAAGGGGATCAAGCACCCAGGTGGTGGAACCACCGCCGGAGTCAATGCTGAAAGTATCCGTGGCGGCGCTCCAGGTGAGTATG
>Ga0136653_10000387_pt1 | contig 23204 bp, 18 predicted proteins | sample LakKivw275mmetaG_FD_94866 | JGI IMG/M metagenome (GOLD analysis project Ga0136653, IMG submission 94866) | Anoxic lake water microbial communities from Lake Kivu, Rwanda to study Microbial Dark Matter (Phase II) - Lake Kivu water 275m metaG... | ecosystem: Environmental > Aquatic > Freshwater >...
CAATGGACGTGACGCAACACGTGCGGGATTGGCTGCGGTTGGGACACGGCCACAACTACGGGTTGCTGTTCAAGGATGGCATGACCCGGGAGGTCGGCTTCAGGAGGTTCCAGGGTTTGTCAGAGGTGCTGGCCAAGGCCCGCCTCCGTGTCGTCTATCGCGCTGCCTCGGTGCAAGTGCACGACGAGGACGGGGCGGCTCAGTCGCCCAGCGTCAGATCGCCACACTGACATTCTGCCGGGCAGGCACGTTCCAGGGTCGGTGAAGAAGGCGGTAGTGTCGAGGTAGGTGCTGGGGAAAGGCAAAGGTAGAGGTTGAGGTAGAGAATCAGAAAGCAGAACTAGACCAAGAGGGGCGGGCGCAGGCCCGCCCCATCTCATTACCCAGCCGGGGCGGGGTGGAGTGCCCCCGGTAGCATGGACACCTGGAAGAGCGGGTGTAGCATGAAGCCGGAGGTACGAATTGAGCACAGAGAGAAGGCCGAGGAAGATCTACACGCGTGAGTTCAAGCTCAACGCGATCCGACTGACGACCGAGGGCGGCGTGACCGTCGCCCAGGCGGCCCGCGACCTGGGCCTCAACGAGAACACCCTGCATTCCTGGCGGAAGCAACTGAGTAATGACCCGCTGCACGCGTTTCCCGGCAAGGGACACATGAAGCCGCTGGAGGAAGAGAACCGCCAGTTGCGGCGCGACAACCAGCGTCTACAGCAGGAGAGCACGTTCTTAAAGCGAGCGGCGGTCTGGTTGGCGCGGGAAGCGCACAGAAGTACCGAGCGATAGCGAGCCAGGCCGGAGAGCTACCCGTGAAGCTGATGTGCCGTGCGGCCAAGGCTTCCCGCAGCGGGTACTACGCATGGAAGAACCGACCGGAGAGCCGGCACGACACCACCCCCGCAGGCATTGCGGAATCGGAACCGGCCGGCTCGCCTCTAACAGGACCTTTGCGTCTGGCTTGACTGCGGAAGGGGGAAACCTATCATCATGTCGATAGGGGGTGCCGAGAGCGGTGAGGCGAGGGGCCTCGCCGCAACGGTTTTCTCGACACCAAGTCCGCATATGCTCCGCATTCCTGGCACGCGAACCGCGGCCAAGGAGGAAATGTGAGAAGCAGTGCAGTGTCGCTGGCTGCGACTGGCCAACGCCAGGTCGTGCCTACCCGAAGGATGACTGCGCCATTTCGGGTGTACCCAATAGAGACCGGACCCAAACAACGTACAATCTGGAGGATGGAATGAAGAGAAACGTGATAGGATTGACTGCGGCGATTCTGCTGGCCGCGCTGCCGGCCTATGCCACCAACCCGCCGGCCGTGGAGTGGCAGAAGTCGTTTGTGTGGGACACCGCAGGTCGATGCGTGCAACAGACGCGAGACGGCGGCCATGTCGTCGTCGGGAGCTTCCACCCGGGCGATATCCTCTCGGGCGGTATCTACAGTGACGTATTCCTCTGGAAGACAGACCCGGCCGGAAACACTCAGTGGTGGAGGTGCTACGGCGGGCCAAGGTATGACTGGGCAAATACAGTCAGGCAGACAGATGACGGCGGCTATGTCATTGGGGGCTCCAGCTACGATGATGACAGCGCAGGTACCGCGGGGGGTACCAAAGGGGTCATTATCAAGGTCGACCCCCTTGGGAATCAGGTGTGGAGATATGCAGACCACAGCTTGCCGTTCGTGACTGACGTTGCGCAGACCAGAGACGGCGGCTACGCGGTGACCGGATGCTGGTCCGGCTTTGACAACGTCCGTCTATCGAAGTTCACCGCGCAAGGAAACCTGGTGTGGAGCACCGCACTACCGGCGTCCTACTCCGAGAATTGGGCAGACGGAGACCCGCCCTTACAGCAGACTTGCGACGGCGGATACATCATTGCCGTGGAGGCGTTGCTCAAGACCGACTCAACCGGGCAACTCGAATGGAAGAAGACCTATCCGGACGTTACCGTCTTCTTCTCCGTGCAGCAGACGGCCGACGGAGGTTTTGTCGCCACGGGAATGGGTCCGACTCCGCTGGTGCCCTGGCACTCGCGCAATCTCATACTGCTAAGGACCGACTCATTGGGGAACAAGCTGTGGATGCAGAGATACAGAGGCGATTCTCAGTCGTGGGGCCTGTGCGTGCGAGAGACTTGGGACGGTGGTTTCTTCATTACCGGCTACTCGGGCGACCCTTGGCTACTGCGAACCAACTCGCAGGGCGCCCTCAGTTGGGCGAAGACTCTCTCGTTGCGAGACTATGCTGAGTGGGGCGAACCGACGGCCGACGGCGGGTACATAGTGAGCGCCGGTCTCTACCTGATTAAGCTCGAGTCGGACCGCTGGAGGTGACTTTCATGACTTCCTCAAAGACTCGGTTCTTGGTGCTGGTCGTGGCGATGTGCCTGAGCGCCCAGGCAGTGAATCTAAACAGGAGCATGCTCGGCATTGCCGGGTGTACCAATTCACTAGCTCGCAACAACTATAACTGGAAACTCGACGAGGTAAATGAATGCGGGCACAACATCTATGCGACACTGCAGAGCATCGCGGATAGGCCACTTGTGGCCCAGAACAAGCTGTTCAATTTCCTTAATCACTCGTGCCTGTACGACGACGGGTACCCCCATATTGAGGGCATATTGAACCAGTGGCGGCAGCTCGGCATGGAGTGTCTACCCATCGACCCCAACTTCCCTCTCTCGTCGGCCGAAATCGAGGCGTGGCGACCATGGTTCTTTATCTGGAGACTCCAAAACTCGTGGCACGGCGGGGTCTTCATCCCGGAGTTGCCGGGCAAGTACGGTGCGCGAAATGACTTGCGTCATCAGAATGACATCTTTGACTTCCTCGGCATGATGAAGCAGCGGCAATTGGAGATGCACGGCAACGCCATTGCCGAGTGTTTTCTCTTTCGCTTTCCCGACGATAAGCTCAACAACTGCAATTCGGTGAAGTTCAATTGGGGCTACGACAGCACGATGAAATACCACAAGATACGGCACAACCTGTACTGCTGTTGGAAGGAGAAGTTGACGGGCGAGTATCCGTGGACAACCAACCCCTCGCCGTACGCGTGCCTCAACTGGGACGCAAGCAAAGGCCGGACTTGGGACACGCTCATCAGTCAAAGAGCGAACCTGGCGGGGTGTACGTCAGTCGTGTTCGTGCAGTCGTGCACAACGACCCTCGCGCGTCCTGGCAACACGATTAAGATACTCGGCTCCACTGACGACGGTGCGAACTGGGACCACACTGTCGGAACCGACACGACCAAGAGGGCAGTGCTGGCGTGGGCCGTCGGCCAAAGGGACGTTCGAATCGCCTGGGTATACCATGGAGACGTTCAGTACCAGAAATTCTGGTGCGTCGATGACGCCGGGCTATGGACGAAGCCCGCGCTCGAACGGGACGTCGCCCTGACGGAGATCTGGAGGCCAACGGGCACGATGACCCAGGGGATGCAGGTAGTTCCGACGGCCTTCGTTTGGAACTGCGGCAAGTTCGAGGAAGACATTTCGGTTACGTTCGAAATCGACGGCCTCCCCATCGGCTCGACTTGCGCTAGACTGCAGCCGGTAGACGATACGGTGCTGGAATTCCCCACCTGGACGGCCATCCCAGGGACGCATACAGCGAAGTGCTACGCCAGCATTCCCGGTGACGAGGTTCCACAGAATGACACGGCAACGCTGACGTTCAGTGTTGTATCCGACGACTGGGTCAGGATGTGTGAGATCTACGGTGGACATTCATTTGGCAACGGTGCGTGTCTTGCCACAGTTGACACGGAGAATGTCTACTGCGTTCCGGACTGGATGAAGTTCTTCGCTAGATACACTGTCTCGAAGAACCTCTGGAGCACCTGTGCCCCCACGCCGAAGAACTTCTCCAACGGCGCCGGGCTGACCTATCCCGGATTTGGGGACCTTCTCTACGCTGTGAAGGGTACTGGCAAGCAGTTCTACGCATATAGCGTGGCTGGCAATACATGGGACGCACTCCCCAAAGCACCGTTCGTGATGGGAAGCGGCAGCGGTCTCGCCTACGGAGGTGACGGTTGTGTTTACGCGCTCCGGGGCAACAAGAGGAAGAACTTCAGTCGGTACAACATCGCAACGACCTCCTGGGAGACCAGACAACAGACGCTCGACAAGATCGGTAGCGGTGGTAGCCTGGTCTGGACGCGCGGCGACTCAATGTACGCCCTGCGGGGCGACGACTACCCGGACTTCTATCGGTACTTGACGACCGCTGACACATGGGCTCGACTTCAGTCGCTACCGGTGAACGTGGCTGCTGGCGGAGCCTTGGCGTACTACCCGCCGGGCAACAAGCTCTTCGCGTCCGTCGGCGGGACGCGAGATTCGTTCTATGTCTATGACATCCAAGCGAACTCCTGGACTCGCAGGCACAGTGCGCCCGACAAAGTACGCAGGGGTGGTAGACTTGCTTACTGCAACCATGCGATATACAGCGGGCTGGGCTATCGTTCGAGCAAGGATTTGTGGCGCTACTCGCCACCAGCTGGCGGGTTTCTGTCGGCTGGCGGGGACGATGGTGAACCAGTTGAGGCGGTTGCATCCTGGTCAGTGCCGGCAGATAGAAAGCCGGGCTCACGCCTGGACCCGGGGGAACTGCTCACCTTTGACCCAAACGACAAGTACGCGCCGCAATATTCGCCGGATGGCATCTGGATCGCGTACACCGCCTACGACTCCGTTCGGGACTGCAACGGTCTCTACCAGATACCTGCGAGCGGCGGGCCAGGCATGGCCCTGAGTCCGGACAGCCTCAACTACGAGGACCCGGATTGGGCTGGCAGCGGCGGTTGGCTCGTGGCGGCCGCTGATGATGGCATCTACAGGATTTCACTGGGGATGCCTCCACTCAGGTTGGTGGAAGGCATCGTTTCGACTCCTCACGTAGTCGAGGGCGACTCCTGGGTCATCTACGAGAGGTGGGACCCAACCGCGCGTTCACACCACGCGCACAAAGTGCGATCGATTGGGACCGGCGACACCTGTCTCACCCCGGGGACCAGCGAGTATCTCGATCCGCGGTCGGTTTCCGACTCCGCGTTCGCATGCGTCAAGCTCAAGGACGAGGTGTACCAACTAGCCAGGGATTCTGCGGGACAGGAGTCGTGGTTGACTTCGGACTACATGCACAACGTCGGACTGGATGTATCGCCGGATAGGCAGTGGCTTACGTACACGAAACTGGACGAGTCCGGATTCTGGCAAGTGTACACGATGCGCGTGAACGGAACCGAGGAGACGAGAGTCACCGACGGCGTCTGCGACTGCGAGACGCCGGTCTTCTCGCCTAACGGCCAGTACATCGCGTACTCCAGGTGGCCGGTCGATCCGACGGGCTCGTCGGAGTTCAGCCAAGTCTGCTACAGTGACGTGAACATCCCCGGAGGCTGGGTGGCGCTTCATGACGCAGACGCGGAGCGTGAGAATCCGTGCTGGTCGCCGGACTGCCAGTACATCATCTACGAGAAGTCGGTGGAGTCGAACCTACCCAGCCTGGCGAAAAAGAAGAAGCACAAGCAGATCGGTCGGGCACGCACGCGCCTGAAGCCTTTCGACGGGGTGCAGGGACTCGACGCGCTGCCCAGGGCTTTCGCGCTCTATCAGAACCGACCCAACCCCTTCGGTCGGGCAACGACGATTCGCTACGCGCTGCCGGTGCCGTCATTCACCGAACTCAGTATCTACGACGTTTCTGGGCGGACGGTTACGAGGTTGATTCAGTCCGAGCAGAAGCCGGGCTACTACTCGGCCGTCTGGAAGGGCACCGACAAACACGGACGGAGCGTTGCGGCCGGCACGTACTTCTATGTCCTGAAGTCGAACGGCAAGATAGCGCAGAAACGGATGCTGCTGGTTAGGTAGTCCTGACCGGATAGCCACGCTGTCCGTCGCGCACAGGCTGCCCGCAGAGACGCGGGCAGCCTGTGCAATGGCCGCCGCCCGACCGTGGGCAGTGAGCTACCGCTATGGCGCGGGCGCGGGGACGCTGAAGACGTCGTAGCGGATGGCGGCGAGGACGTCCGACTTCAGGCCGCGAGCAGACCATTTCTCCAGCAGCACCTGCGCCTCTTTCGCCAGGGTCGGGCCAGAGATGGTCCGGCCGTGCGAGAGACGGAAGAGCTGCCGGGCAAAGTCGAGGTAGAAGACGACCTTGATAATGCCGAATGACGAACTCCGAATGCCGAATGTAGGATCCCGGACTTCGGACTTCGCACCTCGGCCTTCGTACTTGTCCTAGATGCGGGCGGTCGTCTGTGCCGCGATCTCCGGCGAGAACTTGGCCTTCCAGCGCGAGATTCGGCGTGTTACATCGGACATTGCGAGACTCCTTTCCGGCCGTGGGGCCGGGTTTGCCACTACTCGGGGGTCGTGAAGCGGATAGCCGGTTCACATGACCCTCTATATGTTTATACGCTCGTACTCCCCGAAAATGACACAGGAATCTTGCGGACCCCGACAGAAGCCGCCTGGCCTCAAGAACCGTGGCCCGACGTTGTACCCGGAAGTCGGACTGCCAGCAGGCGGGTCACTCCCGGGGTGACCTCGGGGTTCAAGGCCGCGCTCACTGCCGCCGTCAATGTTGCTGTCATTCAAGGATTTAGCACGCCTTTCAGTTCCGCGTCGAGCGCCCGGCTCAGCGTGGCGGTCAGCCGCGCGCAGACCGGCGAATTCAGCGCTGCTGTCAGTCAGGGCGTCAACGCCAGCTTCAGCCCAGCCGTCAATTGCGTGGCGAACCGCGCGTCGATTCCCGCCCTGACTTGCGCGTTCAGTCTCCTGTCGAGTGCCGCACTGAGTCGCGGGTCGAATGGTGCGGCGAGGGCTGGATTCAAAACGGCGGCGAACTAGCCGGTTCTGGTGCGAGTGCCTTGGCCGGCGCCGGCCATCACGCCTAACTCCCGGGAGTACAGGGCAATAGCGGCATCGCGATCCTGCCGCACCCGAGATTCCTGAGGAGGAGTGGCAGCCTTGGCGCCGCAGTCCGAAGGCCTGGCTGATATCCATATGTAGTGGCGGGCCGTTCCACGACCACAATTCTGCCGCCCACCCCTCGGCCCGGGGGCCGCCGAGGGGGTAGCCTTGGCCGACGCAGTGCGCGACGCGCTGAAGCCCACAATGACCGGAGCATTGAGTCTGGCATTGAGCCGAACAACGACTCGAACATCTTCATGATCAATGTCTCGACCAACGTCACAGACAATGCGTGGTTCAATCGAGGATAGAGGTTGAGCTCAAGGTTGAGGTCGAGCGCAGGATCCAGTGACCGACGCAGTTGCAGACACACTTCACTACGCAGTGAGTGATACCTTGGCCGGTGCTTTCTGACGGACAATGTGAGGTACGTTGACCGACCAAATCGCGCCTACGGCGCGACACCGGTACGGCACTTCACTGGGCAGTCAGGGAGTTGCTTCGGGTCGCTTCGAGCTAGGAGAGGACAGGTACCACAGAGCCGGCGTCGGGGATGACATAGACCCTGGCGTCCCGGCCGAGCTTGGTGAAGGCCGCGTCGAGTGCTGCCTGCGCGGTCCTGAACGGATGCATGAATACGCTCTTCACGACTGCGTCGTCGATGCCCATCACCGTGTACAGGTCTGCGGTCTGCATTATCTGCGCGAGGCGGGCGGATTTGTGCCAACCGAGGACGGAGGAAGGAGGAGGGAGGTGAGAGGAGTGAGGAGCGAGGAGTTCGGAGGGGGAGGAGCCTGAGCGGCTGGGGGCGATATCAGATTGCAGATTGCAGATTGCAGACTGCAGAATGTCGGCGGGAGAAGAGCAACCACGAAAGACCTGGATGAAGCTGTCGTTGCCGATGCCGTCGAAGCAGGCCGAGACGGTGATGTGGATGGACGGATTGTTGAGCGCCGGTCGGGCGAACTCGACCGCGCGCTGGGCCTGGTAGAAGTTGATGTTGGACGGCGGTCCGAGCACGCTGAGGACGATGTCGGCCTTCGCTTTGACCGGTATCGCGAAGACCTTGTGCGCGTCGGCTGCGGCTTCGTCAAAGGACTTGAAGAGGTCGCCGTAGCGGATGGAAAGCAGGTTGTGATTCCGGTCCTGGACAAGCTGGATTGAGAAGACCGGGCGCGGGAGCATCTTCGCGGCTTCGGTCATGTCTTCGTGCACCGGGTTGCCTTTGAGCGATAACGTCGCCGAGCCTTCGCGCGTGACCATGTTGTGGTTCTGAGTTATCGTGTCGTAGCCGGCGACGCCGGGCAGGAAGCCTTTGCGGCCACCGGTGTAGCCCGCGAAATAGTGCGGTTCGATGGAGTTGATGGTGATGACTTTGTCGGCCCAGAGCAGTTCCTTGTTCAGCCAGACGTCGGTGCCGAAACTGGTCTTGCCGAGAAAGAAGAGTTTCGCCTTGTTCCTGGAGTCGTGGTACAGAATCGGCGATTGGCGGAAGTCGGCACCGAAGATGGCCTGGAACTCAGTTTCGGTCGGCGGGCGGTGCGTGCCGAGGCAGACGAGGTACTTCACGTCCCTTTCGTGCAGCGCCGAGTCGAGGGCAGCGAGAACCGGCGCGTTGGGCGTGGGCCGCGTGTAGTCGTTGACGAGCACGAGCACGCGCTGGGAATCGCCGAGGAAGGCGGCGCAATCCTCCGCGGTTCGCAACAGCGCTGCCCCGGTGTCATGAAACGGGCAGCAGTCGTTTGGCTTGAGGACGGCGATGAGATTTCGGTCCGGAATCTCTACCGGTTCCCGGTCGCGGGCATGGTTGAGTTCGATGCGCACGAGCAAGTATAGGCACGCGGACGCTTCTTTACAAGCCGAGTCCGCATCCATAGAATAGCCTACTATGAAAAAGCAGCCGGTTGTCGCAATAGCGATGGGCAGTGGCTCGGACCTGCCGGTGATGTCGGAGACAAGCAGCGTTCTGGAGGAGTTCGGGGTGGCGCATGAGGTCCGGATAGTGTCTGCGCACCGCACGCCGGAGCTTTGCGGGGCGTTCGCACGCCGAGCGGCGGGGCGCGGCATCAAGGTGATCGTGGCCGGGGCAGGCAAAGCCGCGCATCTGGCCGGCGTGATTGCCGCGCACACGACGCTGCCGGTCATCGGCGTCCCGCTGGATGCGGGCCTGAGCGGGCTCGACGCGCTGCTTTCGACCGCGCAGATGCCGGGCGGCGTGCCGGTCGCCTGCATGGCCGTCGGCAAGGCCGGGGCGAAGAACGCCGGCATCCTGGCGGTCGAGATGCTCGCGCTCGGGGACGCCCGGCTGGCCCGGGGGCTTGTCGCCTATCGGGCGAGGATGGCCCGTGAGGTCGAGCAGAAGTCCAAGGCGTTGAAAGAGGGCACGCCCGGCAGCAAGTAGCCGAACGCAAGTCGTCCGGCAGTAGTATTGGAGGCAACAGAATGCTTGTAACACAGACAGAATTGCCCAACATCAAACGCACGGCGCAGGGCAAGGTCAGGGATATCTTCGAGGTCGGGGAGTACCTGCTGATCGTCGTGACCGACCGGCTGTCGGCGTTCGACGTCGTCCTGCCCGACCCGATTCCGGACAAGGGAAGGGTCCTGACCCAACTCTCCCGGTTCTGGTTCGACCGGTTCCGGGACCTGGTGCCGAATCACGTCGTCGAAACCGACGTCGCGGAGTTCCCGGCCGATCTTGCGCAGTACCATGACCAACTCGATGGCCGGGCGATGCTCGTTCGTCGGGCCAAGCCGCTGCCGGTGGAATGCGTGGTGCGCGGGTACTTGGCGGGCAGCGGCTGGAACGACTACCAGAAGACCGGCGCGGTGTGCGGTATCAAGCTGCCGGAAGGAATGAAGCAGGCGGAGAAGCTCCCGGAGCCGATATTCACCCCTTCAACCAAGGCGACTGCCGGTCACGACGAAAATATCACCCAGGAACAGGCGGCCGCGCTGGTCGGAGCGGATGTTGCCCGGGAAATAGGGGAAGTGTCCCTCAATATCTACCGGAGAGCGGCGGAGTACGCGCTGGAGCGCGGGATCATCATCGCGGATACCAAGTTCGAATTCGGGACATACGACGGCAGGTTGATGTGGATTGACGAGGCGCTGACGCCGGATTCGTCGCGGTTCTGGTCGGTCGCGGAGTACAAGGTCGGGATGTCTCCGCCGAGCTTCGACAAGCAGTTCGTGCGGGACTACCTGCTTTCCATCAAATGGGACAAGACCCCGCCCGCGCCGAAGCTGCCGGCCGAGGTTATAAAGGGAACGTCGGACCGCTACCGCGAAGCCTACCGATTGATTACCGGGAGCGGACTTGGATGACCGGATTCAACCACAAAGACACCAAGACACCAAGATGAGTGAAAGTGGAGTGGTTCGGTCTGGGTTCGCTTTGTGCCTTTGTGTCTTGGTGGTAGAATCGGGGTTCGTTTGTTTGTAGCTGATTTCGACTACGACCTGCCGAGGGAGTTGATTGCCCAGCAGCCGCTCGCGCAGCGCGACGCTTCGCGCATGCTCGTGCTTGAACGTGCTGCCGGCAAGGTGCAGGATGCCATGTTCAGCGATATCGGTCGCTGGCTGAAGAAGGGTGACCTGCTTGTCTTGAACAACACGCGGGTCATTCCGGCGCGGGTGTTCGGCAAGCTCGAGACCGGAGGAACGCTTGAGTTCCTTCTGCTGCGCGAGATCGAGCCCGGGACCTGGGAGGCATTGTCGCGGCCGTCCCGCAAGGCGAGGCCGGGCACGGTTGTGCGGTTCGGTTCCCACATTGCTACCATCGTCGAGCGAAAGCCGGAAGGGATGCGCATGGTCCGATTCGACCCACCTGACGTTTCCACTCTGCAGCAGTCCGGGGGCGAAGTTGCGCTGCCGCCCTATATCAAGGAGAAGTGTGGTGACTATGCACGCTACCAGACCGTGTATGCGCAGGTGGACGGGGCCATTGCCGCGCCGACCGCGGGGCTGCACTTCACACCGGAGCTGCTTGGTGCATTGGGGCAGGCCGGCGTCGAGACCGCGATTGTCACGTTGCACGCCGGGCTGGGGACTTTTCGGCCGGTGAAGGCCGACAAGGTCGATGAGCATACTATGCACCCGGAGGAGTTTGAGTTGTCTGAGACCGCGGCCGGGCAGGTGAATCGGGCCTTGGCTGAGAAACGTAGGATCGTCTGCGTCGGCACGACGACAGTCCGCGTGCTTGAAGGACAAGCCAGCGAATTGCCGAATGACGAGAGTCGAATGACGAATCGGGAGAAGCAGAACCAGAGGACCTCCAGCTGGCGGGTGGCGCCGGGAAAGGGGCAGACGAACTTGTACATCTACCCGGGCTACGAGTGGAAGGTGGTCGGGGCCTTGCTGACCAACTTCCACCTGCCCAAGTCAACTCTGCTGATGCTGGTCTCGGCCTTCGCCGGCCGTGAGGCCGTACTGGCCGCATACCGACATGCCATTGAGCGGAGATACAGGTTCTACTCCTTCGGCGATGCCATGTTCATAGCCTGAGGTAGAGACCGAGTGGACCCGATCAGGCTGAACGAACTCGTCGCCGCGACCGGCGGCCGGCTGGTCAACGGCCGGGAGCTGAAGGTGACCGGTGTATCGATTGACACGCGCACGCTCAAGACCGGCGACCTCTATGTTGCCATCCGGGGCAAGCGGCTTGATGGGCACCAGTTCTGCGAAGAGGCAATCGAGAAAGGCGCAGTCGGGGTTGTCGTCGATTCGGAGGCGGCAGTGCCGTCAGGCGGGGTCGGCATTGTGGTCGAGGATACCACCGATGCGCTGGGCCGCATTGCTTTCCGACACCGGGAGCGGATGTCGGCCCGCGTCGTTGGCGTGACCGGGAGCAACGGCAAGACAACGACTAAAGAGATCCTCGCCGCCATCCTCGCGCTCAAGTTCAAAACCCTCAAGCCGGAAGGGAGCTTCAATAACGACATCGGCGTGCCGCTGACCGTGCTGCGCATGACCAAGGACATCGAAGCCGCCGTGTTCGAGCTTGAGATGAACGAACTGGGCGGGACCGCGCGGCTGGCCCGCATATGCCGACCCGAGGTAGGGGTGATAACCAATGTCGGGGATACTCATCTGGAGTTCATGAAGGACCGGCACGGCGTGGCCCAGGAAAAGGCGGAGTTGCTGCAGGCTTTGCCGGAGAAGGGTGCGGCCGTGCTCAATGCCGACGACGCGCTGGTGATGGCTATCGGTTCGACCTATTCGCCACCCCGCCGGGTCACGTTCGGGCTGGAAGAGAAGGCGGAGGTCTTCGCGACCGATGTCCATGACGCCGGGCTTGCCGGGAGCCGTTTTCGGCTGATGGGAGAGCACGAGGTGGTCGTGCCCATGCCTGGAAGGCACAATGTCGCCAACTGCCTCGCGGCCTGCGCCGGGGCCTATGCGATGGGGATGTGGCCCGGCGACATGCCGGAGGCCATCGCTGGTCTGAAGCCACTGCCCATGCGGTTGCGGGTGTCGAAGCTCGGCGACACGATACTAATCGAGGATTGCTACAATGCCAACCCCCAGTCGGTAGGAGCGGCGCTCGAAGTGCTTGAGCACTGCGACGTCGTAGAGAGTCGTGTCGCGTTTTTAGGAGATATGCTTGAATTGGGTAGCTCAGCACAGGCTCAACACGAGGCAATCGGTCGCAGGGTGGGGGCACTTGTAAATAGACTAGTAGCTGTTGGTCCTCTTGGCGAGCATGTCGCCAGCGGTGCTTCGGCAGTCGGGCAGGCGCGAATATGGCGGTTTGAAACGGCTGCAAAGGCACGGGAGGCGCTGTTTGACATCGTCGAGCATGGGGATACAATCCTCGTCAAAGGCTCCCGAGCAATGGCTATGGAAACTATCTGTCAGGAGATTGTGAGACGCTATGGCGAAAGAGAATAGGGCTGTCCCGGCCGACGTGCCGGGTTCTTCTTCATTTCCTCCCATCCAGTTCACCGATACGACCCTGCGCGACGCGCATCAGTCACTTTGGGCCACCCGCATGAAGACGGCGGATATGCTGCCTATCCTTGAGCATCTGGACAAGGTCGGGTACTGGTCGCTGGAGATGTGGGGCGGGGCGACCTTCGACGTCTGCATGAGATTCCTGAACGAGGACCCGTGGGAGCGGCTGAGCGAAATCCGCAAGCGGGTGAAGAACACGAAGCTGCAGATGCTCCTCCGCGGGCAGAATGTGGTCGGCTACAAGAACTACCCGGACGACGTGCTCGAGGAGTTCGTGGCCGAGTCGGCCGCGCGCGGCCTGGACGTTTACCGGGTGTTCGACGCCCTGAACGACGCGCGCAACCTGGAGCGGGCCATCGAGTACGTGAAGAAGCACGGCAAACACGCACAGGGCACGCTCTGCTACGCCATCTCACCGGTGCATACCATCGACTACTACCTGGCCCGGGCGCACGAGCAGCAGGAGATGGGCATCGACTCCATCTGCATCAAAGACATGGCCGGAATCATTTCGCCGACCATGGCGTATGACCTGGTCAAAGCACTTAAGGAGGCTCTCGGCCTGCCGGTGCAGCTTCACTGCCACGCGTCCAGCGGTATGGCGGTGGCGGCCTACCTGAAGGCGGCTGAGGCCGGGGTGGACGTGATCGATACCGCTTCCGCGCCGCTGGCGTTCATGACCTCGCAGCCCGCCGCTGAAACGATGGCCGCGTGCTTCGCCGGAACCGAGCGCGACCCGGAATTGGACATGGCCGAAATGGAGACGGTCGAGGGGCACTTCGGAACGATGGCGGCCGGCCAGTGCGTCACCCTGCCCAAGGTCGTGGACTCGATGGTCATCATCCACCAGATTCCGGGCGGGATGGCCTCGAACCTGCTGTCCCAGCTCAAGGAGCAGAAGGCCGAGGACCGTCTGCAGGAAGTGCTGGAAGAGGTGCCGCGCGTGCGTGAGGACCTCGGGTTTCCGCCGCTCGTGACGCCGACCAGCCAGATCGTCGGGGTGCAGGCGGTGCACAACGTACTGGCGGGTGAGCGGTACAAGCGCGTGACCCGCGAAACCAAGGATTACGTGAAGGGTCTCTACGGCCGGGCGCCGGCCCCGATTCGTGAGGCGGTAGCCCTCAAGATACTCGGCGACGAGAAGCCGACAAAGGGCAGGCCCGCAGACCTGCTGGAGCCGGCTATGCCCAGGGCGCGCAAGGAGTTGAGCAAGGACCTGGTTCAGCACGAGCAGGACTACATATCATACGCGTTGTTCCCGGAGGTGTCGCTCAAGTTCTTCCAGTGGCGGAAGAACCCGACCGCTCCCGAGCCAGAGAAGAAAGCCCCGGCAGCGCAAGCTCAAGCACAAGCGCAAGCGAAGCCGGCGGCGGCACCTGAGGACCCGCAGGTGCGGCGTTTGCGTGGTCTGATAGAAGTCGTAGCCACTCATTCGGTCACCGACTTCGAGTGGGAGCACGAAGACGAGAAGGTGAGAATCAGACGCGGGGCAGGAGAAGCAGTTCTGGTGCCGGCAAAACACGCGGTACCGGTCCCGCAACCCGTCGCCGAACCGAACCAGACCATCGCGCAGCCCATGCCGGAACCCGTGGCCCGGCCGGCGCCCGCGCCGGCTTCGCAACCGGCTGCTTCAGCCCAGCCCGCTGCCAACACCGAAGAGGTGACGTCGCCGATGGTCGGAACCTTCTACCTCCGGTCCCGGCCGGAATCGCCGCCATTCATCAAGCCGGGCGACGTGGTCGACCCCGGGCAGACGCTCTGCATCGTCGAGGCGATGAAGCTGATGAACGAGATTCAGGCCGAGAAGAAGTGCAAGGTCATCGACATCCTGGTTGATGACGGCGAATCGGTCGAATACGGCCAGCCATTCGTCATCATCGAGCCCCTCTAGCTCCACGCCGCCTCCGGGCGGCTTCAGCCAAGACCGACAAGCGTTCAATCGTCAGGAGGATTAGTGACCGGAAAGTACGCAGAGATCACCAGGCGCGCGCTCCAGAGCCCGGATGAGTTCTGGGCCGAGCAGGCCGCGAAGCTTCACTGGTTCCGGAAGTGGGACAAGGTGCTCGACCGGTCGAACGAGCCGTTCTACCGCTACTTCACCGGCGGGCTGACCAACGTCTGCTACAACGCCGTAGACCGACACGTGCTAGCCGGCGCCGGCGACCGCGTTGCCATCATCTGGGAAAGCCCGGAGACCGGCCAGAGCCGGAAGATCACCTACCGGGAACTGCTCGATGAAATCAACGCGTTTGCCGCAGTTCTGCAGGAACACGGGGTCAAGAAGGGCGACCGCGTGCTCATCTACCTGCCGATGGTCCCGGAGACGATGGTGGCGATGCTTGCCTGCGCCCGGATCGGCGCGCCCCACACCGTGGTGTTTGCCGGCTTCAGCACCGAGTCGCTGGCCGACCGGATCGACGACGCCGGTGTGAAGCTCGTCGTCTGCGCCGACGCGGGCAAGCGAAAGCAGAAGGCGGTCGACCTGAAGGGGATCACCGACAGGGCACTTGAGCTTGCCAGGAACAAGGTGCCGGTGGTTATTGTCCTCGACCGCGGCATCGGCAAGTGGAACCGCGTTCCGGGCAGGGACAAACTCTGGGCGGAGGAGATGGCCATGCACTGCGGCGCCGAGGTCGACTGCGTGCCGGTCGAGTCGAGTCACCCGCTCTACATGCTCTACACCTCGGGGACGACCGGGAAACCCAAGGGCGTGGTGCGTGACACCGGCGGACACATGACGGCGCTGGCCTGCTCGATGCCAATGATCTACGGAACCAGGCCGGGCGACGTCTACTTCTCTACTTCTGACTTCGGCTGGACGGTCGGCCACAGCTACGTCTGCTACGGCCCGCTGCTGGCCGGGCTGACCACGGTGGTCTACGAGGGAACCCCGGACTATCCGGACCCCGGTATCTGGTGGCACGTCTGCGAAAAGCACAAGGTCAACGTGATGTTCTCGGCGCCAACCGCGATGCGGATGCTCCGCAAGTTCCCCTCGGACTGGTTCGAGAAGCACGACCTCTCGTCGCTCCGGTACATCTTCCTTGCCGGCGAGCCGCTGGACGAACCGACGTGGAGCTGGGCCAAAGACGCTTTGAAGAAACCGGTCATCGACCACTATTGGCAGACGGAATCGGGCTGGCCCATGCTCTCGAACATGCCCGGCGTCGAGCTCCTGCCGTTCAAGCCGGGCTCGCCGACCAAGGCCGTGTACGGGTGGGACCTTATCGTCGTAAGCGAGAATGGCGAGGAAGTGCCTGCCGGCACTCGTGGCCTGCTGGTCGTACGGCCGCCGCTGCCGGCGGGTACATTCCTCACGCTATGGGGTGACGATGAGCGATACGTCCAGACCTACTGGAAGCACTTCCCGAACAAGCTGCTCTTCTATACCGGCGACTACGCAATCAGGGACGAAGAGGGCTACTTCTGGGTCTTGGGCCGGGCCGACGAAGTCATCAACATCGCCGGGCACCGGCTGGGCACGCGCGAGGTGGAAGAGGTCATCTCCGGGCACCCGGCGGTGGCCGAGGCGAGCGCGGTCGGCGTGGCCGACGAGCTGAAAGGGCAGGCGATTGTCGGCTTCGTCGTCCTCAAGCAGGGGCAGGAGCCGAGCGACGCGACCCGGAAGTCGATCATCGGTCTGGTGCGCGAGAAGATCGGCGCGATTGCGGCGCCCCGCGACGTCCAGTTCGTCAAGATGCTGCCCAAGACCCGCTCGGGCAAAGTCATGCGCCGCGTGCTCAAAGGGATCTGCGAAGGCGCCGAAGTTGGCGACCTGACCACGCTGGAGGACGGTGCTTCGGTGGAAGAAGTGAGGAAAGCCGTCGAGAACATGACCGGGGTCGGCGGCAGGTAGCGCTCGGAGGATCGGCCCGGGGGCGAGCCCGGCGTCGGTTCCGTTCCGCCGGTGCCCGGTGGGATTGACTTTCGGGCGGTTTGTGGCAAGCTTACAGGCGTGAAACGCATGGAGAACGCCATCCTCGAGAAAGACATCAAGTTCCTTGACCTCAAGTATTCGGACCTGCCCGGCCGACTGCGTCATGTGACCCTGCCGGTCGAACAGCTCGAGCACGCGGTCAGGGAAGGAGTCGGGTTTGACGGTTCGTCGGTCGCCGGATTCCGGGCCGTGGATGCCGGCGACATGCTGCTCAAGCCCGACCTCGACTCGGCCTACGTCGACCCCTTCTCCCAGGAACCAACGGTCACCTGTTTTGCCGAGATCTACGAGAGCGACGGCAAGCGCCGGTACGAGCGCGACCCGCGGGCAATACTGCAGCGGGCGATAGTGGCGTTGAAGAAGGAGACGCACGCCGACGAAGTCATGGTCAGGCCGGAGTTCGAGTTCTACCTGTTCAACAAGGCCGAGTTCTGGACCGACGACTCGTCGGCCGCGTATCGGATCGAGACCGACGAGCTGAAGCACGACGACCCGTCGGGATTCACCCTGCTCAAGGGCCCGGCGTATCACGTTGCGCCGCCCTTTGACCGCAGCTCCGACTTCCGGTCCGAGCTGTCACTGCTGATGGCCAGGTGCGGCGTGCCGGTTAAGTACCACCACCACGAGGGCGGCCGCTACTCGCAGGTCGAGGTTGAACCGGTCTTCATGCCGGCGATGCACGCGGCCGACGGCATCATGCTCAGCAAGTACCTGGTGCGGAACCTCGCGTTCCGGCACGACAAGAGCGCGACGTTCATGCCCAAGCCGATATTCGGCGAGGCCGGGTCGGGCATGCACCTCCACATGTTCCTGCAGAAGCGAAAGGGCGAGGGCGAAGCGACGTCGCTGTTCGGCGACGAGAAGGCAGCGGACAAGCTGTCGCCGCTGGCGCTGCACTACATCGGCGGCATCATGAACCACGCGCCCAGTCTCTGCGCCTTGACCAACCCGAGCACGAACTCGTTCCGCCGGCTCGTGCCCGGCTATGAAGCGCCGGTTCTGGTCTTCTTCTCGGTGGCGAACCGGACTGCCGCGATTCGGATTCCCGGCTACGTCACGAAAGCGGCCGAGATGGCAATCGAATACCGGATTCCCGATGCCACGGCCAATCCTTACCTGTCGCTGGCCGCCGTGCTGATGGCCGGGTTGGACGGCATCCGCACCAAGGCGGACCCGGGTCAGCCGCTCTTGGGCAGGCTCGACTCGCGCGACCCGGGCAAAAAGGCCGTGCCATACTCCCTGGTACGGGCGCTCGACGAACTGAAGAAGGACAGCGAATACCTCGCCCGGGACGACGTCTTCTCGCAAGAGACGATTGACAAATGGGTCGAGCTGAAGATGGACGAGGTCGAAGCCGTCGCCCGCCGGCCCCATCCCTGGGAGTTCAGCCTCTACTATGGCTGCTGATTCCTGCAGATCCGCCACGAAGTCACGAAACCGGATGAAACGGACCGGAGAGACGAGCTTGCCCAGTCGTTTCGTGTCTTTCGTGCTTTCGTGGCTTCCAGATCGGGCCGGTTGATGACTCCTGATTCCGGTCCGGTCGCCAACTTCGGGGATTTGCTGGCGCGGGCCCGGGCCCGGGGTTCCCGACGCTGCGTAGTCGCCTGCGCCGAGGACTGCGCGACAATCGAGGCGCTCGGCGCCGCCAAGCAGGCCGGCATCGCCGCGGGTGCCCTCTACGGCGACGAACATCGGATCGCGACCATCTGCCAGAGCCAGAAGTTCGCGCCGGCGGACTTCGAGGTTCACAATACTTCGTCACCGGCCGAGTCGATTCGACAGGCAATCTCGGACGTGGCCAGGAACGGTGACTTCCTGATGAAAGGCCAGATCGACACCGCGACATTCCTGCGCGGCGTGCTGGACGAGGAACTGGGTCTGCGCGGCGACCGGATACTGAGCCACGTCGCCCTGCTCGAACTGCCGACCTACAAGAAAGTCCTGTTTGTTACCGATGGAGGTATCAACGCCGAACTCGACCTCAGGCGCAAGATCGATATCGTACGCAACGCCATCGGGCTCGCGCGTCTCTTGGGAATCGCGCGGCCCCGCGTGGCGCTGCTGTCGGCAGTAGAGAAGATAACGCTGGGCATCGCCGACACCCTCGACTGGGCGATCGTGACGAAGATGGGTGACCAGGGCGAGTTCGGTGAGGCGGTGGTCGAAGGGCCGCTTGCCCTCGACATCGCGTTCTCACCTGAGGCGGCGAAGATCAAGCGGGTGGCGAGTGAGGTATCCGGGAACGTGGACATCCTGGTCGTGCCATCGCTTGCGACTGGCAACATCCTGGCCAAGGGGCTGCAGTACCTAGGCGGGGCGAAGGGTGCCGGCATCATCGTCGGGGCGAAGAAACCGATCGTGATGCTGTCACGGGCCGATTCGCCGGAGACGAAGCTCTATTCGCTGGCCCTTGGCAATCTGGCATCCTAAAGCAAGTCCGAAGTCCGAATTACGAACTCAGAATGCTCCTCACCCCGTCCCTCTCCTTTTGGAGGAGAGGGAGAGCGAAGCACTGGTGAGGAGTGGAAAGGTGGTAGGCCGTGAGCAGTGAGCGGAAAGCGATTCTGACCGACAAAGCACCAAAGCCCATCGGGCCCTACAGTCAGGCTGTGCGCTACGGCAACCTGGTTTATTCGTCCGGGCAGATCCCGATTGACCCGGCAACCGGCGAGCTCGTGGCCGGCGACATCGTGAAAGCAACCGAGCAGGTCTTTGCGAACCTGGCCGCGGTTCTGGCCGCGGCCGGAACGAGCCTCGACCGCGCGGTGAAGACTACCGTGTTCCTGACCGACATGAGCCTGTTCGGCAAGGTCAACGAAGTGTACGCGCGCCACTTCCGCGAGCCGTTCCCGGCCCGTTCGACGGTACAGGTCGCGGCCCTGCCCAAGGGTGTAGCGGTCGAGATCGAAGTCGTTGCCGAAGTCTAGCCTGCCGCTGGCCCTGGCGTTCGCCGTGGCGGCCGGCCTGTCCCCGGCGGACATCTCCCGGGTGCGCGACTTCGGTTACCGGCAGCAGTACGATTCCGCGTTCGCAATCACCTCCGCGGCGATTACCCGCGACTCGACTGACCCGGCCGGATACTACTGGCAGGCGGCCATCCTGCAGCTACTCATCAACGACTCGGGTCGCGGAGCGCTCGCCGACTCATTCCATGCGCTCAGCGACCGGGCAGTCGCGCTGAGCAAGAAGCGCCTGGCCCGGGACCCGGATGACGCGCAGGCCCACCTGTACTTCGGCATGACCCAGATGAACCGCGCGAGCTTCCTCGGCTGGCAGCAGCAGTCTCTGAGCGCGGTCCGGGCTTCGTTCGGCGTAGCTTCGCACTTGAACGCGGCGCTGGCGCGAGATTCAAGCTTGGACGAAGCGCGGCTCGGGTTGGGCATGCTCGATTTCCTGATGGCCATGTCCAGCCGCTACACCCTGGGCCTGCGGATTGTAGGATCGCGCAAGCGGGCCTTTGCCGCGGTCAAGCCGCTTGCCGACGGCAACGGACCGGTCAAGAGCGCTGCCCAACAGGCGATGGCCTACATGCTGAAGCAGGACGGCGACTACGCGGCGTCGCTCGGCTACTGCCGGCAACTACTTGCCACCTACCCCGGTAACCGGACCGTCCTGCGCCTGATGCGCGACGCCCTGTTCGAGGCCGGGCGAAACGCTGAGGCGGTGCGGGTCGGGGCCGAACTCGACATCATCTTTCCTCGGGCGTTCACCGACAACAAGTACAGTCTGGCCGAGAACTGGATCGTCTGCGCCAAGGCCTATACCCGGATGGGGCAGAAAGAAGAGGCCCGGAAGCGGTTCATCCGGATCATCGCCTGGGAACCTTACCAGGCCGACGTGCCTTACCTTGCGCACTACGTGCGGGAATCGAAACAGTGGCTGAAGAAGCTCTAGGCAAACGTCGAACGACGAGTGACGAGCGCCGAGCGAGAGCAGCCGACTCGGGGAGTGGGTCAATCGTCATCCTTGGCGTCGGCAATCGGCTGCGCGGGGACGACGCGGTCGGGTGCATGGTCTGCGACGAGCTTCGCGCGGGACATGACCCGATTCCGCCCGGGGAATCGGGATCGTGTCCCAAGCCGCCCGACCTCTTCATCCTCGACTGCGGCAACACCCCTGAGAACTACCTGCAGCCGATTGCGGACCGGAAACCGGCGCGAATCCTGGTAGTCGACTGCTGCGACTTCGGAGCGAAGCCCGGCGAGTTCCGCCGGTTCAGCCGGCCGGAAATCGAACAACTCTCCTATGGCCTGCTCTCGACCCACACGTTGCCCTTGAGCTTGACCATCGAGATGCTCTCGCTTGAAACCCGGGCCGCAATCGAACTGCTCGGTATCCAGCCGGAGCGGATCGAATTCGGGGAAGATCTGTCCGAGCCGGTCCGGCGCGCCATACCGGCCGTGGTCGAGCTCGTTCGGACCTGGGCGCGAGAGCCGCAGCCCGTCTAGCAGCTCCAGCCTAGCCGGCTTGGCCGGCTTCGACTCCTGCAACCTGCAGACTCGACCCGGCGAACTCGCCGGGGCGTCTACCTCGCCTGGATGTTTACGTTGCCGTTTTCCGACCGAAGCGTAACTGCCGCCGTACCTGCGCCCACGGTGCCGACTTTGTGACTGGCATCGTTGGTTGAGTACTGCGCGCTGCTGAAGCCGGTGACATTGGCCTTGCCGTTGCTGGTCGTGATATCGAATGCGAACGCTGCATCGGCCGGTAGATAGATGGTCACGCGGCCGTTGGCGGAGTGGAGGACCGCGGTATTGCCGATTCCGAACGCGGCCATGTCGCAGTCAATCGTACCGTTCGTGGCCTCGATGCTGATGCTGCCGGAGTGGGCCGTCGTCCTCACCGCGCCATTGGTGGCGACGACCTCGGCGGCCCTGGCCATGCTGTCCAGGTCGACCGCGCCGTTCGTGGTCTGGACATAGAGCTGAGTCGCGGCCGGGAGAGTCACATCGTACTTCGTGTTGTAGCTCCGGTTGTTCGGCAGCGGGACCTTGCCCCACAGAAAAAGCGTCGAGCCGGAGAGTGAGTCACCGGTCTTGATGTCGGCAAGATGGGCCTCGGCGTCGGCCTGCGACGTTCCCTTGCAGCTCTTCGTGACGGTATAAGAGAGGACCGAGTCCTGGCCGGCGCGGACCAGGATTGCACCATTGTCGACCCGGACGTCAACCGCGGTGATGCCGATGGCCGGTCCGGACTTGGTCTCGGGCAGGTCGGCTTGGACGTTGTACAACACGCACCCGGCGGCAAACAGCGCACCGAGTACAAACATGGCCAGATAACGGTTCATGATTCCTCCGTTGGACTTGCAGGCGCTGACCAGAGTCTAGACCGTGGTCACCGACTGTCAAGCCGCGGCCAAACGCAGGTCGACAAGGACAAAGGACCAATAACCAGAAACCAAGAACCAGGAAACAAGAACCAAGGAGCAATGACCGTCCGGGACGACGGACGAAGGACGAGTGACCCTCCTCGTTGCTCGCCAAGAAGCTCGGCGAGTTGGTTGCGGGGTTACCTGCAGAGGAATCCGGGAGGGAGTTCGGACGGGAATGTGCACTGGGACTCAGGATAGAACTTGGGAGAGAACGGTGCATGCTATTCGGCAAGGAACCCGGCAAGGAGCTGTCCTTGTTGCTCGGGCTGTAGCGGACGAAGTAGCGATGGAAGTAGTTGAACAGGTAGCCTGCCTCGTTCCTCGGGAGGTTCCTTGGCAAGTGACTTGGGAAGCAATGGGGCAAGCTATGGGGGAGGCATAGGAGGGGGTCGAACGGCAAGCGAGGATAGAGGATTGAGGATAGAGGACTTAGAATGGAAACCGGCGGGTCAGGGAATGTGTGCTATAACACACAAATCTGTGGGATTGGCGACGTGTGATGTGAGCGATGCGCGCGACACGCGGCCCGATACTGCGGAGCGGGAGAAGATTCTGTAGTAAGCGCTCAAGACCGCGTGGGACCAGGACCTCGGCCGTGTCGGTCCGCAATCTCAAACACCTTCCGGCCGCTCAACCCGGAATCCAGATTCCAGAATCTGAAATCCCCAATGGCCGCGTCAAGCTGCGATCTGCAGTCGGCACTCTGAAGTGGCCTGTCTGCCATCTGGTTTGCGCTTGTGCCTGGGCAAGCCTCCGGCTTGCGGCTTGAGCTGCGCGGCACCGCCGCGCTTCCCTTGACACTTCGGCCTTTGGCGGATTTAATACTCACGATGTTTGACCGGGCATCGGACTCTCGGGAATGACGGAAGCTGACACCTGCCGCAAGTTCGTTCTACCAAAGCTGCTTGCGGCGGGCTGGGATACTGAACCGCACTCAATTGCCGAGCAGCGTACGTTCACCGACGGCCGGATCTACGTCGTTGCGGGCAAGGCGGGTCGGCGCAAGCA
>Ga0136653_10000388_pt1 | contig 23159 bp, 22 predicted proteins | sample LakKivw275mmetaG_FD_94866 | JGI IMG/M metagenome (GOLD analysis project Ga0136653, IMG submission 94866) | Anoxic lake water microbial communities from Lake Kivu, Rwanda to study Microbial Dark Matter (Phase II) - Lake Kivu water 275m metaG... | ecosystem: Environmental > Aquatic > Freshwater >...
AATAAATACAGGATGGATGTCCCCTTCAACGGGAGCATGATGACCCTTGTCAATGCCAAAACCAAGATGACCCATTACCTGGACGGGATGGCCGCTTATTACCAGCCCGTATCCGATAAGCTTGTCCTGGGAATCGGCGTCTACACGCCGTCCGGCATTGGAGCGAACTGGGAAGGATCGGACTTCGCCTCGATCACGGCGAACAAGTCCTACGATTGGACCAGCAAGGTCGGGATGGTCAGCGTCTCCCCGCTCATCGCTTATAAAATCAACGACATGATTTCTATCGGCGCAACCCTCAACATCAACTACGGGATGTTCTCCATGAAGATGCACGCCGGCGAAGTCGAGCTCGTCCTTCCGCCCTATGCTCTCGACCTCGGGCAATATGAGGAGAGCATGAACGGCTGGGCCCTCGGCGCCACCTTCGGCCTTCTCGTCAAGCCGTCCCGGGCTGTAAGCTTCGGGCTTACGGTCCGGACCCCGAGCGCGGTCAGCCTCAAGGGGGAAGCCCAGATCTCGAACGTTTTCGCGTTGGGGTATAGCGGGGCTTCCGGTCTCCATCGAGACATCACATTTCCTCTCTGGGTCGCCGGCGGCGTCGCTGTCCGCCCGATAGAAAAACTGCTCCTTACCGCCGACGTCCAATGGACAAAATGGTCCAAAATCGAGACCTTGATTACGGATTTCACCGACCCTGCCTGGAAGGCTCTCATGCATTTCGGCGGCCAGGACGTCCGGAAGATGGGCTGGTCGGACAAGGCCCAACTCCGTTTCGGGGCCGAATACCTGGTGAGTGATTCCCTGGCCCTGAGGGCGGGCTATTATTATGATCCGACCCCTTCGCCCGACACGACGATCAATGTCCTTCTGCCCAGTTTTACTTTCAACGTCGTGACCTGCGGCATTGGTTATAAAGTCGCCGATCTGGAGCTTGACTTCGGGTTTGAATACCTGGCGGGAAAAGAACGCAGCGTCGATTATATGAAAACCGTCCTGGACCCGGCCTTTAAGTCGGCCATGCCCGGAACATACAAGATGCGCCTCATCGTGCCGAACGTTTCCGTCGGTTACAGGTTCTAAGATGAAAAAATCAACCTTCATTCTGGCGGGAATTCTGATTGCCTTGGGCATGCCGCTCGAAGCCCAGGTCGACTATGATGAGTTTTTCCTGGACAAGGCCATGCGTGTCGACCTCTGCCTGGTCGGGGATGCCAGGGAAGAGTTCGTCACCCTCGATCACATCTACCAGGAAAGGACGTGGCCGGAGACCCGAACCATGCTCGTCGAACCCTTTGAGAACGGCCGCTATGCCGTCAAGATCTACGACGTAACCTCCAATCGGCTGATCTACTCGCGAGGATTCGATGCCATGTTCGGGGAATACAAGACGACCACCCCCGCCCTCAACGGCATCAAAAGGGTATACAACCGGTCGGTGCGCGTTCCTTATCCTCGCCGCCCCGTGCTCTTTGTGATCGAAGCGAGGGACAGAAATAACATCCTCCATCCGCTTTTCACCGAGACGGTCGATCCTTCCGACTACCATATCATCAAGGAAACGACAGCCGGCGGGGCTTATGTCTACGAAGCCCTGAAGAACGGACCTCCCCAGAAAAGCGTGGACGTCGTCTTCGTGGCGGAAGGCTACACGGCTGAGGATAAGGATAAGTTTCAGGCCGACGTCAACCGGCTCATGGGCTGGATGTTTGAAATCGAACCCTATCGAGGAGCGAAGGAGAAGTTCAACCTAACCGGCGTCATGCGGCCCTCTCCCGAGTCCGCCATGGACGAGCCCAGGCAGAACGTTTTCAGGAAGACTCTCCTTAACGCTTCTTTCAATGCCTTCGATCTCGACCGCTACATGCTGATCGAGGACGGCCACCGGCTGCGCGAAGTTGCGGCCGAGGTCCCCTATGATGCGATCGTGGTTCTGGTGAACAGCAAAAGGTACGGCGGCGGCGGGATCTATAATGATTATTGCGTGACAACTGTCGACAACGAACGGAGCAAGGCCGTCTTCATTCACGAATTCGGGCACTCCTTCGCCGGCCTGGGCGATGAATATTATACGTCCGACGTTTCCTACAACGATTTTTACCCCAAGGGCGTCGAGCCCCTGGAGCCCAATATCACGGCCCTCCTCGATCCGCATCATGTCAAGTGGGCGAAGTTCCTTTCGCCCGGCATCCAGGTCCCCACGGAGTATGGGAAAGAAAGGATCGAGGCTCTTCAGGCCGAGGCCCGGAAGACCTTTCAGGAGGCGGCCCAGAAAGTCGAGTCGGGAAAAGCGAAAGGGGCGAATGATAAGGAGATCAAGAAAATCCAGGAGCAGGCCGGGAAGGCTGTCAAAGCGATCGAGGCTCGAATCGAAGTTGTCCGGAAGGAATATGCTTCGGTTTACGACAAGGTCGGCGCCTTCGAGGGGGCCGGCTACTCTTCCAAAGGACTCTACAGGCCGATGATTTATTGCCTGATGATCTCCAGCCCCAAGCAGGAGTTTTGCCTCGTTTGCCGGGAAGCGATCACTCGAATGATCGATTATTACACGGGGAATTGAGGCGGACAAGAAAAATGGCCAGGGGCGGAATTGAACCGTCGACGCAAGGATTTTCAGTCCTTCGCTCTACCAACTGAGCTACCTGGCCACCTTTTCCGAGCGGCCGCTCGGCCGCACATAGTATAGGTTTCCATCGGGACGAAGTCAAACCTAAAATCGCCCCCTTCCCAGCCTTGACGGATTTTGGGCCCCATGTTACGTTCAAGGGCCATGAACATCGCGGCCCTGCTTCCCCACGTCGAGGTCTTCGGAGGCGTGCGCCGGTACATTGAGCTTGGCAACGCTTTAATCCGCCGGGGTCACGGCTTCGTCCTTTTCACGCCGGAAGGCGCCCCCCCCACGTGGCTCAAGTTCTCCGGCCCCGTAAAGCCTTTTTCCGTTATTGGTGAGGAGGCCTTTGATTTTGGCCTTTGCAGCGAGTATTCCGTCCTCGACGACTTCGACCGGCTTCCAGCAGAAACCAAGTTTTTCTACTTCGTGCTTGAAGGCCACAAGAGTGAGAGGGAAGTTGCGAGACGACCCTACCGCTTCCTGGGGAATTCCGAAGGCATCTCGCGTCGTCTCGAATTGAAATATGGCATCGTCTGCCACCGGGCCCCCGGGGGGATTAACCCGGAGATCTTTCACCCCCTCGTTGTCCAGGAAGCGGAGCGACTACCTAAAGGAGAATTTCGCGTCCTTTGCTATGGCCGGATCCACAAGAGAAGGAAGGGTATCGCCTGGGTCATCCGGGCCGTCGAGGGCCTGGCGAAGGAATTTCCCGGAATTCGGCTCGTATTTTTCGATTCCCTTGTTGGGCGGGATAGGATGGATCCTCGAACCCTGCTTAAGACCCGTATCCCGCATGAGTTCTACATCGATCTTCCCCAGGACCGGATGGCCTGGCTTTTCTCCCGGGCGGACATTTTCGTCAGTGCCGAGCGGCGGGCCGGTTGGTCCAACACGACCGCAGAAGCAATGGCCTGCGGCCTCCCCGTCGTCTGCACGGCGAGCGGGACGCGCGATTTCGCCTTCAACGGCCGGACCGCCCTCGTCGTTTCCAGGCCCTGGCCGTTTGTCCTCCGTCGACAGATTCGCAAACTCCTCGTGGACGAGGCCCTGCGTTGCCGCCTGGCCAGGGCCGGGCGGGAAAAGATCATGGAGTTTAGCTGGGACTTTTTGGCGGCCCGGCTCGAAGGGATCTTCCGCAACTCCTGAAATTGCATTGGCCTATCCGTTATGGTATCCTTTGCGGCGGAGGAGAATTATTCATGGAAGAGAAAGAGCTTAAAGAACTTCTAGCCAGGGAAAGTCCGGATTTTAGAGAGGCGTTCGAAGAACACCAACGATACGAAAAAGCCCTCGAAACGCTGGGGGGGAAGGCTTTCCTGACCGACGAAGAAAAGCTCAAGGAGAAGGAATTCAAAAAGAAGAAGCTCTTCCTAAAGGATAGAATGTACCAGTTGATGGTCGAGTACCGGAAGTCACTCTGAATTCTCCCCAAACGAGATGAATAGCGGGTAAAGGCGTGAAAGACCTCTTCCGGCTCTTCAGACTCACCCTGAAAGAGAAGAAACTCCTCCTTCTCTCCTTCGGCTCGTCCTTGTTCGTGGCCCTCTTCACATACCTCTTTGTGGACATGATTCAACCGATCATGGACAACCTTTTCCTCAAGACGCCCGCGCCGGCGGTCCCGGAAAAGGCCCGGCTGATGGATTTCATCTTCAAGACCTTCAAGGTTACCGAAGCGGATTTGACCAGGGTCCTGCCCATCATCCTGGTTGTCGTCATTTTTGGGAAAGGCTTGTTCACTTTCCTCTCCGCGTTTTTCATGAAGGCCGTAGGCCACAAGGTCGTCAAAACCATACGAGACGACCTTTATGAGCACGTCATCTACCAGTCGACGAGCTACTTCGACCGAGTGCCGACCGGGGATTTGATGTCCCGGATGACCAACGACGTCGAGAAGGTCCAGCAGGCTTTATCCGGGAGCATGGGAGATATGATCGAAGAGGTCTTTATCCTCATCGCCCTGCTCATCGGAATCTTTATCCGGGATTTTCGTTTGGCCGTTGTATCTTTCGTCGTTGCTCCTCTGGCCGTGCTCCCGCTCGCCGTCTTCAGCCGGCAGCTCAAGAAAAAGAGCCTCTCAGCCCAGGTCAAGATGGGACAGATCTACGGCATCCTGCACGAGACGATCACCGGCAACAAGATCGTCAAGGCCTTCACAACGGAGCAGTTCGAGATTCGAAAGTTCTTCAAGGCGACAGCCGGATACCTGCGGACAAGCATCAAGCTGGCCTGGATCGGCAGTCTCTCCTCGCCGTTTATGGAGTTCCTGGGCGGGATCGTCGGGGCCTTCATTCTATGGGTAGGGACGAAGCGAATTGCCGAGGGGGCTATAAGTCCCGGCGACTTCGGCGCCTTCGTCACTGCCATGTTCCTGATGTATATGCCGATCAAGCGGTTAAGCAAAGCCAATAACGTCATCCAGCAGGCCGTAGCCTGCCAATCCAGAATCCAGGAGGTCCTTGACAGCCCTCCCCAGATTCAGGACAGCCCCAAGGCCTATCCGCTCCCTCCCGTAAGGGGCCATATCCGTTTCGAGAACGTCTCGTTCTCCTACAACCAGGCTTCTCCCGTTCTCGAGGGGATCAGCTTTGATGTGCCGCCCACGGAGACCGTGGCTATCGTCGGCCTGAGCGGCGCCGGGAAAACGACGATCATCAACCTTCTGTCTCGTTTCTACGAGCCGACTTCCGGCCGGATTCTGGTCGACGGCATAGATATTCGGGACGTGACCCTGGCCTCCCTCCGGGCCCGGATCGGCCTCGTGACCCAGGAAATCATCCTGTTCAACGAAACGATCCGGGACAATATCGCTTACGGCTTGGCCAACGCTTCCCAAGACGGGATCATAGAGGCTGCCAAGGCTGCCAAGGCCCACGATTTCATCCTTCAGCTCCCGGAAGGGTACGCCACCAAGGTCGGCGAGCGCGGCGGCTTGCTCTCATCTGGACAAGGACAGAGGCTGGCCATTGCTCGGGCTCTGCTCAAAGATCCGCCCATCCTGATCTTGGACGAGGCCACTTCGGCCCTGGACGCCGAATCCGAACACCTCATCCAGGAAGCCTTGACAAATCTCAGGAAGGGGCGGACGACCATCATCATTGCCCATCGCCTGTCTACGGTGAGGAGCGCCGACCGCATCCTGGTCCTCGACGGCGGGCGGATTGCCGAAACGGGAACGCACGATGAGCTCTGCCGGAGGGACGGACTCTACCAGAAGCTTTATGAACTGCAATTCCCTGAAGACGAGGAGGTATCCCGTTGGTCCAAGGCATGACTGGGTTCGCAGAAAAGAATGATGCATGCGGGTCTCTGCGCCTCAAGGTGACCATTAAAAGTCTGAACCACCGCTTCTTTGACTGGGCCTACCGGGGGACTCCCTTAGGTGACTTGGAGAACAGGCTCCGGGCCATATGCCAGAGGCGCCTCCAGCGCGGGAGGATCGAGGTTTTTTTGGAAGCAAACTACCTGGACGCGGAGATCTGGAATTTTTCGGTCAACGAGGCCTTGCTTGAGAAGGTCCTTTCCTCTTTGGAGCGTGTCGCCTCGAGGCTGGGGAAGCCGTTTGAACTTTCCTTGGACCAGATTTTGAAGATTCCTCAGCTCGTCGATCTGAGCCGAAAGGACCTCGCGGCAGCTGAAGCCGCCTTCATCGAAAAGTGCTTCTCGGCCGCTTTGGACGAGGTCGTGAAACAGAGGGTCCGGGAAGGACGACGGACGATTCGCCAACTCGCGGTCCACATCCGGGAAATCGGGCTGTCGGTGGCCCGGATCGAGAGACGTTTTAAAAAACAGCCGGCTTTGATCCGAGGGAAATTGCGCAACCGGCTCAAAGAACTCAACCACGGCGGGGCGATTTCTGAGGATCGGCTGGCTGAAGAAACCGCCTATCTCATGCAGCGCTATGACCTGGCCGAAGAAATCCTTCGACTGAAAAGCCACTTGGACACTCTCAGGGAGCTCGTCGCCCCCGGCAGTCCGGGACCGGTGGGGAAGCAACTGGATTTTCTTGCCCAGGAGATCACCAGAGAGGCCAACACGACGAGTTCGAAGTCCCAGGATATCGAGATCATCAAGGAGAGCCTGGCCATCAAGAATCAGATGGAGAGCATCCGTCAGCACGTCCAGAACATCGAGTGAGGGAGCGGGGATTATCATGTTATTCGTGGTCAGCGGCCCTTCGGGATGCGGGAAGTCTACGCTCATCGGCCGCGTCATGCGGGACCTCGAGAACGTCCAGTTTTCGGTGTCCCATACGACGCGACGGAGAAGGGCGACCGAGGTCGACGGGCGGGAATATCATTTCGCGTCCAAGAAGGAATTCGAAACCATGATTCGGGAAGGCTTGTTTTTGGAGTGGGCCATTGTCCACGGCCGGCATTACGGGACCTCTCGGGTCGAGGTCGACAAGAAAGCCAAGGCCGGTGACGTTCTTTTGGATATCGACGTCCAGGGAGCGCGGCAGGTCCGGAGAAGCGGCCGCCCGGCCTCTTTCATCTTCATCATGCCGCCCGTATTCAAAGAGCTGCGCCGACGGCTTCTGGCAAGGAAAACCGAAAGCCAGGCTTCACTTTCCAAGCGGCTCGCGGACGCCCGCGGGGAGATCGGCGCCTACTCGGAGTTCGACTTCGTCGTGATCAACAGAGACCTGGAAACGGCCGTGGCGGAACTTAGGTCCGCTATCCTCGCTTCAAGGTGCCGCCCGGATTCACGGAGGGAAAGGATTGACAAGATTCTCCGCAGCTATTTCCCAAAAGGGGGCCGGAGATGAAGGAACGGGAACAAAAAGAAAATAAGGATCAAAAGATCGTTGCCTTGGGGGTTACGTCCTCCATCAGCATTTATAAGGCCTGCGAGGTCCTCCGGGGCTTCCAGAAAAAGGGCTGCCGGGTTCGTGTCGTCATGTCCCGGAATGCAACCCGGCTTGTTTCACCCCTCCTCTTCGGCGCCCTTTCTGGAGAGGACGTCATCGCGGACCTCTTCGATGAACGCATTTCCCGCCAGGTGGGGCATGTGGCTTTGGCCCAGGAGATCTCTCTCCTCTGCGCGGCCCCCGCCACGGCCAACATCATCGCCAAGTTCGCCTCGGGTGTCGCCGACGATTTTCTTTCAACACTCTACTTGGCGACCCGCTGCCCGGTCCTCGTCGCCCCGGCCATGAATGAGGCCATGTACCTGCATCCTAGGACTCAGGAGAACCTCCGGAAGCTCAGGGGCGCCGGGGTGGAGTTCGTCGAGCCGGAGAAGGGATACCTTGCCTGCCGCGACGAGGGTTGGGGGAGGCTGGCCTCCCCTGAAAAAGTCGTCGAGGAGGGTTTGAGGATTCTGGGCCGGACGGAAAGCTTGAAAGGAATACGAACGCTGGTCACGGCGGGGCCGACTCGGGAGCATCTTGACCCCGTCCGGTTCCTCTCGAACGCGTCCTCGGGCAAAATGGGTTACGAGATGGCCCGGGAGGCCGCCTCCCGGGGCGCCGACGTGACGCTCGTCACGGGACCCGTTCAGCTTGTTCCCCCGGCAGGGGTCCGGGTGGTCAAGGTCCGCACGGCCTCCGACATGGAGAGGGAAGTCCTAGCGGCCTACCCGGGCTCCGAAATCGTCATCATGGCCGCCGCTGTCTCCGACTTCCGGTTTAAACGAACCGCCCGGCAGAAGATCGGGAAGCGGGGCCTGGGCGGGAAGCTTGATCTGGTCGAGACTCACGACATCCTGAAAATGCTGGGGGCAAAAAAAGGGGCAAGGGTGCTTGTGGGGTTTGCGGCGGAGACCGAGGAGGCCGTCCCCCATGCCGTCCGGAAGCTGAAAGAAAAGAAGCTTGACCTCATCGTGGCCAACAACGTGGGGGAGGAGGGGATCGGATTCGAGTCCGACGACAACAAGGTCTTCATCGTGCGTCCAGACGGGAAGGTCCTGTCTACGGATAAAATGAGCAAACGCGAGATCAGCCGGATCGTTCTGGACCAGATCGAGGCCGTCCTTGAAGAAAAAAGAAAATGATCCGCTGAAGGCCGCGGGAGACAGGCTGGTCTTCTTCCAGGAATTGGGAGCGGATTTCATCCTGGAACGGGAATTGAAAGACGTTTTCCCGCCAGCCGAACGCATCCCTGCCCCTCATCCGCGCGTTATCTCGGTTCCAGCCGGTGGTCCGCCGCTGCGGATTTCCTTTCCGGAGCTCGAGGAAAAAGTCTTGTCCTGCCGCCTCTGTCCCTTGGCTTCCTCGAGGACCCAGGCCGTTCCGGGAGAAGGGGATAAAAGGGCGGAGCTCGTGTTTGTCGGCGAGGCTCCGGGAAGGGACGAAGATGTTGCCGGACGTCCCTTTGTCGGGAGGGCCGGCCAGCTCCTGACGAAGATCATCGAAGCCATGAAATGGAGGCGGGAAGAGGTTTATATCACGAATGTCGTCAAATGCCGTCCTCCGGACAATCGGACCCCCCTTCCTGACGAGGTGGATAAATGCTCTCCCTATCTTATCCGGCAGATCGAACTCATCCGGCCCAGAGTGATCGTGACCTTGGGAAAAGTGGCTACGGACTTCTTTATTTCCGGTCGAATGAGCATGGGCGAGAGAAGGGGAAAGTTCGCCGATTATCAGGGTATCCGAATCATGCCGACCTTCCATCCTTCCTATGTCATCCGTAACGAAGGCAACAAGGAAATCAAGAGAATGGTCTGGCGGGACATGCAGTTGGTGATGGAATTCCTTGGCAAGAAGTGACCGTGTTCGCTGAGGTCGTCTTCCCTCTTCCTGTTGAACGCTCGTTCCAATACCGAGTCCCTGAAGTCCTTCTGCCTCTTGTCAGGCCCGGATGCCGGGTCGCCGCTCCGTTCGGACGCAGAATGCTGACGGGCTTTGTAGTGGCCGTCGCCGAGGGCTCGCCGGCCGGCGGATTTGAGCTCAAGGACATTCATAGGGTCCTGGACAAAATTCCGTCCTTTTCGGCCGATTTTTTGAGTTTCGCGAAGAAATTGAGCGCTCGTTCGTTCACTCCCTGGGGGGAGATCCTTGCCGCAGCCCTGCCGCCGACGCTCGTTCCCAGGGAGCGGAAGAAGGTTTCCTGGACTCCCGCCGGCCGCGAGGCCCTTGATAAGGGGGCCCTGGGGCCAAGAGAACGGAAATTGGCGTCTTTTCTCCCGCCCGGCAAGGCCCTCAGTCCGGCGTTCTTAGCAAAAAAAATGGGAGTCAAGAGCCTTTCCTCCTTCCTTGCGCGCCTGGAAGCAAATGGTGTTCTGACCGTGCGGACGGTTTCCTCCGGGCCGGGGAAAAAGGCGTCCTCCGCCGCTTCGGGAGGGATCGTGCGCCAGCTCGAATTCGATTTCGTCCGGGCTGCGCCGTCGGCAACGAATGCCGTCGAGCGGAGGATCGTGGAGGGCGGACCTGGATCATTCTATCTTTTCGGGTCCAGAGAGGCCCGTGAGGCGGCCTATGCCCGGCTGGTCCGAAGGTCTCTCGGAGCAGGGGGGAAAGTCCTTTACTTGGCGCCTGAGATCGGCCTCGGCGAGGCCGCCCTTGCCCGGATGCGAAAGGTCCTGGGAGGTCCGCCGGCCGTCCTGCACAGCCGGCTTTCCAAGACCCGACGGGAGGACGAATGGCGGAAGCTTGTCGAGGGCCGGGCGGACGCGGTTGTCGGGACGCGCTCGGCCCTCCTGGCCCCGCTTCACGGCCTTCGCCTGATCATCGTCGATGAAGAGTCCGACGAGTCGTATTTCCAACATGAAGGTCAGCTCTATGATGTCGTGAAAGGCGCCCGGCTTCGAGCCGAGGAGGAAAAGGCCGTGGTCGTTTTCGGGTCTTCGTGGCCCTCGGTCGAAGCCTTCTATGAGGCCCGGATCAAAGGGACCGTGATCGCCTTGGAGAGTGAGCGCCGGAAGTTTACCTGCTCGATCGTGGATGATCGCGGGGAAAAAACGGCGCTTTCCGGCGTTCTGAAACAGAAGATCGGCGAGCGCATCGTCCGCGGGGATCCGGTCGTCCTGTTCGTCAACCGGAGGGGTTATGCGCCCCTCGTCTTGTGCCCGCACTGCGGTTATAGCCCCCGCTGCCGGCGCTGCGACATCGCGTTGAGCTATCATAAAAAGGATAATGTCTGGACCTGTCATTATTGCGGCGCCGCCCTGCCGGCTTCCCGGAAATGCCCCGAGTGCGGAGGAACGCTCGTCGAGCGAAGGGCCAAGGGGATCGAGGCCGTGGAGGAGGAGCTTAGGAACGTTTTCCCCAAGGTCAATATGGCCAGCTTCGACTCGGACGCCGCCGGTCGCGAAGCTGACCAGGAGAGGATCGTCCGGGACTTCCGAAGGGGGAGGATTCCGGTCCTCCTGGGCACCCGTCTTTTGGCCAGCCGGACTGATATGCCCAGGGTCCGCCTGGCCGGGATCATCTCTCCCGAGGCCCTGCTCGGACTCTCCGATTACCGGGCTTCCCAGAAGGTGGCGGGGTCGATTATCCAGATGATCTCTTTTGTCGAGGACGATGTGCGGGCTGAGGCCGTTGTCCAGACGTCCTGCCCTTCGGACCCCAGCATCCAGGCGGCCGTCGAAGGGGATTACCCCGCCTTCTATGAGGCTGAGATCAAGGCCAGGCGTCTTCTAAACTATCCCCCTTTCACCCACCTGGCTGAGGTCCTTCTCCGGGGAGGGAACCTCAGGTCGCTGGCCAGGAAGTCACGGGAGTTTGCGGCACGTCTGAAAGGCTCCGGGAGGGAGATCGAAGTCCTTGGCCCTGCCCTGGCTTCGGTCTCCAGGGTACGGGGGCTTTATCAGGTCCAGGTCATCCTGAAGGGCCGGGAGTGGGACGACCTGGACAAGGCCCTTCGTCATGGGATAGAAAAAATCGCGATAAAAAAAGCCTTCCGACTCTCCTGGTAACGAGAGAGCCTTCTTCTGCTAACGGTCACATAGGATCTTGATCTTAGTGGAATCCTCCAGGAATTCATCGCCTTCCGAGGCCACCGTGGCCCAAATATAGACGGTTGTGCTTTCCTTGAGCTCTTCTCTGAGCGGCGCGTGATAGATGAGGCTGATCATTCCTTCTGAGTCCGTCTTTTTGGCCAGGACCAGAGTCCCCCCTTCGAAAAATCCGACTTCAACTGGGACATGGTCCGCGTCACCGATATCGAAGTAAATCGTTTTGCCGACGATGGGCGTCCCGTCGGGGCTCATGAGGGAAGTGGTGACCGTCGACCATTGCCGCATCTTCTCGCCGCCCGCGCTCGCGTAGACAACGTTGGGATTCGCGGAGATCTCCAGGATGCCGGCAGACGAAGAATCCCGGACGACATGGACTTGGGCGAAATCCTCGATGAATTCGTTACCTTCCGAGGCCACCGTGGCCCAGATGTAGACGGCCGTGTTGGCGTCGATTTCTTGATTGAGAGGTCCTTGATACATAAAGCTGATGTTTCCGCCGCCGTCGGTCTGCCTGGAGATGACCTTCTCCATGCCCTCGAAATATCCGATGTCGATTCTGGCATGAGTCGCGTCACAGATTTCGAAATAGACGGTCTTGCCCGGCAGCGGGGTCCCGTCATATCGCTTGAGGGAGGCCGAGATCGTCGATAAATCCCGCTCCTCACCCGCGTAGATGACGTTGCGACTGGCGGAGACCTTCAGAATGACGGAAAACGAGGATGGCCCTACGGGGGAGGGAGTCTCGACGGCGTCCCTCGTGCATGAGGAGGACGCCAGAAGCAGAGCCAAGCCTAGCCCGAATGTCAGAGCTCTTTTGATGTTCATGTTCCTCCTCCTCATTCCGAATCGGCGTAGTTGGCAAAAAAGATGGTCAAATAACCCGTGGCCGTGACCGTGTTATTCGTCATGTCGTGGCCGTAGAACTCGATCTTGGCCACAGCCTCGATAACGCCTTCAGCCCGGTTGGAAACGAGGTCGATGAGAGGGGCTTCAAGTTTGGCGACTTCCCTGACGACAACGAAGGAGATCGTCGTGCTGGTGCCGACCCTGAGGATCTGCGACAAGGATCCTTCGAAAGCGTAGGGAACGTCGACGCCCTGCTGGTTCTTTCCGTCGACCCGGGAATAGGAAACGATGTAACGGTCCAGGATGATATCGTTATACTGACTCGTGCCGAGGATGGGGTCCGGGTCCATAAGGGCGGCCTGCAGCGTAGCCTCAGCTATGTCCGCCACGACGGTCGAATCCGATTTAAGGACGTCAGACTGGAGGAAATTGGCATTGTTTCCTTCTGCGTCCGTCCCCATGATGCTCTCGATGATGATGAAGCTCGAGGACTTCGATTTATCTTCCAGCGGGTTGCAAGCAGAGAGCACAAGGATCAGGGGAAGAACGGCCAGCATGATGAGCGTTCTTTTTGCTTTTTTCTTGCTCATGGATCTTCTCCTACTTAATGATCCTGGGAGTGATGAAGATCAGGAGCTCCCTGTTCTGTTTTGTCCTGGCGAACGAGCGGAAGAGATTTCCCAGAATGGGTATTTTGCCGAGGAGGGGTACGCTGTCCTTGGTTATGGAATCCTCGGTCCGGAAGATCCCCCCGATGACCGTTGTTCCTCCGTCCGGGACCATGACGGTCGTCTTCGCGCTCTGGGTCGTGATGGGAGGGATGCCGTTGACCAGGTTGGCGAAGTCGGCCGCGTTATTCTGGAGCTCGACGAACATGATGATGGTCCCTTCGGCCGTTATTTGGGGCGTCGCTTTGAGCTCAAGGGCGGCGTTCACGTACCGCGTGGTGACCGTGAAGTTGGCGACCGTCTGGACCGGGATCTGCCGGCCTTGGATGATCTCAGCGGGCTGGTTGTTCTGGGTCGTTACTTTAGGGCTGGAGATGATCCGGCCGGTCCCCGCTTGTTCCATCGCGGAAAGCGCCACGTCCAACCTGAACGTGTCCAGGATGTTGGCGAAGGAAAAGCCGACCGCCGTATTGAAAGCGGGGGCGGGGAGGTTGACCGCATATCCCCCCAGGGGACCGGAAATCCCTTTGGTGACCTCGCCTTGGGGGATCAGGGATCCGTCCGCAAGGATCTTCTGCGGGAACTTGAGGGACGTTTGGTTTCCATAAAAAGGATCGACGACTCCCTTGTAGCCCCACTGGATCCCCAGGTTGCGGATGAATGTCGACGTGGCTTCAATGATCCGGGCTTCGATCGAAACTTGAGGGGTCGGGGTGTCAAGCACTGATATGAGCTTTTCGAGCAGGTCCAGCTTGTCCCTGACCTCGGAGATGATCAGGGTGTTGGTCCGATCGTCGATGACGATCTCGCCTCGGGTCGAGATCTTGGATTTAAGAAGGCTGGCGATGTCCTTGGCCTTGGAATAGGAGAGGGTGATCGTTTTAACCTGGATGGGCCCGGCCAGTTCCTTGCTCTCTTTGAGCCTCCTTAAATCCTCATCTTCTCGGGTCAGGACTCCGATGGGGGCGATCCGCAGGACGTTGCCCTCGATGGTCTTTCCCATCCGGTTGTAACGGAGCACGATATCAAGGGCCTGGTCCCAAGGCAAGAGCGTCAGGTCGCAGGTCACGGTCCCCCGGACGTCGGGATCGAAGACGACGTTCAGGTTGGCGAACTCGGCCAGGTAGAGGACGACATCTCTTAGGTCGGCGTCCTTGAATTTGAGGCTGATAGGCTCGCCCGTATACTTCTCTTCCTCGGTTGTGATGGTCCTGGGTTTGTACTTATCTTCCTGTTGTGGCGCCTTCTCGGCGGCGGCTTCCTGGTTTTCCTGAGAACGAGCGGGAGAGGGCGGCGAAGGCTTCGGAGCCGCCGCGCTCACCGGCTTGGCCTCTTTCTTCGGCTCGTTGACTCGGACCGCAGGGGGGGCTGGAGACGTCGAGCTTTCGATTGGAGGCTTCAGGGCTGCCTCTGCGGCCTGCGGATTAAAGAAGGAGATGATGAGGTCGCCGCCAACCTCGTCCATTGAGTAGAGGCCGGGTTCCTTAAGATCGAAAACCATCCGGGTGATGGCCCTGGGATCGGACAGTTGGAACTGGCCTACCCGGACCTTGTCTACTCCCAGCTTGGATACCGGATAAACTGCAGCAGGCCTGGAGAACATGGTGTCGAAAAGATCGACGACCAAGCGGGAGGGGTTGTCGAGGGCGAAAACCTGGGACACGGCCTCTCCGTCCATGCTCGCCTTGATATTGACCCTGTCCGGGTTTATTGAGACGTCTACATTATTCAAGACGATCTCTCCCGCAGGCTTTTTGTTAAGCAGAGTCTGAGTCTGGGGATCGATGACGTAGTCTCCCTGGCTCCGCTGGATCCTGTTCAGTTCGACCACAGTCCGGTCGTTTCGGGAGAGGATCCTATAGGGGACCTTCTCTTTCAGACGCATGGAGAATCGCAGCCCCGATACCCCTGTTTTGTCAACCTGGATGTTTTCGATGAGCTGGGAATCGGCGGGCAGAATGCCGGGAATCTCAGAGGTCTTGGCCCTATTGACATCAATGACCAGGGTCTGGGGCAGATCGGGGGCATAGTATGTCCTCTGGATCGGCAGAAGCGCATCGGTCTTGAGAACGAGCTTGGTCGTGAGCATTCCCGGTTGGATCTCGATCTTATTGATGCTGATCAGGGGATCCTCTCCTGTCCCGGGTGAGGCGAGAAGGAGAAGGAGGCATAGAGAGGTCAATGACGACACATGCAGTTTCCTTTTCATGTTAACGCTCCTCCGGGTTGATTTCTTTGATGATATCCCTAGGCCTCATTAAAGGGACCCCGCGTTCGTTGGTCTTCCTGAAGACGACCTGAAAATCACTGATGGAAAGGACGTATCCATCTGAGAATTTATCCCCGACATTGACGAAATAAGGGAATCCTTGAGGACCAACCACGATGGCCGTGAGCTTCTGTTTAGACTTGACGATGCCGACGAGGTTGGTATCGTCGATGGAGATCTGGGGAATCCCTCCCGCGGCGGTTTTTTCCTTGATGTTTTTCCCTGCTAAAAGGTTCTTGAAGGGGTCGCGCCTCCCGGCCGGATTGTATGTGCTTCTTGCAGAAGAGATTTTCGGGACGTTCTTTTCGGGTTGGCTCCCTCGTTCCTGGCCGGGAAAAACAGGGCTCCCCGCAAAGAGAAGACCCACCGCGATGAGAAAGATCAAGGATTTTTTCATCGTCATCCTCCCCTTTTGGTCTGGGCGGCCGGAGGGGCCGCGGGCTCTTCGATGAAGAAGTAGGTCTTGGCGGTGAAACCGGAGGTGATGGTCAGGGCGTCCGTTTGATTTTGAACGCTCCGGATGCCGAAGGATTCGACGTTGAATATCCGGTCGAAGAGACTGAGCCTGTCGAAGAACGTAGCCAGGTTGTGATAAGTCCCCGAAACCTCGATGGGGATAGGCCATTCCGCGAAGAATTCCCTTTTGATTTCGCCGCCGGGAGCGAACTTGAGGATGTCCAGCCGTGCGTCGAAGGCCAGCTGCTGGATCCTTCGAAGGATCTCGGATATTTCCTTTTTCTGAGGGATGATGACCTCGAGCTCCTTGAGGGTCGCTTTCAGGTTGACCAACTCGGCTTCGATTTTGACCAACTGTTCTTTCTTGATCCTGAGCTGCTGGACTTCTTGTTCGACTTTTTCCCGCTCCGCCCTCAGGTCCTTGAGCTCTTGGTTTTTGGGCTTGAAGTAGACGAAGAAGATGAGGGCAAAGATGATGAGGGCCAAAACAAGGGAACCGTACCATGGCCAGGTTTTCATGGGATCCTCCGTTGCGGGGCTCCCTTATCGAGAGGAGGAGAGGGGATCTCCTTGGGATTGATGACCCCTGCGGTCAGGGAGAATTCAAGGAACTGGTCGTTTCCCTGAGTCCTCTGGGTTGAGGCAATCAGGTTGACATTTTCAAAATACGGACTGTTTTCAAGGCTGGAGATATAATCCGCGATCAGGTTGTTGGAAAGGGCATTGCCTCGGATCTGGACGTTTTTATTTCCGAAAGTGACATCGTTCAACCAGACCCATTCGGGCAGGACCCGGCTCAATTCGTCCATGATTCTGACGGCCAAATCCCGCTGGGACTTGAGCGAATTGATGAGGACGATTTTTCTATCATAGGATTCTTTCTGCCTTTGGAGTTCAATGAGCTTCGAACTGACGTCTTGGAGCTTGCTCTTTTCCTCCTGGGCTAAGGTCAGGAGCTGTCGTTCTTCGTCCATGGCCTTTTTCTGATAGAAGTAAAGGCCGGCCACCGCGATTGTGATAGCCTAGCAATAGTGTCCCCCTTTACTGCCAAGCTAGAATGTCCCCTTCGAGGAGGCGGACATGAAGGAGCTTATCATCTTGAGCAGGCGTGAGGCGCAGCGGATGCAGGTTCTCGAGCAGGTGGTCCGCAAGAGCCTCACTTTGAAGGCGGGGGCTACTCTCATGAAGGTTTGTTATCGTCAAGCGAAGCGTCTGGTGGCTCGATATCGGAGAGAAGGCCCAAAGGGGCTGGTCCATCGGCGCCGGGGCCGGGTTGCTCCAAACGCCCTGGGTCGGCAAATTCGCGAACGGGTTCTGACGCTGTACCGAGAGGTTTATTCGCAGTTCAACGATACCCACTTCGTCGAGATGCTGGAGGAGCGGGAGGGGCTGCGGATCGGGAGAGAGACGGTCCGCCGCTGGCTGCGTGGGGCTGGGATTCGGCCTAAACGGCGTCGCCGGCCGCCCCGGCACCGCAGCCGGCGTCCGCGGCGGCCTCAGATCGGCCTCCTCATGCAGTGGGACGGCAGTCCACACCACTGGTTCGGGCCCCAGCGGCCCTCAGCGAGCCTTCTCCATGCCGCAGACGACGCGACCGGAATCGTCCTGGGCGCTCTGTTCCGGCCTCAAGAGGATGCCATCGGCTATCTGAGACTCTTAGATATGGTCCTGAGGCGGCACGGAGTCCCCGCAGCCGTCTATCAGGACCGCCACAGCGCCCTGTTCCGCAACGATAACTCCTGGAGCCATGAAGAAGAGCTGGCCGGCGTACGTTTTCCGACTCACGTCGGACGGGTCCTTCATGAGCTCGGCACAGAACCCATCCCTTCCTTCTCTCCTCAGGGGAAAGGCCGCATCGAGCGCCAAGGCGGAACCTTCCAGGATCGCCTCATCGCCGAGATGGCCCTGGCCAACATCACCGAGATCGATCAGGCTAACGCCTGGCTGGAGGCCGTCTACCTCGCTCGCTTTAACGCCCGCTTCGCCAAGAGACCAGAACTCCCCGGTACGGCCTTCCGCAAAATCAATGCCGCCCAACGCTATCAACTTGTCTCCTTCGCCTACGAAGCCACGGTGGCCAACGACAACACCATCCGCCTCGGCGGTCTGATCATCGATCTCCCGCCCGGACCCCGCCATCGTAGCTACGCCCACCGCCGTGTCTTGGTCCGTCAGCACCTCGACGGAGCTTGGACCGTCTGGCTCGACGGACTCTGCATCGGACGCCATGGCCCGACGCCTCTACGAGAGCCGTTCCGCAGTCGACGGCCCCGTCAACATGGCGAGACTCGAAGCACCCGACACATCCTCCAGGTTTATTATGAAACAACACCCGCCCCCAATCCCGAGGGACATTTTAGCTTGGCTGTTGAGGGGACATCTTGACAAAGCTTAGACATTGTCAAAAGAGTAGGTTTGACCCCGTCTTGATTTGATGATATAAGTTCCCCGGAGGGTTAGATGATCATCCGAAAGCTCAGGGCGTTTATCAAAGCACATTATGAAGGATTCATCCTTTCTGCTGTCCTTTTCGGCATTCTGGCCATCGCCTTCCTCGTTCGTTACCGGTTCTCTTTTCTTAACTTTTTCTTTCTTCCGGTTATCCTGGCCGGCTATTATCTCGGCAAACGAAAGAGCGTCCTCCTGGCCACCCTCTGCGTCCTGCTCGTCGCGCTTTATTTCGTTTTCGCCGAGAATGTCTTCGGAGCCGCCATTCAACTCTCCTTCGACGAGATCATCAGCGTCGTCACCTGGGGCGGTTTTCTTATCCTGACCGGCGGCATCTTGGGCGCGGCTGCCGAGCAGAGAGAGAAGAAGTTCGAGAACATGAAGCAGGCCTATGCAGGGATTTTGGCCGTCCTCCTCAAGTATCTCGAAGTCGCGGACGAAAAAGAAACCCGGTCGGTTCGCATAGCCCGCCTGGCCGGGGAGATGGCCGAAAGAGCAGGCCTCGACCGTCGGGAGGTCGAAAACATCAAGTCGGCCACCCTCCTCTGCGAGGTTGGAGAACTGAGCTCCAGCCTCGCACTCTTCGGGGATGTGGCGAGCTTCATGGGAATCGAAAAAGGAAGGGGGCCGGGACTGACAGATAAAGAACAGGTTCTTCTCAAGACGACGGCTTCCCTCATCAAAGAAGTCGAGCCCCTCCTCAAAGGCTATTTCCAACATTATGTCCGGGATATCGAGTCAACGGATAAGTTCCTTGGCGAGATCCCCCTGGGGTCGTCCCTAATCGCCCTGGCCGAGCTTTACGACAAGATCAGGACCCAGGGGGTTGCCCATCTGGGTCAATTAGAGCTGCGCTCCGTCCAGGATCTCGAAGCCCTGAAAGGGCGGGTGTTCTCCGAACAAGCCATGCGGGCCCTGCCTGGGAATACTTTTTGATATCCCCTGGTTATAACGAACAGAACGGCTCATCCCATGAAAGGTTTGATAAGTCGGACGAACGCTGGCCTCGTTTTGGGGCTTGACTTGGCCGGCTCGCCGAAGCGGCCGACCGGCGTCTGCCGTCTTTCCAAAGGCCTGGCCCGGACCAGGCTCCTTTACGCAGATGATGAGATCTTAGACTACGTCTTGGAAGAAAAGTCCGTCCTCGTCGCTATCGACGCGCCCCTTAAACTTCCGCCTGGCCGGGCATCCATCCACGACAGGAACGATTCTCATTACCGGATCTGCGACCTGGAGCTCCGACGTCGGAAAATCCCGTTTTTCCCCATAACCTTGGGTCCCATGAGGAGCCTAACGGAAAGAGGGATGCATCTGGCCCGGGAGATCAAGCGCCATAGGATTCGGGTCATCGAGATCTATCCCGGCGGCGCCCAAGACGTTTGGGGTATCCCCAGAGCTGCCCGGGATGGCGACGGCCTCCGCCGGGGTCTCCGGGCGCTGGGAGTAAAAGGCCTGAGGAAGGCTGCTTCAAGCCATGAGTTGGACGCCGCAACCGGTGCTCTGGTGGGAGATCTATTTCTGCGGGGGGAGGCCGAGGTCTATGGGAATTTTGCCCAAGGGGCGATCGTCATGCCCAAAGATACAAGGACGATGTCCAGCTCGGCAGGTTCTGCGCGCTCATAATATCATTTATTGACGACGATCCGGAGCGACTTGGGAAGGACGCGGAATGTGACTTCGTCGAGCTCGCCCAAAACCTCGCCGTTGTATTGGACGGGCAGGGCTTTCCCACGGATGACCAGCTTTCGGGCCTTGAAGTGCCTCTGGGTTCGCTGAAAAAGCCCCAAGTAGAGCCAGGCGAAGTTGATGAGGTATGCGGCGGGCTGAGTCTCCACCAGGGTGATGTCGAGGTAGCCGTCTTGGATATCGGCCTTGGGGGCCACCCGCCAGCCGTAGCCGAAGAAGTTCGTTTTGGCGACGATGCAATCGAAAAAACGGGACTTGATCGTCTTGCGGGCGAATGGCTCCCCCCGGTCGTCAACCCCGTCAAAAAGCTCGATCTCCTTTTCTTCCAGGGGCAACTTGAACATCTTCCACACGGCGAGAAGATGCCCGAGCAATCCCTGGACCGGATGCCGGAGTTTTTCCTGGGTTACTCCGGCCGTGGCCCCGACGCTGGCGAAGCCGGCATACCGCCCTTCCACTTCCATAACGTCCGACTTGACGACCTTCCCCCTGGCCAGGACATCTATGGCTTGCGCGGGATTCCTGGGGATGCCGTAGGTCTTGCGGAAGCCGTTTCCGCTCCCGAAGGGGACGATGCCCAGAATCACGTCGCCCTCGCGCCCGGATTCGAAGATACCCTGAAGGACGTCGGCGATGGTGCCGTCCCCTCCGACGGCAACGATTATCCGGGAATTGCCGCAGGCTTTCCTCGCGAGTTCGACCGTCTTCGTTCGGTCGCCCCGGAGATCGATGCAGGGGCCGGGGAGCTTGCGCTCGAGGGTTTGGCGCAGCTTCCTGTTCCTGATCCATCTGTTGTTAGCCGCCTTGGGGTTGATCAGGCAGGTGGTCATCGAGCCCGGCTTCATCTGGCTCATGGTTTTTCGGAGACGTATCTTTATAACATCTTGGGAAGGATGTGTCAAAAAGGGGCCCCGGAGCCGTCGGTGCTTGAAGAACGGTCCGCTCCACCCTTCATTTTCTTTTTCCTGAACACCTTCTGCAAGATGGGCAGGTTGGCCGCGACGATAAGGACGGCCATGAGAATGGCGAGGGTATAATCCGGGAACTGGATGACTCTCGCCGCCAGGGCTAAGAGGTACATCCTGGGGCCCCTGGAGGTGATCACGGCCAGGAGGTACTTCCAGATCGGATAGCGGGCGATAACGACAAGGAAGCGGAAAGGGTAAAAGGGAATCGGCGTAAGCCCCGCCACCCAGAGGGCGATAAAGGGCGCCTTTTTAAAAAGGTTAACCGTTTTCTGGACGGCTTTGCTCTCCAGCATCTTCCGGAACACCTTGAGGTCGGCCACATACTTGAAAACCGTGTAGTTAATGACCTCGGTTATAGCCGTGCCGGTCACGGAGACGAGGGCCACGGTCAGGGGCGAATAGAATTTTCCGAAATAGAGGAGGACCGGCTCGTGGGGGACCGTGGCGATAAGGAACTCGGCGGGGAAGCAGTAGAGAAAAAGGATCCAAAGGTTCTTGCTTTCCCGGAGAGAACTCGTGGTCAGCCACCAGACGAGAAGGCCGGCGACGAAAGCGATCTCGACAACGAAGATCATCGTCTTCACCCAGGGAGGAACGGGTTTGGCCTTGAGCTCGGGGATGGCGCCGAGATGGTTAAGATTCACCGTCTGATTATCCATGGGTATCGGTTTTCAGCTTCGGATGGCCCTCAGGCCGTCTCGGATCGCATAACTTGCCGGTTTTTCAGTATTGGCCCGGATGCTTGTGTAGCAGAGGGCGCAGTCGTTCGTCTTCAGGAAATCCTGCAGCATCTGTTTCCGACTCCGGTATTGACGAATGATCAGGCCGCAAGGGGAGATCGTTCCGTCCGGATTGACCACGAAGAACCTCTCTCCCGCCCGGCACCCCGCCACGGCCCCGTTCATGAAGTATTCCGGGATCCGACGCAGGACGTAATCCGAAGTGAAGATGGTCTTATAACGCCTCTTAAACTCCTGGATTTTTTCCAGGATTTCGCGGAGCTCGCCGATTTGCTCGGCCGGGATCATATATTCTTTTTTATGGGTTCTGAGGAGGGTATAGGAGCTGAAGTTCATCCGCACTCCCCACTCCCGGGCCAGCTCCGCCATCCGCGGAAGCTCGCGGAAATTGTCCCCCTGGATGACGCAGGAAAGGGTGATGCCGGAGTTCCGGACATCCTTCAGTCCAAGGGCCAGGGTTCGGATCTTCTGAAAGAGCCCGGGGATAGCGCGGAATTCATCATGTCGCTCGTCCGGATAGTCGAGAGAGAGCGAGATCTCGTCCACCCCGGCTTCGCGAAGCTTGCCGTACTTCTCACGGGTCAGGAGGGAGCCGTTTGTGGTCACGACGATGAACGGCGCCTTGCCGGGACGCCGGATGGCCCGGACGACCTCTTCCAGGTCCTTCCGGAGCAAAGGCTCGCCGCCCGAAATCTGGGCGACCACCGGCTTGAGTTCCCGGGAGATCTTGCCGAACTCCTCAGGAGTGGCTCTGTTCTCGGGAGCGGACCCGCCTAGGTGGCAGTGTTTGCACCGGGCGTTGCAGTTGTAGGTGATCTCAAAGGATACGCAGAGCGGCCGTCTGCGTATATAATTGGCGGCCCCCCGGACTGCCAGGGATAAAGAGCGTGTCGTCGAACTCATGGCGTCTTGTCCTTTTTCACTTTGCCGATCCTGGTCAGCCGGCAGACCGAATACGTCTTCACGCCGACGAGCCCGAGGGCGAAGACTGCGGCCGCCGGCCACAGAGCCGGCAAGAAAATCAGGACGAGCGTTACGACCGTCGAATTCGCGAACTTGCCCGCCGGGCTGAAATTCCAGGCGTAAACCGTCCGGTCCACCTTATAAAAATAATTAGGGGAAATGATATCATATTTCAGGAATTGATAGCTCAGGTAAAAATCGATGAAGGCGAAATCCAGGATATAGACCGCCGCCGGAAGCCAGAGAGCAGGATGGAAGTGCAGGAAGTTTACGTAGAAAAAGAGGACTTCCACCCGGTCGGCGATGATGTCGATCTCCGCTCCCAATATGGTCTCTTGCCGGGCCTTCCGGGCGCAGATCCCGTCCGAGAGGTCCCCGAGCCAATGGATGCCGAGGCCGATGAAATTCATCGCCGGGCTTTGACGAACGACAGCCAGGACAAAGAAAACAAGCGAGCCCCCGAGTCTCAGGAGGGTGATGACGTTGGCTTCGCTGAAGAAGCTCTCCGGGTTCCTGGGTGCAAACAGTCGGGTCATCGTTCCGTCTGGGCTTCTTTGATTTCATCCCCAGGCTTCTGGATGATCCTGCGGGGAAGGGGCGCGT
>Ga0136653_10000390_pt1 | contig 23142 bp, 20 predicted proteins | sample LakKivw275mmetaG_FD_94866 | JGI IMG/M metagenome (GOLD analysis project Ga0136653, IMG submission 94866) | Anoxic lake water microbial communities from Lake Kivu, Rwanda to study Microbial Dark Matter (Phase II) - Lake Kivu water 275m metaG... | ecosystem: Environmental > Aquatic > Freshwater >...
ATAGAGGATCCACTGCTATACGATCCTATACCCAGTTTTATATATTAAGGTTATTGATTTTCAGTCGATTTACGGTCTGGATGAACAATAGCCTGCAAAGTTTAAAGCGAAATGAGGAGTTGTTGTAAGGCTGGGATCAGCTGTTTCATCTCAAACAGGAGTTCGGTATGCTTCCAATGCGGGCTACCATCTGCTTACAAAAGTTTACAAATCGTAGCTAATTTTGGCACAGATTTATCCGCTCAAATTAGACCTGGAGTTTAGTTCTTCTCAAAAGCACCAACCTTTTATGGCCTGAACAAATTTCATCTTTTCCGAATTCGCATTTCCGCTGTTTAGATTAACCGTAAACGCGTAGAAGAAGGCAAGTCATAAGATTCGAGCAAATTGAGAGCGTATCGGTAATTGAGACATTGGCTAGCCTGACGCTGACTTGTCTTCGCCAACCCTAGCCCGCCCCCAAATCGCCAGCGCCCTTGCCAAAGAATCAATGTCAGTCGCAGCATAGGGAGCTTTATAGAAGCAAAGTTTCATGCAATTATTGAGTACCAGAGCACCGATGCCCTCGATGCCGGACCGAACTGCAGCTAGTTGAATTACTATGCTCACACAATCGCGATCGTCCTTTATCATTTTCTCAATACCTCGTATCTGCCCCTCGATCCTCCTGAGGCGTTTCAAAAGCATGTCCTGCGATACCTGTAACTTTTCCTCTGTCTTGGATAACTTATTCTTCATAATAATACCTCTTGATATACTATACCCCGTAGGGTATAATACTCCGTTGGAATTTTAGCATACTGTCAACATATTCTAACACCTACTGTGGCCATATGTCATGCGGTACGCTGAAAGGAGAAGACATCAATGGATGGATTCAAGCCGAAGATAGTGGGGTTCTTCTGTAATTGGTGCTCTTATCGAGGCGCCGACCTTGCCGGTACCTCGAGAATAAAGATGGACCCAAATGTGAGAGTGATAAGGGTAATGTGCTCTGGTCGTGTTGATGAGAAGCTCATACTGAAAGCGTTCGCTCTGGGTGCCGATGGTGTTTTGGTATCCGGTTGCCATCCGGGAGACTGCCACTATCGGAAGGGCAACTTGAGTGCTAGAAGAAGAGTCGCTGGACTGAAATCTTTCCTGGAAGCGATAGGCGTCGGCAAGGACAGGCTCAGGCTAGAGTGGATCTCAGCATCCGAAGGCCCGAAGGTAGCTGAGACAATAAATGATTTTACCCAGACTATCACGCAGCTGGGCCCAAGTCCATTTAATAGGAGGCGAAATGAGCATTGAATACGCACCTGCTATATGCCCCTATTGTAGTTGTGGCTGCGGCATCTACCTCGTAGTCAAAGATGGCAGGATAATCGGTCAGGAGCCGTTTAAGGAGCACCCGATAAATGAAGGGACTAACTGCCCAAAGGGAAAGAATGCTTACCAGTTTTTATATAGCGAAGACAGGCTGAAGATGCCACTGGTTAGAAAAGATGGTCGGTTACAGGAAACAACCTGGGACGAGGCACTTGACCTCATTGCTTCTAAATTCAAAGAGGCGACTTCTGACACGTTTGGTGCATTAGGCTCGGGGAAGACCTCAAACGAAGAGAGCTATGTGCTGCAGAAATTCGTCAGGGTGGTGATGGGCACAAACACAGTGGAGTACGTGGGCAGATTATGTCATTCTTCAGCAGTGGCAGCTCTTGTTCCAGCAGTAGGTTCTGGTGTGATGCAAACCTCTCAGCCTGAAATTGAGCTTGCCGACTGTATATTCTTGGCTGGTGTTAATATTAGGGAGACCTTCCCTATGATAGCCCGAAGAGTGCTGAGGGCCAAATCCAGGGGCGCAAAGGTTATTTACACTGACCCCAGGAAAACTACCACCGCTAGAGAGCTGGCTGATCTGCATCTGCAGCTCAAAGCTGGCACAGACGTAGCTCTTATTAATGCCATGATGAGTATCATCCTGGCTGAGGGACTGGAAAACAAGGAGTTTATCGCCTCAAGGACGTCTGGAATCGATGAGTTACGTGAGTTCCTCTCCAAGGTGGACCTTAACGAGGCGGAAAGGATTACCGGTATTCCCCAACAAAAGATACGAGAGGCAGCAATTGCCTATGCTAAGGCAGAAAGAAGTTGCATACTATACGACCAAGGTATATGCCAGCACACGGTTGGTGCCGATAATGTTAAAGTTCACGCCGACTTAGCACTTCTCACAGGGAATATCGGCAAACCAGGAACAGGAGTAAATTCAATGAGAGGCCAGATAAGTGGAGAGGGTACCGGAGATATGGGCTGTCTTGCCGTCTTCTATCCAGGATTCAAGCGCGTGGGCGAGGAGTCAGCTAAATTCTTCGAAGAAGCCTGGGGCGTGAGCAACTTACCCACAAAACCGGGCTTCCTGTATATAGATATGTTATACAAATGTCCTTATCTTTATATAGTGGGGACAGACCCGATGATGGCAGTGCCTGATGTTAATAACCTGAGGGAAGCTTTGAAGAAAGCCAGTTTCCTGGTAGTTCAGGACATATTTCTCACCGAGACGGCAAAACTTGCCCATGTGGTGCTACCCGCCACTACATGGGTAGAAAGGGAGAGCACCCACACTTATGTAGATAGAAGGGTGCAGATGATAGATAAAGTAATCGATCCCCCAGGTGAAGCAAAGCCTGACTGGTGGATTATATGCCAATTGGCAGCGAGAATGGGCTATACTGATAAATTTAAATACACCTCAGCCGGCGACATATTCGAGGAGATAAGAAATTGCGTGCCTCAGTACAGGGGGATAACCTACGAGCGCCTTAGGCATACAGTAGGTGGAATTCACTGGCCCTGTCCTTCGGAAGACAGTCCAGGTACACCCACCATGTTCTCACAGAAGTTTAATACTCCTGATGGACTTGGGCATTTTCAAGTAGTCGAATTTAAGCCCCCCGCCGAATTACCTGATAATGAGTATCCGTACTTACTGACCACAGGCAGGAGCATATTTCATTATCATTCAGGTACTATGACACTGAGGACGCCAAGATTACTGGACGAAGTCACACACGGATTTGTCGAAGTGAACCCGGACGATGCCGCCAGGATTGGTGTGAAAAGTAAGGACATGGTTGTTCTGACTACAAGACGTGGCAGCATCAGTGCTGAAGTAAAGGTGGGCGATACTGTACCACCCAGTCTACTCTTTATACCTTTCCATTTCCCTGATTCCTGCGCTAATGTGCTGACCAACCCGGCACTAGACCCAAGTTGCAAGTGTGCGGAAACCAAGGTATGTGCCGTAAAAATGGAGGTAAAGTCATGAAAGGAGATATGTACATCGCCCGTTCATCAGACAAGCAGATATTAGAAAAAACTGAGTGTGGCGGTGTGGTCACTTCGCTACTTAAATTTGCTCTCGAGAGTAAAATGGTGGATGCTGTGGTTGCGGTAAAGGCAAGAGACGGCAACAGATATGATGGCGTACCGGCCTTAATTACCGAACCGGGGCACCTGAAAGAAACCGCAGGAACATTGCACTGCGCCTCACTCAATATCACCCGCTTTGTTAAAGAGTATCTGGACGGTGCTTCCAGCTTGAAGATAGCCGTTGTGGTCAAACCATGTGATGCCAAGGCGATTATCGAGCTGGCTAAGAGAGGCCAGATTAGCCTGGATAACGTGTTCATGATTGGGCTTAACTGCACTGGCACCCTGCCATCGGCAAAAACAAAGAACATGTTTAAGGAGGAATTGGAGATAAACCCCGATGATGTCGTCAGTGAAGACATCGAAGACAATGAATTGGTAATCGGGTTAAAAGACGGGAGTGAGAAGAAGAAAGATTTAGCCGAATTGGAAGAGAAAGGCTACGGCAGGCGTGAGAACTGCCGCAGATGCGAGACTAATATTCCGACCATGGCTGATATAGCTTGCGGTAAGTGGGGAACCACCAATAAAAAAACGACATTTGTCGAGGTCTGTTCTGAGAAGGGGGCACAGCTTTTTGAAGCTGCAATCAAGGCTGGCAACATAAAGGTAGAACCGCCAAGCGCCCAAGCCATAGATACCAGAAAGAAAAAAGACAAGGCAGCAATAGAATTGGCCCGGCAGTGGCAAGAGAAGGATTTCGGTAGCTTGGAGCAAATGAGCAGTGACGAAAAATTCAACTACTGGTTCGGACAATTCAACCGTTGTATCAAGTGCTACGGCTGCAGAGACGCCTGTCCTATATGTTATTGCAAAGACTGTTTCCTTGAGGCAGATAGGAACTTTATACCTCCGGGAGAGGTTCCACCAGATGTCATGTTCCCGATGATAAGAATCACCCATGTCATGGATTCCTGCGTCAATTGTGGGCAATGCCAGGATGCCTGTACGATGGAGCTGCCTCTTTCTCGTCTCATATTTATGCTCAGTAAAAAAGTCGATGCCGTCTTTAAATATGAACCAGGGATGGATGTTAGTAAGCTCCCTCCGCTGAGAACGGTCACCGATGAGGAATTGAGTATCGGCAGTGTCGAGGTTGTTTTTTAGTTTTTATGAACTCATCAGCCTATAGGCATTTCCTCGTGCGATTAGTAAGACCAGGCTGCAAGCTTAGACAAATGCAAAGGTAGCCCTAGAAGTTTTATATATTAAACAACTTGGGCTACCAAATCCGGTATCTATTACTTCTTGATAAGTTCCTTCAGTCCTTAAGAGCAGGCAGTTGACATGTGGTGTATAATTTCCCAAGGACGTTAACGATAAACTTAATAGAAGATTAAATTATTAGTGGGGGCAAAGAAGCAGCGTCCGTGAGGGGGACACTGGGCCGCTGTGGAGCCAATAGTGAAACCGACCACTTAAGTGGTCGGTTTTTATTTATTAATAATCGTAACAGCAGGCTCAGAGTAAGAAATAAGAACAGCAAAATAAGCTAAAAGATACGTAAAGTGGGAGGTGTAAGATGAAAAAACTTATTCCATTACTTATGCTGGTTGGAACGTTCGTTGCCGGCTGTACATGTGCGCCCATTATTCCTACCGTAACAAGCCAATTACCGGTAATCAACTCGTTTAGCGCTACCCCGGCGGCCATCTCAGCTGGCGAGTCGTCGACACTTAGCTGGACCGTCACGGGAGCCACTACAGTCAGTATAGACCAGGGTATAGGCAGCGTGGCCTTGAGTGGGACAAGAGCGGTAGCTCCTGCCGTTACCACCACTTATACACTGACAGCTACCAGCTCGGCTGGCAATGTTCCAGCTACGACACAGGTTATTGTAAGTACTCCAGCACCGACGCCCGCTACCCTGCCCATTATTAATTTCTTTACGGCCAGTCCGTCCAGCGTAAGTCTGGGCGGTTCGAGCAACTTGAGCTGGAACGTGTCAAATGCTACTTCAGTGATGATTGACAATGGAGTCGGTCCTGTTGGTTCTTCAGGAAACATCATGGTGTTGCCAACAGCGACTACAACTTTTACACTGACAGCCAGCAGCCCGGCAGGCAGCAGCACGGCAAGCACAATAGTTTTCGTTTCAGGTACGCCATCACCACCCAGCGGTCTGCCAGTTATTAATTATTTTACCGCTAACCCAAACAGTTTACTCCTTGGGGGATCTTCAACTCTCAGCTGGAGTGTGTCCAATGCCACATCTATATCCATAACCCCGGGGATTGGTAATGTTGGGGCGACGGGGAGCGTATCCGTAACGCCCGGAGTGACAACCAACTACGTACTTACAGCTTCAAATCCTGCCGGTTCTGTCTATGATACAGTTCAGGTTAAGAGAATATTTCTGGAATTCGAGCTGTCAAAATAGAATAGTAGCGCATCTATAATCAACGAATCGCAGGATCGGCTGGAAACAGCGCTTGGATTCTGTCGAATAGTAGTCCTATGCAGTCCTGTCCAACTGCTACAAAAGTACCTTAAGTAGCAGCCCCTAGACTATGACGTCCGTACCAGGGCAGTGGACTTAGAAGAGAAGAAAATCCCCAATTGCTGTTGACACGTGTTCCAATTCCTATGATTTCCGTGACTTTCGTCCTAGGACATTACTAATTTACTAGCTACCAATTCGCTACCTTTTTACGGTACTAAATCGTGATTACCTACGTCACGGGCCGAATGTATAATTTAGTTAAATAAATTGAACAAACTATAAGTAAGTCTTCAAAAGCCACAAAAATATCGTTTGTTAAATATTATAGAGAAAGGAGGTGATCTTTAATGCCAAGTGCCACTATGAAGGACATATTGTCGGAAATGGCAACGGGATTAGCGACACCAGGGTCGGGGGGACCTTGGGTAGTTATGCTGGCCGACAGTGATGGTATGGTGCTTTCATGCTGGGAGGCGCCTGAAAACAAGGTCAACCCGGAGATGTTCGGCGGATTCATCCAGATAATTAACTATGCCAACACTGCCTTCAAAGGATCGGCCGTGGGATTCACCAAGATCGATGATATAACATTCGCTACGCCATTTACATATATGATAGCTAAGCCCATAGCTGGTGGGGCCTGCTTTCTATTTGTAAGTGCTCCCAAGAGCGTGCCGCTGGGTATGATACGTATGTCGCTAACTAATTTTGCCCCCAGGCTGGAGCTCACTCTGCCCGGCCATGAGGCAATATTCAAGAAAGACGGCATGGGAACAACGGTGTCCTAGGCCAAATAGTCCGGCGACCAGATAAAAAGTAAGCGATTGTATAGAAGCTAATCTTTCGATTGGCTACCAGATCGTTGATAGTGCAACAATTAATACGGCTAATGCCATCACGGCAAAGAAAATTCCAGAGATCCTGTATATCAATATCTCGTTTTTTCGTGAAAGCAGGTCAGTCGATTTTCCCGCAGGTGACGGATAAGGCTTATTGGCATCATTGGCTTCCGACTTTGTCATCCCGGACCAAAATCCGGTTATCCAGTCTACCAGCCTCTCGGAAAAAATGGCCATTAATATTCCCGCCACGAAGACGAAGGACAACATAATTAGCATAGATGTTACCGGCACGGTAAAGCCCCCATCGGTTTTTTAATACGAATCAGCACGGCACAATACCCATGTAAATACAGAGTATTTTTATTAAGATTTCAGGAGTCCAATCTGGACGATATCAACTCTGCCCCTGTTCCTTTATAATGTCCAGGCCCACCTCAGAAACAGCTTTATAAAGAATCTTGTACGCTTCGGCCGCCCACTGCGCCGGGTACTTGTCCTCGCCGATCTTGGTCGGCAAATTTACCTTACCCAGAATTGCCACCAGAAGGTCCTTGGTTATCTCCTCGTTCGACATAATTCACCTCCTGGCAATGATTATATCACTAGGCTACAAACAGTCAATTGGGAATGCATGAATGTATCCATAAGATTATTGACAGCGAATACCTTATGTGCCATTATATGCCCGACTGAACCTCAGGAGGTGGGCAAATGGCTGTTTTCCACAGGTCCATTGCTATTTCGATTATACTCGCTTTAGTTTTAACTCTGGGAAACCTGTTCCTGCCAATACATAAAGCATCGGCGTTGCTCGACACTGTTTACGTCGATGTCACCAATGGCAATGATGCCTGGGACGGTTCGTCTCCAACCTATGTTTCTGATAACATCGGGCCCAAACAACATATAGGTGGAGTAAGCGGCGGTTATAGTGCCGTAACAAGCGGTAATGGGCTCGTCTACGTGGCTGCGGGGACTATTATGAACACAACTTAATTTTTGCCAAACAGTTTAGACTGGGGGGAGCCGGCGCGGCAACAACCATTATAGACGGTCAAAATGCCGGACCCGTAATACAGGTATATGGTTTCTGGGTGACAATTTCGGGTTTTACCATCCGAAATGGCAACTATACGAGCGGAGGCTCGGGTGGTATAGGTGTAGTGGGTACGAGCCCACCCTATGGTGTTGCCACAGTAACCAATTGCTGGATAAAAGATAACCAGGGCCGCGGCGGGGGCGGCATCGGCATCGACCCGAGCTGCACGCTGCAGATGAGCAATTGCACGATCAGCGGCAACTCTTCACCGAGCGGCTACGGCGGCGGCGGCATCTTTAACTCCGGCACCATGTACGTGACCAACTGCACCATAGCTGGTAATTTGGGTAACGGTGAATCCGCCGGGCATGGCGGCGGCTTCTACAATGTAGCTGACCACACCATGAACTTCCAGAACACCATCGTGGCCGGTAACACCGGCACCATCGGCAATAATGCTGAGAACCTTGGTACCGTGAACTCGCTGGGCAATAACCTGGACAGCAGCTCGACAGGCGAATGCGGCTTCGGCCAGTTATCCGACCAGAATAATGTCGACCCGCAGTTAATCGCGTTGGCGGATAACGGCGGTCCTACACCCACCATCGCCCTGAACCACGACCTCGGCAGCACCGCCATCGATGGCGGAATCTGCCATGATCCCGATACCGCCCCTAATGTGCCTACCCGGGACCAACGCGGCATCAACCGGCCGCAGGGCGCGGGCTGCGACATCGGCGCCTACGAGTATGTCCCTGTACCCACAATTATCTCGGTCAGCCCCTCTAGGGGCTACTGGGGACAGACGATTGATGTGGAAATCCATGGCAACTATTTCTTGGGCGTTACATATTCAAGTTTCGGTCAGGGCATTACGGTTAATAGTCAAACTGTGTCTAGCGCCGTCCTGATAACGGCTAATATAACCATTCCTGAGGGCACCAACCCGGGCTACCACGATGTTGAGGTGGGGAATGTGCAGAGTGCATCCGTCCTCAATCAAGGTTTCCTGGTCAACGTGACGGATTTGCTGTCCGCGGTATACGTCACTCCTGACGGCAACGATGACTGGGACGGCTCCAGCGCCACCCATACCACCGGCAACGTCGGGCCCAAGCAGTTCATCGCCTCGGCTTACCTTGCCCTGGCTGACGGCGGCACCATCAACGTGTCCGCCAATGATGGGGCGTTTGAGGAACTCGGCAGCCTCAAATTTACCAAATCTTTGACGCTGGCGGGTGATAGCGCCAGGTGGAGCCACTTGACCGGCACCAATAGCCATAATTTAATCTGGGTCGAAGGCTACGGCGTCAACGTGACCATATCCGGTTTGACCATCGAGGACGGCACCGGTCCTGTCAGCGCCGGCGGCCTCGGTGTAACCAACGGTGCTACGGTAACCGTAAACGACTGCGTCATCAAGGATTGCATCGGCCGCAACGGCGGCGGCGTTGGTGTCGACGGGGGCTGCACGCTTAACATGAACCGGTGCACCGTCAACAATAATTCTCCGTTGGACTCCGACGAGAGCGGCGGCGGCGGAGTCTTGAACAACGGCGGCACCGTAAACCTGACCAACTGCACTATCGACGGCAATTACATCAGCAACGGCGCTCAGCATGGCTACGGCGCCGGCATCAGTAACTTTGGCACCATGACATTGACAAACTGCACCATATCTCATAATAACAATCAGGGTGACCCGGGGCAGGGCGGTGGATTCTACAATGCAGTCGGTTGCATCATGACCTTCCAGAACACCATCGTGGCCAGAAATATCGCCATTACTAACAATAACGGCTATAACAATGGTGGCACCATAACATCACTGGGACATAACATAACTGATGATGACGAAGGTTTCTTTACCGGCTCCGGCGCCGGCCCCGGCGACAACATAACCGACCCGCGGATTGCCGACGACCTTCATGACAACTACGGTCCCACGCGCACCGTGGCGCTGCTGACGGAGCCCGACATCAGTCCCGCCATAGATGCCGGCGCCACTGTCGCCGGCGTTACCACCGACCAGCGCGGCGTGACCCGGCCGCAGGGTTCGGCCTTTGACATCGGCGCCTTCGAACTTGTACCACAGCCGGTAGTTTCATTGGTCAACCCCGGCTCGGGCGACATGGGAGCCACGCTTAACGGCGTCGTCATCACCGGCGAACACCTGGAATACACCACCGGCGTTAACTTCATCGGCGGCGACATCGGCTGCGAGATCCAAAATGTTGACAGCGATACCCAGTTAACGGTTGACCTATATATTGAACCTTACGCCCCTGCCGGCGCCAGGGACGTCCAGGTGAACACTTATGACGGCACCGGTACGCTCGACGCCGGTTTCACCGTAATGCTCCCCCCAATACCGGCGGTGCCGGTCTTAAGCTCGCCGGCCAGCGGCGCCACGGTATCCACAATTACACCGACGTTGGCCTGGAATGCGGCAGCCAGTGCACTGGACTACGATGTGCAGTTAGCTACCACATACACTTTTGCCACCAAGCTGGTGGACGCTACCGGCATAACAGGGCCTAGCTATAATGTTACCAGTGGGCTCAACTGGGCGAAGACCTATTACTGGCATGCGCGTTCCCATAACTCCGCCGGCAACTCGGCCTGGTCCGCCTATCGCACCTTCAGGACGTCGGTTGGGCCGCCGCCAATCGCGCCTTCTAATCTAACCGCGACAGCCATACTTTCCAACAAGGTACAGCTCCACTGGCAGGACAACTCCACCAACGAGACCGGCTTCAAGATTGAGAGAAAAACAGGTGCCGGCGGCACCTACGCCCAGGTAGGCACGGTCGGTGCCAATGTCACCACATTTACCAATACAGGCCCCATAGTTAACACCACCTATTTCTACCGGGTCAAGGCCTATAACCTGGGCGGCAGCTCTGTCCCCTCCAACGAGGTCTCAGCCATGACCCTGGCGGCACCCGTCTTAACCTCGCCGGCCATCGGCGCCACAGTGACGACCCTGACGCCAACGCTGACCTGGAACGCATCAACAAACGCCGCCAGCTACAACGTGCAGGTAGCCACCACCACTACCTTTACCACACCACTGGTGAATGACAGCACAACCAGCCTCAGCTATGATATAACCGGCGGGCTCAACTGGAACACGTACTACTACTGGCGGGTGAACGCCCAAAACGACGGCGGTACGTCAAGCTGGTCCACCGCCCGTCGATTTAAGACATCGGTGGGACCACCACCTGATGCTCCTTCCGACTTGACGGCTGTGGTCCAGGCCTCCAACAAGGTAAAGCTCGACTGGGTGGACAACTCCGGCAATGAGACCGGCTTCAAGATAGAGAGAAAGACCGGAGCCGGGGCTTATTCACAGGTAGGTATGGTAGGCGCCGGCATCCAGACCTATACCAACATCAGCGTGTCGGGTGGTAACACGTATACCTACCGAGTTCGGGCATACAACCTGGGCGGCCCCTCGGGCTATACCAATGAATGTCCGGTCACGGTGCTGAAAGCGCCGACACTATTATCACCTACCAGCGGTGCCACCGGTCAAAGCCTGACGCCGACGCTGACGTGGAATGCCGTAACCAGCGCCACCACATACAGTCTGCAGGTAGCCACCAACTCTACTTTTACCAGCGTGGTGGTGGACGTCAACAGCATAGGCGTGCCCAGCTACGATATACCCGGCCCGCTCAACCCGTTGACCACATACTACTGGCACGTAAGCGCCCAGAACAGCGACGGCACCTCGAGCTGGTCTACCTATCGCAGCTTCAAGACCGGGCCTTAATGGCGGCGGCCATTAATAGCATACAGTCAATTTGCGCAAGTGAGTTGACCGTAGAGGCTGTGTGGCTGACACATAGCCCTGCCTAGGCCCCATCATAATTGTTTTACCTGTCTCAATTGCGGTACTTCGCAAATCAGGTGTAGAATACCACCAAACCACAGCAGGAACGATCCAGTCAATAATGAAGCTTGAGTTTTTTATTTCTTTTGGCATCTTGGCCAAACATGCATAATGATATAACCGGTTAAAGGGGCAACGCCATGGCATGGCAATGGTCTATCTGGTCCATCTTAGAGCTGGCCGCCACCGTCAGCATGATAGTTCTGACATTTTACAGCAGCCGCATTATTCCTGCTCGCGTCCGGAATCTGGGCCTGCTACTGCTTACATGCGGAACGCTGTACATGTTCTCACACGCCCTGGAGATCGGGATGGTTTTGCCTGCCCACAAATATCTCTTTTACCAGTCACAAACAGTGATCCTCGCCATCACAGCCACTGTCTGGTTAGCCTTTATCCTGCAGTATATTCATGAGGACTATCGGTTTTCGCCTCGTACTATTGTCTTACTTTGCATCATGCCTGTTGTCGTTACGTTCCTGGTGATAACCAACGGCATACACCACCTGCTCTGGGCCGGAACTTTCTTGCCAAGCGATAACCCATTCATGTTTATCTATGGGGTAAAACCTTTATTTTGGATTTTAGTGGCTTCCATCATGGCAGTCTTTATTTATGGTGTGTTTTTACTGGGCCGACATATGAGGCTCATGGCAGAGCCCATTCGTGGTGATGCATTCAGCATCTTAGTGGCGGCGATTGTTGTTTTGATATTTGCCGTCTTCACCATCGCCAGGGTCGAGAGAACTACGCCGTATCCCGTATCATCACTGGCCTGGGGCCTGGTAATTGCATTCATAGTAATCGTACTGGGATTCAGGTATTTACGTACCACGCACATTCGACCAATAGCGGAGCAGACTGCTCTTGAGAGCATATCCGATGCATTAATAGCTGTGGATAAGAAGAATCGTGTGTTTTATATGAATCCCGCCGGGGAACGATTGACCGGCTTATCCCTGACCAATGCTTATCAACAACCGATAAGGAAGCTGTTACCTCCCTGGCGGCAGTTGATTCTGGATTTCTTTCAAGAACCATCATCCCTGGTTAAGGAAATCAGTGTGGAGAACAAGGGAAAATACTACTGGTACGAAATCAGTTTATCTCCTATAAAAGATGCCGTTGGTCACTTGATGGGAAGAGTAATGCTGATACATGATATTACGGACCGCGTCAAGTCTGAAGATGAGAGACGCGACATAGAAAGAAAGGCCCATCTGGCCAGCCGGCTGTCCACCGTAGGCCAGATGGCAGCCGGTATCTGCCATGAGATTAACAATCCTCTGACCACGATAATAGGCTATTCAGACCTGCTTACCAATAAGAACCTACCTGAGAACATGAAGAAAGAAATGGGATATATCCGTGAGGCGGGTCGCCGGGTAGCTGATATTGTCAGACAACTGCTCGTCTTCGCCCGGAACATGAGGCCAACCAGAGCCATGGTCGATATCAATTATATCGTGAACGGGACGCTTAAATTGCGTGAATATCAGCTGCGTGTGGCCAATATAAATGTCCTAACCGAGCTCGCCCCCGACTTACCCTACACGTTTGCCGACCCAGGACAGATACAGCAGGTATTCTTAAATATAGTTTTAAACGCTGAGACAGAGATGAAATCAGCACATGGTCAGGGGACGTTGCTGGTCAAGACAGAGCGTGTTGATGACACCGTAAAGATATCGTTTAAAGACGACGGGCCGGGTATTTCCGAAGAGAACCTGACCAGTATTTTCGATCCGTTTTTCACGACCAGAAAGATAGGTGAGGGGACCGGGCTGGGGCTAAGCGTATGTCACGGCATCATTACAGAGCACAAAGGCCGCATATATGCCAAGAGCACGCAGAACAAAGGGGCTACATTTATCGTGGAACTACCGGTACTTTATGAACCCGCCCCGGAGGAAATACCGAGCGAAGCTCCTCAGGAGATACAGCAAACCGTCATTAATCCGGGCAGCATACTCATTGTCGATGACGATATACTGTTATTGAAATTTCTGGAGGAATTCTTGATTACTAAGGGGCACCATGTGGTGGCTGTGACTAATGCACATGACGCCAGGAAGGCCTTCATGGACAAAAAGTATGATCTCATTTTGATGGATATACTGATGCCGGAGGAAAGTGGCATCGAGCTGTATAAGAAATTTCAACGAATGGACAAATCAGTAGACAGCCGGCTGTTAATTATGACCGGAGATATACTGGGGAAAGCAACCACTACTTTTCTTCACAGGGCAGGATTGCCGTACATCGAGAAGCCATTTGACACCGATGCACTTACCACGAAAATTGATGAAATAATCAGCCGAAATCAACACCCTACCGTTGCCAAACCGGCCAAACTGCCCACGATGAATTCGGAACAGGACTAAATCAGCTAAGCGCCTGCCCCAGACTATTTTGGGCCTTCAGATTAAACCTACCGGGTGCCTCATAGTTCGCCGTGCTGGGTTAACAATATGTACACTCCAAAAGTATCTTTTGGATGTAGCCATATCTCCCTCATACCTCTACCATGCCCCATGCCGCCTCCAAGGTCAGCCTCGGTTATATCACCGACTACTCTAATTCCCATCTGTTCCGCCCTGACTCTGGCTTTTCCGGCGTCCGGGGTATTAAATCCAACGGCATAAATGCCCTCCCCCCTCCTATCGATAAATTTAGCCACGTCGCTGTCCGGTCTGGTCGGCGATAGTATCTCCAATCTATTATCGCCGATCACGCTGATGAAACCCACCTCTTTGTTTTCTCCGATTTTTCTGAATTTAGCACCCGTGAACTCCGAGAAGAACTTCTGCGCTTTCTCATTGTCTCTGACCGCTATCACCACGTGGCTGAGGTCACCTATAAGTCGGTCATCCATTTCTAAACCCCCTTTTAAGATTGCCGCCCATTATATAGTCATTATGCAGAAGTTCTCAATGACTTCGCTTTATCTCGCTTTGCTCTTTGGAAGTCCGGATGATAAAATGCGAAAGTTTAATAGCACCCGAAGCCACCCTATTTTCGAGGCGAAGATGGACCACAAGACTAAAATAGAAATGCTAAGGCGAATGCTGCTTATCCGGCATCTAGAATACAAGTGGGGCGAGGCTTACGAGAATCGGGAAATTGACGGTTTACCGCCTTCTCTCGGCACCGGTCAAGAAGCAGTTTCAGTCGGTGCCTGTATGGCCTTGAAGCCAGGCGATTTTGTATTCACCACGCACCGCGGCTTCGGGCCGCAAGTCGCCATGGGTATGGACCCGGACCGGATATTGGCCGACGTCTGCTTCAAGGCTACCGGTTACAACAAGGGGAAATCCTATCACGTAACCAGCGTGGAACATGGCATACTGGGCATGGGAGGTATTGTGGGTGCTCAGATACCGGTGGCAACTGGCATGGCTCTATCCTTTAAATTAAAGAACCTGAGGCAGGTCGCCGTGCCTTTCTTTGGCGAGGGGGCCTGTAACGAAGGCGCCTTCCACGAGGCTGCCAATTTAGCGGCGATATGGAAGCTGCCGGTCATTTTTCTATGCGAAAACAACATGTACGCTATCTCGCTCAGGTTTGAGGAGTTTATACCGGTCAAGAGTGTGGCCGGCAGAGCCAAGGCCTACGGTATGCCCGGCGTTACTGTCGACGGAAATGATGTCCTGGCCGTATACAAGGCCGTAGGCAAGGCAGCCGCCAGGGCCAGGCGCGGTCTCGGCCCCAGCCTGATTGAGGCCAAAACCTACAGGCTCGCCGGCCATCTATGTGACGACCCCGGATATTACCGTCCACGCGAAGAAGTGGCGGAGCAATGGTCCAAATGCCCTATCCTGAAGTTTAAGGCTCAGTTAGAATCGGAGGGTGTTCTTGGGAGGAACGAGATAGAAAAACTGGAGAGCCAGGTTAAAGAAATAGCGGAAAAGGCGGCGGACTTTGCCAGAAGTAGCCCTCATTTACCAGCGGAAGAAGCTTTTACCGATATTTTCGCTTAGGCAGTAAAAGAATGTTACCTAGAAGGCTTTTTGAACACGGCGCAAAAATCCCTCCGGAACAGAAAAGGTTACCGGGTTATCGGGGCGCCATCAATGAAGCTTTGGCCGAGGAGATGGCACGGGATGACAGTATCATAGTCATGGGGCAGGATGTAGGCAAAGCGCCACCTTTCGGCGTCACCATAGGCCTTCTGGACAAATTCGGGCCGGAACGAGTCCTGGATACCCCGATCTCAGAGATAGTCATGGTAGGAGCAGCGGTAGGCGCCGCCATCGGCGGGATGAGGCCTGTCGTTGAGATGCAGTTCGGCGATTTTCTATCGTGTGCCATCGACCAGGTGGTACACCAGGCAGCCATGCTTCGATACCTGACCGGGGGTCAGGTAAAAGTACCTGTGGTAATCAGGTTACCCTGTGGTGCCGGACAGGGCACAGGTTCTCATCATGCTCAGAGCATGTATTCCTGGTTCGTTCACAGCCCGGGTCTGAGGGTACTTGTTCCATCTACAGCAGCAGACGCCAAAGGTTTGATGAAGACCGCATTGAGGCAGGATAATCCGGTTCTGTTCTTCGAGGAGAAGATTCTATATCGAACCAGATGGGAAGTACCTGCCGAGTATACCGGTGCTGATTTCACCATACCCTTCGGCAAAGCCGAGACAAAGAGGCAGGGAATAGATGTAACGGTAGTGGCCACTTTAGCCATGGTGCACTACGCCATGGAAGCCGCCAAACATCTGGAGGGGGAAGGTGTATCCGTGGAGGTCATTGACCCGCGCACGCTGGCTCCACTGGACACAGAGACAATCCTGGACTCGGTCAGAAAAACCGGCCGTCTGGTGGTGGTAGACGAAGCTTATCTTAGCTGCGGCATCCAGGGCGAGATAATCGCCAGTGTTACGGAAAAAGCTTTCTCTAACTTGAAATCACCTCCCGTACGTCTGGGCAATCCGGGTGTACCTGTGCCTTTTGCACCAACGCTCGAGGAAGCAGTGATTCCGAACGTAGATAAGATAGAAAAGGCGATAAGGAAAACTTTGACAGCATAAAGGCAAGCTCTTGCTTTCAGGCGGCCAAAGCCTGATATAAGTATTAATTATAATCAAACTAAGGAGGAACTTAATGACAGACTGGAAATCACAAGCGAAAAATATTTGGTTAGTTTTCTCACTGCTGCTGGTGTCAATAGTTTTAATCTCTTCTGTTTTTTCGGCCTGCGCCCGGCCGGCAACCATCTCAAGTGAAGCACCGCAAGCATTTCAGACGGTCCAGCCCGAAGATGTCGGTCTTTCGTCAGCAAAACTGAATGATATTGATACGGTAATACAGTCCAATATTGATGCCAATAAGATAAACGGAGCTGTTCTCCTGGTGGCTCGACATGGCAAAATCGCCTACTTCAAGAGTTTCGGCTATCGGGACAACGAGAAGAAACTGCCGATGGAAAAGGACTCCATATTCCGTATCCAATCAATGACCAAATCGCTGGCTGCCGTGAGTGTCGCCATATTGAAAGACGAGGGAAAACTGGCGTTTGACGACCCGGTTGCCAAATACATACCGTCATTCAAGGATGTCCAGGTAGGCGAAGTAACCCAGGACGCGTCGGGCAAAAACGTAGTCATCACCCTGGTGCCACCCACCACAGTTATGACGGTTCAGCACCTGGCTACGCACACTTCAGGACTGGATGCTGGAGCCGGGCAGCCCAAACCGGGTATCACGGAGCTTTATACACAGGCCAATTTGAACAATCCGGCGCTAACGAATGCCGAAGAAGCCGACAAACTGGCCAAGTTACCGCTATGCGAAAATCCGGGGCCCTACTACCGATACGGCACTTCGTACAATGTCTTGGGCCGGGTGATAGAGGTTGCCTCCGGCATGCCGCTGGATAAGTTCTTTGAAGAGCGTATTTATAAGCCGCTGGGAATGAAAGACTCAGGATTCCTGGTAACAAGAGAAAACGCAAACCGGTTGGTTTACCTTGACCCCAAGTCTACTTTCTATATTGATGTAACCGATCCCAACAGGAAATTTTTAAACGCCAGTAATGGCACCGTATCGACGGCCATGGATTATGCACGCTTTGCCCAGATGCTTCTTAATAAGGGAGAATATGAAGGCAAGCAGCTGGTGAAACCGGAAACCGTGGCCTACATAACTTCAGACCGGCTGGGGCCATTGGGCAATCGCAACGATAGTGCTTACGTTCCTGGGCGGGGCTACGGTGAAGGCTTCGACTTCTACGTTCGTGTTGACACTTCAAGTGCCGACTATCCAGCCAATCTCGGTGAATTCCGTAAAGGTGGTATCACCGGTACTATCTATACGGTCGATCCAAAGGAAGACCTGATTGCGGTTTATATGGCGTCGACCATGCTGCGGCTATACGAGGGTCAAATACAAAAAATGATTTACGAGGCTATCATAAACTAGTCTAAAGCTCTTGGGAGATTAACTAAATTATATTTAAGGTTCATCGTAAGAAGATGCCAGCAGATGCGGCGGTGCAAACTGCTTAGCTAAAAAGGAGGCAGTGTGGAAACGGTAATAAAGGGGCTAGAAACAATCAACTACGAGGAGAGGGCTAAAAACGCGCACTATAAAAAAAGATTGCGCAAGGTGATGACGGAGAAAGAAGCAGTAGAAACATTTCTCCATGATGGGGATTCGTTTTGCATAGGTGGGTTCGTCATGTGGCGGCAGCCCGAAGCCATCATGAGGGAGATAGCCCGTCAGGGAAAGAAAAACCTGTCAATAATAGATGAAAGCGGAAATTTTGAGGGCATAGATTTATTGATCGAGTTGGGAATGCTCGATAGAATAGATATAGCCTACAACATGACGCGACAGGTGGGAGGTATCTCAGGCACGCCGGCGCTGGAGCGCGGTATAAATGAAGGCATACCTCGGCCTGTTGAGACCGGCGGTGTTTTAGCTACGCCGAAAAATAAGGTAAAGTCCAGCGCACGCTGGGTAAAGCTGGTTGATTGGACTAATTTTGAAATTTCGTTGAGATTCATGGCCGGGGCAATTAACGTGCCATTTATGCCTACCCGTTCCTCGCTGGGTACTGACATACCCAGATATAATAAGGATATCAAGGTCATAAATGACCCGTATGAAAACAAACCTCTCTTACTTATCCCCGCCTATAAGCCAGACGTCGCTTTCATCTCGGTACAGAAGGCAGACCGCAGGGGAAACGGCCAGATCTGGGGCTTCAAAGGGACCGACTACTGGAAAGCCAGGGCAGCCAAGCACGTAGTCCTATTGGCTGAGGAACTTGTTCCCACTGAAAAGATATACGAGAATCCCGGCCTCACAGTGATACCGGCGTACTGCACTGATGCCGTTGTCCATCTACCATTTAATTGTCACCCCACCGGTTGCTTTGGATGCTACACCATGGACGGCCTGAGCTTCGTGTCCAAGTTGCGCCAGAGACAGACTCGCGAGGGCGCACTGGAATGGATTGACGAATGGATTTACGGCCCCAAAAACCACTTCGGGTATTGCGACAAGATAGGATGGGAAAAGCTTGATAGACTGGTCAAGTCCGAGCATAAGATAAATAATTTGCCCGGTTAAGATTACAGGATAAAGAGGTGTACGGAAATGGCAAATTTATATACCACAAGAGATAAATACAACCGGCGTCAGCTTCAGGCAATGAAGAAGAGATATGATGCGCCGGTGCTGGTATGCTGCGCCGGCTCGAGGGAGGTAGAAGACAGGGAAACTGTTTTTGTCGGCATTGGCATTTCCGACCTTGCCGGCGCCATCGCCAAGCTGGTTCATACGCCGAATGTAATACTGGTTGCCGAGGCTGGCTACGTAGGCTTCCCCAGCCTCTCCGTCTTGATCAGTCCGGCTGATAACTCGGCAGGAACCATGGCCATGTGTCATCAGGCTCTTCCCGAGATGTTCATAGATCAGCAATCGGGATTCATTGATATATCCTATCTGGGATTCGCCCAGATGGACATGTTTGGAAATGTGAACGTAAGCTACATAACCGGACGAAAAATGAAGATGAATGGCAGTGGCGGTGGAGGTGATATCGCTTCATCCGCCGGGAGAATTGTATATACCGCAGAGTTCAATCCGCGACAATGGGTGGAAAAGGTTGATTATATGACCGAGGCGGGCTTCCTTGACGGCAGTCCCGATGCCAGAAAAAAGGCTAATCTAGTCGGTGGCGGACCTTCAGCCGTGGTAACCGACCGAGGTATTTTCAGATTCGCCCCTGACACCCACCAGCTGTATCTGGCCGAAGTATTCCCGTGGCAAGATAAGGAAGACATCAAGGAGGTTAAGAACAGTTTTCCTTGGGACCTGAAGGTTGCCAGAGAGCTAAAGATAATCGAGCCGCCAACCGAGAGAGAGCTTTGGGCATTAAAGCTGATGGACCCCTTGTGTCAGTATATCATAGCCAACATAATGGACAGACCAATCGGCAAAATTCTATCTGAAGGTGTATTGCACCTTGAGCAGTATGACAGGTTTCTTCAAATAATAGAGAGGGCTATACAAGAGGTTCTTCAGACCGTCACTTAGACCGATAAATCGCGGTTAATCAATACATCACCCCAATCAGCACTGCGGCTGTGCTCACTATCTCTAGTCCTCACTCTACGCTATTTGAAAAGCGGCTACAGCGTTGACACCGTTCAATCTGATGCTATAATCATATCCGGGAAAACTTATATCAAATGGCAAAAACAAAGAGCGGCACCAAGATAACGGTGGTATCTTATAGCGGGGAGCCATTCAAAAATCGAGAGGAAGCCGGGCGTCTTATAGCAGAGCAACTGGGCCGATTGCGAAATAAAGGAGCTATCGTTCTAGGCATCCCACGCGGTGGCATCATCGTAGCCAAAGAGCTGGCAACAAGAATACGTGCTGACCTTGATATTGTGCTTTCACGTAAACTGGGCACTCCGGGTCAGCCGGAATTAGCTATGGGCTCTTTGGCTGAAGATGGAACAGTTTTTACTAATGAATATGTGGTAAAGGCGATGGGTGTAACTAAACAGGACATCGAGCAGGAAAAAGCCAGGCAGATTAAAGAAATCCAGCGTCGCACTCAACTCATAAGGAATGTTCTACCTAAAAGCTCCCTGAAGAACAGAATTGTTGTGGTAACTGACGATGGCGTTGCCACCGGCGCTACCATGCAAGCCGCCCTCTGGGCGGTGCGGCAGGAAAATCCACTAAGCGTAATAGTAGCCATACCTGTAGCTTCAGACGAAGCGCTTAACAGGCTCTCCGCCGACGCTGACGAAATACTGTGCCTTCGACAGCCGCCCATATTTTACGCGGTGGGCCAGTTCTACAGTCAGTTTTATCAGGTTCAAGACGAGGAAGTTATACAGGTATTAAAGGCGGAAGCCGCTAGACGACAGAAGCGGCGCAGAAAGCGTTAATCAGGCGGTGCTCTGTGGCGAGAACCAGGAAGCCTGCACAGGAAAACGCTGTTAAAATAAAGATAGAGCAGCTGACTCTAGAGGGAAACTTATATGTTCCAGAAAGAGCGCAAGGCCTTGTCTTATTTGCTCACGGCAGCGGCTCCAGCCGCTTCAGTCCCAGAAATACATTCGTAGCCAGGGAACTTCAAAAGTCTAACCTTGCCACATTGCTCTTCGACCTGCTCACCAAAGAGGAGGAACAGATAGACGCTATCACGGCAAAGTTAAGGTTTAACATCAGATTCCTGGCTGACCGGCTTATAGGAGCTACGGACTGGCTAAAACATAGACCTGATACTGGAAAACTGCCCATAGGTTATTTCGGTGCCAGTACCGGGGCAGCCGCGGCTTTAGTGGCCGCAGCTGAGCGGCCAGACGTAGTTAGGGCGGTTGTTTCACGTGGCGGTCGACCCGACCTGGCCGGAGAAGCACTGCCAAAAGTAAAAGCCCCGACTCTTTTAATCGTGGGCGGAAACGACCGCGTGGTACTCGATTTAAACAGAGAGGCGCTGACCAGACTCAAAACAAATAAGGACCTGGTTATTATTCCCGGAGCCACGCACCTTTTTGAAGAACCCGGCACACTAGAAGAAGTGTCACGACTAGCCGCAGGTTGGTTTAAAAAATACTTTGATTAGAAATTAGTTCCCGGCTGGTTATCTAATTGAACCCACTGAATGCTACCATTCATTCAGGTTTCTAAATGTCTCCTCTGGATTCCTTCTGGAGCCTGCAACCAACCCTTTAGCCTCGCCGACCACAATCTCATACTGATCCTTCTGCATCGAACTGATAACGGCCTTAGCTACCTCGGTGGGTGGTATTCCTCGGTAGCCTTCCCCTTCTTCCACTGACCCTTTGCCAAGGTCCGTGTCCACCATGGGCGGCACCACTTCGAACACTTTGATAGAAGTATCTTTCAGCTGATGCCTCAGGGACAAGGTGAATGAGTGAACAGCGGCTTTGGTGGCACAATAAATAGGCATCGAAGCGATAGGCACGAATCCCAGACCAGATGAAATATTAACAATCGCCGCCTCTTTTTGTTTAATCAGCAATGGAATAAAATAAGCGGACATCCATATCGGCGCAACCAGATTGGTCTCGATTTCTGCTTCAGCGCCGGTCAGACCCGCCATCCCTTTCTTCAAATTAACCATTCGTTGAATTCCTGCATTGTTTATCAGTATGTTCAAATTACTAAAATTATCTTTCACCCATTTAAAGAGCTCTTTACGGTCGGATTCTCTGGATACGTCGCAGGAACGGATGTTTATGTTGGGCAGTTTGCGCTTGGCTTCCTCCAGTTTGTTCCGTCTTCTACCGCAAATGATAACCGTGTTACCGGCTGTTACAAACGACTCGGCTATGGCAAAACCAATACCTGTCGCGCCGCCGGTGATAAGTAATGTGTTATTCTTAGTATTCATTATTATTTACCCCGTTGCACTTCTCGGCTTCACCTCCATACACTTTGCCGGCGAATACCCTATGAACATATATGTTATAGAAGATAATTATGGGCAGTATCATTCCTGCGCCGAAAAGCATGAAAATCAGGCTCGAACGTGGTGATGCCGCCTGGGCAATCGATAGAGAGAAAGGAATGAAATACGGGAAAATGCCGCTGATGGTAAGTGCTGCGGTGCCAACGAATACCACGACGGACCAGATATACGGAGCTTTATTACTTCTCTGTTTACTTGATCTGACCAGTGTCATTATAAAGCCACCAATTACGGTAAATAGAAAAATCGGCTCTAAATAAACCTGCGGCGATTTCAACCATATCAGTGAGATAGGGGCATGACCTGTAAACATTAGAATGATCACCATAATAAACAGTGCCAGGGCGGCTGAAGCGCTGCCAACTAAAAGCCGCCGATTTTGAGCTAGTATATCTCCTTCCGTCTTATTTACTATTTGCGCCGCTCCCACCATGGCATAAGCGGACAACACTCCTATAGCAATGATTGATGAATTTATATTTAGCCAGTCCCAGGGGCCGCCAACAAAGGAACCACTTTCTATCTTTAAATTACTGAA
>Ga0136653_10000396_pt1 | contig 23007 bp, 24 predicted proteins | sample LakKivw275mmetaG_FD_94866 | JGI IMG/M metagenome (GOLD analysis project Ga0136653, IMG submission 94866) | Anoxic lake water microbial communities from Lake Kivu, Rwanda to study Microbial Dark Matter (Phase II) - Lake Kivu water 275m metaG... | ecosystem: Environmental > Aquatic > Freshwater >...
CGACATGGCCGAGACGACGCCTCTCCTGCGAATGCACACGCTGGGACACGACTTTATCCCGCCGCCGATCCACGCCGGCGGACTTCGGTACCACGGCATGGCGCCCATCGTCAGTCGGCTTGTAGAGGACGGTATTGTCGAGCCCGCAGCCTACGACCAGCTGGACGTCTTCGCCAGCGCGGTCCTCTTCGCGAGAACCGAGGGGGATCATCCCGGCGCCGGAGACCGCGCACGCAGTCCACGCCGCCGTGCAGGTCGCGCGCGAGTGTGCGAAAAGAGGAGACCGGAAGACGATCCTCATCGGATTCTCTGGCCACGGTCACTTCGACATGAGCGCCTACTCAGCGTACCTTGCTGGGGAGTTGGCGTGCGCCGGACCGGCGGATCCAGCTTGTGTCCGTGCGGCCGCGGCCGCCGCTACGCGCCTCTATTGTTAGCCACCTTACGCGGAGCCTTGCCGAGGGACCGGTCTGTGGGCCGGTCCCTCGCGCTCCTTCACGAGGCCCGCTTGTCCAATCGAACCGGTTTGGCGAAGATCCACGCAAGACGAACCCTTGGCGAAGGTGGTCATCGATGGGCGATCCGCGCCGTGCGGGAAACGCCATCGCCGTCCTGAAGGCGCTGTTGAAGTGGGTGTTCGCCGCGGCATTCCTCTGTGTCGGACTGGAGCTGTCCGTCCGAAAACTGGGCGCCATGGGCTGGCGACCGGTGGTCGTGTACCTGTCCGCCACCGTCTTCACCACGGTCCTCGCGTTCGGTGTGGCGTGGCTGATCTTCGGTCTCTTGGGGATGTAGGGTAGGGAGGCGCTCCGGGAGCCGCTCGCGCGGCGGCGACAGGATCAGAACGGGGTGAGTTCGTGACGTTGTTGTCGGCGCTCTTGCTGATGTTCTTGGTGATGGACCCCCTGGGGAACATCCCCCTCTTCCTCGTGCTGCTCGAGAACGTCGATGCGAAGAGAAGGCGCATCGTTCTCCTGCGCGAGTCGCTTTTCGCGCTGGGGTTCCTTCTCGTCTTCCTCTCCCTCGGTCGGTACGTGCTTGGGATGCTGAGGATCTCGCAGGAGGCGCTCGGGATGGCCGGCGGCGTGGTCCTCTTCCTCATCGCGTTGCGTATGGTCTTCCCGCAGCCCGGTGGCATGTTCGGCCAGGCACCCCGGGGGGAGCCCTTCATCGTCCCGATCGCGATCCCCCTCATCGCCGGCCCGTCGGCGCTCGCCACGGTCATGCTCCTCGCAACAAGGGAGCCCGAGCGGCTCGGCGCCTGGGCGCTCGCCGTCCTCGGCGCGTGGTGTGCTTCCACGGTCCTTCTCGTCTCCGCCGAGAGCCTGCGGCGAGTCCTGCGGCCCCGCGGCCTCGTCGCCATCGAACGGCTGATGGGGATGATTCTGATGACCGTCGCCGTCGAAATGCTCCTCTCGGGAATCCGCGAGTTCCTCGGCGCGTGAGGCCGCCCGGAGACTGCGGTCAGCGGGAGCTTGCGAGGTTCGGTTCCGTCCTCTAGGGTGGGCTCATGCACACGCTCGGTGGGTTGCTCCTCGTGTTCCTGTACGAAGTGGGCGCCGCGCTCGTCCTTCCCACGCCGAGCGAACTGCCGGTGCTCGGCCGTGCCTGGCTTCCTCTCGGCTGGGTCTTCGCGTTTGCCGTAGCGGGGAAGATCCTCGGATCGTACGCGGTCTTCTTCCTTGGGGATCGGCTTAAGGGGACCGCCCGCTTCCAACGTCTGGCGGATCGCTACCGATGGATCCGCGCCGTGATGTCATGGAGCGAACGGTTCGTTCGCCGCTACGGCGTGTTTGCGGTGTTCGTGCTTCTCTCGATCCCTGGGTTCCCGGACACCGTGTCCCTCTACCTCTTCGCCCTCGTCGGGCAGCGCCCCGTTCTCTTCGCGGTGGCGGCCGGCCTCGGCACGGCCGTCCGCATGGGGCTCGTTCTTGCTGGCGTCGTCGGCGTCGAGCACGCCGCGAGCTAGTGTCGCCGACTTCCGAGCAGGGTCGCGACCGCGTCAGCGTTGAAGCTGCCGCCGTGCGTCGTGTGAAATCGCGCGACGCCGCGTGCGAGGAGGTCGCGAAGGCTCTTCTCCCACGCGTCGGCGTCCTCGAGGAAGAAGGGGGGCGTCGGGCGCCTGCGGCCGAGGAACCGTCCCATGAGCAGGTCGCCCACGACCGCATCGGCTCCGACGAGGACGGACAGGCAGCCGCGGGTGTGCCCCGCGGTGGGCAGAAGGGAGCCCTCCGCGCCGTACGGTTCCAGGCTGATCTCGTGGTCGACGACGAGGTCGGGCTCGATGCGGGGAGGCTGCGGCCCACGTCGCAGGATGGGAGCAATCAAGCGCCCGAGAGGCGTCCGGCCCTTCAGAGCAGCGCCTTGTCCCTCGCGCAGGAGATGAACGGCCTCTCGATGACAGGCGACCGGAGCGCCCGCCGCGCGGCAGATCCACGGAACGCCGCCCGTGTGATCGATGTGGGCGTGGGTCACGACGACGAGCGCGATGTCCGAGCGGTCGAGCCCAAGCTGACGCAGCTGGCGGGACAGGAGGCCCTGCTGCCCGGGCATCCCCGCGTCGACGAGGATCGGCGCCGCGCCGCGGACGAGGTACGCGCTCGTCCTCCCGAGCGGAAGGCGGTGGATTGTCCCGCTTCCCGGCAAGCCGTTTCGTGGAAAGCCCATAGGCTGATTCTGCCGGACGCCCGCGGAGACGCCAAGTGCGCGGCTTCGTCTTCGGTCCGGATCGGCGCCTCGGACTCGTGGAGACACCCTCAAGGCGATAGAGCCCCGTCATGGACTGGATAGTTACTCCGGCCGCCGGAGTGCTGTTCTCGGCGCTGTCACTCGTCGCGGCCGGGCTCATGTGCAGGCGCAGGTCGGCGCCGGGAGGAATGCTCCTGTTCCTCCTGATGCTTGCCGTGGCCGAGTACACCTTGGCCACCGGTCTCGAGGCGGCGTCGGTCCCGCTGTCTTGGAAGACCGCGTGGGCGAAGCTCCAGTACCTCGGCTCGGCGTTGGTGTCGACGTTCCTGTTGCTCTTTGCAGTGAAGTGCCCGGGCCTCGATTGCTGGCCGCGCGGATGGCGCCGGCTCGCGAGGGGACTGGTCCCGGCGGCGAACCTCGCGGCGGTATCGACAAACCGGTTCCACGACTGGGCGCGGATCGGCTTCCTCCCCAGCCGTTCCGGCGCGAATCCGCTCGTCTACCCTCACGGCCACGGCCCGCGTTCTACGCCGCGGTTGGTGCGCTATTCCTCTACCTCGGCATCGCCTGCTCCCTCCTCATCGGCGCCGCCTCGGCGAGATGCTTCCGCGGACCCTCGAGAGGACCCTGCACGAGGGGAGCCCTCTCGGCGGTGATGCTCAACATCGACCGCTTCAAACAGGTCAACGATCGGTACGGGCATGAGGAGGGCGATTGGATGATCGAGACCCTCGGCCGGCTCCTGCGCGAGCAGGCGCGCCCGGCGGACCTTGCTTATCGATGCAGCGGAGAGGAGTTCGTTGTGATCCTGCCTCGGGCTCCGATCTGTCGCGCGAACTCACGCGGAGGCCTTCCTGTCCGCGTTTCTCGACCTCTCAGCGCAGCGAGGCCGCCCGGTACCCTCTCGGCGGGAGTGGCGAACTTCCCGACCCACGGAACGACGCCTGACAACCTGCTGCGCGCCGCCGACGAGGCGCTCTACGCGGCCAAGCTTGCGAGACAAAACTGCGTCTGCGTTCTCTCGCAGGGCGACGCCCGCGCGACTATCGGTGAATGAGACGCCCGAGGAGCGGGACCTCGATCTCGATCGCGCCCTTCGGGCACAGCTCCTGGCAGCAGTAGCAGCGGATGCATCGATCGTAGCGATGGACTGGTGGAGATCGATCGTCCACGAACTCGACCGCCTTCGGAGTCACGGGGCAAACGCGAACGCAGGTACCGCAGCGGGTGCACGCGGCCGCGCGGATCACCGGGCGTGGAACGACCAGACAGCGAGCGACCCGACGAATTCCTCTATGGTGGTCGACTGCCCGGCGGGGGGTTCGATCGACGTCGAAGTCGGGAGCGATCAACGGCTCGATGGGATCGCCCACGAGGTCGACCGACGCCGCGGAACCGAGGCCGAACGCCTCCCCGTACATGATGGTCGGAACCAGACATGGATCGAGGTTCACGAGGCGGCAGACCGTCGCATCGAGGGCCACCGGGTCGTCGGAGAGCAGGAGGACGTTCATGGAGCGCGGGTGCCCGCTTTGGGGGCCGTTCCCTTCCATGGCCACGACTCCGTCGATCACGAATAAGCGCGGCCGAAGCAGGAGGTTCAGGTCGACGAGCATCTGCGAGAATAGCACAGCGTTCGGCAGTCGGGCGTGGAACTCGGCCTTGAGCGGCCCCGGAATGCAGCCGAACTGGTTCTTGATGGCGCCGGTGATTCGTGTCAGCCCGTGGGTCTTCAGCTTGGCGATCGACACAAGGCCGTCTGCATCAAGAACTCCTCGCGCGAGGGTGAATTGCCTGATCAGCCGTCCGTCGGGAAAGGATACAGCCTCTCCCATGCCGAACTCCGCGATGGGGATAGACAGCTCGCGCGCCGCTTCGGCGATTCCCGCTCGCCCGGCCGCTCCCTCGGCTCGGCCGAAGCCCGGTGAATCTCCATACGACACGCGTGCGCCCGCTCGTAGGAGCGACTTCGCCACGGCACGGAAGACGCTCGGGTGGGTCGTGACGGCCCGGTCCGGGGCGCGCCCCACCAAGAGGTTCGGCTTGAGAACGATCGACTCGTCGCGGTGGACGAACCGCTCGATGCCTCCCAGCGCGTCCAGGCTTCTCTCGAGCGCGGCCTCCACCTCCTGCTCGGCGTACGAGGTGCAACGGGCTACGGCGACGGTGCTCATTCGCGCTCCGGACGCCGGCACTCGCTGCCGACGTCATCGCACGTTGGCCCCGCCTGGCTCTCGAACTCGATCGTCGCGTGACGGATGCCGAACGACCTGACGCTCTCCTTCACGCGGCAACGGATCGCGGCCACGTCGCCGTAGGAGTCGGCACTGGGAATCACGGCGTGCGTCGTGAGGACGTGCTGTACCCCGTCCAACGACCAGACGTGAGTGTGATGTACGTCACAGATTCCCGGAACGGCCCGGATCGCCGCCTCGACTTCCGCGACCCGCAGGTCGGCCGGCACACCCTGCAAGAGGATGACCAGCGTGTCTCTGAGCCTTCTGCCGACGTTCCAAAGCACGTAGAGGGTCAGGAGGATGGACAGGATCGGATCGAGAATCGGGATGGGCTGGTACAGCGTCACAAAGCCGGCGACAAGGATGGCGACCCATCCCAGCACGTCCTCGACGAAGTGCCACATCACCATCCGGTCGCTCAGACTCCGCCCGCCTCGCATTCGCAGCGCCGCGAGTCCGTTCACGGCGATCCCGATCCCTGCCAGAAGCAACATGCCTTGTGCATAGGTGGGTTGTGGCGCGAGGAGGCGGGGGATCGATCGAAACAGCACCGCCGCTCCTCCGACGGAGAGAACGATGCCCATGGTCAGCGTGCCGAGCAGGACGAAGCGCTGGTAACCGAACGTGTAGACCTCGTCTCCGGACCGCCTGGAGATCCGGGCAAACCACCAGGTCAGAGCCAGAGCGAGGCAGTCGCCGAGGTCATGAAGGGCGTCGGAGAGCACCGCCACGCTGTTCGTCCAAAACCCGCCGGCGATCTCAAGTCCGACGAACGCAAGGTTGAAGCTGAACGCCGCGCCGAGTCTTCGGCCGCTTCCGTCAGGTGCGTTGGCCGAGGCGTGCCCGTGGTCGGTGATGATCAGGGCCTCCGAGGCGCCTCGCCGCCGCCAAGCTCCTCACGTCTTGGATCGGGCGCCGTCCCGCTCCGCTTCAATCGGCACCTCACGAATCCTCTGCCAGGTACCGGAGAAATGCTTCGAACGTCTGCTCTAGCCTCTTGATGTCTACGGAGTAGTAGCGGCTCTGCGCATCCCGGCGAACGTTCACCAGGTCTTGCTGCCGAAGGACCTGGAGGTGTCGGGAGACCGTCGGCCCCGCGAGTTCGAGAGCCGCCGTCAGCTCGTCCACCGACATCTCGCCGTTCTGGCTGAGGAGCTTCAGAATCGTCGTTCGTGATCGACTTGACAGTGACTTGAAGATCGCCGCGTGCGCATCTACCACTTCATGCCTCCTATCGATCACAGAGTCTCAATGAAGGTCTATTGACAAGACCACACCGGCGAGTATAATGCTTTCTGCGCATCTAGACAAATGCGCACATAGCACGTCACCGAAGAGGAGGTGGCAAAGATGGCAGTGACCAAGAAGCCCGCCGCGAAGAAGCCCGCCGCGAAGAAGGCCGCCGCGAAGAAGCCCGCTGCGAAGAAGCCGGCGAAGAAGGGCAAGTAGCCGTTTGAGACGACAGCAGCCTCCAGCAAGCCCACCAGGATGGAGAGGCTGCTGTCCTCTTTTTCTTGGCTACGGGAACGCGCATGCGTCACAGGAGCGCCGATCGATCCGTCCTTCCATGGGTTGGCGACGCGGGGTATGCTGAGCGAGGGTCGGCCCAGGCAGCAGAGGGAGTGCGGGTCCCATGGAGACGATCGACAGGATCGGATTGGCGCTCGGATCGGGGGGCGCGCGCGGAGCGGCTCACACGGGGGTTCTGAAGGTCCTCGAGAGAGAGGGGATCAAGGTGTCCGTGGTGGCCGGCTCGAGCATCGGAGCGCTCGTCGGCGCGGCCTTCGCGGCCGGCGTCCCGATCGAGGACGTAGAGCGGGAGTGGCTGGCGACCGATGTTCAGAAGATCCTGCGCGGCTTTCTACCGACGTTTCCTCGCGCAGGGTTGAGCTCTGGAGCCGAGCTGCGTCGGATGCTCGTCGGGATTCTCGGAGATGCTGAGATTCAGGAGTTGCCGATCCCGTATGCGGCCGTGGCGTGCGACATCGACTCCGGGGAGACGGTCGTCCTACGCGAGGGGTCTCTCGTCGACGCCGTGCGTGCGTCGACGGCGATCCCGGGTCTGTTCCGGCCCATCCGGTGGAATGGGCGCATCCTCGTAGACGGAGGGTTGGTCGACCCTGTGCCCGTGACCGCGTGCCGCGCCCTCGGGGCCGACGTCGTGATCGCGGTCGACATCACGCCGCGCCCGGTCCCAACGACGTCGCGCGGCCTCGGCGTGTGGGAACGAATCGGGCACAGCCTGCATGAGGGTCTTGCCCATCGCGCGTGGATTCCGAGCAGCCTCACCGAACTCCTCGAGCACGGGGTGCGGGAACAGCCTGAGCGTCCTCTTCCCGGTCTCTACAGCATTCTCAACCAATCCATCTCCATCCTCGGCCAGGAGGTGCTCCGCCAGAAGATGATCCTCGACCCGCCGGACATCCTCATTCAGCCCGAGCTGTCGCTGACGATCATGAGCTACTTGCGAGCGAAGGACGGGATCGCGGCCGGGGAGCGAGCGGCCGAGCTGGCGATGCCCAAGCTGCGCAGGCTGCTGGCCGATCGAGCCGAGAAGGGAGGCGCCGTTTGAGCGTGTGCGCGGCGCCGTGGTCGTGGACATCCATCCTGAGAAGGAGGCAGCTTCTTCCTGCGATCGTCTTCGTCGCGGCGGTCGCGGCGAGGTGCGGTCTGGGTGCCTTCGCCGCGGATGATCCGGACGTAGTCCTGTTCTATCGCGAGGACTGCCATGACTGCGCGAGGATGGACGAAGTCCTCGCGCCGCTCGAGCAGGAGTTCCCCGACCTTGATGTCCTTCGCCTCGACGAGGCGGCGAATGCCGACCTCTTGTGGGCCCTGTCGACGGCGTACGGCGTCCTGCCGATGGCGTTCCCCGTGGTCTTTGTCGGGGACCACGCTATCGTCGGCGTCGGGCGTGACAACGAGCTGCGACTTCGAATGGCGGTCTCCGACTGCATGGCGAGCCCGTGTCCGTCGCCTCTTGCCGTGCTGGAGCAGCCCAGAGTTCCGTGGAAGGCGATCCTGATCGTCGTCCTCGCCATCGTCGTGCTCCTGGCCGTCGTTCTGTGATCCCGTGTCCGTCGTGTTATTCGGGACTCGAGATGGGCTCTGCCCGTCACCGCCTCATGCGGCGGTAGATCCTCCACAAGAGGACGGCCGCGAAGATCGCGAGGGCGGCGATGAACAGGACGTTGAAGATCGCGCCCCCACGACTGACAACTTGGGTCGAATCCACGGATCCCCCTTCCGCCTCACGACGAGGTCCTCGCCAGGCAAGCGGCCGCCTCCAGGGCGGCTTCGATCTCTCGATCTACGGCATCCCGCACAACGTCACGATGCGGGTCATGCTTCCCGGCCGCGGCGGATCGAGCGTCTCCGTCAATCGCGAGGATCGATCCTGCGCGCACGCCGCGCAAGAGCGCCACGATGTACAACGCCGCGCACTCCATTTCGACGTAGATCGCGCCGGACGCCGCGTAGGTGTCAAGCCCGAGATCGAGCACTCCGCGGTAGAACGCGTCCACGGACACCGCGACGCCTCGGTGGGACTTGCCGTCGGCTGACTGGGCCGCGGCCCACAACGCCAGAGAGACGTCCGGATCGGCGACTGCGGGCATCTCCATGGGCACGAGCTGCCGCGATACTCCCTCGGCCCGTACCGCAGCGAGTGGCACGACGAGGTCGCCGGCCCGTACGTCGTCGCACAGGGATCCGGCCGTCCCCACGCGGATCAACGTCTTGACCCCGGCGCGAATCGCCTCCTCGTAGGCGATCGCTGCTCCCGCGGCGCCCACCCCCGCGGAGGTGACCCCGACGGGGACCCCCCGGTAGGTTCCGCGGTAGCTGTGGTACTCCCGGTTCGCCGCGACGCGTTCGGCGCCGTCGAGCCAGTCCGCAATCCGTTCGGCGCGGGCTGGATCGCCCGGGAACAGCACGACCTCCGGTAGGTCGCCGGGTTGAATGAGAAGATGCGGACACGCCTTCGGCATCGGGAGCACTTCCTTCCCGCCAGGGAGTGCTCCATTCTATCGACCGGGTCGGGGGCTGTGAAGGCGAGGCGATCAGGGGAGAAGCCGCGCGGGATGCCCTTGCCGGCCGCCGTCAAAGATGCTCCCCACTCGGCGGGCGGCCTATAATGAGCGGAACGGCTCATCCGTCCTCAAGAAAGGAGCAGCGATGCCTCGCGGCGACGTCTGTCACATGGAATATTCGACGACCGATCTTCGGGCGTCACGGGCGTTCTACTCGACCGCCTTCGGGTGGACGTTCCTGGACGCGCCGGGGATGCAGGACTACGCGTTGTTCGCCACTCCGGGAGGCCAGCAGGGTGGGTTCAGCGGGGGGGCGGGTGCCGACGCTCCGTCCGACAGGGGGGTGATCGCTCACATCGAGGTGGACAACATCGATGCGACGCTCGCTGAGATCCACAGGTTGGGTGGACGAACCCTCACCCCCAAGACGAAGACCTCCGACGAGTTCGGTTACCTCGCCCTGTTTCTGGACAACGTCGGGAGTCGGCTCGGCCTATGGGGTTGCGCGTGAGCGAGTTGGCATGATCGATCAAGAGGAGTTGCGCCGCCGCGAGTACGTCGGACGCGTGAACCGCGTCATGGACTACATCCAAGCGAATCTGTCCGGGGATCTGCGACTCAACACCCTCGCGCAGGTTGCGAGCTTCTCACCGTTCCACTTCCACCGCGTGTTCAAGTCCGTTGTCGGTGAGACGCTGAATGACTTCATCCGACGCGTCCGCGTCAGCACCGCAGCCACGCGACTGCTCTCTAACCCAAAGCTCTCGATCACAGACGTCGCCGTCGGGTGCGGCTACTCGTCTTCCTCCGCATTCGCACGCGAGTTCCGCAACGCCTTTGGAATGAGTGCGTCCGAGTTCCGCCGCGGCGGGCGCGACACTGCGCGCAAGATTCGCCAACTCGAGCGCAACAACGGACAAGCCGAAGGCAAGATGCAGAAAGACCGCATGGCCGACGCCACCTACACTCCGGACAACTCATCCGCGAGGAGGAACCTCATGAAGCTCAGTGTGGAAGTGAAGCAGATGCCGGAGTGGAACGTCGTCTACGCGCGGCACATCGGCGCTTACAACAAGATCGGCGAGGCGTTCGAGCGCATCTTCAAGTGGGCCGGAGCGCGAGGCCTCGTGCGGTTCCCGGAGACGAAGTCGCTCGCCGTGTACCACGACAGCCCCGAGGTGACCGACGTGTCGAAGTTGCGCTCCGACGCGTGTCTGACCGTGCCGCCGGGGACGAAGGGCGACGGCGAGATCGGAACGATGAAGGTACCTGGCGGGCTGTTCGCCGTCGCTCACGTCGAGATCGACGTGACCCAGTTTGGCGAGGCGTGGGACAAGCTGATGGAGTGGATGCCGACGAGCGGCTACCAACCCGACGACCGGATGTGCTACGAGCTCTACTTGAACGATCCGGACACGCACCCGGAGAAGAAGTGGCAGGTCGACATCTGCGAGCCGATTCGCCCGCTCTAGCCCAACGGGTCACGGCGCACGATTCGCCCCGGCTCGTCCGGGTCGTTCGTCTTGATGGAACCGCGCGGGACGTTGACCATGCGTGACGGGAGACACCCTGCGCTACCGTAGGTTCGGACGTCTTGACTGGAAGCCCTCGGCGCTCGGGTTCGGGGCGATGCGGCTTCCGGTTTTCGACGGCGACCACGCGAAGATCGACGAGAAGCTAGCGACGAGGATGATCCGCACGGCCATCGACCGGGGCGTGAACTACGTCGATACGGCGTGGCCGTATCACAACGAGCAGTCGGAGCGGTTCCTTGGTCGCTGTCTTCGTGACGGGTACCGCGAGCGGGTTCGCATAGCGACCAAGCTGCCGTCGCGGTCCGTGGAGAGGCCGGAGGACTTCGACCGCTTCCTCGACGAGCAACGGCGCCGCCTCGAGACCGAGACGATCGACGCCTACCTTCTCCATGGGCTGAACAAGAAGCTGTGGATCAAGCTCCGCGACCTCCGCGTCCTCGAATGGGCCGAGCGGGCCCGACACGATGGGCGGATCGGTGAGTTCGGCTTCTCCTTCCACGACGATCTCGCCACATTTCGCGACATCGTGGATGCCCACGATTGGGGCTTCTGCCAGATCCAGTACAACTACATGGACATCCTGTTCCAGGCGGGACGCGAGGGGCTGCGCTACGCGGCGAAGAGAGGCCTGGGGGTCATCGTGATGGAGCCCCTGCGCGGCGGCTCGCTGACTCGCCCAGCACCCCGCGAGGTGGCGGCGCTGTGGGACTCGGCGCCCGTGCGGCGCTCGCAGGCCGACTGGGCGCTCCAGTGGGTGTGGAACGACCCGGACGTCTCACTCGTTCTCTCCGGCATGTCGGCGATGAGCCAGGTCGAGGAGAACCTTGCCAGCGCCGAGCGCTCCGGAGTCGGGTCGCTGACTCCGGAGGAGCTGCTCATGGTCGACCGCGTCCGCGACGCGTACCGCGCCCTGGCCCCCATTCCTTGCACCGGCTGCCGCTACTGCCAGCCGTGCCCGCACGGCGTCGCCATTCCGCGGGTGTTCACCCTCTACAACGACGGGATGATGTATGGCGACCTTGCGCGCCTGGGCCGGATGTACACGAACGCCATGCTCGTGAGCCCCGACAGCCGCGCGGACCGCTGCGTCGCCTGCGGAGCGTGCGAGGCTGCGTGTCCGCAGCAGATCAGGATTGTCGACTGGCTCCGGAAGGCGCACGCGGCCCTGACCCAAGAGAAGAGGTAGGCGCTCCCGACGACTCGGGCGACGCAGAAGCCCCGGCCGCCTGAACCTCAACCTGCCGCTCGAAGAGAATCGCCCAATGGGTCTTCGCTTCCCGCACCGGGGCTCGGTATACTCCCCTTGTCTAGGGTGTTGCGCTCTCGGCGCGGCGAAAGGAGGATGTATCCACCACTACGAGGAGCCCGAGCGAGCCATACGGGGCCCGCGGAAGAACCCTCCGCCCAAGCCTCCGCAGGAGACGGAAAAGACGGTCGAAGAGGAACTCCTCGCTCACCTCGCGCCCCTCATCGAGGATCACGTCCTGACCGACGTCGTGCGACCCATCAAGAGCGGCAAGGAAGCCGTCGTCTACTGCTGCCGCGCCGACGCGTCGCTCGGTCGTGACCTTGTCGCGGCCAAGGTCTATCGGCCCCTCGAAACGCGAAGCTTCAAGCGCGACACGGTCTACCAGCAGGGTCGCGACCGCGGGAGCCGGCCCGACGCCCGTGTGCTCCGCGCCCTCGGGAAGAAGACGCAGCACGGGCGAACCCACAAGTTCAGCGCGTGGATCGCCCACGAGATGAGGACCCTCGAGATCCTTCACGCGGCGGGCGCCGACGTGCCGGAGCCGATCGAGCGAAGCGGCCCGGTCATCTTGATGGAGTATTTCGGGGACATCGACGTCCCGGCACCCGTTCTGCTCGGCGTAGACCTGGACGCAGACGAAGCCTCCCGGCTCTACGCCGGGGTCCTGCGCAACGTCGAGGTGTTCTTGGTCCACCATCGGGTCCACTCCGATCTCTCGGCGTACAACATGCTTTACTGGAACGGGGCGTTGACGATCATTGACTTTCCTCAGGCGGTCGACCCTCGCTACAACGACGACGCGTTCGACCTCCTGGTTCGTGACCTGCGAACGGTGAACGGCTTCTTCGCGGCGGCAGGAGCCGAGACCGTCGACCCGTCTGACCACGCGCTTCGGCTGTGGCGCGCCCACGTCGATCCCCGGCGGTAGCCGGCGTTCGCGGATCGGGACTACCCCTGCGGGGAGTCCATGAACGTCTCCTCGACGAGCCGCTCGATAACGGGTAAGGGCAGGAAACCGCGGCCGGTGAGCAGGCCGTGGAACGCTACGGGATCAAAGGCAACGCCGGCCGCGCGTTCGACCATGTCGCGGAGAGCCCGCAGCCGTGTTCCGCCGACGAGGTCCGCCGTTGCGCGTCCGGGCGAGCTGATGCACGCCTTCACGGCGGCCTGGGAGACGCTTTCCTCGTCTCCCGTCGCCGCGGCGTAGTAGTCGACGGCACGGTCGAAGCTCCACCCGAAGCGATGAACGCCGGTGTCAACGACAGCTCGGGCGGCGTCGCGAACCTGGGAGCGAAGACGTCCGAGGTTCGCCACTGGGTCGCCGTCGTAGAGACCGGCCTCCGCCGCCACGTCGAGGGCATAGAATGCCCATCCCTCCTCAAAGGCGGGGAATCCCCCCGACGCCCGCACGGCGGGCAGGGCGAGATCGCGCGCCGTTGCCCATTGCACGTGGCGTCCGGGCACGACCTCTCGATGAACGAACGCTGCCACCTCCGACGCCCGCGAGGCCTCAGGGCTCACGACCAGGAGCGCCGCTCGGGATCCGTCGTAGGCAGCGGGGATGTACCCGTTCGCCCCCTCTCCGACGAGGACTTCGACGTCCGCCTGCGGCGGCAGGCCCACGAGACGAGACACGGCGGCCCAGGCTCGCTGGATCTCGGCGCGGCACGCTGCGGCGACGTCGTCCGGTGACGGCGCGCCACCGTCCCACTCGATCCCGCTCGCAGTTCCGGAGAGAGCTTGCTCGCGAGGGGTTCTCGTCTCCTTCAGAACGGCGGCGATCTCGCGTTGCAGTCGCTCGACCGTGTCTCGGCCGGCGGCGTGCACGGCCTCCGGCGTCAGGTCGCTCTCCGTGTAGTGACGGAGGAGCCCTTCGTACGCCTCGCGTCCCCCGGCGCACTGGTCGATTCCCACGCCTGCTGCAGGGGCCTCGGCCAACGCGGCGACCACGGCGTTGTAGAGCTTCTCGTACGCCGGGATGACTTCGCGCTCTAGGGCGCGCCGCGCCTCGGTCAGGTAGGCAACGCGCTTCTCGACGCCGAGCTCCTTCATTGCGAGCAGCCTTTCGCGAAGAGCGACGAAGTACGGGTTGTGGCCGGCGACAATGTGCTCGGGAATGTACGGCGATTCCGACCATGTCTCCGTGATCTTGAGCGGCGTGAGCTGGCCGACCAGCGGCTCGAGAGCGCTCGCGGGGGGCAGACGCCCGGCGGCCCGCAAGTCGAGGAGTCGTTCGCGAAGCTGGAGCAGCTGGCGATCCGCCTGATGCAGGCAGGCGATGTAGTCGACGACGTCGTCCTCGTCGGCCAAGCGCCACACGGCGATGAGGCGCGCATACAGGAGCATGTGGGGCGAATCGTCGCTCGCCGAGATCGGATACATCGCGATCGCCGGCGCCTCGTGCGTCGTGAGATCGCTCCACAGGGCCTCGGCCGCGTCGTAGGTCAGGGCTTCGTCGGCGCTCAGGGCCTCGCGGCGGTACGTGTGAAGTCGCCGGTAGATCTCGCGCTCGATGGCGAGTGTCGTCTCGACGGACTCGTACGAGTAGTCGTCCAAGCGGTCGTTGCGCACGCCGTGGGCCTCGGCCGCCCCGAGGTCGGCCATCGCCTGAGGATGTCGAAGGAGGTGGAGACGATACGCTTCGTCGATGAACTCGTCGAACGTTCGTCCCTGGAGCCGCTCTCGCGCCTCCTTGAGCGTCGGCGGCGCCCACGACGGGAGGAGAATCTCCGGGCGTGAAGAGAAGTAGAAGAAGAGGATCGCCCCGACCACCGCAAGCAGCCCGATCGCCACACCGAGAAGCCATCGTGTCCTTCGAGACCGACGACTGCGTATCCGATCCGTCTTTCCTCGATTCACAGGTTCCTCTTCTGTTTTGGAGGCCGCACCTCTTCACGAGCAGGTGACACTCTACGTGATCGCTGGAGCCGCCGCACACTCTTCGACACGCCTAGGGAGAGCCGGCGTCGATGTACAGGGCCACGGCGGCCGCCACCAACTCGAGCGGCACGTTTCCTCCCGCGAGCAGTGCGTCGTGGAACGCCATGAGGTCGAACCCGTCTCCCAACGCGAGGCGGGCCTGATCGCGCAGTCCCATGAGTTCGAGGTATCCGAGGTAGTACGACACCGCTTGTCCCGGCCACACAGCGTAGCGGTTGATGTCGAACTCCGCGTACCCGGGCGCCCGTCCTGTGGCTGTTCGGTAGTACGAGAGGGCTTTAGCGTATCCCCACGACAGCGCGTGGATCCCGGTGTCCACCACAAGGCGAGCCGCGCGCATGAGCTCGTTCTGAAGCCGTCCGAGGTTTCCATAGGGATCCCCGTCATACCACCCGGCCTCCCAGGCGAGTCGCTCGGCGTACACAGCCCACCCCTCCGCGTACCCGAGGAACGTGGTCTCGGAAAGCATGAGCGGTAAGCGCATCTCCTGCGCCAGAGCGATTTGGACGTGGTGTCCGGGAACGGTCTCGTGGTACGCGAGGGTCGGCATCGCATACCTTGCCTGCGGGACGCTCGTCTGGGCGCCGAAGACGCTCGGCTGGGAGCCGTCACGCGGCGCGGTGCGGTAGAAACCGCCCACCGGATCCGAGCGGACCTCGACCTCGGTCGAGGGAAGGCACGAAAGGAACTCGCTCGACCTCACCTTGGCCTCCTCGATCAGCCGGGTGTACTCGTCGAGCACGGCGTCCCCGAGAAGTGTGCCGCCGTCGCGCGTCGCGCGGCCGAACACCTCCAGCATTGACGCGGTCTTCGGGTACCCGAGATCGACGGCGACGTCGCGGATCTCCGACTGGATGCGCTCGACCTCGCGCAATCCGATTTCGTGGATTTCTGCGGGCGAGAGGTCGACTCCGGCGTAGTGCCGCACGAGGTAGGCGTAGTAGGCGCCGCCCGCCGGATTTCGGCCGACCCCGATGTCCGTCGGGGCGACCGAACGGAGGCTCAAGAGCTTCGTCGCCAGGCGGTCGTAGGCGGGGAGAACCCCCTCGGACACCGCCGCCTCGGCGCGTACCAGCAACTGCTGCGCCCCCGCCGCGTCGAGGTCCGCGATGCTCGCGAGTCGATCGCGGAGGTGAATGTAGAAGGTGGAGGACACCGGCCGCGCGTCGGCGATCTGCCGGAGCCCTGGAAGCGCGAGGTCGATGATCGGGCGGGGGACGATGCTTCCCGCGGCGGCGCGTCGGTCGAGGCCCTCGAGGATCCCGTCGAATGCGGCGGGGATCGCCTCGAGCCGGGCCACGTAGTCCTCCGCGTTGGCCGCAGTGCGAAGCGGGTGGATCTCGAACAGGAGCTCCTGGATCTGCTGGTCGAGGCTCGTGACGAAGAAGTGGCTGACCGGGTAGTCGCAGTCCACGTAGGGGTGGCCCCGCACGAGATCGTCCCAGTACCACAAGCAGGAGTCGTACGTCCGCTGTTGACTTGGGGAGAGGAGAGCGCGGTCGAATCGGCTCAACCTGTTCAGGATCTCGTCCTCGATCGTCATCGTCTCAAGGACGTAGGCGCCCGAGTAGTCGTTGAGCCGATCGTCGCGGACTCCGAACTCCTGGGCCATCCCCATTCGCGTGACCCACTCCGGGAAGCGCAGGACGTAGTCGCGGAAGGAGACCTCGATGAACGCGTCGAACGCGAGGCCCTCGAGATCCGCTCTCACGTGATCCAGGGTGGGCAACTGCCATGCCGGCGAGGAAACCGCCCGGCAACCCAAGCCCAACAACACGGCCATCACGGCCACGCTGAACGTCTGACGCACCGCTGCCTCCTCCTCGTATTGGGGATGGCGAGATTCTACGCCCCGCCGGACGCGGCTTCCCCGTCGGGGCGCTGCAGGGCGCCGTCGATGTACGCTCGAACGACGCGCTCCAGGACGGAGAGGGGAACGACCCCTACGCCGAGTACGGCGTCGTGGAACTCGGCAAGATCGAACCGGTCCCCGAGCCGCGTCTGGGCCCACGAGCGAAGCTCGAGGAACTTCATCTCCCCGACGAAGTACGGAATCGATTCGCCGGGATGGGCGGCCACGTGCTTGACGCGATAGTGCGCGTTCTCCATCGGCTCTCCCAGGACCTGCGCCGCATATCGGGCAGCCTGGTCTTCGTTCCATCCGAGTCCGTGCATCCCCGTGTCGATCACCGCCGCGACGGCCGTGGACAACTTGAGCCACAGCTCTCCCAGGAGTCCGTCCGGATCCTCGCGGTAGACACCGAGCTCGCGCGCCAGCCGTTCGGCGTATTCGGCCCAGCCCTCGATGAATCCATCCTGGTTCCCGATCCGCCTCACGAGGGGGAGCGACGTCCTGCGGGCGACGGTCCGCTGAAGGTGATGTCCAGGGTACACCTCGTGGCAGGCGAGCGCCCGCATCAGACACGCTTGCTCTCCCCCGAAGTACGAGCACAGGAACGTAGCCGGCCTCGACCCGTCGAGCGCCGCGTTCGCGTAGGTGGTAAGCTCGTCGTTCGAAACCTCTACGCTGATCGCGTCGCTGGGAATGGAGTGGAACGCGCCAGCGATCGCCGCGCGGATCTCCTCAATCAACTCGGTGTACCGTTCCGCGACCGCTCTGTTCCCCTGGATCCATCCCGCGTTCCGCGCTGCGATCCCCTGCACCGCGTAGATGCCTCGATCTGCGGGAAGCGAGAGGTTCTCCGCCGCCCGGATGTATTCATCCCGCCGGAGGGCCACCTCGGCGAGGGCCATCTCGTGGACCCTGAGGGGCGAGACGGCGAGCCCGAGGACTCCCCCGATCACGGCCTGGTAGTAGTCGTTGCCTCCTTCGTACTCGGAGATCCCGGACACCGCCGACGCGGAGGTCGAGAGCTCAAGTAGCCGCTTGCAGAAGCGGTCGGCCGCCGGGATCACCTCTCGCGTCAGGATCCTGCGGGCCTGCCCCAGGTAATCCTTCCGCGCGGCTACGTCCATCGAGGCAATGTGGGAGAGGTTGTTCCAGAGAGCTCGGTAGAGCACGTGAGACGACAGGTCACGCGTTCTCAGCGCTTCGAGTTCCGAGACGGGCGCGATGAGGGCTTCTCGCGACGGGCATTCTCCCAGGCTCACAGCGGCTTCGAGAGCGCCGAGGATCTGATCGAGCTGCTCGTCGACCGACTCGAGCCTCGCCAAGTAGTCTAGAACGTCGGACGTGGTTCGGAAGGGATGGTACACGCTGAGGGCGAGGCGCAGATCGACGCAGAGCTCATCGAGGTACCAGGCCAGCAACAACGCGTTTGATAAGACCAGGCTTCGTTTCACCCGCTCGAGGTAGTCCATCCACGCATCGAAGGTGATCTGCTCGTCCCAGGAGAGCTTGTTCCGATCGTAGATCGTGGATTGTCGTTCGAGGGCGCGAATCAGGGTCGCCGTCTGCTCGGAGTAGGCGGAGGAGTAGTCGTCCAACGCGTCGTTCCGAACTCCAAGGCGTCCTGCCAGGCCGTGGTACGTGACGGCTTGGGGAGAGCGAGACACGATCAGCAGGAACGCCTCATCGACGAACCGGGAGAACGGCAGCCCCTCAAGTCGTGCGACGGGATCCGCTGCAGGGGGACAGGCAGGCTGCGTACGGTCGGCTGGGGAGCACGTCGCGAGGCCGAGGACGGCGGCGAGGCCCGTAGCAAGACACAGCGCTCGAATCGCGAAGCGGACTCGTCTCATCACTCCCTCACCAGGTCACAATTCTCTGCACTAAGCATACTGCAATAGGCGCATTCGGTCCCGGCGCAGTTTGCGGTCAAGCCTCAGCGGTCTGGGGCGGAGTCCCAGATCAGGCTGCAGCAGGTCACCGCGCCTTCCGCTTTGGCCAGCTCCGAGACGTCGACGAGGCGAACGCGGATGCCGCGTTGCCTCAGGCGCGCCGCGGTGCACGGGTAGGCCGTAGGAAAGAGGACGTCGTCACCGATTCGAAGGCCGTTTGCTGCGTCGGGCTCGCGGGGATCGATCTCGATCCGCTCACACCCTGCGAAGCTGTGGCCGTCGACCCACTCCTTCCGGAGAAGGACTACGTGGTCGGCGACCTCGGTGACGGCGGACTTGAGGTGAAGACACCCCGTGACGGGAACGGCCACGACGTCGTAGCCGCGCGGCGCAACGAGCGCCCGAAGCTGGGCGATCCCCGCAGGGTTCGTCCTCTCGGACGCTCCGACGTACAGCGTTCGGCTGACGCGAAGCACATCGCCCCCGTCGAGGGTTCCCGGGGGCTCGATTCGAAAAAGCTCCATGCGGTCGGACAGGAAGGCCGCCACGGCGTCGGCCTCGCGGCGGCGTGACGGCGCGCCCGGCCGCGCGATCACCGCCGCGCCCTCGACGATCACTGCGGTGTCCTCGACGAAGACGCAATCTGGGTACTTCGAGTCGCCGGGGAGCCCGTGGATCTGACAGCCGAGCGACTCGAGCGCAGCGACGTACGCGCGGTGCTGGCCCCCCGCCCGCACAAGGTCGATGGGTTCCCGCGGGCGATGCGTGAGCTCGCAGCGGTTCATGGCCGGGCTGATCCCGCGGACGAGCGCGTGTCTCACCCTCGGAGCTCCTTGCGGAAGTAGAAGCTCTCTCTTGTGAGGGTGTAGCCAAGCGCACGATGAATCTCGGGACTGTGGGGGTGCTCGTGGGTCGTGTCCGAGGCGATTTCGGCGCAGCCGCGCGATTGCGCCCACGCCTCCGCCGCCTCGACGAGGCGGCGGCCGACGCCTCGCCGTCTCCACTCGGGAGCGACGTACCACCCCTCGAGGTAGCCGACGGGGCTCGTCGTGCACCCCTTGACCTGCCGGCGGAGGGACACCTCGACCATGCCGCACAGCCCGCCGGAGGCGGGTTCGGCGACGAAGACTCGCTTCATTGCTGTGTCTCCCAGCATCTCCTCCATCTCTGCCTCCAGCTCTTCGCGGCGCTCCGTCGGCCACAGGGAGGAGCGAAGCCGCGCCCAGTCCTCGCGATCCCGCGGCGTGAGAGGGCGAACCACGACGCCTCCGCCCAATGGCGCGACGCCACGGTTCCTCGACATCCACTCCGCCGCGAAGTCGACCAGCGGGCGCTGCTTCATCCAGAGAGCGATTCCTGCCCCTATGGACCTCGATCGCACCTGGCCGGTCGACTTCGCGCAGTCGGCCCCGATCCGCTCGAAGTCCGTCGAGTCGATAGCGAGGTCGACGATGGGAACCCGTGTTCGCTCTCCGTCGATGAGGATGGGTGCTCCATTCCTTGTCTCTCGCTTTCCGGGATATTGGGCTCGATACTCGGCGAGGTGGAGCGACGTGTTGGTCTCCTGCCCCACCCCGAGCAGGAGCACGGCGCCGTCGAGGTCGTAGATCCGAGCGAGCGGCGACGCCTCCCCGAGGCCGTGGTCGAGGGCGTGGTTCGCCACGACGACGTGCGCCTTGGGCCCGTAGGCGGCGAACGACACGTACGGGTGGAGGCTGCGGATCACGCCGGGCCACGTGCGGAACGTTTCTGCGACGACGCCCATCCCGCGCGTTGGGGTCCGCGCAGGGTCGTAGGCCGGCATCATCCGGCGGATGAGGTCTTTCCACCCCTCGGGAACCGGCGGGTCTCGCCAGTCGCGCGGGTCCGTGACGTCCCCCGAATGGCTTGGCATGACGAGCGTTCCCGGCGCTCCGACCGCCGCGAGGAGAGCCTGGATGACCGCCACCGCCCCGCCGCACACCCATCCGAGCGCCGAGAGCGACGAGTGAACGAGCAGCACATCGCCCACCGCAACGCCCAACGCGCGAAGGTCGGCGGTCAGGGACTCCACCGTGACCGGGAGGCCTTTCGTTCGCCGGATCGCGTCGAGCTCACCCACGTCCCCTCCAACAACAAGGCCGAGGACCTCTTCGCCCTCGGCCCTATCTTGACCGTCTGCTGCAGGCCTACTTCTCGGCCTTTCGCGTCGTCGGTACGGGCATGACGCCGGCCATGTCGCCGATGATGTTGATCAGTTCCGTGCCGGCAGGGACGACGATCTTCGCGTTGTCCCGCAGGGCCTTCTCCAAGGCCTCCAACTTGCGAAGAAGCTGTGCGTTGCCGACGAAGTAGGTGTTCGCCGCTTCGTTGACGAGGCGAATGGCTTCCGCCTCTCCCTCCGCGGCGAGGATCTTCGCCTGCTTGATCCCTTCCGCCTTCTTGATCTCCGAACGCTTCTCGCCGTCCGCCTGGCGCTCCACCGCGTTCGCGTAGTCGAGGGCGGCGATCTTCTCGTTCTCCGCCTTGACGACCTTGTTCATCGTCTCCTGCACGTCCTTCGGCGGATCGATCTCCTTCAGCTCGGTGCGGACGATCTCCATGCCCCAGCTCTGCGTTTCCTCCGAAAGCGTGGAGAGGAGCTCGGTGTTGATCTTGTTGCGCTCGCTGTTCGCGGACTTGAGCGTCATCGTGCCGATGATGTTGCGGAGCGTCGTGCGGGCAAGGTTCACGATCTGAATCTTGTAGTTGTTGACGTTGTACTGCGAGTTCTTGACGCTCTGCTCGTCGTCCTTTACCTTGAAGTAGACCTGGGCGTCGACGCGCGCGTTCAGGTTGTCGTTGGTGATGATTTCCTGCGGCTGCGCATCGACCATCTGCTCGGTGACGTTGATCTGGATCAGGCGGTCGATGAGCGGGATGACCCAATGGAACCCAGGTCTCCCGAAGTGGTTGTACTTACCCAACCGCTCGATGAGCGCGCGGTGGGTCGGCCGCACGATGCGGATCCCCAAGAGGAACAGAAGCACCGCAATTGGTATTGCATAGTAGTACCACATGGTTCCCTCCTTCCGTCGAACGGCCAACGCCTAGCGACCCGCTTGCAGGTCGCCGCGGTCGTCCACCGCCTCGGTACGCTCGGAGGATGTTACAGGAGGCTGCCGGAGAAGTACACGCCGCAGCCGGCGAAGGGCCCCGGTACGGACGGCTGTCTCTCGGTGTGCAGACATCGGCAGGTGGAGATCCGACGAGGGGGCGGGTATACTTGTTGCAATCTGAAGCTAGCAATTCGATCGCATAGTCCCTGCAGTACAAAATTGCGAAGCATAACGAGCTGAGAGTGCGACTTGGCTCAACGAAGTCAAGGAGGACTTTCAGTGAGTTTCGAGAAGTTTCGGTTTGACCCGCGCGTGCTGTCCGGTATCGAAGCCGCCGGCTATGAAATCCCGACACCCATTCAGGAGCAGGCGATCCCGATCGTTCGCGATCGGCGGGACGTCCTAGGCCTTGCTCAAACGGGCACGGGCAAGACGGCGGCCTTCATGCTGCCGATCCTCGACCGGCTGATGCAGACCCGGTCGCACCACATCCGCGCCCTCGTGCTGGCGCCGACGCGCGAACTCGCCGAGCAGACTCACCAGGCTACGGTGAGCCTCGGCAAGAGCACCGGCCTGCGCAGCGCAGCCATCTACGGCGGCGTCAGCAAGGGCCCGCAGCTCGTGGCCCTGCGGCGCGGCGTCGACATCGTCGTCGCCTGCCCGGGCCGACTGCTCGACCACGTGGAGGCACGAGCCATCGACCTGTCGCACGTCGAGATCCTCGTCGTGGACGAGGCGGATCGAATGTGCGACATGGGATTCCTTCCCGACGTCCGCCGTATCCTGACGTACCTGCCCGCCAAGCGGCAGACGCTCTTCTTCTCGGCGACGATGCCGTCGGAGATCCGCGCCCTCGCCGATCACATTCTCGATCGTCCGGCGACGATCCAGGTCGACGCGATCGGCCCAGCGAAGACCGTGGCCCACGCGTTGTTCCCGGTGCCGGACACCCAGAAGACGGCGCTCCTGCTATCGCTGCTGAAGCAGACCGCGACGGGCAAGGTGTTGGTGTTCACTCGGACCAAGCACCGCGCTCGGAACCTGTCCCTGGTCCTGCGCAAGGCGGGCCATCGCGTCGCCGCTCTGCAGGGGAACATGACCCAAGCTCAGCGCCAGGTTGCGATCGAGGGGTTCCGCAACGGGCGGTTCGACGTTCTCGTCGCCACCGACGTCGCGGCGCGGGGGATCGATGTGCTCGACATCTCCCACGTCATCAACTTCGACATGCCGAATGCGGTCGACGCGTACACCCATCGCATCGGCCGAACCGGGCGCGTCGAGAAGAGCGGCGAAGCGTTCACCCTCGCGTCCCCCGGGGATGGGCTGATGGTGCGCGACATCGAACGGGTCCTCGGCAAGCGGATCGACCGCCGACGGCTCCCCGGCTTCGACTATGGCTCCTTCGCCCCCGAAGCGCAGTTCGTGTCGAAGAGCGCGGCCGCGCCTTCGCTGCCGCGGGCGTTTCGCCAGCGAACGCCGTCCGTGCGGGTGATGGGGGCGACGCCGTAC
>Ga0136653_10000398_pt1 | contig 22970 bp, 21 predicted proteins | sample LakKivw275mmetaG_FD_94866 | JGI IMG/M metagenome (GOLD analysis project Ga0136653, IMG submission 94866) | Anoxic lake water microbial communities from Lake Kivu, Rwanda to study Microbial Dark Matter (Phase II) - Lake Kivu water 275m metaG... | ecosystem: Environmental > Aquatic > Freshwater >...
CTCGACGAATCTCTCCGAGCACTCGAGATAGTGCTTGACGAGACTACTCTCAAGAAGCTCGACGAGATATTCCCCGGCCCTGGCGGTCCTTCGCCTGAAGCCTGGGCCTGGTAGACCGACCACGTTTCTGGTCGCACGCACGGGGCAGACACCTGGGTCTGCCCCGTGCGGTTGGCCGGAATCGCTCGATCACTTGACTCGTTGTTTACACGAGACTGGAAGCACTCACTACTCTGGTCGCGTCTTGCCGGGATCAGTTACGAAGATGATGTTGAACTTGTCCATAAACTTCGTGTTCTTGTTCTCGTCGAGGATGAGTTTCGCATCATCGTCGGAAACGACGGTATCAGCCATGGCTTTGCCTCCGGCCCGCCCGACAGCAACAGTCTTGAACGGGTTTGTTCCCGCACGGTCACAGGCCATCGCGTCTTCCATCGTCTTCACGTACGCAACGAGCCCGTTCTCCATTATGTCGTCCGGGATGGTCGAGAGAGTCCCCCAGACTTCGGTCCCGTCCAGTCTGCGGATCTTGGGGCTCATCGACCTGCGAACGTCATAGCCTCTTGTGTCTACGACAAGGGACGTAAATGGGCCTACCTGTACTGGCCTCTCAGCAAGTGTGCTCAGATCGACGGGCATTGACGACGCCGGCAGCTTGTCATTGCCGCGGGTGGGAATGCTCGCCACCGCTTCTGCCGGACGCTTGACTGACCTTTCGTCCGGTATTTCGATGAGCGGCACCGCTTTCAGTGTGCCGCCGGTCGCGACAGTGTCAGCCTGTATCTTCTCAAGGAACGCGGTGCCCGGGGTCTGGCTTCCGTACATTCGCGTTCCTACCGTGACTCTCACCAGCGTGTCGTCCCCTGACTTGACCTGAGTAGAGTTGATGATCTCGACATTCTTGACGTACCCTTCGATCTTCTGTCTCAGGGTGACGTCGGCCATGTAGTCCTTGCCCAGGCCTTCGTAGGATATTGCAGTACCCTCGATGACCATCAGCAAGTTTGCGATAGCCGCCATCTTAGCGTAGTCCTTCGCAGCCAGCAAAGCCTGGGCACGATTGGGCATCTTGTCCCGTGAGGGCATCGCGCCCTCGCCGGTCGCGTACATCCACTGGTTTGCCCAGTCGATCTTGCCACCCTTAACCACGTCCACCAGGTTCGACAGCTCTATCGCGTTGCCCAGGGCGTCGTCATCCTGGCTGAAGCTTGCGCAGGCCAGCGAGCCCATCAGCGCCACCACCGCGATAATTACTAAGCAGTTTAATCTCTTGTATCCCATTCCGAACCACCCTTCCTAGCTATTTGTCTGCTTAAGATACCACATCGTATTTCAACAAGACGAAGTAACTCTCATTGCCCGGGAAACGCGCCGCGATCTGTATAGTCTGGCCCTTGATGGTGGCGGTTCCCTCAAACACATCGCCGTTCCTGGCGAGATTGGACCATTGTCCATCGACTATGACCGCTACGGCATCTGCCCCTGGCGCTCGCATCTTGAATGTCTCAGTGGTGCCCGCTTTGAGCCGTCCGCTCATCGGGGCAATGACGCTGGCATCCTTCTCCTGGAATGTGGAAAAGGTCTTCGGGAATCCCTGCACTGTGTCGGCATCCTTGGCGACCTTCACGGAATAGTCCGCAGCCCACTCGTATGTGTTGGAGCCATCCTTGCGCTTGCAGAACAGCCGAAGGGTGTACTTGCCAGCCCTTGGTATGACAGTGTTGAGACGCAGATCTGCTCCGTCGCGCTGCACGAACGTGAACGCGGATTCGTCCTTGTCTCTGCCACGGTTTACTTCTGCGCTGAGCATCACGTCGTCAGGTCCCCCGAGCACCACTGCGAAACAGCAGTCGCTGTCGATTATGCCTTTGGGGTTGCTGACAACCTGAAGTCTGTTTCGGAAGAAAGCTGGCCTAAGGTAGACCAGTTGCTCAAACTCTGCCTTTGCCATCGGTTTGTCCAGCAACTGCCACTTTTCGTTCTGGGGCAGGTGGTCATAGATAAACTGGTCCGGCGGGGTCAGGAAGTAGTGATCAAATGGCTTTCGAACAAACTGTCCCCTGCCGTCCACATAGCCTGAGGCCCAGGTTGCGTCCAGCAGGTACCACTTGTCGCCGATCTTGACCGAGTTCCACGCATGGTCTGGTTCAGGATCGAGGGGCGCTCCCGTGACGTAGCCGAACCCTCGGGAATAGCCGAATAGTACTTCGGAGGGCACTCCGGCGGCTTTGCACAAGGCGTGGAACAGGTTTGAGTACCCGCCGCAGAGGGTCCTTCTGGTTACGAAGACCGCCTCCGCGCTTTGATCTCCGTAGTCGCCCGACTCAAACGCCTCGACGTCATAGGACACGTTGCTTATCACCCACTTGTAGATCGACCTCGCTTTCTCAAGGTCGGTCTTGGCGGCGGATACCAGATACTTTGCCAGAGAGTCTATCGACCCTGCGGCCCCCGCCGGAGTATCGGCTACGTGTTGGTCTATAGCTTCGAACGAAGAGTTGCGGAGGTCACCACTCTGGCCCACGGCCGTTGTGCCGAGTAGCACGATCAAGAGCAAGGCTAAAAGTGTAGGATACCGCATTCTGGTCTGCATACAGCATTTCCCTCCCAACTGACTACACAAGATTAAGACGTTGCTGCACACGTCATAATGCCACATTTTGTCCGGTTTCGCAAGTGCACCTCGAAACTGCCAAAGCGCGCGTCTTGTGAGGGGCAATCACGCACATCCGCGATTGACACGGATGTGCTCCGGTGATACCATTTAACGTAGGTTTGCGGTTCCGCCAGTTTCTGGTGGAGAGGAGGTCGTGAAGAGGCAGATGCCAGATATCTTTGAGCTTCTAGACTACGTGGTTGAAAACGACGGTTCCGACCTGCACCTGATTGTGGAAGATCCTCCAACGGTCAGACTGCACGGTCGGATGGAGCGGGTTGAGGGCTACGCCAAACTGACTCCCGAAGATACGGAGAAGATGTGCAAGCAGATCATCACCGACATCAAGTGGGATGAGTTGCAGGAGCAGCGCGGAGCCGACTTTGGTATAGCTTTCGGTGACAAAGCTCGTTTCAGGGTTGCCACGTTCTTTCAGAAACACTCCATTGCCCTCACTCTGCGCCAGATTCCGAACAGGCTTCTAAGTTTTGAGCAGATCGGACTGGACGAGCACATAAAGAAGCTGTGTTTCGAGCCGAGAGGTCTGATTCTGGTTACAGGGCCGACCGGTAGTGGTAAGACTACAACCCTTGCCACGATGATCGACTTCATCAACATGAACCGGGACAGCCACATCATAACAATTGAGGACCCGATCGAGTACTACCATCAGCACAAGATGTCCGTGGTCAGCCAGCGAGAGGTTGGGGTCGACGTTCCCACCTTTGACATTGGGGTTATCAAAGCCTTGCGGCAAGACCCGGATGTGATCCTGGTCGGAGAGATGCGTGACCTGGAGACCATTGCTGCCGCCATCCGCGCCGCTGAGACTGGCCACCTCGTGCTTTCGACTTTGCACACCACTGGCGCTGCGCGCACTGTGGACAGAATTGTAGACGTCTTTCCGGTTGACCAGCAGGAGCAGATCAGAACGCAGCTTGCCGGGAACCTGAAAGCCGTCATTTCACAGTTGCTAATACCCAAGGTTGGCGGCAAGGGCAGAGTTGCCGCGTTTGAGATTATGATCACCACGCCGGCCATCGGTCATATGATTCGTGAGAAGAAGACTCCGTCGATCACTTCGGCGATTCAGACCGGTATGCGCGACGGCATGAAAGCTCTGGACGATTCCCTGCTGGCGCACGTGCGGCGAGGGACAATCGAAAAGGAAGAAGCTTTGAGGTTGGCCGACAGGCCCGAGGAGATCATCGAGAAGCTGTCAGAGGGGACACAAGGCGACGGCAAGCAGGGCAAACACGCTCCTTCGCAGCAGGGGGCACCACCGCAACCCGCGCCTGCGGGTCAGCCTGGGGCGTCCGCACCTGCGGCAGGAGCTCAACCCGGCGCGCAGGTTCCGCCTCCGGGACAGCAGCGGCCGGTGCAAGGCCCAACCGGGCCAGGGCAACCGTCTGCTCAGCCCAGACCGGCGCCACCCGGCTACCAGCCCAGGCCCCCGCAGCCCGGCCAACCCGCGCCGGGTCAACCGGCGCAACCGGGTCAGCCGCGGCCAGGGCAACCGGGCCAACCAGGACAGCCGCCGGGCAACAACAGGAGATAGTCTCGGGCGAATGTCTGCGAGGCTCACGTCGGCGGATTTCCGGCTGACCGGCGTAGCACAATTCTGTGAGGAGATGAATTGAGTCTAGCTCAAACTGAGGAGAGCCCTATACAGGTCCGGCTGGAGGTCTTCGAAGGGCCTTTGGACTTGCTCCTCCATCTCATCCGCGATAACAAGCTGGACATATATGACATTCCGATCGCGAGCATAACCGAGCAATACCTCGAGTATCTCGCGATGATGGAGTCGATGGATTTGGACATCGCGAGCGAGTGGATGCTGATGGCAGCAACACTGCTTGAGATAAAATCGAGAATGCTGCTTCCGAAGGATCCCCAGCCTCAGGATGAGGAAGAGGCCGGAGATCCCAGGGAAGAGCTGGTGCAGCGGCTCCTGGAGTATGAGAAGTTCAAGAGCGCGGCCGATGTCTTTCGACAAAAAGAATCTGAACGATCGAGAGTGTATGTTCGTGCGGCAACAGGTACGGATTTTGAGTTCCGGCCTCAGTTCGATCTGTCGGACATAACTGCTCGCGATCTTCTGGTGGCGCTGCAGTCTGTGCTGGCCGATGTCGGCGAAGAGGAGATTACCACCATCCAAAGGCGGAAGATCTCCATCCGGATGCGCATTCGCGAGATGTACGGCCGAATTCGGGAGGCGGTGGGGGGTCTGCTGTTCTCCGAGCTGTTTGAGGATGCGCGCGATAGGGTCGAGGTGGTGCTTACGTTCATCGCTTTGCTTGAGTTGCTTAAGATGCGCAAGGTCCGCGCCAGACAGAAGGGGACCTTTGAACCGATAAGGATACACGCGTTGGTGGAGACAGATGAACTCGAATGACGGTAGGCTGGTGGAAGCCGACTTCAGTATAGAACGGATTGTTTCGCTGGAACTGGCGGCGGACGTGGCGGTCGCTGAACTGGCTGAGGTGACCCCGGACCTGCTCGTGGTCAACGAACGTCCTCTGGCCGAGCCGGACCACGTGCCGCCTCACAGAAACGGCAAGCTGGCATCCGTCATCGAGTGCATGCTTTTTGTCAGCAGCGAGCCGCTGTCGGTGGAGCAGATTGCGCAGAAGCTGGACTTGGAGCCGGAGCGGGTCTCGGAAGCAGTGGACAAACTTGAGACTGACCTGGCGGCGCGAAGCGGGCTTCAGTTGATACGCGTAGCGGGCGGATTGCAGATATCGACGCGCCCCGAGTACTCCGACTACTGTTCGATGATTCTTCAACCCGCTGCCAGGAAGCTTTCCACTGCCGCTCTGGAGACTCTGGCAATTGTGGCTTACCGACAGCCGTGTACGGTGCCGGAGATTGAGGCCGTCAGGGGTGTTTCCGTGGGCTCGCTTGTGCGGACGCTTGTCGAACGCGGGCTGGTGGCGGAGATGGGCAGAAAGCCGGTTCCGGGGCGTCCGATCCTCTACAAGACCACTCCCGAGTTTCTGGAGTACTTCGGACTTAACGACATATCCGAGCTTCCAGACATCGACATGCTGGCAGTCGAAGAGAGCAAGGCGAATGAGATTGCGGCGAGCGTGGAGCCTGTCCAGCCTCAGACGCAAGAGAGCACCGAATGAGAGCGCCTGGTCAGTTTCTACGGAATGCAGTGTTTGTCTTTGCAGTCGCCGCTGCTGTCTGCGGCGGCGCTGCCTGGTCGGTTGAGGTTGCTCCCAGCCCGGAGGCTCCCATCGCTGGACCGACGGTCGATCTCAAGACTGACTTTACTGTTCCTTCCACAGGCTCGGGCAAGGTCAAGCCACCGGCAATCGCGGCTGCGGCCGCGGTATTGATGGATGCGGACACGGGGCTGGTGCTCTACTCAAGACTACCTCACAAGAGGCTGCCAAATGCCAGCACGACAAAGATCCTGACGAGCGTGCTGCTGTTGGAGCATTGCGATCTTGACGAGCTCATCTGTGCCAGCAAGAAGGCATCGCTGACCCCATACACATCAATACACCTCCAGCCCGGCGAACAGATAAGCGCGCGAGATCTGTTGGCGGCGATGATGATCCGTTCCGCCAACGATGCGGCGGTCGCGGCGGCCGAGCACGTAGGTGGCACCGTGACTGCCTTTGCCGATATGCTCAACGAGAAGGCGGCCCAGATCGGCTGCACGAATACGCACTTTGTCACGCCAAACGGACTTCATCACAAGGATCACTACTCGTCTGCTTACGATTTGTGCCTGATGGCCAGGTACGCGTTTCAGTATCCCGAGTTCAACCAGATGACGCGCACGCGGAAGTACTTTCTGAACTCCCGCACAGTGAACCGCGAGGATCTGGTAGTCTTCTCCAAGTCCAATTTCATGAAGTACTTCCCGGGGGCCGACGGCGTTAAGACGGGATATGTGAAACAGGCGAAGTACTGCTTCGTCGGGAGCGCCACCAAGGGGAAATGGCGGCTGGTCTCCGCCGTGCTTGGCAGTGACAACGCTGCCAGAGATACCACGGCGCTGATGAGTTTCGGATTCACCAACTATGTGCCGTTTGTGGTGGCCAAAGCGGATACTATCTATGCCCGGGCGCCTGTGAAAGGCTCCAGCAGCCCCACCGTGGGAGCGGTGCCGGTTCGCGATCTGGCGGTCGTTGTCCCGCGCGCTGGAGCGCGCGTTGCCGCTGAGCTCTTCCTTGACCGCAACGAGGCTCCGATCGCCAAAGGCGAGCATCTGGGAACACTTCGCGTGAATGTGGATGGCAAGCCGGCCGGTTCGGTTGATCTCCAGGCTGTTGAAGATGTACCCGCGGGACTGCTTCACGGAGCCAGAATCGACAGGAAATGGCTGCTCACTGCTGTTGGCGTCGGTTGTCTGCTGATGGCTGGTAGGATATATGGAACAACGGCTGCAAAAAATTCTCGCCGCCGCAGGCGTAGGTTCTCGTCGTCATTGCGAAACACTTATGACGGAAGGACGCGTCGGCGTTAACGGCGTTCGCGTAACCGAACCTGGCTCGAAAGCGGACCCGGATACGGACGACATAACGGTTGATGGCAGGCCGATATCCGCGGGCCAACCGCGTGTATACCTGATGCTGCACAAGCCTGTTGGGTACACAAGCACCAGGTACGACGTTCACGCGGCAAAGACAGTTGTCGACCTGGTCAGGGACGTTGACGCGTTTGTATACCCGGTAGGGCGTCTGGACGTTGACACCTCAGGGCTCCTGATCCTCACTAACGATGGCGAATTCGCACAGGAGCTTACACATCCTTCGAGGCTGGTCGACAAACGCTACATCGCCGAAATCGATGGCCGCATAACCTCTCGCCACCTGGATCAGTTGGCCCGGGGTGTAGAGCTTGAAGACGGGATGACGGCGCCGGCAAGAGCTCGGTTGCTGCGCTACTCGACCAGCGATGGCGTCTCCTCGGTCGAGCTCATAATCCACGAAGGACGAAAGCGCCAAGTGCGCCGCATGTTCAAGGCAGTTGGCCACAGAGTCTTGAAACTACACAGGGCGGCCGTTGGCGAACTGGAACTGGGATCTCTCAAGCCTGGCCAGTATCGAGCGCTGACGCGAGGCGAAATCGCAAAACTGCGACGCAGACGCGATGTTTAGGCGGCAAACAAGGGTATAATTGTTCTTGAGAACCCCGATGGGGAGAGTTTGCACTTCTGGAGGCGAGAAATGAGAGCAGTGCTTGCGGCAGTAATTCTGTTTGCTCTGGCAATGCCTGTCCTGGCGGCAGTTGTTGTTGTGGAAACAAACCCGGCCAACTCCGCTCGGGACGTTGACCCGGCGCAGTGTGTTGTCACAGTCGTCTTCAGCGAGCCGCTGCGGACCGACAGTTGGTCGCTGGTCAAGAGCGACAAGGGCACGTTTCCCGAACTGGTGGGAGATCCCACATTTCCCGATCCGACTCGATGCGAGATCAGGGTGAAACTGAAGCCGGCCAAGAGATACGCCATCGGGATCAACAGCCCATCCAAGAAGGGCTTCGTGAGCGCGGCCGACTCTAAGAACAAGGTGGAGCCTTACGTTTTGGTATTCAGCACTGGCGGCGCTTTCGACTCGGCGGCCCCCAGTACCGTTGTGGAGCGAGCACCGAGCAGCCGTGCAGTCTCCGCGTCGACGCCCACCGGCAAGTCGTCTGCCAAGACGAAGACTGTGGCGTTTCAGATGTACCGGGACAAGACCGAAGACGCTTTTACGGCTCTGATCCCCAAAGGGTGGAAGGTTGAGGGCGGGATAGTACGCGTTGATCCTACCGCAGCCGGAGGCCCCGCGAACGCGATAGAGGCCAAGTTCGATTTCGCGGTCAAGAAAGACGATGCCGGAACGGTTATGATCCGTTGGCTGCCGCATACTTACTTCGCCGATCTGACCGGACAGATAGCCGCCCCAATGTTCCCGACTGGAAGCAACTACAACGGGATGACGGTCTGCCCTGTGATGGACGCCAAGTCGTTCTTGCTGAACGCTTTGTTTCCCAACCTGCGTCCTGGCGCCCAGAACGTAAAGGTGGTCGATACCAGGGACCTGCCGTCTGTGGCTGCCATCTCGAAGAAGATTTCTGACGAACTGCTCAAGAGCTCGCCAATCCCACTGGATTTCCAGTACAGCGCGGCTATGGCGACTGTGAACTACGACGAAGACGGGAAGAAGTACAAGGAAGTGCTCTTCACGGCGATCGAGGACAGGGGGCGGATGGTGTGCCAATGGAGCAACCGGAACACTGCCTGCGCGCGTGCGCCGTTCGACGAATACGATTCCTGGGAAGCCATAGGCAAAGAGATCGGCAATTCGATACAGTTCAACGCGAAGTGGGTTCTTGGTGAGATTCAGGGACAGGTCGAACGCAACGAGATAGTTGCCCGTACCCAAGCCGACATACAGGCGATTGAGAAAAGCATCGCCGAGAACCGCCAGAAGGTGAACTCGCAGATCAACCGCGACATGTACGAGACCCTGACGGACAACTATCGCTACAAGAACCCATATACTGGAAAGGTTGAAATCGGCTCAGGACTGATGGGCGAGCGCTATCAGAACGACAAGGGCGACGTGGTCTACACGCAGGATGTCAACGTCATCCACGATCTAAAAGGGAATGGTTTCAAGTTGACTACGCCGATGAAGTAGGTGATCTGGTAGCCGGCAGTCTGACTGGCGCTTCACTCTTCCTCCGTCGTGCGCACGTGTCCGCCGATGCTGGTCATAAGCTCCACGAATGTTGGGAAAGTCACTTCGACTGCCTCCGCTGTGTCGATAGTGGTTTCTCCATCAGAACTCAGGCCCGCCACTGCCAGAGACATCACCACTCGGTGGTCAGCATGCCCGTTCACTTCGGCCCCGCGAAGACTGCTTCTCCGAATAACCAGCCCGTCCGGCATCTCTTCGATGTCCGCGCCCATCTTCCGCAGCTCGTGGCACATGACGGCGATGCGGTCAGTTTCCTTGAGTCTGGCCTGAGCGACATTCACCAGCCGAGTCTCGCCTTCTGCGAAACACCCTGCCACCGCCATAGCGGGTAGAGCGTCAGGACAGTCTCCCAGGTCGAAGGCGGCCCCAGTAAGGTCGCCTCCCGTAATTCGAACCTCCGATGTTCCCTTCTCGACGCGGCAGCCCATGGCTGCAAGCATATCCACTACTACTTTGTCCGCCTGCGAATCGGACATGTCGAGGCCCTTGAGAGTCAGAGACGCGCCTGTGACGGCGGCAGCAACCAGAAAGAACGTGGCCGAGCTGAAGTCGGAAGGTATGGTCTTTTCGAATCTCCTGTATTGCTGGCGGCCGGGCACAGTGAACGTGCGGTAGTTTTCACACACGACGTCAACCCCGCACTCTTTGAGCCAGCGCAGAGTCATCTCCACATACGGCTTCTCGACCAGATTGTCCACTTCTATCACGGTGTCGCGTTCAGCGGCCGGGCAAGCGATCAAGAGGCTGGAGAGGTACTGGGAGGTCTTGCTTCCGTCCAGGCGTGTGCGTCCGCCTTTGAGCCGTCCGCGAACGATAACAGGCGCGCACCCGTTGCCTCTGGTTGACTCGACGGAAGCCCCTAACTCGTTTAAGGCAGCGATCAGCGGGGCAGCGGGTCTCCTGCGTATCTGCTGATCTCCCGTCAAGACCGTGCAACCGTCGCAGAGAGCGGCGAGTCCCATCGCGATGTACAGGCTTGTGCCGGAGTTGCCGACGTCTATCACGTCTTCCGGCACCTGTGGAGCTCCCGCGAAACCTCGTACAGCCCAATCCTCCGCGCCGCCGACAATCCCCGCACCGAAAAGATTGCAGGCGTCGATTGCCGCCTCTGTATCCGACGACAGCAGCGGTCTTCGCAACACGGATGTCCCCTCAGCCAGCGAGCCGAGCACGAATGCGCGTATTGAGTGTGATTTTGAACCTGGAATCTCGACCGACCCAGAGAGTCTGGAGCGCAAGACTGATAGCTTCATTATTTATTGAGCTTAGCGGAAATCGACGCAAACGTCAAGCCGTCCGCGTGGGATGGTGCGCTCGGCGTGGCGCTGGGGACTACTCGGTCTTGGTGTCCGATCTTGTCCCCTGCGGCGAGCCGCCGACCAAGCAACCGGCGAGGCACTTGTCAGTGCAGTCTCCTGCGCACGGTTCCGCGTGGACTGTGACACGGGTCTCGGGTAAGCTGTTCCGAATCTTCTCAACCACTGCATCGGCAATCTCGTGTGACTCATCTACGGTGGTTCCCGATCTGATCATGAGATGCAGTTCCACGAATCTTTCGGAGCCGGACTTGCGCGTGCGCAGGTTGTGGAATCCCATTATCTGCGCGCTGCAGTTGGAGACGCAGTCACGGATGGACTGCTGCTCCTCGGGCGGCAGACTCACGTCAAGCAGGTCGCGGGCGGAGGCCTTGGTCAGATTGTATGCTGCTCTTATTATGAGTCCGGCCACGAGGATAGCTGCCACAGGGTCAATCCATTGGAGGTTAACTCCGGGGGCTACAGACCGTCCGATGGCTATGACGGCCAGGCCGAACATAACCCCGGCCGATGTGAATACATCAGTCCTCAAGTGCCAGGCATCCGCCTTCAGAGCCACGGAATCGGTCGCCTCGCCTACTTTGAATAGCATATGGGAAACAAGGATGTTGACCACGGTCGACACAAACATAACTGCCACACCCAGGACAGCCTCGTGCATATGCTCGGGGTGCAGCAGCTTTTTGACTGCCTCATAGATGATCCATCCGGCAGCGATGAATATGAGCAGCGCCTCAATGGTGCCGGAGACGTTCTCCACTTTGCCGTGACCAAACGGGTGCTCTTTGTCTGCGGGCACCCCGGAGGTTCTGACGGCGAAAAGGGCAATCATTGCCGCCAGCAGGTCGACTCCGGAGTGGATAGCTTCCGAGATCACGGAAACCGACCCGATCATCAATCCCACGGTTAGCTTCAGCGCCACCAGGCCGCTATTGGAAACCACCGAAAGCGCCGCGACGCCAGTTTTGCGTTTCTGAGAATCCACGTTCCTCTCCCAAGTGTGCAAAAAGCCCTGCGGGCTTTGATCTAAGTCCCACAGGGCTTCATATCCTGCTGCCTCACCACTTGGCCCAGCCGCACCCGTCGAATACCAGGGTCGCCTGATCTTAGCTGTTAGTTTAGTTTGTTCGCCGTGGCCTGTCAAGTTAAGGACGTCTGCAACGGGATGCAGGCGTCCTTAACCCGGGCTTGACTTGGGCGGTGTATATCTCTATTCGTTGAAGAATCTGTTCAGAAGTCCGTTGAACGCGGCCGCATGGCGAGCTTCGTCCTTGCAGGCTTCATGGATGGCGTCGTGTATCGCATCCTGATTCTCGATCTTGCTCCTGACCGCGATGCCCTTCTTACCGCTGTTTGCTCCAGACTCGCCGGCCACAAGCTTCTCCAGGTTCTCTTTCGTGCTTTCCGATATTCCGCCCAAGAGCTCACAGAACCTGGCCGCATGATGGGCTTCTTCCCAGGCTATCCGCTTCATTGTTTCGGCGACCTCCGGATAGCCTTCGCGCTCGGCCTGTCTGGCCATCGCGATGTACATTCCCACTTCGGCGCTCTCGCCCTGGAACTGCATCGTCAGATCGTCTTCAAATCCCGATCCCCTGGCCACTCCGAGCTTGTTGTAGTCGACAATCTGCAGAAGCCCCTGCTCTGCCTGCAGAAGGTCGAACTTCTCTTTCGGGGCCCGGCAATTGGGGCATTGGCTGGGAGCCTCGGTCCCATCGTGAACGAATCCGCAAACACCGCATCTCCACTTCATAGTTGCTGTTGAATCTCCTTTTGTTATTTGAGAGTTGCTGTAATGCGCCGACCTCTATTCTCGAGCGCATTCTCCGCATATCCCCTGGACGAGGATATCGGACACCTGAAACTGGTCCGGCAGGTCCTCCGGAGCCTCAATCTTTCCTACATCCCAGACACGTTTGCATTTGACGCAGATTGCGTGTTCGTGATCCGAAGTGTCCGGGTCGAAATGAGCCCGATGCTCAAGGCCCTCTATCCGGCGCACGAACCCCATCTCCTCAAGGGTGTCGAGAGTGTTATAGATTGTAGCAGGAGCGACGCAGCCGATCCGCTTACGCACTTCCGCCACGATCTCCTCCGCGGCGGGATGGGTTCTGTTGCCCGACAGTATCTCCAGCACGGCTCGGCGCTGGGCTGTCATACGCGCTCCCGCTTTGTGGAGACGAAGCTCAGCTTCATCCGGCTGCAGCATTGCGCCGTAGGCACTGCGTCGCGTGGTCATCGTGCTAACGAACCTCTTTGGCCAAAACCTGCAGAAGAGTTTCGTCCAGAGCCGCATCAGCCTTGGAGTCTAAGCCGGCCAGAAGCGCTTTGGCGCCAGCCAGATCGCCAGCAGCCACCATATCCTTTAGGCTCGACACTTCGTCAGGCATAAGGTCAATCTTGAGACTGCCGGAATCATTGTTCACCATCACGCATCCAATGCCTGTTTCGGGGCAGACATCGTACTGCAGTTCTTCAGACATAAGGCATCTCCTTTCCGGCTAGTGCCGGACGTTACTTGGTACGCCTACAAGTTTAGCATATGTCTAATTAAAAATCAAGCTCAGTTCTGACTGGGAGGCGCATACCAGGACAATGGCAAACAACAATACTGTGCAGTTTGGTATTCCCGCAGAGTGCCAGAACCGTGGGTCTCCCGAGCCTATGCGATTTGACATGATCGCATGTTTTCGGCTATACTTTCCGGAGCGTGTTGAGTAATGGCACAATCTAGCACGACTGAATCAGGGGCTCAACTGACGTCCAGCTTTGCGGTCGGGGGACGGGATCTGGATACCCCCGTGCAGTTCGCGAAGGGTGTAGGGCCGCGTGTGGCTAGCATCCTTGAGAAGCTGGGCATTTTTAGTGTACGGCAGCTTTTGTACCATTTTCCCAGACGCTATGAGGACCGAACTCAGTTTGCTAGAGTGGCCCAGCTCGAACACGGCGATACTGCGACCGTACGGGGAGTGGTAATTGCCGCCGACAACGTCAAGACCAGGGGAAGCCTGGTGCTGACAAAAGCGGTGGTCGAAGACGGTTCCGGGGTGATAGTGCTCACCTGGTTCAACCAGAAGTTCCGCAAGGAGCAGTTTCTGAAGCTCAGAGGCAAGCAGGTTATTGCCTACGGCGCTGTGACTGCCGACCGATGGGGACTGTCGATGGCGAACCCGGACTGGGAGGTCTACTCCGAGGAGTCTGACCCTCTGGCGAGTGGCAGGGTCGTGCCGGTCTACGCGCTGACCGAAGGTCTGTTTCAGAACCAGTTGAGAAAGATTCTGCGGGGCACGCTGGACGCGTACGCTTCGTCGGTGAGGGAGACTCTGCCCGAGGATCTGCGCGACAGACTGGATCTGATGGACATCTCGCAGGCGCTCACGAATATCCACTTTCCCGAAAGCTGGGAAGCGATGGAAGCGGCGAGAAACCGGCTGGTTTTTGAGGAGCTGTTCGTGCTCCAGTTGATGCTGGCAATGCGCAAGCGTGAGAGTCAGGCTCCGGGCGCGGGCATAGGCTTCCGGAGGCCCGAGAGCTTTGACGAAGAATTGAAGCAGCTTCTGCCTTTTGATCTGACCGGGGCACAGCAGCGCGTGATAGGCGAGATCGCCGCCGACATGGCAAGGCCGCTGTGCATGAACCGGCTGCTTCAGGGTGACGTCGGGTCGGGGAAGACCGCTGTCGCCCTGGCCGCGATGCTCATGGCCGTGCGCAACGGATACCAGACCGCGCTGATGGCGCCGACGGAGATTCTGGCCGAACAGCACTACCTGGCCATTAGTCGGATGGTCGAGAGCTTGAGTCTGCTGGGTTTCTCCGTGGACCTGTTGACCGGGAGCCTTCGCGCAAAGCAGCGCAGGGAAGTGCTCGAGAGGGTCGCATCGGGCGAGACCCGTATTGTTATTGGGACTCACGCCCTGATACAGGAAGGCGTGGACTTCCAACGGCTCGGGCTTGTGATAGTTGACGAGCAGCACCGGTTCGGGGTTATGCAGCGGGCCGCGCTGATGGACAAAGGGTTGACGCCTGACATGCTGGTGATGACGGCGACGCCAATTCCGCGAACATTGACATTGACCGTATATGGGGACTTGGACATTTCGATCATCGACGAGCTCCCTCCCGGCCGAAAGCCGGTGAAGACGCACTGGAGGAACATCGGCCAACGCAGGAGAGTATATGAAGGCGTCGGTCAGGTGATTGCTAAGGGAAGACAGGCTTACGTTGTGTGCCCTCTGGTTGAAGAGAGCGAGAAGCTGCAGGTGCGGGCGGCCAGCGAACTTGCGGAAGAGCTGCAGAGTAAGGTCTTTCCGGACTTGCGCGTCGGCTTGATGCACGGACAGATGAAGACTGACGAAAAAGACCGGGTGATGGCCGACTTTCGTGACGGGAAGATCGACATACTGGTCTCCACCACAGTAATCGAAGTTGGGGTAGACGTGCCTAACGCGGCGGTTATCGTGGTGGAGGATGCGGACAGGTTCGGGCTGGCACAGCTACACCAGCTCAGAGGCAGGGTGGGCCGAGGCGAGCATCAGTCTTTCTGCGTGCTGATATGCGAGGGCAACAGCGAAGACAGCATCAAGAGGATGCAGGTGATGTCGTCCACCAATGATGGTTTTGTCATCGCAGAAGAGGACCTCAAGCTCCGAGGCGCCGGTGATCTTGGTGGAACCAAGCAGACTGGGGAGCCCACGTTGCAGATAGCTGACATTTTTCGGGACATTGGCGTGCTGGAAACAGCGCGCAAAGAGGCCCTTGAGACTATTGAACGTGATCCCAGTCTGGCAAGTCCTCAATATGCCAGCCTGAGAAAGACTTTGATGCAGAAACACGAGGCGCTGCAGTTGGTGGCGGTAGGCTAGAAGGACAGATATGCAGCGGACACGCGACGGGCGTGGACGCGGAATGAATGGGAAGAGCAAATGCTTAGAGCCGTATATCCCGGCAGTTTCGACCCGGTGACCAGCGGGCATCTGGACATTATCGAGCGAGCGGCCAATGTTTTCGACGGCGTAGTTGTGGCGGTGGCCGTCAACATGGAGAAGAAGCCTCTCTTCACAGTCGAAGAGCGAGTCGAGATGCTTCGATCGGCATGTGGACACTTGAGAAATGTTCAGGTAGACTATTTCGGAGGCTTACTGGTAGACTATGTGGAGAAACAGCAGGCCAGAGTAGTTGTCAAAGGGCTTCGAGCCATATCTGACTTTGAGTTTGAGCTGCAGATGGCTCTGATGAACAAGCGACTGAATGAAAACGTGGAAACGCTTTTCATGATGACCAGCGCGGAGCATTCGTTCTTGAGCTCGGGCATGGTGAAAGAACTGGCAGAGTTTGGTGTAACCCTTACAGGATTGGTTCCACCCTGCGTGGAACAGAAACTTACTGACAAGATTGAAAAAACTAAGCGGGAGGCGCAGCGATGATAGGTGAGGAAACGGTCGAGACGCGGAAAGTTCCTTTTGTGGTTCCCGGGACGCCCAGGGAAGACATTCTGAAGTTGCTTGATGGCCTGGAGGACCTGGCCGACAGCGCGAATTCCCTTTTTGGGAAGGCTTGGGGAGTGGACTTGGAAGAGTTCCACATGCTTACCAACAAAATCAGGGCATCGCTGCCGGACGAGATGCGTAAGGCTACTCGCGTTGCCAACGACTCAACCAACATCGTCGCGGCTGCTCGCGAGGACGCCGAGTCCATTCTGGAGAAGGCTCGCAGAGACTCTGAGGCCGCGCTTAATGAGGCCAGACAGACGGCAGCCAAGCTGATCGATTCCAGCGAAGTCAATCGGCTAGCGAAAGAACAGGCTCAGGAGATTCTCAACGGAGCGGAGTCCGCAGCCCGTGACATTCGCAGGGGAGCCGATGAATATGCCAGGGAAGTCCTTGCAGCCATCGAGAATCACCTTGCCAAGGTGATGGGTGCCTTGCAGAAGGGCCGCGAGAAGCTGGAGAATCGGATTGACATCCAGCATTCCGCGGAGCCAATCATTCCAATGGGAAGAGGCGTGGGACGGTAGCTGGCATCATGCGCTTCGCGGACAGATGTCCCGAAGCGTCTCGAGCAAGTCTTCGGGGCACGCGCCCGCGAAGTATTCACCTGAGGCCCTTTTTTCGGGCTGCGTAGTACAGGCCCGCAACTATGCCTCGGTGTGTAGTGAGGCTTTGAGGAACAATGACCAAATCAGGCGTAATGGAAACCATCTATGCCAAGGCCAGGGCGGCACGCAAGCGCATCGTCCTTCCTGAGGCAGAAGATGTGCGGACAGTCAAGGCTGCGCAAAGCGTAGCTGAGCAGGGACTGGCCGATGTCATACTGGTGAACCCGATCGACAAGATCGAGGCTGCTTGCAGGGAGTCGGGCGCCGACGTGTCCGGGTGCAGTGTTGTGGACCCGGTGAAATCCGACCTGTATGACGGCTTCTGCGAGACTTTCTACGAGATGCGTAAAGCCAAAGGCGTCACTCCGGAGAAGGCCCGCGAGATAGTAGCCGACCCTCTGTATTTCGGGTGCATGATGGTCCACGCCGGAGAGGCTGATGGTCAGGTTTCGGGCGCGACGCACTCGACCGCAGATACGGTTCGACCGGCGCTGCAAATACTCAAGACAGCTCCGGACTGCAAGCTGGTCTCAAGCTTCTTTGTCATGATTGTTCCGGACTGCGAGTATGGCGAGAACGGAGTTCTTCTCTTTGCGGACTGCGGCCTCGTCATTAACCCGAACGCCGAAGAGCTTGCGGAGATCGCGATTCAGAGCTCGAAGACCATGAATTCGCTGCTTGGGTTTGATCCCAAAGTTGCGATGCTCTGCTTCTCTACGAAGGGCAGCGCGTCCGACCCGATAGCGGACAAAGTCATTGAGGCAACCAAGATCGCGAGGCAGAGACGTCCCGACCTGAACCTCGACGGAGAGCTGCAGGGGGATGCGGCTCTTGTCGATTGGATCGGGCAGAAGAAGGCCCCAGGCAGTCCCGTGGCCGGCAAGGCGAATGTGCTCATATTCCCGGATTTGAACGCGGGCAACATATGCTACAAGCTGACTGAAAGGCTGGCTAAGGCCGAGGCATACGGGCCAGTCTTGCAGGGACTGCGCAGACCAGTAAATGATCTGTCCAGGGGCTGCGATGTAGAAGACATTATCAATGTGGCGGCAATAACGGCGGTGCAGGCAATTTAGATGAAGGTTCTCGTTTTAAACAGTGGGAGTTCTTCCCTCAAATATCAGTTGATTGACTCGGAGACAGAAGAGGCAATCGCGAAAGGCATAGCGGAGCGCATTGGTGTGCCGGGGGGCGGCGGCAACGTAAAGCTGGAAATGGCTGACGGCCGCGGCGCCCAGGTCGGGGTCGTGATGAATGATCACGACGAGGCGATGAATCAGGTTTTCGCGTTGCTCACCGACCCGAACAATGGGGCGGTCAGCGGCGTCGGTGAGATTTCTGCAGTTGGGCACCGGGTGGTTCACGGGGGCGAGAAGTTCGTTAGCTCCATACTGGTCAACAACGGCATAGTTGATGAGATCGACAAGATGAGCGCCTTGGCGCCTCTCCACAATCCGCCCAACCTGCAAGGCATTCGTTCGTGTATGAAGCTTATGCCTGGCGTGCCGCAAGTCGCGGTGTTCGATACGGCTTTCCATGCGACCATGCCCGAATACGCATACACCTACGCCCTGCCTTTGGGAATGCGCAACGAGCACGGCATCCGCAGGTACGGATTCCACGGGACTTCTCACAAGTACGTTGCTCGGCAGGCGCAGAAGATACTGGCCGAACGCGGACTCGATCAGGCCAGGACCAGAATCATCACGGCTCACCTGGGAAACGGATGCAGCATGGCGGCGGTTGTGGGCGGAAAAGTCGTAGATACCAGCATGGGAATGACGCCCGCCGAGGGCCTGGTCATGGGAACTCGCAGTGGGGATCTTGACCCGGCTATCCTGCTGTTTCTAGCGAGGGAGCTCGGGCACAGCCATGATGAAGTTGATGATCTGATCAACAAGAAGAGCGGTCCGCTGGGAGTGTCCGGCCAGTCGAGCGATATGCGCGATATCGAAGCAGCTTCGGAGGCGGGAGACGGGCGGGCTGAACTGGCTCTGCAAATATTCTGCTATCGCATAAGAAAGTATATTGGCGCGTACACCGCCGCGATGGGCGGGGTGGACGCGGTTGTTTTTACGGGGGGAATTGGCGAGAACTGCTGGTTTGTTAGGGCCAGGGTTATGGCGGGTCTTGAGGCGCTTGGCATGGAACTTGACCCGGCAAAGAACAAAGGGTGTCGAGTTCTTGCCGACCTGAGCACAGATGCCTCCCCAGCCAGGGTTCTGTTGATCCCGACAAACGAAGAACGGATGATTGCCAGAGAGACCGTGCAGGTTGTGTCCGGGAACGAGAGAAACACCTAGGTGATTCACGGTGGCTAACTTGTCTGGTAGTCCCGACATTCCTGTCGGGCGGCGCCGGAAAAGAGTGTCCGGCCTACCGTAGCCATCGGATGCAGTTCTTGAACCGTGAATTGTCTGGAAGAAGTGTCGCTCACGCGCCCGGTATCGGGGATCGAGAACGAGGTGTGCCGAGAGGTGCTATGAAACTTGACCTGACCGAGATAGCCTTTCACCTTGGCAAGCGGAACAGCTACGAGATTAACGAACCTCCGCTTGAGGACGAGGAGAGCGGTCTGCGCTGCGTTGAAGGGATAACCGGCAAGGTGTCTTTTGCGAACACGGGTAGCGTGATAGTAGTGCGCGGGCGTTTTCAAACTGCTATCGAAGTCGACTGCACGCGTTGTCTGAGTGCGTTCCGCATGGATGTTGACCTGCCCATTGAGGAAGAACTGCCGCTGGCTTCGCCGGTGGCGACGACGGATGAAGAGTCGGAGGACGAACTGCCGGAGGAAGAGAAGGAGCCGTTGTTCTTGGACAATGTGTTCAATCTCTCGGAGTATCTGAGGCAGGCTATAGTTGTTTCGGTCCCGATTCGAACACTGTGTTCTGAGCAGTGCCCTGGTTTGTGCCAGCGCTGTGGAAAGAACCTGAACGAGGGCCCGTGCCAGTGCGAGCCGGAAGAGGCTGATTCGCCGTTCGCTGCGCTTAAGTCTCTACTGGAAGAACCAGGTGGAGAAGACACACGGGCTGGAAGTGAAAACACGGCCCGGCGAAAGCCGGGCAATACAGGAGAGTGATAGACAATGCCTCTGCCAAAAAGGCGACATTCCAATCAGCGCACCCGTTTGCGCAGAACTCACTACAAACTGCACGTGCCGACCGTCATTGACTGCCCACGTTGCCACGCGCCGGCACAGCCGCATCACGCGTGCCCGTCCTGCGGTTACTATGATAACCGACTGGTGGTCAATGTCAAGGAAAGCAAAAAGGGAGGCGAGTAGCGAGTCACCGATTTGGTTGATCTCGTAAACCGCGTATGAGAATTGCTGTCGACGCGATGGGCGGTGACTTCGCGCCTGCTGAGATAGTCAAAGGCGCTGCGCTGGGGGCCAGAACCTACGGCGTCGATGTAGTGTTGGTGGGAGATGAATCTGCGGTCAAGGCTTATTTGACACAGGAGGACGTCTCGTCGAATCGGATTACCATCCGGCACGCATCCGATGTGATTGGCATGGATGAACACGCCGCTGCTGTGCGTACCAAGAAGGACGCGTCGGTAGTGGTTGCCGCCACGCTGGTCAAGGACGGTGAAGCCGATGCGATGATAAGCGTCGGTAACACTGCCGCTGCCATGGCCGTGGCTACGCTCAAGCTCGGAAGGATTGAGGGCATTGACAGGCCTGCGATCGCCACGGTGATGCCTGGGCGGATGGGGCCCACGATCTTGCTCGATGCAGGCGCGGTGGCCGACTGCAGTGTGGATAACCTTCTGCAGTTCGCGGTGATGGGCGCAGTCTACGCCGAGAAGGTTTTGTCGATAAGCAACCCTCGAGTGGCGCTCCTTTCCATTGGCGAAGAAAAAAGCAAGGGCAATGAGCTTACTCGCGCCACACACGAGGAACTGGCAAGAAGCAGTCTGAACTTCGTTGGCAACGTCGAAGGCAGACACGTCTTCTCCAGCACAGCGGATGTGATTGTGGCTGATGGCTTCGCGGGCAACGTGGTCTTGAAGGTGTCTGAAGGACTGGCCGAGCACGTAGTAGCTTTGGTCAAGGACGACCTGAAGGGACATCCCCTGGCCTGGATACCGCTGGCTCTGCTCAGTCCGCTGCTCAATCGCTTGAAGGGCAAACTGGACTACACGGAGTACGGCGGCGCTCCGCTGCTGGGTCTCAATGGAATCTGCATTATCGGCCACGGGCGTTCGAACGCCAAGGCCATGGCTAGCGCGGTCAAGGCGGCTCGAGAAGCCGTAGCGAGCGGGGTTATTGAATCAATCAGAGAGTCAGTCACCGGCGATAAGGCTGGTAGCGTAGCTCAGACCGTCTGATCAAGAGTCAGACAAGGCAGGGAGTGGGTAAACGGCGACTATGGGTGAAGTAAGGCGTGCCGGGATAATCAGCACGGGGTCGGCTGTTCCAAGCAGGGTATTGACCAATGCCGATCTTGAGAAGATAGTTGATACCTCTGATGAGTGGATCACGAACATGACCGGCATCAAAGAACGCCGGATGGCGGAGGAAGGCGAGAACACGTCCGACTACGCTGTCAGGGCGGCTCGTGTCGCTTTGGATCGGGCAAACTTGAAGCCTGCTGACCTTGACATGATCATCGTGGCGACGGTGACACCGGATATGCCATTTCCTTCCACAGCTTCGATCGTGCAGCACGCTCTGGGTGCAACCAGCGTGCCCGCATTCGACCTTGGTGCTGGCTGTTCAGGCTGGGTCTACGGGCTTTCAGTTGCCAACGGTCTCGTAAGCTCGGGGGTGTATGAGCGGGTGCTTGTCATAGGCGCTGATCTTCTCACCCGCATCACAAACTGGACGGATCGCTCCACGTGCATCCTGTTCGGCGATGCGGCCGGGGCCGGCATAGTGGCGCCGGTGGACTCCGAGTGCGGGATGTTGGATTTTAGACTAGGCTCGGACGGAGGAGGCGCCGAACTGCTCAAGGTAGCGGTTGGTGGCAGCAGGAAGCCGTGCACTTACGAAGACCTGGATAACCACGCAGACAAGCTCTACATGGAAGGCCGTGAAGTATTCAAGTTTGCAGTCAAGATTCAGGGCGAGGCCATTGAGCAAGTGCTTGAGAGCGCCGGACTGAAAACCGATGATGTGGACCTGGTGATTCCGCACCAGGCGAACATCCGCATCATAGACTCAGCGATAAACCGCCTCAATATCCCTTCAGACAAGTTCTATGTGAACGTCCACAAGTATGGCAACACTTCCGCCGCCTCTATTCCGCTGGCTCTTGATGAGGCTATTGCGGAGGGGAGAGTCAAGAAGGGCGATTGCGTGGCGCTGGTTGGTTTTGGAGCTGGTCTCACCTGGGGGGCCGGAGTCATGAAATGGGCGTACTGAGCGGGAAGAAGCTGGGGTTTGTGTTTCCGGGGCAGGGATCGCAGGCCGTCGGGATGGCACGTGATCTGGTGCAGAACTGCGCATCCTCTGCCAGGCTTTTTGAGCAGGCTGAGGCAATTTGCGGGGCTGGCTTTACGGCTTTATGCTTTGACGGCCCGGAAGAGGAGCTGACGCGGACCATCAACACGCAGCCTGCGCTCTATGTGGCATCGGCAGCCGCCCTTGCCGCCGTATCTGAAGCGGGATACCAACCGAGTGTGACTGCCGGACACAGCGTGGGCGAGTATGCCGCGCTCTATGCAGCCGGAGCGTTCAGCTTTGAGGATGGCCTGAAGCTCGTGCGTGCTCGTGCTGAACTTATGAACCGGGCTGCGGAATCGAATCCCGGCGGTATGGCGGCGATCGTCGGTCTGGCGGGCGAAAAGGTGAAAGAAGCTGTCGCCAGGGCCGCTGATGCGGGAGTAGTGGTTGCCGCCAACTTCAATAGCCCGGTGCAGACGGTCATATCGGGAGAACGCGACGCGGTCAAGAGGGCCTGCGAGATAGCATCCGAAATGGGCGCGAGGAGAGCGATACCGCTTGCCGTAAGCGGAGGCTTTCATTCGCCCCTTATGCGGGAGGCGTCTGACGGCCTGGCAGAAATGCTGAGCCTTGCGCCGATAAGCGACACGCATATTCCGGTGGTGGCTAACGTAACGGCCGAACCTGAGACCGCTTCTGCGCAGATCAGGGAAAACCTGGCGAGCCAGTTGACTGGCAGTGTGCGGTGGGTCGAGTGCGTGGAGAAAATGGTCTCGATGGGCGTCGAGACGTTTATGGAAGTCGGTCCCGGTAC
>Ga0136653_10000400_pt1 | contig 22943 bp, 22 predicted proteins | sample LakKivw275mmetaG_FD_94866 | JGI IMG/M metagenome (GOLD analysis project Ga0136653, IMG submission 94866) | Anoxic lake water microbial communities from Lake Kivu, Rwanda to study Microbial Dark Matter (Phase II) - Lake Kivu water 275m metaG... | ecosystem: Environmental > Aquatic > Freshwater >...
CCGCGGCTGGATCCGGGTCCTGGCCCATGACGTGGGCAACCTCCGCGACGTCCCCGCGCCCGACGTCATGACCAACCCCCAGCACATGCTCTGGATGCTCGACGAGTTCGAGACCATCCACGGCCAGAAGTACCCCGGCTTCATCACCGGCAAGCCCGTCGGCATGGGCGGCTCGCTCGGCCGCACCGAGGCCACCGGCTACGGCGTCATCTTCACGGTCCGCGAGGCCCTCAAGGAAATGGGCCTCAAGCCGGAGGGCGCGACGGCTTCCGTCCAGGGCTTCGGCAACGTCGCCCAGCACGCCATCCAGCTCTTCTGCAAGCTCGGCGGCAAGGTCGTGGCCGTGTCCTGCTGGGACCAGAACGACCAGGCCTCCTACACCTACCGCAAAAAGAGCGGCGTCAATCTCGACGAGCTCCTGGCCATCACCGACCGCTTCGGCGGCATCGACAAGGCCAAGGCCGAGGCCCTCGACTACGAGCGGCTCCCCGGCGACGCCTGGATCGAACAGGACGTCGACATCCTCATCCCGGCCGCCCTGGAGAACCAGGTCAACGCCGGGACCGTCAAGAAGATCGGCCCCCGGGTCAAGATCATCGCCGAGGGCGCCAACGGCCCGACGACGCCCGAGGCCGACGAGGTCATCAAGAAGCGGGGCATCTTCGTCATCCCCGACTTCCTGGCCAACGCCGGCGGCGTCACCTGCAGCTACTTCGAGCAGGTCCAGTGCAACATGAACTACTTCTGGACCAAGGACGAGGTCCTGACCCGGCTCGACGAGAAGATGACGGCCGCCTTCAAGGCCGTCAGCGAGCTGGCCCGGACGCGCAAGCTCTATATGCGCGATGCCGCCTACGTCATTTCCGTGAGCCGCGTCGCCGACGCTTGCAAGAACCGCGGCTGGGTCTGATCGTCCTCTGAATTCGCGACGTCGGTCCCGTCCCGCTCTCCGGCCTCCCCGGGGAGCGGGGCGGGCCTTTTTCGATGACACGGCCCCGCGGCCGTGACGGAGAGGGCCGCCCGGGCGGCCAAGGAGGGACGCCGCGATATGTCGAACCCGCGCACGCCGACGGCCGTCAACACCCTGTTCTCGACGCTCCACGAGCGGGCCAAGGAGCTCAGTTGCCTGTACCGCATCGAGGAGATCCTCAGCATCTACGACGTGCCCCTGGAGGAGGTCTTCCGCCAGGTCGTCGAGGCCGTCCCGCCGGGCTGGCAATACCCCGACTGCTGCCAGGCCCAGATCACCTACGGCTCGGACATCTTCGAGAGCCCCGACTACGAGGAAACCCCCTACACCCACTGCGCCGACATCCGCGTCCAGGACGCGACGGTCGGGCGCCTGTGCGTCTCCTATAAGAAGCCGACCCCGGAGAGCGATTGCGGCCCGTTCATGAAGGGCGAGATCAAGCTCATCCAATCCATCTCCGAGCGGATCGGCCACTTCATCCTCCACCAGCGGCTGCGCAGCATGTACGAGGAGATCAGCGACGAGCGCCGGGCCGCGGCCAGCGGCAAGCAGGGCTGGCGGATCGACCTCGAGGAGAATACGTTCACGACCAAGGACATCCACGACCTCCTGCGCGAGGTCGGTCACGACTTCCCGGCCCTGACCAAGGTCTTCTCGATCTACAAGGACGGGCTGCTCCAGAGGCCGATGGGCCTGGCCACCGACCTCGACCGGGCCGATTCCGTGGTCACCTTCGACGGCCTCATCACCGGCAGCCCCTTCATGCTCCAGCTCGAGGCCATCCTCAAGACCCTGTCCGCGGCCATGGGCGTCCCGGTCGATATCGAGTTCGCCTCGACGGGGACGGATTTCTATCTCCTCCAGTGCCGGCCCCAGAGCCAGGCGGCCGACGACGTGGCCATGGAGATCCCCACGAACCTCCCGGACGGCCAGGTCCTGTTCACGGCCAAAAAGCACGTCTCGAACGGCCGCGTCGCCGACATCACCCACATCGTCTACGTCGATCCCGACCGCTACGGCGACCTGGCGGACCTCGCCGACCTCGTCGCCGTCGGCCAGGCCGTGGGCAAGCTCAACAAGATCCTGCCCCGGCGCCAGTTCATCCTCATGGGGCCGGGGAGGTGGGGCAGCCGCGGCGACATCAAGCTCGGCGTCCGGGTCACCTACTCGGAGATCAACAACTCGGCCATGCTCATCGAGGTCGCCCGCAAGAAGGGCAACTACGTCCCGGACGTCTCGTTCGGGACGCATTTCTTCCAGGACCTCGTCGAATCGGGCATCCGCTACCTGCCGCTCTATCCCGACGACGAGGGGATCAAGTTCAACGACAGGTTCCTGGCCGCGTCGCCCAACAAGCTCGCCGAGATGTGCCCCGAGTGCGCCGGGCTCACGGAGGCCCTCAAGGTCATCGACGTCCTCGAGGCCACCGGCGGCAAGGTCCTGCGGGTGGTCATGAACGCGGACCTCGGCGCGGCGGTCGGCTACTTCTCGGCCCCGGAGGCCATCGTCCGGACGGCCTGCCCGGCCGCGGGGCCGATGAGCCGCGAGGACGAGGACCAATACCGTTGGCGGTCCCGCATGGCCGAGCGCATCGCTTTCTTCCTCGGGGCTCCGAAGTGGGGGGTCCGCGGGATCTACTTGGTCGACCCGTCGGACGGCGGCGAAGCCGACCCCTGCAGCCCGATCCGGATGGTCCTCCAGTTCACGGGCAACGGCCGGCAGCGCAAGGAGCTCGAAACCTGGCTCCAGGGCTGGAGCCTGTCGCTGGCTGAAATGAACTATTTCCGGACCGGCTTCCACTCGGACGGCCTGCTCGACATCCAGATCCTGACCGACGAGAAGATCCGCGGCGAGCGCGACGTCGCCGAGCGGGTCCAGCTGGGGGCTGACATCGTCCGCGAGCTCCCTCTCGGGTCAAAATCCATATAGGATCGGAGAATGCCAGCCGCGAGAAAGACGCCCTTTTCCCGGTTCGCTCACGAGGCGATGGCCACTGAATTCGAGATCTTCATCGCCGGGGGGGAAGAGGTCTATGCGGGCCAGGCGGCCCGGGCGGCCTTCGACGAGATCGACAGGATCGAGCGCCTCTTCAGCCGCTTCGATCCTTCGAGCGAGACGAGCCGGATCGGGCGGCTCCGGCCAGGCGAGTCGCTCCGGATCGGCCTCGAGACCGCCGAGGTCCTGGGACTCGCTTCGTTCGTTCAGTCCGAGTCCGGGGGCGCCTTCGATATCAATTACCTCGGGCTTGCGGCCCGGACCGGGCGCCGGCGAAGCCCTATCCCGCGGCCGCTGACCAAGCTCCTCGCCATCCGGACCGACGGCCAGGGCTTCGAGGCCGTCCGGCTTCGGGCTAAGGGCCGGACCGCCGCGCCGGCCCTCAAGCTCGACCTCGGGGCGATCGGCAAGGGATACGCCTTGGACGCGGCCCTCGGCGTCCTAAGGGACTGGGACGCCGACAACGTCCTTCTTCACGCCGGGACAAGCACGGCCTTGGCCCACGGCCCCGGACCGGACGGGGGCGCGAAGGGACGGGGTTGGCCGGTCGGCGCCGGCGGCTCGGCCGGGGCGGCCGTAGGCCCGGGACGGGTGCTGCTTCGCAATCGAGCCCTGAGCGGTTCGGGAACCGAGGTCAAGGGGGCTCACATCCTCAATCCCCGGACGGGCCGCCCGGCGGCCGGTCACGCCGCGGCCTGGGCCTCCCACCCCTCGGCGGCCGCGGCCGACGCCCTCTCGACGGCGTTCATGGTCATGTCGACGGCGGAGGTCGCCGCCTTTTCGCGCCGGCATCCGGTCGTCTGGGCCCTCGTGAAAACCGGGCCCAAAACGTGTAGAATATTGAACTCGGCCGCCGTGGCCGCGAAGCGACCCGCGAGGACAAGGAGACGATCACGATGAAGAAGCTCATGAGCGCGATAGCCGTCCTGGGGCTGGGCCTGGCCATTCTGGCGCCGGCCGCCTTCGCCCAGGAGCCGGGCAAAGAGGTCCTGAAGATCCAGCTCCCCAAGCCGATGTTCGTCGGCACGCCCAAGAACATCCGCACCCCCAACCTCGAGACGATCACCGGCCGGCCGCGCGGGCCCTTCATGGTCCCGGTCGGCACCGTGCTCCTGTCCGCGGGCAAGCCGGTCACGGCCAGCGACAAGGAACCCGTCATCGGCGAGATCTCCTTTGTCACGGACGGCAAGAAGTCGGGCGAGGACGGCTATTACGTCGAGCTCGGGCCCATGCTCCAGTGGGTCCAGATCGACCTCGGCAAGCCCTGCGAGCTCGAGGCCATCGTCGCCTGGCACTACCATAGCCAGGCCCGGGTCTACCGCGATGTCATCGTCCAGGTCTCGGACGACAAGGATTTCATCAGCGGCGTGACGACGGTCTTCAACAACGACCATGACAACACGGCCGGGCTCGGGGCCGGCAAGGACAGAGAATACATCGAGACCTTCGACGGCAAGCTCTTCGATCCCAAGGGCGTCAAGGCCCGCTACGTCCGCCTCTACAGCGCCGGCAACACGTCGAACGACATGAACCACTACGTGGAGGTCGAGGTCTACGGCCTGCCGGCCAAATGACGAATGACCACTAAGGTCTTCCGGGGGCTCTTCGCTCTGGCCCTTCTGGGCGCCCTGGCCTTCCGCGTCACGCGCCTGGACCTGCGGCCGATGCATTCGGACGAGGCCAACCAAGCGGTCAAGTTCGGCGATCTTCTCGAGCGCGGCGAATACCGCTTCGATCCCCTGGACCATCACGGCCCGACGCTCTATTACGCGACCCTCCCGGCGGCCTGGGCGGCCCGGGTGAAGGCGCTGGCCGGGCTTGACGAACGGGTCCTGCGGCTCGTGCCGGCCCTGTTCGGGGCCGGGCTCATCCTCGCCCTGCTGCTCTTTTCGGGGGGGCTCACGCGTCAAGCCACCGCGGCCGCGGCCGTCTTGGCGGCGGTCTCGCCGGCCCTGACCTATTACAGCCGCTTCTACATCCAGGAACCGCTCCTCGTCTTCTTCCTGGCCGTCCTCATCGGCGCCGGGTGGCGCTACGCTCAGAAGCGCTCATCCTTCTGGGCCCTCGCGGCCGGCGCCGCGGCCGGGTTCCTGGCAGCGACAAAGGAGACGAGCCTCGTCCTGTTCGGGGCTCTCGCGGCGGCCTTCGTCGCGACGGCGGTCCTCGAGAGCCGGATGACGCGCCGCGGCGGCACCGTCACCCGGAGCGGCGCCTGGGTCTGGAGCGATCACCGGACCAAGCTGCCCTCCGCCCTCCATATCATCCTGTTCCTGGCGGCCGCGGCGGCGACGGCGGCCGTCTTCTACACATCGTTCTTCCACAACATGCCAGGACTGGCCGACGCGGTCCGGGCCGTGGGCGCCTCGTTCAACCGGGCCGGCCGTCCGGGCGTCCATGTCCATCCCTGGCATTATTATTTTCAAACCCTGGCCTATTCAAGGACGGCCGGCGGGCCGCTCTGGGCAGAAGCCTTCGTTCTCGTTCTGGCCGTTGCCGGCGGCCTGGCGGCCCTGGGCCGCGATGCCGGGCCGGGCGGAAACCCGCGCTTCCTGCGCTTTGTCCTCCTCTTCACGGTCATCACGACCGCGGTCTACAGCGCCATCCCCTACAAGACGCCGTGGAATATCCTGCCGTTCTATTTCGGCCTCGTTGTCCTGGCCGGGAACGGCGCCTCCTTTCTGGTGCGCATCGTCCGCCTCAAACCAATCCGGGTCGCGGTCGCCGTCCTCCTGGCCGCCGGAGCCATCGATCTCGCCCGCCAGGATTACCGCGCCAATTTCGTGCAGCCGGCCGACCCGTCCAACCCGTATGTCTACGCGCAGACGAGCCCGGACCTGCTCAAGCTCGTCGCCGCCGTGGAACGGGCGGAGGCCCGATCGCCGCAGAATCAGAACATGCTCGTCGAGGTCATCTCGCCCGCCGACGAGACCTGGCCCCTGCCGTGGTATTTCCGGAAGCTCGGGCGGGTGGGGTATTGGACGAGCGTCGAAGCGGCGGCCAAGGACGTCCCCGCCGGAGAGGCCGATATCGTGATCGCGGGATCGGCTTATGCCGCGCAGGTCGCGGACGCTCTCGACGACCGATACGAACAGACCTTCTACGGCCTCCGCCCGGAGGTCGTCCTGGCCCTTTTCGTACGCCGCAACCCCTGAGCGGGACGCGGCACGGCTATTTCCTCTTCAGCAGCGGGGCGTAGATATCCATCTTGACCGGGTCGGCGCCCATGACCCGGGCCGCCCAGAGCAGGCCCCGCTCGACGATCGCGCGGGCCTCGGGGACGTCGAAGTCGGCGGCGACGTGGCCGAGCGACGTGTAGAACACCCGTCCCTTGCCGTAGAGTTTCTTCCACACGACGGGCATGACCTCGCCCACGGTCCAAGGCGCGTACTGGCCGCTGAAGGTCGTCGTCGCCAGGACCTCGTTGCCGGGGTCGACGTGCATGAAATACTGCTCCGACTTCATGTGGAAGCGGCTCTTGAGGCCCTTGGTGATCGGGTCGTTGGGATTGGTGATGTCGACGTCATAGTCGATGACACCGCCGGGATGGGCCACCCACTGGCCGCCGACCATGAACTGGTATTCGACGGCCGAGCGGTGGGCGTCGCCCAGGCCGCCGTGCCAGCCGGCGAGGCCCACCCCGCTCTTGACGGCCTCCTCGAGGTTCCGTTCCTGCTCGGGCTTGATGTCGGACATGGTGAAGATATGAACGATGAGGTCGAGCTTCTTGAGCTTTTCGAGATCGAGGTAGGCGTCGAGAGTGTGCGAGATCTCGACCTTGAAGCCCTGGCTCTCGAGCCACGGGGCGAAGATGTCGACGCACTGTTTGGGCTCATGGCCTTCCCAACCGCCCCAGACGACAAGGGCCGACTTCTGCGCCTTGGGCGCCTGGGCGGCGCCGGTCAGGACGAAGATACCGCCGACAAGGGCGACGGCCGCGGCGATAACGAGGGCTTTTCTCATGGTCGCTCCTTTCACTCGAGCTCGCGGAGCCAGATATTCCGGTAGCGGACCGGATGGCCGTGGTCCTGGAGCGAGATCGGGAGCTTGTCGGCGTGCATCTGGTAGGGCGGCCGGGCCTTGTGGGCGGTCGGCCCGGTCAAGACATCGCATTCGTGGACGATGATCCCGTTATGGCAGACCGTCAGCCGGGCCAGGGTCGTGACCTGGCCGTCCTTGTCGAAGCGCGGCCGGTGGAAAACGATGTCGTAGGTCTGCCACTCGCCGGGCGGGCGGCAGGCGTTGACGAGCGGCGGGTATTGTCCATAGATGGCCGCGGTCATGCCGTCGGCGTAGGTCCGGTTGCCGTAGCAGTCGAGGACCTGGACCTCGTAGAGGCCCATGAGAAAGACGCCGCTGTTGCCGCGGTCCTGATCGACGCCTTTGGCGGGGGACGGCGCCATCCACTCGACGTGGAGCTGGCAATCGCCGAAGCCCTTGACCGTGCGGATTTCGCCGGTCTTGGGCACGACTTCGAAATATCCGTTCTCGACCTTCCACTTGGCGGGCTGTCCCTTGGCGTCGGTCCAGCCGGCGAGGTCTTTGCCGTCAAAGAGGATAACGGCGTCGCTCGGCGCCGGCACGGGCGGGCCGGCCGGGCCCGGCGTCACGACGGGGGGCTGGGGCCGGTTCATGTCATGGACCGCCCACGGGATCTGGGGGATCTGGGCGATCGCGAGGGCCGCGCCGAAGAGGACCGCGGCCGCGAGGATCAGAGACCTGGGGTTCTTCAGGATCGCGGGGCGCATCCTTACAGGCTCCAGCCGGGCCGGTACTGGAAGTGCAGCAGCTCGTTGGCCTCGGGCAGGTTGGTGAAGGCCATCTTCTCGCCGTCCCAAAGAAGCTTCATGTTCTTGTCCTTGAGACGGACGGCGACGTTGGCCAGGAGCATGGTTTCGGTCAGCGCGCCGGCGTAGGAAAAGTCGGTCGTCGATTTGGTGCCCTTCTTGATGGCCTCGAACCACTCCAGGCGGATGCCGGAGGACCGCGGGATGGTCTTCTCGGGCCGCTTGAAATCCTGCATCCGGCTCTCGGGCACAAGGCGGGGATTCTCGCCGTAGGTGCCGCACATAAGCAGCCCCTTGTCGCCGCGGAAAAAGACGCCGCCGCCGTCGTCGCCGACCATGCGGCCCTGCTCGAGCTCGGGCGGGCGGGGCGGCATGAGCCCGCCGTCCCACCAGGTCATGGTCACGGGCGGCATGCCCTCGCGGGCGGCGAACTCGTAGGTCACGACCTCGGCCGCCGGCGCGTAGTCTTTCGAGTAGATCGTGGACGAGCCCTGGACGCTGATGGGAGATCTGAGCTTGAGGGCCCAGAACGGCTGGTCCATGATGTGGGCCCCCATGTCGCCCAGGGCGCCGGTGCCGAAGTCCCACAGGCCGCGCCACTTGAACGGATGATAGGCCGGGTGGTAGGGCCGGTAGGGCGCCGGGCCGAGCCAGACGTCCCAGTCGAGCGTTCCGGGCGCCGAGGGGATCTCCGCCGGCGCGTCGATCCCGCCCTGCGGCCAGATCGGCCGGTTGGTCCAGCAATGGACCTCGGTGACGTTGCCGATGGCCCCGGCCCAGATCCACTCGCAGACGAGGCGGGCGCCTTCGCCGGCGTGGCCCTGGTTGCCCATCTGGGTCGCGAGCTTGGTGCCCTTCACGGCCTCGGCCAGGGCCCGGGCCTCCTTGATGGTGTGGGTCAGGGGCTTCTGGACGTAGACGTGCTTGCCGAGCTTGATCGCGCCCATGGCGATGACGGCGTGGTTGTGATCGGGCGTCGTGACGGTCACGGCGTCGATGCCCTTCTCCTTCTCGAAGAGCCTCCGCCAGTCGCGGTATTTGACCGCCTTGTCATACATGGCCTTTTCCTTCGGCTCGAGCTCGTCGGAGCGGAGGAGCTTGGCCATGTTCTCGTCGTCGACGTCGCAGAGGGCGACGACGTTCTCGGTCCGGCAGCCGCGGACGTCGGAGTAGCCCATGCCGCCGACGCCGACGCAGGCGATATTGACCGTGTCGCTCGGGGCCTTCCGCTGCGGCGTCTGGCCGACAACGTGCCGGGGCACGACCATGAAGCCGGCGGCGGCGGTCGAGGCCGCGCCCAGGAACTTTCGCCGGCTCCAGGAGGATTCGGCGGCCGCGGAGGTTTTTGTGGAGTCGTCCATGGTTCACACCTTCCTTGGGGACAGATTTGCGAAGCGGCCCGGACGGCGGCGTCGGTCCGCGAGGGACCGCAGGGGATCTCGAAGGGGAGCGGAGAGGGGCAAAGTCCTCATGAACCGGCTGTCCGATGCCAAAGGGGCTTATATCACAAAGGCGCGGACAGGGTCAATTTGAGGCGGGGGTGGGAAAGACGCCCGGGCCCTTCCGCGAGGAAAGGGCCCGGGCCGGAACGTGCGTGCGCCGAAAACTTAGAACTTGTAGACGAAGTTGAGGCTCGGCACCCACATTTTCATGCCGTGGACGCCGGGCATGGCGCCCTCGCCCAGGGGCACGGTGACATTGTCACCCGTGCCGTACTGGATGGCGGCGTCGACGGTGAGGTGCGTCGAATCGTAGCCGAAGCCGAAGGTGAACCAGTTGTACTTGAACTCGGGCAGGAGGATGTTCTGGGTCTCGATCGTGCCCGGATTCGGATCGTAAGTGTAGCCGCCCCGAAGGGCAAAGGCCTTGGTCACGAGGTACTCCACGCCAAAGCGATACATCGTGGCGTTCTTCCAGAGCATCTCGTCGGTCCGGTCATAGGGGCCGCCCGCGCCAAAAACGCCCTCCCAAACGGGGTCCTCGAACGTGATCGGGATCGTCTGCATCTTCTTCCAGTTGGTGTACTGGACGTCGGCGGTGATGGTCAGCGCGTCAACGGGCTTGAAGGCGATGCCGCCCGCGAGCCACATCGGCCACGTCGCCGTACGCGTGCCGGTGTCGGTGGTGGAAGTGATGCCGGGCACCAAGGTCGCATACGGGATCTCGACGTCGCCTTTGAGCTTGGCCGTGAAGGGCAGCTTGTAGCTCACGCCGACGCTGAACTGCTTGACGGGCTTCCACAGGGCGCCGAAGGTGCCGCCGACAGCCAGGCCCTTCAGCTTCTCGGTATACTGCCCGAGGGAGAAGGGCTGGTCCATCGAGAGCATGCCGTAATTGATGTCCACCGTGGCCCCGAGCATGAACTGGTCGGTGACCTTGTAGGCGATGGCCGGCGAAGCCGTGAAGATGCCGAGCATGCTGTGCCATTTGAAGGGCTTGCCGCCGGAAAGCAGGGCCAAATCCTGGCCGTTCCAGTCGGCCCCGGCGCCTGACGGGGCATACACATAGATGCCGAGGACGAGGCGCTTGCCGAGGGGCTGGAAGAAGCCCACGCCGGGGATGGGGTACATCTTGGGCGTCGACTTGGCATCGATCCCGTAGGCGGACAGTTGATAACGTCCCTGCGGCAGGATGCCCGCGCCGTAGATGCCGAAGTTCGCCCGGGTCATCTGGGCCAAGCCGGCGGGATTCCAGAAGGCCGCGCTGAAGTCGTTGGCCAGGCCGACGAACGCGCCGCCCATGGCGTCGGACTTGGCGCCGCTCCCGTTGAGGTTCAGGCCATTCGCCATGAGCCCGGTGGCCAGGCCGGCGGCCAGAACCAGAACGAGGGTTAGTCGCGAGAGTGTTTTCATTCTTACCTCCTCGTATTGTTTTTGAGATTCTAGCGTATCTGGGCCGGAAAATCCAGCGGCCCGTGAAAAAGCATCATAACCGATTCATTATCAGCGCTTTCGTCCGGACCAGACCGGTCCAAGACCTCTTGGAGAGGCGCTCGCGGGTACCAAAGAGCCGGGCGGCCGGGCTGGACGCCGGACCCCGGGCGGGATAAGATGGGCCCGAAATGAGCGGCATCACCCCCCCCGGCGAACGGAACGAGTTCTCCCCGGTCCGCCAGGTCCTCCTCAAGCACCCGCGGGAGGCCTGGATCAGCCAGGGGAACATCCGCGACCAGTGGCAGGCCCTCGGCTACGCGGCCGAACCGGATTACGGGAAAGCCTGCGCCGAATATGACGTCTTCGCCAAGGCCCTGAGGCAGTCCGGGGCGGAGGTCCTGTTCCTGCCGGCTGATAGACGGACCGGGCTCGATTCGATCTATGTCCGCGACGCCGCGATCGTCGCTCCGGGCGGGCTCGTCCTGGGCCGGATGGGGAAGGAGCTCAGGCGGGGAGAGCCCGAGGCGGTAGTCGACTTCTGGCGCGGGCGGGGCTGGCCGGTGGCCGGCAGGATCGTGGCGCCGGGGACGCTCGAGGGGGGCGACCTCGTCTGGCTCGACGACCGGACGGCCGCGGTCGGCCACGGCTACAGGACGAACGCCGAGGGGATCCGCCAATTCGCGGCGATCGCCGCTCCGCACGGCGTCGAGGTCCTCGAGGTACCCCTCCCTCATTGGGACGGCCCCGGAGACGTTCTTCACCTGATGTCCATGCTCAGTCCGGTCGGCGAACGGAAACTGCTCGTCTATTCGCGCCTGATGGCCGTGCCGTTCCGCCGCCTGCTCCTCGAGAGAGGCTACGAGCTCATCGAGGTCCCCGACGAGGAATATCGGTCCATGGCGACGAACGTGCTGGCTTTGGGGCCGGGCCGATGCCTGGTCCTGGCGGGCAATCCCCGGACGGCGGCCCTGCTCGAGAGGGCCGGTCTCGAAGTCGCGGCCTATGAGGGGGCCGAGATCTCGGTCAAGGGAGCCGGCGGCCCGACCTGCCTGACCCGCCCTACCCGGAGCGAGCGCTAGCGAGCGGAGGCCAGAAATCCCCCGGAGATACACGAAGGGGGATTTCTGAGAAATATCTGCATAATGCGTTCTTCTCGGATATCTCGCCGGCCCCAAAATTGACACACGGGACGGGGTATTTTATACTGGGGGTTCCAAATCCTCCCAAAGGATGTGTGACGATGGACCTTTTTGAGAAGTGCCAGGGTTTTTACTCCGACCCCTCGGTCGCGCAGAAATACGGCTATCCGACCAATCCCCGGACGGCCCAGGCCATGGGGCTATTCCCCTACTTCATCCCGATCGAGCACGCCGAAGGGACGGAAGTCTACATCCACGGCAAAAAATACATCATGATCGGCTCGAACAACTACGTCGGGCTGACCAACCACCCCAAGGTCAAGGAAGCGGCCATCGAGGCCGTCAAGAAATACGGCACGAGCTGCACCGGCTCGCGCTTCCTCAACGGCACGCTCGACCTCCACATCGAGCTCGAGGAGCGGCTGGCCAAGTATACGGGCAAGGAAGCGGCCCTGGTCTTCAGCACCGGCTTCCAGGTCAACCTGGGCTCCATCCCGGCCGTCATGGACCGCGACGACATCATCGTCACCGATAAGGAAGTCCACGCCAGCATCATCGACGGCGTGCGCATGGCCAAGGTCCTCAAGAACTGCCACCTCCGGACCTACAAGCACAACGATCCGGCCGACCTCGAGGCCGTCCTGAAGACGCTGGCCCCCGGGCCGGCCAAGCTCGTCGTCGTCGACGGCGTCTTCAGCATGGGCGGCGACATCGCCAAGCTGCCCGAGATCATCCCCATCTGCCGGAAGTACGGCGCCCGGTTCATGTCCGACGACGCCCATGCCCTGGGCGTGCTGGGCGGCGGCCGCGGCACGGGCTGGCACTTCGGCTTGCAGGACCAGGTCGACATGATCATGGGCACGTTCAGCAAGTCCTTCGCCTCGGTCGGCGGCTTCATCGCCGGGCCCAAGGAAGTCGTCCACTTCATCCAGATGTTCGCCCGGCCGTTCATGTTCAGCGCCAGCCTGCCGCCGTCCAACGTGGCGACCGTTCTCGCTTGCCTGGACGTCCTCGAGAAGGAGCCGGAGCGGGTCGAGCGGGTCAACAAGATCGGTGAGCGGGTCCGAACGGAGCTCCGCGGCATGGGCTACAACATCGGCGAAAGCCAGACGCCGATCATCCCCATCGTCATCGGCGACATGATGAAGGCCCTCGAGGCCTGGAAGGTCTTCTTCAACGAGGGCATCTACACGAACGTCGCCTTGCCGCCGTCCGTCTCGCCCGAGTTTTCGTGCCTGCGGACGAGCTACATGGCGACCCACACGGACGCCCAGGTCGATCGCGTGCTCGAGGTCTTCAAGAAGGTCAAGGACCTCGTCCACATCGGCGCCTAAGCGGCGGCCGGCACGCCTCGTTTTTTGTCCGGGGCGCCGCGCCGTGCTATCCTTCGTTTGCCCTTAACATTTCCGCGCGATCCGGGGTAGAACCTTGCGGATGAATGAGACAGAGAAGGAGCTCATCGCCTTGGTTCTCTCTGGCCGCACGGACGCTTTCGAGCCGCTGGTCACCCCGCACCGGGGGCCGCTCCTGGCTCTGGTGTCCCGTCTGACGCAGAACCGGGAGGAGGCGCTCGACGTCGTCCAGGAGGCGCTCCTCCGGGCTTACCGCTCGCTCGCGAGCTTCGATCCGTCGCGTTCCCTCCGGAACTGGCTTTTCCAGATCGCCGCCAACGAGGCCAGGGACCGGTACCGGAAGCGGGCCCGGGAGCAAGCGGCGCTCCCGGACGTGGCCGGTCGCGCGCCGGCGGCGGCGAACCCCGAGGCCGGTCACGACCGGTCCGAACTCCGGGCCGGCGTCATGCGGGCCATGGCCGCCCTCAGCCCGCGGGAGCGGGAGGTCTTCGCGCTGCGGGACCTCGAGGACCTGGATGTCCGGGAGACGTCCCGGGTGCTGGGCTGCTCGAGCCTCGCCGTGAGGGCCCATCTCTCGAAGGCCCGGAAGAAGCTGCGGGAAGCGATCCGGAAGGACTTTCCGCATCTCGAGGAGGGACAATGAAGTGCCGCAAGATCCGGAAGCTCGTCCCGCTCGCCGCGGGGAACGATCTGCGGCCGCGGCAGGCGCGGGCCTTTCGCGTCCACGTCGAAGCCTGTCCGGACTGCCGGGCCGAGCTCGAAGCCTTCCGGCGCGGCCTGGCGGGGATCAGGGCGGCGGCAAGGCAGGAAGGCGCGGCGGAATGGACCGAGGCCGAATGGACAGCGCTCATGGCCCGGGTCGGCGCCAAAGCAAAGGAGGAGAGTGGAGACCGGAGCCGCGGTCCGGTCGCGGCTCTCCGGCCGCACTGGGCCGGCGCGGCGGCCGTCGGCGTGCTGCTCGGCCTTGTCGTCATGGGCGCGTTGATCAAAGGGTCGTCGCTGTGGCGCGGGGCGGGCCATAGAAAAGGCTTGCCGACGACGGCGGAGGAGCAGGCGCGGCCGGAACAGGACAAGATATCCGTCACCATGGTTTCACCGGAGAGCGGGCTCCAAGTCGTTTGGATCCTGGACAAGAACTTCGAATGGAAAGGAGATCGCGAATGAAAAGAACATTGATCGCGCTTTTGGCGTTGGCCTTCACGGCGGCCTTGGTGCGGCCGGCCCTGGCCGAGGATCCGGTCCCGGCGGGGCAGCAGGAGCAAAAACAGGAGGCAAAGACGCTGCGGACCGAGATCGTCAAGCTCAAGTACGTCCGGGCCCAGGACGTCCAAAATCTGCTTTACGCGTTCTCCAGCCGGGAGGGACGCATCGATTTCAATCCCAACCTGCCGGGCGTTCTGACGGTGAGGGACACTCCGGATAACGTCGAGAAAATGCTGGCCGCGATCCACGAGCTGGACGTCAAGCCTGCCGACGTGCTCTATACCGTTCAGCTCGTCCTGGGCTCGGAAACCGAGGCGGCGACGGACCCCGAGCTCAAGAACGACCTGGTGATCAAGGAGCTCGGCAAGCTCCTTCGCTACAAGGGGTATACGCTGCTCGATTCGACGATCGTGCGCACGGTCAATAGGGATCGGGCGGAGGTCAAGTTCGGCCCCAAGGCCGACTTCACGCTGTATCTCAGACCCGACGTCGCCGGCGATGCCAAGGCGGCGGTCATCAAGACCGACGTCCAGCTGAAGCAAATGCAGGTCAAGACCGAGGCGAACACGATCAAGACCGATAACGCCACGCTGATCGAGAGCACGCTCAACATCAAGTCGGGCGACCGGACGGTCGTCGGCGTGTCCAAGCTCGACGGGGGCGATAAGGGGCTGATCCTCATCATCAGCGCCAAGATCGTCGATTAGGCATCATCTCAGAAGAGGGACTGTCCCGCAGGGGACCGTCCCTCTTTTTTTGCCTTAAAAAGCGCAGGCTTAAGCCCGTTTAGAGGCTCTTTTGGGGGGTTAAGCAGCTGAAAAATAAGGCTATTTTTGGAGTCCGGCTCGATCCGACCACTTTTCCGCCTCCGCGGTGTCGCCGCGCTGCTTGTAGGCTTCGGCGAGGGCGGAGAAGCTCACCGGGGCCAGCGCGGGTTCCTTGGCCGCTTCGGTCATCTCGTCGACCGCATCGGCCATGAGCCCCTGGCTCAGGAATGCGATCCCGAGCTGATAGTGGGTCTCGGCGTCCATCTCGGCGCCCGCGGCCCGCAGTCCCTTGCGGAACCCGGCCACGATCTCGGTCAGCTCTTTTTCGAGCCGCGCCTCATCCCCGTGGAGCTGCCGCTCCCGGAGCGCGGCCAGCCAACGGAGTTCGGCCGCGGCGGCGGCGCCGAGATCATAGAAGGCCCGGTCGCCCGCGTCCACACCGGCGAAGGGGATGATGTCCGTTTCGCCGAAGATATCGGCCGTGCTGACCTTGTCCCCCTCGAGGACCTCGGCCTTGAACGGGCCGGCCGGCTTGGGCTTCGGCTTAGCTTCCGTCTTGGGCGCCGCGTCCTGCGGCTTCTTCGGGGCCTCCTCGGCGGGCCTCTCCTCGGGGATCGGCGGGACCGCCCCGCCCTTCTCATCCGGCTTCTCCGGCCGCCGGGGCTCGTCGCCTTTCTTGTCCTCGGCCTTCTTGCCCGTCATGCGCTCCTTGTATTGGGCTTCGAGGACCGTCGTTTTCTCGACCCGGCGCCGGATCTCGTCCTCATCGAGATGGGTCCGGACCTCGTCGATCACGGCGATCTTCCGCACGATCTGCGGATCCTCGGGATAGCGGAAGCGCAGGTTCTCGAGCAGCCGGCGAGCCACCCGGACGAGCCCCTGCTGGAGGTAGAGGTCCGCCTGGCCCATGGTCTCCCGGATCGCTTCGCGGTCTTTCTCCGAAAGCTCGGGGACCTCCTCCCGCACCTCCTCGACCGGCAGCCGCAGCTCTTGCCGCAGGGCGCGGGCGTCGCGAACGAGATCGGCGTCGTCCGGCCGCAGCTCGAGGAGCTCGGCGTAAAGGCTGACCAGCTTCTCCCTCTCGCCGAGACGCTTCAGCTCCTCGAGGATGGCCCGGTCGACGACCTCGAGTTTCTTGACCTCTTTGTTCGACCGGTAGATGAGCGCCAGCCGTTCGAGGGCCGGCAAATGGGGCTTCTGGCTTTCGAGGATGAGCCCGAGCAGGCCGATGGCCTTCTCGTCCCGGTGCTTCTTGACCAGGTTGTTGATCAAGGGCTCGAACAGCTCGTAGGCTTGGTCGAGCTTGTCCTTGAGGATCTGGATGCGCCCGAGCTTGATGCGGGCGTTGACGTTGAGCGGGTGCGAGGTGACGATGCGGGTGAAGATCTCCTCGGCCTTTTTGGTCTCGCCGGCCTCGAAGTGGATGTTGCCGAGGATGTTGAGGAACTGGATGTTGTCGGGCGACGCGAGGAGCTCCGCTTCGAGCAGGGCGATCGCCTTTTCCGGGTAGCCCTGTTTCTTGAAGACCTCGACCAGGCTGACGACACTGCGGGTGTCGCCGGGCCGCAGGCCCAACGACTCGTTGAGGGTGGCCACGGCGGCGTCGAGCTGCCCCTTCTCGATGTGGACGTCGGCGCTCTCGTTGAGCTGCTCGAGGGCCGCGTCGAGGTTCCCGGACTGCCGGTAGAGGCGGGCCAACGCCTGGCGGGCGTCATGATCCTCGCGGTCGAGCTTGACGACCTTCTCGAAAATGGCGATGGCCTCGGCCACCTTCCCCGCCCCGGCCATGCGGCCGGCCACACCGGCGTAGATGGCCTTGGCGTCAACGATGAAGCCCTGCTGGGCGTAGAGGTCGCCGAGCTTGAGGGCGTAGTCGGCCGAGTCGGGCGCGAGCCTGTGGATCTTCTTGCAGATGGCGAGGGCCTGGGAGTAGAGGCCGCGCCGCTCGTATTCCTCGGCGACGTGCTGGAACGAGCGGATGGCCCGGTCGTTCTGGCCGACGCGGATGTAGAGGTCGCCGATGATGTTGAGCGTGCCGACGTCCTGCGGGTCGCCGAAGGCGATCTTCTCGTATTCGGCGATGGCCTCCCGGATCCGGTTCGAGCGGACGAACTTCTCCGCCTGCTCGATGATCCTGACCCGATCGGTCCTTACGGTCACGACGCTCGTCCTCAGCCCAGCTTGAAGGAGGCCCGGTGCAGACCCGTCGGTCCCTTGTCTTTCAACGCCCGAAGATGCTCTTCTGTTCCGTAGCCCTTGTTGCGGAGAAGGCCGTAGCCCTCATACAGCGCGTCGAAGGTCGCCATCAGTCCGTCCCGGAAGACCTTGGCCACGATGGACGCCGCGGCGATCGACCGGCTCGACCGGTCCCCCTGCGGGATGCCCATCTGCCGGTAATTTACTTCTTTTATCGGATACCCGTCAACCAGCAGGATCTCGGGCGTTTCGGGCAGGCTCTCGATGGCCCGGATCATGGCCAGGCGGGCCGCCTGATAGATGTTCACGGTATCGATCTCTGTCGCCGAGGCCAACCCGACCCCGACCCCGGCGGCCTCCCGGAGAAGGGCGGCGGCCAGTTCGGCGCGGCGCGGGGCCGGCACGATCTTGGAATCGTCGATATCGCTGACCCAGGCGGGCGGCCGGCGGACGAGCCATTCGGGGGGCAGGATGACCGCGGCGGCAACGACCGGTCCGAACAGGGACCCGCGGCCGACTTCATCAATGCCCGCGATCAGGCGCGCGCCCGAGCGGGCGAGCTCCTTTTCGAGGCGGAAGCTGGCCACGGCCCTAGCCAAACGGCGTTTTCACGAAGCTCCAGGTCAACCCTGGTCTTCTTTGAGGCGGGCGGCCTTGCCCTTGAGGTCGCGCAGGTAATAGAGCTTGGCCCGGCGGACGCTGGCCTTGCGCACGACCTCGATCATCTTGATCATCTTGGAGTGGAGGGGGAAGACGCGCTCGACGCCGACGCCGAACGAGACCTTGCGCACGGTGAAGGTGGCCCTGATGCCGCCGCCTCGCTTGGCGATGACGTCGCCGCGAAAGATCTGGATGCGCTCCTTGTCCCCTTCCCGGATGATGACGTGGACCTTGACGGTGTCGCCGACGTTGAACGGCACGAGGTCCTTCTTGAGCTGTTTATCCTCGAGCGTGTCGATCAGGTTCATGATGTCTTCCTTTCCTTCGAGTGTTCCTCCAGAAGCTTGCGGTCTTCCGGGGAGAGGGCGTTGCGCCCGACAAGGTCCGGCCGCAGCCGGGCCGTTTTTTCCAAGGCTTTGGTCCGCCGCCAGCGCTCGATCTTCTTGTGGTCGCCCGAGAAGAGCACCGCGGGGACCTTAAGGCCGCGGAACTCGCGCGGCCGCGTGTATTGGGGATGGTCGAGGAGGCCGCCGCCGAAGGAGTCGTTCCGCACGGACCCTTCCTTGCCGACGACGCCGCGGACGAAGCGGGCCGCCGCGTCGACGACCACGGCCGCGGGGAGCTCGCCGCCGGAGAGGACGTAGTCGCCGATCGAGATCTCTCCGTCGACGAGGTGCTCGGCGACGCGCTCGTCGACGCCTTCGTAGCGGCCGCAGATGAGAATGACCTGACGCTCGGCCGCCAGCCTCCGCGCCAGTCCGTCGTCCAGGGTCCGCCCCTGGGGCGAGAGCAGGTAGACCTTGCTCCCGGCGTCCTCGCGGATCGCGTCGACGGCGCGGAAGATCGGCTCGGGCTTCAAGACCATTCCTTCCAGGCCCCCGAAGGGTCGGTCATCGACCTGTCGGTGCTTGTCCGTAGTGTAGTCCCGCAGGTCATGCACCTCGATCCGGACGATGCCCCGGTCCAGGGCCCGTTTGAGGACCCCGGCCCCGAAAAGGGCCGGGAACATCTCCGGGAAAATCGTGATTATATCAAATCTCATTCAAGTCCAAAAGGCCCTCCGGGGGGTCGATCACGACCTCCCGCGCCTGCGGGTCGATCTTGACGCAGATCGTCTCGTTGAACGGGACGTAAATGTCCTTGTCCCCCCGTCTCACGACGAGCAGGACCGGGCCGCCCGCGGCCAGGACCGCAGCGACCGTCCCGACTTCGGCCCCGTCCGTCGTCCGGACCCGGCTGCCGAGGATCTCGAAGTCATAATACCGGTCCCCGCCGAGCGCCCGGAAATCCGATTCGGCGGCGAAGATCTCGCGCCCGGCCAGGGCGTCGGCCGCCTCGAGCGTATCGATGCCCTTGAGCTTCAGGATGGGAGCGTTGCGGTCGATGACCAGGGATTCGACCTCGAAGGCCTCGAAGGCGTCATCCCTCTGGATATGGACCGTCCGGCCCGCGAATCCCGTGGGCCCTTTTTCGTTGAGTTTGAGCTTGACCCGGCCGTCGCGCCCCTGGCTCCGGACGGCCTTGCCGAGGGCGACGAGGTCAGCCCTTTTCAATGATCTCGAGATTGAAGCGCCTCTTCAGCTTCATCCCGGCGGCGCCGAGGATGATCCGGATGGCCCGCGCCGTCCGGCCCTGCTTGCCGATCACCTTGCCGAGGTCTTCCGGGGCGACTTTGAGCTCGAGGATCGTGGTCTGCTCGCCCTCGAGCTGCGAAACAACGACGCGCTCGGGCTGGTCCACGAGGGCCTTGGCGATGAGCTCAACGAGTTCTTTCACGGCTGCCTCCTCTTGCGTTATGCTTTCTCTTCACGAGCGGGTTTCGCGGGCTTGATCAGCCGGTCCAGGAGGGACTGAACGGTGCTTGACGGGCGGACGCCCTTGGCGATCCACTTCTTCGCTTTTTCGAGGTCGAGATCGACCCCGGCGGGGTCGTCCAGGGGAGTGTAAGTGCCCACGATGTCCAGGGCCTGGCTCTGGCGGGCTCTCTTCGAGTCGATCACCACGATCCGGTACGTCGGCTTCTTCTTGGTGCCAAATCTCATCAAGCGCATGCTCATCATTGTGGTATCACTTCCGTCAGTAGAGGTAATTAGGTTCGAAAATGATAGCGGAATTTGACACTTAAGTCAACTGAAAATCAGGGCCTGTCCCCCGGAGAGGACAGTCGCAAGGGGCTTCCGCGCGGGCCCTTTCTTTGATATCCTTCCCCCGGAAGGAGATCTCCCATGGCCAAGATCTATTATGTCGGCGATTGGGCCGTCCTGACGGGACCGGTCTTCGCCGAAACGCCGTTCTACCATTCCCCGAAGGGGCTGGACATCTTCAACTACGGCAAGTGGCTCAAGGACGCCCTGGAATCGACGGGCAAGCACCAGGTCGAGTCCGTGCCGGCCTGGGATTTCTACAACCATCTCGGCCCGGGCGACTACGAGCGCATCCTGGCCGAATACGACGTCCTCGTCTTCAGCGACATCGACGCCAAGCTCTTCCAGCTCGCCCCGAACTTCTTCGACCGGGAGAAGTTCGGCAAGGCCGTCCTGACCTACCCGGACCGGATCCGCCTGACGGTCGAAGCCATCAAAGAGGGCAAAGCGGCCATGTTCCTCGGCGGCTGGTACTCCTTCACGGGCGAACAGGGCAAGGGCGGCTGGGGCCGGACCCGGATCAAGGAGGTCCTGCCCGTCCGCTGCCTCGAGCACGAGGACCTCATCGAGAGCACCGAGGGCTACGACGCCGAGCTGACCGCGGCCGGCGAACGGTTCTTCAAGGCCGTCAACTTCCGGACCATGCCGCCCATCCTCGGCTACAACAAGACCGTGGCCATCCCCGAGGGCCGGGTCCTGCTCGAGGTCCGCGACCACGGGGACCCGCTCCTCGCCGTCCGTCAGTGCGGCCGAGGCCGGGTGCTGGCCTACATGTCCGACCCGGCGCCGCACTGGGGCCTGAACTTCGTCTTCTGGGACGGCTACGCCGCCTTCTGGCTCGAGTGCGTCGAGCACTTGCTCGAGGGCAAGTAGCCCGGGCTATTTCAGGTTGCCGAGGAGCTTCTGGACGGCCCCCCGCTTCATCATTTTCTGCATGTCCAGGAACTGCTTGACGAGCTGATTGATCTCGTGGACGGGCCGGCCGCTGCCGCGGGCGATGCGGGCCCGGCGGCTGCCGTTGAGGACCTTGGGGTTGCGCCGCTCCTCGGGGGTCATCGAATCGATGATGGCCGTGAAATGGGCCATCTTCGACTCGTCGACCTGGGCCTTGCCGAGGTTTTTGAACGGCCCGACCTGGGGCAGGTGGCCGAGGACGTCCGCGAGCGAGCCCATCTTCTTCATCTGGGCCATCTGCTTCTTGAAGTCCTCGAGGGTGAACTCCTGCTTGCGGGGCTTGCGGGCCATCTCCTCGGCCTCGGCCATGTCGGCCTGGTCCTGGGCTTTCTCGATGAGCGTGAGGATGTCGCCCATGCCCAGGATGCGCGAGGCCATGCGCTCGGGGTGGAACACCTCGAGCTGATCAGGTTTTTCGCCGACGCCGATGAACTTGATGGGCCGGCCCGTGGCGGAGACGATCGAGAGGGCCGCGCCGCCGCGGGCGTCGCCGTCGAGCTTGGTCAGGATGACGCCGGAGAGGCCGATGCGTTCCTCGAAGGCCTGGGCGCTGCGGACGGCGTCCTGGCCGGTCATGGCGTCGCCGACGTAGATCGTCTCGACCGGCTCGAGGATGTCCTTGACCAGGCGCAGCTCGTCCATGAGCTCGTCATCGATGTGCAGGCGCCCGGCGGTGTCGACGATCAGGGGATCGAAGGCGCGGCCGGAGGCATGGGCCAGAAGCTCTTTGAGGGCCTCCTTCGGAGCGGCCATCCGGGCCGCGGTCATCTCGTAGAACGGGATGCCGAGGCCTGCCGCGATCGTCCTGAGCTGCTCCTGTGCGGCCGGGCGTTTCAGGTCGAAGGAGACGAGGAGCGGGTTGCGGCCGAGGCTGCGGACGTAGCGGCCCAGCTTGCCACAGGTCGTCGTCTTGCCGCTCCCCTGGAGGCCGACGAGCATGAAGACCGACGGGGGACGGCTGGCGAACTGGAGGGGCTTCTGGGCGCCGCCGAGGATCGCGGCGAGCTCGTCGCGGACGATCTTGATGACCTGCTGGGCCGGGTTGAGGCCGCTCAGGACCTCCTCGCCCAGGGCTTTTTCCTTGATCCGGGCCTCGAAGTCCTTGACGACCTTGTAGTTGACGTCGGCCTCGAGGAAGGCCAGGCGCATCATCTTCAGGGCCTCGGCCATGTTCCGGTCCGTGACCTTGACCTCGCCCCGGAGGAATTTGACCATCTTCTCGAGGCGCCCGGAAAGCTGCTCGAACATCGGCTCTTGTCCCTCGGGCCATGATAGGCGAAGCCCTGGGGAGCGTCAATCTAATCCAGTCGACGGACCGGGCGAGGGGGGGATGAGCCAGGTTCTTTACAGGTATGGAGTGGAACGAGAGGCCTCGGCGCCAGGGTTCTTGATATACACCAGAAACGTCTCCAAGTATGGGTACATCCTTAGTGAATGGAACCAATACAGAGGCACGAAGTCATACGGCTATGACGACCTCGGACGGCCGAACGTTGTCGAGCTGACGCACGATTGGGTGCCGGGAGAACCCCAACCCGATCCGTTCCTCACCATCAGTTACAATTGGCCAGTTGGCCAAAACCAAGTCGAGATCACCCATGGGGATAATACGACGATCCAGTACTGGGACGGCATGGGCCGCGGCATGGGCTACACGGAGACAGGCGACGACACGACTCTCTATTACCTCAAGAGGCTCGACGCGGAAGGCCGGGTCAAGTTCGCGGACAGCGGACACACGAACTCTACTCCCGAGTATGCTTATCTCTATGACGCCGCGGGCAGAGTCACGCGTATTACCGACCCCTTGAGCCACTTCACCACAATATCCTATTCGGGTCACACGCGGACCGTCACGGACCCCGAGAATCACGCCACGGTCTATAGCTATGCCGATCTCCCGGGC
>Ga0136653_10000402_pt1 | contig 22846 bp, 21 predicted proteins | sample LakKivw275mmetaG_FD_94866 | JGI IMG/M metagenome (GOLD analysis project Ga0136653, IMG submission 94866) | Anoxic lake water microbial communities from Lake Kivu, Rwanda to study Microbial Dark Matter (Phase II) - Lake Kivu water 275m metaG... | ecosystem: Environmental > Aquatic > Freshwater >...
CAAGTCTGAGATCCACACGATCCTGAAATCGATAAAGAAACTGAAACCCGTAGCCCCAGGAGGGACGCCAACCCGCATTCTGGCTGGAAAGGTCGTGGGATTGCTATTCGAGCACCCTTCCACGCGTACGCGAGTGAGCTTCGAGTCAGCTGCGATGAGACTTGGCGCGAATGTACTCTACATGAGGCCGGACGAACTGCAGTTGAGACGAGGGGAACCGATCAAGGATACTGCGCGCGTACTGTCAGGATACTTGGACGCACTTGTCTACAGGACATCGGACCATGAGACTCTCGTCGAACTCGCTATGCACGCCAGCATGCCGATCATCAACGCATTGAGTGACATTGAACATCCAACTCAAGCGCTGTCGGATCTGGCAGCAATCGAGGATGCGAAAGGCTCGCTTGAAGGTCTCAAGCTAGCTTGGGTTGGCGACGGAAATAACGTATGCCACTCCCTAATGCTCGCATCCGCTACAGTCGGAATGAATATGTCAATAGCGACGCCCCCGAACTATCAGCCGAGCGCCGAAATCGCTCAGAGAACAAACGAGCTGGCACAGAAAAGTGGCTCGAAGATCTGGTTCACCGATTATCCCACGGAAGCTGTGGAGGGAGCTGATGTTCTCTACACTGATGTCTGGGTGAGCATGGGACAAGACAAGGAGCAGACACAACGGGTGATGGACTTCAAAGGATTCCAAATCAACGAGGAACTCCTCTCGAAAGCGAAACCTGACGCCGTTGTCATGCACTGCCTACCAGCGCACAGAGGTCAAGAGATCACGGCAGAAGTCCTTGATGGCCCGAAGAGCATAGCGTGGAAGCAAGCTGACTACAAGTTCCACGGCGCCAAAGGAATCCTCGCGTCACTCCTATCCTGAGAATCCCGTAAGGCTACTCGCACATGGTGTCAAGGACCGGACAGAGGGCAAGACTTCTAGTCGCCTATTACTCGTACACCGGAAACACGAAGCGCATTGCTCAGGTTCTAGCAGACAGATTACGGAACTTCTTTGATGTCGAAATCGTGGAGATTCTCCCGACACGTAGACGTTGGTATCTCCATTGGCTCGCATACTCGTTCGTACCGGATTCCGAGGTCGAGATAGAAAACCCCGAAGTGGAACTATCCCAGTATGATGTGGTTCTCTTGGGATTTCCGAAATGGACTTTCAGCTGTCCTCCACTCAACCGATTCGTTCGCAAACTCAGGAGCCTCAACAAGCCCAGATTCTACCTGTTCATGACTTGCGGAGGATTCGACGAGCAGAGATTCCTAGCCAGCTTCACATGCAAGCTCGCTCGGATGGGCTGCAATATTACTGGATCGCTGGCCATCGAACGGAAGCAAATTCATAGAGAGACATATCGGGAATCCGTAGATTCATTCGTGAAACACATACAGGCGCAGCTGGGCTAGCGGTGCGTAGACGCACAACTCTTGGAGAACGCAGGAAACTTGAGCGAGAACATATCCTACGCACCTGGGAGTAGTTCGAGGATGGTGCCTCCTTCGCGGATGCGAGGACTTTCAACATTCTGAAGATCTGAGGCAACTCCTCCAATAACACTGGTTCAAATCATGACGCTGGCACCATGAGAACAACAGAGAACGCTCCTTGTGGAGCGAACACGCTCTTGGTTCCAGCATGCATCACATCATTGTTGCAATGAAATAGCAGTCTGTTATCAGTAGCATGAACGAGATTGCATAGACGTTGAAGGTCGCAAGTCTCGTAGCCGAATTCCTATCCTCAGTCCTTTCTACCAGTCCAAGAATTCCCGTGGCTAGTGGTGCAAGAGAGAAAACTGCAATCAGACGCAGATCTATTGATATCTGAGCCCAATTTGACTTGGACAATATGGAAAGATACAAAGTCGCAAGGAGATTCGAAAGTGCAATAAGAACAAAGCCGAATCTTCGCCCTTTACCTACGACCACTGTGCGTTTGCCTCCCTTGGCATCTCCTTCCATGTCGGGTATCTCCACGCTCACTATGATAGAGAGTGCATAGAGAACAACCGGAAAAGAGAAGACCCAGTAAAGGCTGTCCAGACTTCCGAGCATGACGAAATATCCGGTACAAGGCAGGATCAGTCCAGCCGCCAACATCGTGGTGATTTCTCCGAGCCCCCTGTAGGACAACCTGAGGGGCGGCGCGGAGTAGAACCAGACTAGACCATTGCCCAAAACCACAAGCGGAATGAGAGACAAGGGAAAGCGAAAAACAAGGACGAAAGCCACTGCCAACGCTATCGAGAGGGTCATCAAACATATTGCGATCCATTTCGAGAGATACATCAATTCGGGGTTCTTCAGCAGTACTCCGCTGCCTCCGGAGATCGGAGAAGCTTCATTGAGGCGATCAACTTCAGTGTCAAAATAGTCGTTACCATAGTTCACGGACAGCACAGCGGCTAGGACTATGACGGAGCCCCAAGCGAACCTGTCAAAGGCAAACCTCGCACCAGAAGAAGAAGTGGCTAGTAGCACACCGAATAGGAACAGAGTGTAGGCAACTGCTGGTAGCTTCACCCGCCCGAGCCGCAAAACCTTGAAGAAAACCTCCTTCGAGGTCAGCGCCGCCTAATTGGCAGGGTTCAAACTAGGACGTCGGCCTCTCTGAACACAATCTCGGCTTCTCTCCCACACGCTGGTTTCTGGAGGCAATAAGCGCCCGCCGAGACAGATTTGTCTATTGCCAACTCTTGAACCAGATTTCCGCTAGTTTTGATTGGCTCAAACTTATCCTGTTCTCAGCGCGGGTGTCATTCGTGGCATGGCGTTTTCATGAAGGAGGCAGTTGACGCCAATTGATCGACTATCCTCAGCTTCTTCTCCTTGGAGCCTTTGCTGGCCTAACAATCTTTCTTGGATTTCCGCTTGCGACCGCTCAGGGCACTAGTTCAAGGAAGAAGGGATTCCTTAATGCGATCGCGATTGGAATTCTCCTGTTCCTCACAGTCGATGTACTAGACCACGCTTGGGAACCTGTATCGGATGCTGTCAACGAAGCCTTCTTGGGGAAATCGTCTCTGGAAGTTGCCGTGCTTGACCTCGTCGCCATGTTTGGGGGATTGGCAATTGGGCTTCTGGGGTTGGCTTGGTATGGAAGGCGATACATGAACGAGACTGCACGAACTCAGCTTTCAAACGGAGAAACTAGTGCGGAGAAGAAAGCATCACAAATCATGCAGGAGGCGGACGCTTACAGACTTTCAATGATGATTGCGGTAGGCATCGGAGTTCACAACTTCAGCGAAGGACTCGTGATAGGCCAGTCATACGTGTCAGGAGCAATGGGACTAGCGGTGATCTTGATAGTTGGATTCGCGGCCCATAATGCGACAGAAGGCTTTGGAATAGTAGGTCCGCTGACAGGACTTGAGAGGAGACCGAGTATTCGCTTCCTCATCGGGGCAGGCCTAGTGGGTGGTGGCCCCACATTCGTTGGAACTCTCTTGGGCAGCCAATGGACATCCGCTCCCGTGTACATCTTGTTTCTCGCAGTCGCAGGCGGAGCGCTGATCTATGTCTCGATGTTGATGTACAATTCAGGAAGAAGACAAACCACAAATGATGTCCTGATGGTCGGCTTATTCGTCGGATTGTCCGCGGGTTTTGTCACAGACCTAATAGTCACTCTCGGCGGAGTCTAACCATCGCTGAGAGAGATTCCTCTTCGCCTGTCCGGTCGTCACCGTTTTGTGTGTGGTCGCTCGTTGCGAATCCTGCTCTTTGAAGCCCTTTTTTCTTGTGCGATCCGCCCACCGTGAGACCTACATGCAAAACTGCTCTCTCTGCTGCTCTTGACCGGTACGAACATCAGCAGAGGAACCTTCTCTCAGCCTTCTTCCATTCATGAACGAGGTTCCTCCTGCGGTTTTGTAAAGAGGCAGTCTCTTCCTACGGCGACCCGTTGCTCCGTGTGACTTGATGAATATTGAGCAAATTGGAAGTTAAGAGCGCGAACACTCCTGACGAGACAAGAGCGTTTACACGGTTTGAAAGCAGGCCGACGGAGACACGGTGATCGAGGCATAGCTACATGAGCGGTCAGTCAGAAACAAACAAGTCCGTTGTTCGCGACTTCTACAACCTAGCCTTCAATCTGAGGAAACCTGAGGAGGCTGTCGCCAAATACGTAGGGTCCCACTACCGGCAACACAATCCTTCTGCGGGAGATGGTGCGGACCCATTCATCGCGTTCGTTCGCGGATTTGTCAAGGCCTTTCCATCTTTGCGGTTTGACTTCAAGAGATTCGTGGCGGAAGGCGACTTAGTGGCCGTGCACAGTCATCTTGTTCGGAAACCGGGCGACCGCGGCATGGCAGTCATGGACATCTTCAGGCTGGAAGACGGCAAAATAGTTGAGCACTGGGATGCCCTACAAGAGGTCCCAGAGTCGCCTGCCAACAACAACACGATGTTCTAGCAACGTCTGTGTCCTTGTGCGCGAAGTGACCAGCACAAGAAGAAACTAGGAATCGTCCTCGAAGCTCATGATTCAGAGCGCGGGGCCAATTGTCTCCATCGTATCCTTAGATGAGACCACAGGCACAATCTCGAAATCCATGAGGTCACGCCACTGGATCACCCATTGATGAAACTTACGTGGGTCATCACATTCCATGAGCTGGAAGCAACGGTCGAAGTTTGCTTCGATCCAGCTCCCGACGTATTCTAGACCATCTGGCATCATCCGCCCACGCTCTCGGAACCGGCGATAAACAGCGAGAGCATCCTTGTTCCTGAACTTCTCAATCACCATGAAGAGCATGATACGTCCCACCTGCAGTTGTTTCATGCGAACCTATATTGTATTTCTCGTCTCTGCTTGAACTCAGGTCCCGTTCTCCGGCTAATCCTTCCCGTCTTTCCTCTTTCTGCGGTCATCATCGATCATTGCGTCGTGGTCGTGCATGCCCACCGTGATGCACGACAAGCGAGAACAACACTCTCTGTGGGCCAAGATAGTCTCGTCTTGCTACTTCACTATCGTGACAATATCACGATCTTGAACGACGTGATCCATTCCGACGCGTTGCGGGCTGAACCTCACACTTGTTCCTGAAACCAGCGCATACTTCGCTTCGCCCGCGAACTTCCTGTGGATCTTCTTGCATACATCAGAGATTGTTGAGCCAGCTGTCACTATCAGAGGTTCTTTGAAATCGGGCGAACCGTTCCGCGGCTTAAGGTAGACCTTGATTACCCTCAGTCGATCATAAATGACCTCCCTCAGTTTGTCGAAGTTGAGGTTTATTTCTGCGGAGATTGGGACCAAGTCTTCTCCTATTCGCTTTCTAGCCTCTGTCACGTACTTGGGACTGACCAAATCGATCTTGTTCAAGATAGTTATTGATGGAATATATCGGCGATTTCCGGCTACTACGTCGATGAGTTGGTCGTCGGTGATATCTTCTCTGATGATAACATTGCCGTGATTGATCTTGTACGTATTCAGTATTGCTCGAACAGTTGATTCGGCTAGATGAGTCAGAGTACACGTCGTCGTTATGCCGAGTCCGCCGCGGGAGGATTGGTTGATCGTCACATTTGGAGGCTGAGTGTTGAGCCGGACGCCGATTTCATACAGTTCCTTCCTTAGAATGCTGATCTGATCAGGCTGAAACACATCCAAGATCAGGAGTATTAGGTCGGCGTTCTTTGCAACGGATAGCACTCTCTTGCCTCTCCCAGTGCCAGTTGCGGCGCCCGAAATGATGCCGGGCAGGTCGAGAATCTGTATCCTCGCCCCTTGGACCTCAAGCAAGCCGGGAACAACCGTCAGAGTCGTGAAGGCGTATGGGGCCACTTTTGATTTCGCGTTCGTAAGTCTATTCAGTATGGTTGATTTTCCCACACTTGGCAGACCAATCAGTACCGCGGTGCAGTCGCCGCCTTTCTTTAGCTCGAAGCCCGTTCCGCCTTGCCTGGATCCTTGTGCGCGTTCTTGTTCGACCTTGAGCTTCGCGAGCTTTGCTTTCAGCAGACCCACATGGTGTTCAGTGTGCTTGTTGATCTGAGTTCGTCTCATCTCCTCCTCTATTGCTTGAATCTTCTCTGGTACTCCCATGTTCGTCTACTCCAAGATCTATCGATCGTGGATAATGCTATCGCAGTACTGTCTCTCCGACATCAGGGTGGCTTGCTAATTCCTGCTAAGACTTTGGAAAGCTTCTTCTTCGCTTCCAAATCAGCTTGTCTGAAAATTACTATTCTTTGTGCTTGAGGAGATCCCGCGCCATGCATTGACTCTACTAGGTAACTTACGCCCAGCACCATGTTCTCGATTAGTCTCGTCATGCGCATTCTATCTTCCGTTGGGACATCTGCGACTCCTCTTAGGTACTTTTCGACGTACTTTCCAACTTCGGAGTGCTCGAGGTCTTTTCCTGATGGTAGAGTACCTACCAGTCCTCCCGCAATATCCGTTGCCAACCTTGCCATTTCAAACGGGAACCTTGTGACATTCTGCTTAGTGGCGTTTGCGAGCAGTGGATTGACGACGTATGTTCCTGACGGCAATTTGTAGCCTTCATAGGAGCAAGCTAAGCCGCAAGCATACATTGTCTCGTTAAGGTGGATCATTTCAGTGATTTTTTCTCTCACGTGAGAAGCTCCTTGTACTCCGTTGTATTCGGCGATCGTTGCGGCGGCGCCAATCAAGACATCGCCTAGGCCGGTCTTGCAGCCTCCATAGTTCTGCCTGTGGTATGATGCGAACCGCTCGACGAGCGCACCCGAGAACTCATGCTCTCCACACATGAAGACTCGGTCCCAAGGAACGAACACGTCGTCGAAGACCACTAACGCTTCATGTCCAGCGTATCTTACATTTCCAAGATCTATCTCATTGTCTTCTAGTCTCCTTGTGTCGCTCGGCTGTCTTCCGATTATGTGGGAAACCCCTTTCGCATCGCTAGGCGTCGAGAACGAGACAGCATAATCTCGGTCCTCCTCACCCATCGCGAGCGTAGGCATGACGATTATCTCGTGTGAATTGATCGCGCCTGTCTGGTGGGCCTTTGCGCCCCTAACGATGACTCCATCTTTCCGTTTTTCCACGACCCTTACGTACATATCAGGGTCCTTTTGCTGGCTAGGCCTCAGACTTCTGTCTCCCTTGACGTCAGTCATGGCTCCGTTACATACCAAGTCGTCACGTTGAACATACTTCAGAAACTCGTTGAATCTTGCATAGTACTGCGTACCGAGTTTCTGATCCAACTCGTAGGTAACGCTCGATAACGCGATCAGCGCATCCATTCCGACGCATCTTTGGAAGCATACCCCCGTCTTCTGGCCGAGTAACCTGAGCATCTTCACCTTCTTGACAAGGTCGTCACTATTCTGAGGGATATGCGTGAACCTATTGACCTTCTCACTTGTGAGGTGAGATGTTGCAGTCATCAAATCCGAATACTCTGGATCCTGAGCAAGCGTGTATGTCATCGCCACGGCATTCTGCGACGGTTTCGTAAGTTGAAAGTCAGCGGGATTCTCAACCCGCTTGCCAAGAAAGTACACTCGAAGGTCTAGCTGCCTGAGACTTTCGATGTACTGTTCAGCGGTCTTCAATGCATTTGTCATCTTCCGTGTTCAGTGAAGGACACGTAAGATGTGGCTAATCATCGTTTGGTTTGGGCAGACTGAACCTCATCGACCCGCTCTCTTTGCACAGGTCCTACAGGAAACCCGTGTGTCTTCCCGCTAGTTGTGCTGAGAATGGAGAGACTGGTCTCCAGACCCTTCACGGACCTAGGGACCCCGAGAGGCAAACGTCACAGGGTCCGAGCATGAAGCCCTACGGCTGCGGAATTGCGAGGTCTTTCGTTCCTTTCTCTGACAGTTTGGCTTCAGGGTAGTGTTTCTGGACCAGTTCTCTGATTATTTCTGCGTACTTGACTTTCTCTCTGGCAGCGAATGCGAGGCTTTCGGGTGAGACCCAAGGTTTGTACATCGCTCCGACGCCTGCTCCCGGTTCGATCTTGAAGTAACATGGAGCCGCTATCCGGCAAAGCTCAGGACATTCGTAGAATCTGTTGAACCCGCCAAACGAGTCGAAAAGGTACACATGAATGTCAACCGGTATCTCGACGGCGGCTCGAATGGCCGCAAGTTGTGGGAGGCTGAGGTCCGCAACAGGATTGAACGTGTCTGCTCCGAGGCTTTCGAGCACCTTCGCTCCGGCCGGGTTCGCGTGACCTGCAAAGATGGAGATTTTGAATTTGACATCCTTCGGGATTTCGCCAGCTTTGCGTAGCTCGTTGAGCGCCCAAAGCAAACCTTCGTCGATGACTAGAAATCCTCTGAAACCAAGCTCGATTGAACGTTTGATGTCTGCGATCACATAGCCCAGCTGGTCTGCTCCTCTGAAACGCATCCCAGACAACGCGCCTTCAGGAGTAGCGATCTGTCTTCCAACATCCCAGCCCGCTCTCGGGCCGGGGGTGAGTATGACTTCCATTTCGGCGTCCGCTGCGAGCTCAGCGAACCTCTTCAGTTCCGCTCGCGTCAAGAGCGTGGACCCCATGACGACGCTTATGAGTCTGTGAACGGGCACGTCCCGTTTCTTTGACTCGTCAATCAGGGCTTCCAGTGTGTCGGGTCTCTCGACGCCGGAGATCTCGACACGCCAGTGACAGCCGTCCGGGAACCTCTTAGCTGATGTGGGGAGAGAGTAGAGGTCCCTTCCTGGCAGGCCGATCTTCTCTAGCGCTTTCTCGATCTCTTTCATCTGAAGAACTCCGAAGAACCTCCCGTACGTTATCATATAATACTTCGTTGCCGGCGTGCGGCTCGATCGTTAGGGTATGCACTTAAAACGTTCCCGTTCAATAGTAGCGGATTCGGGTTTCAGGCCTTGTTCAAGCTTGGCGGCGTGATTCCTGCTCTCGTCACTCCGTTTACGGATGACGGTAAGAACGTTGATGAGGAACGATTTAGACGCTTGATCGGTCACGTCATGAGCCTCGGCGTGACTGGGCTAGTTCCTTGCGGAACCACCGGGGAATTCCAGAATCTCTCAGAACCGGAAAGAAGACGCGTTGTAGAGATTACGATCGACGAGGCGAACGGGCGGATCCCGGTAATCGCGGGAACTGGTGCGAGCGGCACTGATCTTGCGATCGAAAAGACCAAACATGCAAAAGATGCTGGCGCAGATGCTGCCATAATCGTTACGCCGTACTATCACAAGCCTGCTAACCGCGGCCTCTACGAGCACTATCGAAAGATCGCTGAAGCTGTTGATATTCCGATCGTGCTCTACAATATCCCCCAAGCGACCAGGGTCACCTTGCCCTGGCAGATCGTGGAGGATCTTGTCGATATTCCTAACATCGCCGGACTGAAAGACAGCAGCGGAGAACTCCGGTACATCCTCACGGTCCTCGAGAAAGTCGGCGATAGACTCCCTGTGATGTGTGGGCACGACGAGGTTGTTCTACCCGCGCTCGCCGCGGGCTGTGCGGGCGTAATCTCAGCCAGCTCCAACGTGTTCCCAGATCATCATCTGAAGATCGTGAAAGCGGTTCAAGAGGGCAAACTTGACGAGGCAAGACGAATTCAGCTAGCGATTCAGAAGATGTCACGGTTCATGGCAAAGAGCGGCCCAGTTGCAACGAAGGCCGCGCTCAACATGATGGGCATCCCTGTGGGCCCAGTTCGCCTACCATTGAGCGTCGGCGGCGAGCTGTCATATGAGGAGAAGGATGAACTGAGGCTTGATCTCGAGAAAATAGGCAAGATCAAACGGAGAGTCGTGGAGGTCGAAGCTCCCACGGCTAAACCACTGGCGGAACGCTTCATAGGAATCGGAATCAACCCTGAAGAGATCCGACAGTTCACGCTGAGGATCGGCGAAGCGCTCGCAGGAGAAGAACCAGAGGTCGCACACATCGACCTAATGATTGGAAAGAAGGACGGGCCGGTTGGAACCGCGTTTGCACGGGCGAAGGCCTCGCCAGCGCTCGGACATGAACCTCTCCTTGCAATCATTGAGCCGAACCTTGCAGTGAAGCCTCCGACACTCCTCGTTCCGACGGTCTCGATCAAGGGGATGCGAGACGCAAGCCTCGTTTATGGGCCGGCTCAAGCCGGCGCCGCCAAAGCGGTCGTTGACAGCGTCGCTGATGGGACGATTCCAGAATCAGCGGTTGATGATATCGTGATCATCGCGAACATATTCGTTCACCCGGCGGCTGTGGATAGAAAGCGAGTCTACATCAACAACTACAAGGCGATGAGACACGCAGTCAGGCGAGCCGTCGAGGGCTGGCCCTCCTCGCAGGAACTGACGGAGAACAAAGAGAGAGCCAAGCATCCATTCAAGTACACACCTTAGGCTGTATGCATTCTTGACTCGAACCATCCTCTTCGTGTGCGTCGGGAACTCGGGCAGAAGCCAAATGGCTGAAGCCATCTTCAACAAACTGAGACCTGATGGCTTCCGAGCAATCAGTGGCGGAACAAAACCAGCGACGGAGATCAACCCGCTCGTCGTACAAGTCCTCAGAGAGATCGGAATCGACGTAAGTAACGCGAAACCGAAACCGGTCTCGCCTGAAATGATCGCGGAAGCTGAGAAGGTCATAACGATGGGGTGCGAAGCATCGGACTTCTGCCCAGCAAGGTTCCTGTCAAGAGTCGAGAATTGGCATATCCAAGATCCGAAAGGGAAGACACTCGACGAAATGCGATCAATACGTGACACCATTCAGGAGCACGTAAGAGAACTGTTAAAGCGACTGCAGCCAACCTAGACTCAGTTTGACAAGCGGCTGTTCGCATCCGCCCAAATGTTCTCGCTGATCAGCAAGTGCACGATTCCGCTTGCCGGTCTTGCTTTACAAGCCGGAGATCTCTGCGTCAAACCCAGTAAGCTATTTATCAATGGTGCGGACCTGCAGAATGCTTCATGAGCAAGAAATCGACTTTGACTCTTCTCGAAGTCTATGAACTCCTAAAGACAAAGCGTTGGGTTGACTTGACCCATGCATTTGCTCCCGGGATTCCTCATTGGCCCGGTTTTCCGAATGAGGAACGTGAAACCCTCTACTACTACGATGAAGGCGTTGGCAAGATCGGTTCCGGTATCTACATCCATCGATATTCCCACGTAGGGCAGTGGGGCACCCACGTTGACCCGCCAGCTCACTTCGTCAGGGGCTTGAGGATGCTGGATCAGATCGAAGTGAAAGAGATGATCCTGCCAATGACCGTCATCGATGTTCATGAGAAGGTGGCCAAGAACCCAGACTACTGCGTCTCGATGGAAGATGTCAAAGCTTGGGAGGCAAAGCACGGCCCGATTCCTGAAGGCTGCTTCGTGGCGTTGCGTACGGACTGGTCAAAGCGATGGCCGAATGCTAAGGCCGTGGATAACGAAGACTCAGCCGGCGTCAAGCACTTTCCTGGCTGGAGCATGGCGGTGCTAAAGTATCTCTACGAAGAACGAAAGATCACAGCTTCAGGTCATGAGACTACGGACAACAATCCTGGCGTCGATTGTAGCCGAGGCGATTATTCCATGGAGTTCTACGTCCTCAGCACGAATCACTATCAGATTGAATTGTTGACCAACCTGGATCAAGTGCCCGAGCTCGGCGCGCTAATCGTCGCGACATTTCCCAAACCCAAGAATGGTACTGGCTTCCCAGCGCGAGTCTTTGCGATCCTTCCGTAGTGAAGGCGACCCCTGTTGCCTTTTGCTAAACGGACCGATCATCTGCGACCAGAAGGCGCTTATCAAGTTCTTGCGCGGGCACAAGAACTAGAAGCCAAAGGACATGATATCATTCATTTGGAGATCGGCGAACCCGATTTTGACACGCCTGCGAACGTATGCCTAGCAGGAATTCGTGCCATTGCGGGGGGGCAGACACGCTACAACCCGCCTGTAGGCTTGTCTTCGCTCCGCGAAATCATCGCAGATCAAGCTGGCAAGAAGCGAGGCATCCGTATTACCCCGAAGCAGGTTGTCGTCAGCCCAGGTGCGAAGCCCAACCTTTTCTTTCCCACTCTGGCTTTGGTTAATCCTGGCGACGAAGTTGTCTATCCCAACCCGGGTTTTCCGACATATGAGGCCATGATCGGGATCGCTGGCGGCATCCCCGTGCCGGTGCCGTTAGTCGAATCCAATTCCTTCTCGTTTGATCTGAAGACCTTTGACCGGCTCGTGAACGAGCGAACTCGACTGATTGTTCTAAATTCACCCAGCAATCCGACGGGAGGCGTGATACCCTTGGCAGACTTGGAACATATTGCAGAGACTGCACAGCGCCATGATTGTTGGGTTCTTTCTGATGAAATCTACAGTCATATGGCATTTGACGGCCTTGCGGTGCCAAGTATCGCCTCGTTGCCAGGTATGGCAGAGCGAACCATCATAGTTGACGGATTCTCTAAGACCTACGCGATGACGGGTTGGCGTCTGGGTTTCGGCATCATGCCCGAACCACTGGCCGAACGGATGGGTCTGCTGCTTACCCATTCTGTCGGTTGTACAGCTCACTTCACGCAAATTGCAGGCGTCGAGGCATTAACTGGCCCACAGGAACAGGCTGCCCTGATGGTCGCCGAGTACCAGCGCCGCCGCGATCTTACTGTGGATGGGCTGAACAGGCTGCCGAAGATTCACTGCCTCAAGCCTCAGGGAGCCTTCTACGCGTTCCCGAATATCCAGAAGACCAACAAATCCTCCCAAGAGGTGGCGAACCTAATGCTGGATGGCGGAGTGGCTGTCCTACCTGGTTCCGCTTTCGGCAGCTATGGGGAAGGCTACCTGCGTGTGGTGTTCGCCAATTCGGTCGAGAACATCAAACGTGCTTTGGAACGAATGGAGAAAGTGCTGAACAAATCGCTCTAGCAAAGCGACCGGCGCCTGTCACCCCCAAGAGAGCTGAGAGGAAAAGTTCCAAACGCACTTCACGTAGTAACTCTCGTTTAATGAAGAAAAAAAGTAGAGAAGATGGAGGCTCGTTGGGGGATCTAGATTGGCGGAAGTTCCATGCTAGCTAGTTCTACCGGCACGCCACGCGATTTCTGGTAGAAGTACGAGATAGCGTAGATTATCAGCGCTGCCACCATGACGAAGAGCATGCTCACGACGTAGATTGGATTGATCGGGAAGCCGTTGTAGGAAGGCAGGATCGTTGAGTAAGATATGAACAGTGACAGGAAGATGCCGACCACGCCAACTATGGTGATCAGCGGTACCGGTCCGATCTTGTACGTGACGATCTTTGGCGAGCTCGTGAATATGTCCTTTCGTCTATAGGGGAAGATCGCCGCCGCGAACATCACTATAGCAGCCGCAATCCACCAGCCAAAGTTCGAGTAGTACATGTAACTAAACCATGTCGTGTAGACTGTCACCCAGAGCGAGAAATAGGCAATGATCGAGTAGAGTATGACCGCGTAGTATGGAACACCTCGTTTGTCCACGCTTGCGAATTTGACTGGGATGACTCGGTCGAAGGCCCATGCGAAGATGTTTCTGGTTGGAACGAAGAAGTACACAATCGCGAAGCCGATGTCGTTTAGAAACAATCCGAACGGAATTAGGAGAGCAAGAATTGGATTGTCGGTTATGAAGCTGATCAGGTAGGCTGGAGAGGGCATAGCAGGCAACGGTGATTTCCCGTTCACGAAAAGAAGCGCGGAGGAAACGAGGAAGTCATGCCCGAAGACGTTGTAGATTGAAGCATAGAGGATGTAGATTAGAACGGCAAAGATGATCGGGGATACGAATATGGCGAGTCCCTGCGATCTTCTCGGATCACCTTTCACCTCACTTGCAAAGTAGGCGCTGTTCGCGTATCCGATGAAGCTCAGCATCGTGTACACAAGCCCCACCGCTGTCGCCTCGGCCGTGAAAGTAATAGGAGAACCCAGAAGGTTCGTTCCTTCCGTCAGTATTGAGTCGATCGTTGTTCCTGATTTCGCGTTGAAGCCTGCCACGAAAGCCGCGTTGTTGGTGGTGAGCATCATTCCGATGAAGATCACAAAGATCACTGCTTGTACGGCGAATAGTGCTATGAGGACGCGGAAGAGGTTCTTCACGGAGAGAAACATCGTCAAGATCACAAGGGTCACGATCACGGCTCCAACGATGAAGATAGTGTTCGGATCACCAAGCGCTGTGGCGAGGCCAGCATACGACTGGTCCCCTGTTGTGATCGCGAGGTTCGTGAACATCATTTGTAGTTTGAAAGCTACTGCCAAGTATGGGAATAGACCCGCCCAGGTTATCATGATGACAACGAAGACAGCGTTGACCATGAACGCCAGAGAGGGATGAATGATTCTTCCAACCCAGACGTAGTCGCCGCCAGTTCTCGGCATCGCGGACGAAAGCATCCAGTACACGTATGCTACCAACAGGTTGACTGCGAGGGCTGTGAAGACTGTTGCCGTTAGATCTGCGCCGGGATATGATGCTGAAGCGTAGACGACCCAGAAGATGTTGACGAGAATGCCCATTCCGAGTAGGTTTGCGATCAAGGCGTCGTTCGCGCTAACGTTTCTGATTAGTCCTGAGGATTTTCTTACATAGAGGCCTGATTCTTTTGTCAAGTCTCTTACCTTAAGGACAAGTCTGCCGGTAGTAGCACATATAAGACTAATTACGATCTCGGAGTGGGGCTTACGTTGAGCAAGACGCGTCTTTTCTTCGTCACGGATATTCACGGATCTGATAGGCTCTTCTTGAAGTTTGTAAATGCGGGTAAGGTCTACAAGGCGAATGTGCTCATTCTCGGCGGCGACATAACCGGGAAGACCGTTACGCCAATCTTCGATCAAGGAGGTTCCTGGAAAGCCCAGTACGTCGGGACTTGGAGGGAAGTGCGTTCAGAAGGTGAGCTGAATGATCTCGAGCGGAACATCAGGGATCTGGGCAGCTACCCATATCGAACCACGCAGAACGAATGGGAGAAACTTCGCCAGGCCGAGGCAAGCATGGAGAACGTGTTCGTTCAAGTCATGACAGCGAGTATCAGACGTTGGGTGCAGGTCGCAGAGGAACGACTGAAACCTATCGGAGCCAAGATCATCATCAACACGGGAAACGATGACCTCGCCATAGTGGGAGACATACTTGCGCAATCAGAGTACGTGGTCTATCCAAATGAGAAGATTATCTTGATCGACGATAAACACGAGATGCCGAGCGCCAGTTTCTCAAACATGACTCCGTGGAGGTGCCCTGGAGATCTTCCAGAGGAGGAACTACTCTCAAAGCTTGAGCAAACAACGTCAGGCCTAACAGACCCCAAGAACAGCCTCTTCAACTTCCACTGCCCGCCACACGATACTCAAATCGACTTGGCACCAAGACTCGACGAAAACTTGAGGCCAATACTCACTCCAGGCGGCGAACCGGACTTGGGCCACGCTGGTTCCACCTCCGTGAGACAAATGATCGAGAAACTCCAGCCACTGGCAGGCCTTCACGGACACATTCACGAGTCCAGAGGCCTCTCCAAGATCGGGAGAACACCATGTTTCAACCCTGGAAGCGAGTACGTTACGGGCGTTCTTCGGGGACTGGTATTGAACCTGTCAGACAAGAAGCTCGACAACTACGTCTTCACAGAAGGCTGATGATTGCATGATCCCAGAAAGGAGAGACCTGCTCAGAGAAGGAAACGGGAATCGTAGCCTACCTTCCTCTACAACGAGTTGCAAGCGTCTGGCCAGGAGTGCGTCCTAGCCTGTCACGCGAAAAGACTAACTAGCATCTCTCCTTCCCCGGGGCGGTCGTGTAGTTGCTAGTCTCGCTACCTTACGGGCATACACAACTCACTGGACACGTACCGAAATGCGCTACGACTAGCATTGTGATCCCTAAACTGTGGCAGACAGCTTCTCAGGAGAAATCGGTAGAAGACGCACTCAGACAACCCATTGGAATTCCGAGACTAAGGGAACTGGCTCGCGAAAGTCGCAGTGCTGTCATAGTGACCTGTGACAGAACGAGAGGAGTCCCCAGTCGCGTCACGATTCCATTGATTCTGAAAGAACTCCGGAGCGGCGGCATGGACTTAGACCGGATCATCGTGCTGGTCGCGACCGGTCTCCACAAAGGCGAGACGATGACAGACGTAACAGAACGACTAGGCACAGAACTGGTTGGCAAGCTGGAAGTGATAATTCATGATAGCGACGATCGGACCCGGCTAGTCGAGTTGGGAAGACTCTCTTCTGGCACGCCGCTCTGGCTGAACAGATCTGTCACCGAGAGCGATCTTGTGATAGTCGAAAGCAATGTCGAGCCTCATTTCTTCGCCGGATTCACAGGTGGCAGCAAAGTGATTCTGCCTGGAGTGGCGGGGACTGAGACGATTCTTCGAAATCATTCCTGGAAGAACATCGATAATTCAGCTTCTCAGTATGGGGTGACTGAGAACCCTATCAGGGCTGACGCTAACGAAACGTTGCGACATCTGGGTAGGGCATTTGCGCTCAACATCGTCCTTGACAGCCAGAAACGCATCGTACATGTGACGGCAGGAGATCCGATATCATCATTCAATGCGGTGGCTGAATCAGTAAGACAACATTCGAGCGTCCAAGTCAAAGATTCTCCTGATGTGGTAATCACCACGAACGGCGGATATCCATTGGATAGGAACGTGTACCAATGCGTGAAGGGTATCACGGTTCCAGAGCGAATCCTACACGGAGATTCAAGAATCGTGATGGCCAGCGAGTGCATGGATGGAGTTGGCCACCCGGATTTCCTGAGATTGCTGGCGAGCAACACGCCAGAAGTGGTCTATGACAAGCTCAGGGTAGGTGAAGCCCTGATACGTGATCAGTGGGAGGTTCAGGTTCTCTGCCGCATTCTGCGTAAGATCCCAGTATGTTTTGTCACGAGACCCGAACTTGCTTCCGAGATCAGATCGATGCACATGGACTACGCGCAGACGATAGAGCAGGCGTTGGATTCTGTCAACCTACGTAGGGGCGAGAAGGTCTTGGTTCTGCCGCAGGGACCAATGACGCTTCCGATTTTGGGATAACCTCACAATATGATAGCTGATAGGATGACTGCGACGAGGATTGCGGGTAGCAGATTCCCAACTCTGATCTTTGTGATCTGAAACAGATTCATCGCGATACCCAGAATCAGCAGACCACCCGTTGCCGTCATCTCAGTGATCATCGCTGAGGTCAGATAGGGTTCGAGAATTGAGGCGCCTATCGTAATGCCGCCTTGGTAAGCTCCGACTGGTAGCGCAGAAAATAGGACCCCGATCCCAAGTGTTGAAGCAAACGCGACGGATGCTATTCCGTCCATTATGGATTTTGTCAGTAGGACAGAGTAGTCGCCGCGCAAGCCGTCTTGAAGCGCTCCCACAATCGCCATAGGCCCTACGCAGTACAGGAGAGTGGAGGTTACGAAGGCCTTCGCGAATGTTCCACGGTCCTTGCTGAACCTAGCCTCAACTCTTGCTCCAAGCCTGTCAAGTCTCTCCTCAATTCGCAGGAGCTCGCCGAGTACTCCTCCAATCACCATACTCACGAGAACGACCAGCACGTTCTCGGAAGTTATCATCATCCTCAGACCGATCAGCGCTGTTATGAGGGCGAGCGCTTGTATGGCGATTGACTTGATTCTTTCGGGGAGCCTCTGCTTCAGGGCAAATCCGACGAGTGTTCCAATGATAATGGCGACTACATTAGCTAAGGTTCCTAGTAGCATGCGAAATCACTTGATGATTCACGTATGATGCGCTGACCTTCCCGGAATTGTCTCCTCTCTTGGAAGTGCGATCCAACTATATACGAGATTGTTCGGCTCACGAGTGGTTGTCTGCCATTCAACTTGTGAGGGTACGGGATTGCCGCCCTCTTCCTGAGAGTACAAGTTCCGACCTTCGCACCAAGAGACCCACGCCCACACAAATCGCGACCTGAAAGATGCACAGGATGTTGGGATGAATCGCATGGCAATCCAGGAAAACAGGTTGTCCAAGCTAGCACGGGCGCGATCTAGGCCGCAGGCGTCAGGCGTAGTATTGCCTCTGTTTCTCGATTAATATCATCGCGTGAGTAGAGCATGGTGCGGTATTCGCCGGTGAACCATGCTTTTGCATGATCGTCATAGTGCTTGCTGCCCGGTTGTCCTGACTGTCCAGGAGCCAGCAGGCTCAGCGAGTTCTGGAGGTTGCTCAGGTCAGCGATCATGCGAAAGGGCGGGCCGATGACGTTCTCACTGCTCAAGTCATGATAGCTTGAGCCAGTGGCCCATATGGTGGTCTGGTCGCCTCCCATGGGATATGGTCCGCGATTGAAGAACCTGTCAAGTGGCTTGACGCGACCCAAGGTGTGAGCATAGGTTAGCTTGTGCAGCTTCCCCCATGACCAGTCACCGATCTCGGCCCCGAATCTGGCTCTCAGAAAGTCCGCGGTCTCACTCAGGGCCAAACGCAAGACGTCGTCCCGGGTTTCGCCGTGACCGAGATCAAACCAATGCGAGGTTGGTTCGGCGAGTATCTTCTGTAACCATTCCAAGGCCCGATGACCAAACAGGCTGATCTCCGCTAGAACTGGTGTCGGTCCCTTGCCAGCGTATCGAACAGTGAGATCACCGAGCTTCCCTGAAAGCATGAGGTGGATCATTCTCCGCACAAACACCTCATAGATGGCGGCAGCTGAACTCTCGGGCGCCAGTTCCCCATCCCAATTTCTCATGATCTCAACAATGGCTTTCAATTTGGGATCGTCCACTTCCAGCTGCCCCAGATATCTGGCGACTACTCGTGCGGTGGGCGAGACTTGATCAAACTGCATGCGTTTGACATATGCGACATCGATCTTTTCGCGGGATTTGATCAATTCGACGATACGTTGTGCTCGGTCGCCTATGGCATGGTCGCGACTGATGAAGTAGGGATACTTGTCGTCGGTGACGCGATTGTTCGCGGTAGCCACGTAACCTTGCGGTGGGTTGTACAGGTGCGGTAGTTCCTCAAATGGGATGTATCCAGTCCACTCGTGTTCCCCTGTCCAGCCGGGCACAGGCACTCGACCCTCCCCCTCAGCGCGTATTGGTACTTTGCCCGGAAAACTGTAGCCAATGTTGCCAGCCGTGTCCGCATAGACAACGTTCTGGACCGGAGCCGCCCAATGACGTAGAGCCTCTCTGAACTCCAGACAGCTACGTGCGCGGTTCATTCCATTCAACGCAAGTATCATCGTATCTGGCTCAAGGGATGTCCAGCGCAAAGCCAAAGGCTGCTCGCCCGTAAAATCCGGAGCGAGCGCATTGATCACCGGACCGTGACGTGTAATGACAACTTCCTCGACAACAGTTTCATTGCCTTTAACCCGGATTTCCTCACGAATAACTTCCGCGTCTAGCCATTCACCCTTGTATTCGCACTGCACACGACCATCACCGGTCCGGCGCAAATGCTCCATGTATAGATCCTGCACATCCGGGAAACCATTCGTGAAGCCCCAAGCAACATGCTCGTTGTGGCCGGCAACTACGCCGGGAATGCCGGGAAAGGTGACGCCAGTGACATTCAAGTCGTCTCCAATGAGATGATTCTCGTACCAAATGGCAGGCGTGCTGATGAGGAGATGCATGTCGTTTGCAAGCAACGGAGCGCCGGTCGTCGTGCGCGAGCTTGAGAGCACCCAATTGTTGCTACCAACACCATTCCTAGCAGAAGGTCCAGCGAATGGTCGAGCTGCCTCAGCCCGCTCCAATGCTGCCCTCCCGACCTTAGAGTAGTCAGCGCCTGGGGGTACAATTGTTGGCCAATGCTCAAAGTAATCGGGCTCCAATTCGGCAGCCTTTTCCGGACCCAGACGGGCAATCAATTGCGCGCGGAGAATCTCGGTCTCCCAGTTGACCGATAGGCTCCACGACATCATCTTGACCCAGGAAAGGGAATCGGCCACAGTCCAGGGTTCTGGTTTGTAGTGCAGGAGAGTGAACTCAATCGGCAATCGGCCCTCAGCAATGCATGAATTGATGCCAGCGGCGTAGGCTTCCATGTCGGCACGAGGACCAGAGCCCATCAGGCTGACCTCTTTCTCCGCGACTCTTCTCATGCCTATGATGCGCATCCAGCGGTCAACTGGCAGAGTCACGGCACCCATCACTTCGGATAATTGGCCGGCGACGAGCCGTCGCTGAAAATCCATCTGCCAGAGGCGATCTTGCGCGTGGACGAATCCCTGAGCAAACATCAGGTCACGGGAATTCGCTGCGTAGATATGTGGGACACCTCGCCGATCGCGAACGATCTCCACCGGAGCTTCAATACCGGGTAATTGCAGTGTGCCCTTTGTCTGGGCCAGAGGTTTTCGCAACCAGTAGTAAGCTAAGCCAAGCAATCCGGATATGGTTTCCAACATCTAGCGCACATCCTATTGTGTGAAAAAACCCGCGTGGTTCTGCAGTACTGCGTAACCTGCATGTACTGTTTTCGGTAGTCTTCTTCGAGATGTCAAGCGACTTTGTACTCGCAGGGCTAGGAATTCCCAACCGCTCTCAGTTTCTTCGGAGAAATGTGTGTGACGCCCTCGATGCTCACACGCAAGCGTGCAACACACGACGGTTCAAACTCGGATGCCCGCACCACAGACCCAAACACATACAACTGCTCCTCTCTCCCATTGAGGCTCAAATCCACACGGCCGGACGAAGCGAGCTGCACGTATGACACCAAAGTGGCCTTGATGCTTGCACGTGCAGCAGGATTGTCTTGCGCTATCTTGGCTTTTAGAAGCCGCTAGGTGTATGCGTCCAAGCACTAGATACTGGCGAAAGGGATGAATAATGAGATTCCTAATTCGTATGCATTTTCCTGCGGATTCCGGAAATGAGTTGGTGCGTGATCCTAACTTCCCGAAGAAACTTGAAGGCGTATTGAACACCATCAAGCCTGAAGCAGTCTACTTTACTCCGTTGGACGGTGACCGGGGCGTGTACGTGGTGGTTGACATCGCTAGTGCGGACATGATTGCGGGGATTTCTGAACCGTTTTGGCAAATGTTCAGATGCAAGTTAGAGTTGACTCCAGTAATGGTGCTAGAGGACCTTAAGAAAGCGCTCCAGAACCCTATGAAGTGAAGCCACGCTTCTAGATGAAAGGATATGAAAAGCTGTTCCGCCATTATCCTAACGGCTGATCAGTTCGAGGACATGGAGGTATTCTTCCCATATTTCCGACTGCTTGAGGAAGGCGTGAGAGTGCACGTCGCAGCGCCCAGTAAAGGGACAATTCACGGGGAACATGGTTACGCATTGAATCCTGACAAGACTCTGGACGAAGCCGATCCTGACGACTATGACCTTCTCATAATTCCCGGCGGATCCCCTGACGGGGCTCCCACTTCCGTGCGCAACCATCCAAAAGCCCTTTCAATTACAAAATCGTTCTTCACCAAAAACAAGAATGTGGCATCGATCTGCCACGGTCCCTACACTCTTGTTTCTGCCAACGTCATAAAGGGAAGGCGTCTAACGTCTTACTGGCACGATGGAGTGCCAGAAGAGATCAAAGCGGCAGGAGGAGTTTACGAGGACAAAGAGGTGGTCGTTGATGGCAATCTGATCACCTCGCGATGGCCACCAGATCTTCCCGCTTTCATGCGCGAAGTCATGAATGCGGTCAAGAAGATCAGAAAATGATGATGACGAGTCCTAAAGTCGATTTCAGTATCCAACTAATGATGTGTGCGCACCAAGCGACCTTCATTACTGTATCTCCACTAACGCCACTGACGCCTTTGCCTAAAAGCAGAAGCCCAAGTCACATAGTAGTGCACGGAGCCAGTTCCAAATGTCCGTGAGCGCCTTCAGGATCGGGTCAGGTGGTACAATCTCTTGGCAGACTCCAGAGGGAACGGGCAGGTAGCCTCCAATGTGGGTCCATGTTGTCGTGCAAGTCGACTGCATAGTCGAACCTGTAACGATCGAGTATGATGTGACTTGAAGTGCGGCGCTTCCCTGCATACAGTAGGATGCTATGTCCTTCTTGATTTCTCCTGTGACTTGGACATGCAGTCCATCGACACGCAGAGTGTCTGGGGCATCAATCAAGAGGTAGTCTGTACCCGTACCGTCAGCCCGGATAAGCCAGCAACCTGCCTCGACACCGGGATGCATTGTTCCAGTGACCGTCAACGTTTCGGCTGACGTCAACGTGAAGATAGAGGCTAGGGCCACGACGAGCAGAAGTACGACCAGCGATGAAGAAGCTCGCAAGTCACTTCGACAGAAGAATGGTTTGGATATATGTCAACTTTCTGCAAGAACATCTCCTCGGTCACTGTGAGTCTTACATCCATAGAGTTCAGGCCGCCGGTGCGGAGGATGCACTTCCTAGCCGACAGCCGACCAAACCGTCTTCCGTCGTCGTTTTCGTCATTTTGTGTGTGGGATGTTTGGTGCGGCCGTCGTGATTTGAACCGTTGATTTGTGTCGCGTGCACACCAAGAAAAGACACATACGAGCGTTGCCGAAATAGGTTTAGTATCCGCTAAGAAGAGTGGTGTTGAGTCACTGGAATCCTTCTACCACACACTACTGCCGTCTGTCTTCGGCTCGTTCGGAATTGTATGGCAGAATACAGAAAATTGGCCGAAGGTTCAGAGAGTATTCCTCCCGAACGAGAAGACTCGGATGGAAAAACTCATTCACGCAGAGTTCGTCGACTCCAACCCCATGTCATGCCATGATATTTCGGAGCTCGGCGAACGAATCCAGAGGTTTCTCAAAGGCGAATCCATCAAATTCGAATTGGGCATCGTGAGCCTTGAAATTTGCTCTGCATTCCAAAGGAGAGTTCTCCTGGCGGAATACGAG
>Ga0136653_10000405_pt1 | contig 22746 bp, 13 predicted proteins | sample LakKivw275mmetaG_FD_94866 | JGI IMG/M metagenome (GOLD analysis project Ga0136653, IMG submission 94866) | Anoxic lake water microbial communities from Lake Kivu, Rwanda to study Microbial Dark Matter (Phase II) - Lake Kivu water 275m metaG... | ecosystem: Environmental > Aquatic > Freshwater >...
GCACTGACGGGCATTGGTAACGTGGGCCGGCGTTTTCTGCAGATCATCCTGCAGAAACAGGATTGGTTGCGAGCTCGCCTGGGTCTGGAACTGATACTGGTTGCAGCCGTTGATTCGTCTGGCGCGGCCGTGTGCGAAGGTGGGCTGGACATGGCGCAAGCGATCGCGCTCAAGACCTCCGGCCAGGGCATCGCATCCTACCCTGGGCTGGGGGTAAAGGGGCTGTCCTCACCGGAGGCAATGCAGCGCAGTGGCGCCGACCTGCTGGTTGAAGTGTCGCCAACCAGCCTGCGCACAGGCGAGCCTGGTCTGTCCAACATCACCTGGGCGCTGGAACACGGACTCGACGTGGTTACGGCCAACAAAGGACCGCTCGTCCTTGGCTACCCGCGTCTGACCGCACTGGCCGCCGCGCAACAGCGTGCACTGCTCTTCAGCGCAGCCGTGGCGGGCGGCCTGCCAACGGTCAACATCGGTAAGCGCGACCTGATTGCCGCCAAGATCACGCGCGTGGAGGGCGTCTTTAACAGCACCACCAACTACATCCTGATGCGCATGGACGAGGCCGGCCTTGGCTTTGAGGAAGCATTGGCGGAGGCGCAGCGTGCTGGCGTGGCCGAGGCGGATCCCAGTTTGGACATCGACGGGTGGGACGCAGCCAACAAACTCGTGATTGTGGCCAACAGCGTGTTGGGCATGCCCGCCACGCTCAAGGACGTAGAGGTGCAGGGCATTCGCGGGCTGGCGCGGGCGGATTTGTTGCGCGCCAAACAGGCCGGACATGCAATCAAGCTTCTCGCCACCGCGGACCCCGCTGGGGATACGTACAGGCTGGCCGTGCGGCCGACCGAACTGCCTTTGGAGCACCCCCTGGCACGCCTGGCCAAGTGGCACATGGGCGTGGTCTACACCACGGATATCAATGGCACGATCACGGCTACCATTCGTGAAGAGGGCCCTACGGCGACGGCGGGCGCAGTCGTGCGCGACGTAGTCCATGCCGTCTTGGGCAGGCCGCAGCAGCAATGAAGGGCAGCGATCTGCCGAAACCCAAGATTGTCGCACTTGGCGACCTGATGATGGATATCTCCTGCCGCACGCAGGACCTCATCCTGTACGGCACAGACTGCTTCGTGCAAGGCGGCGTTGCGGCCGGTGGGTCAGCCGCCAACTTTGCGGTGTGGGCCGCCCGTCAAGGCGCCTCGGTGGGGCTGATTGCCAAGGTAGGCGATGACCTGTTCGGACGTTCCCTGTTGGAGGACCTCGAGCGTGAGGGTGTGGCCAAGGGGGTAGTAGTCAGCGCCCAGACAACGGGTTTCACCATGCTGGTGATAGACCGGAGCGGGGAACGCACCATGTTTGCAGCCCGCGGTGCTACATCCACTCTGGATGTCTCGGACTTGAACCTGGAATTGCTCGACAGTGCCGACCTGTTGCACGTCACTGCTTACTCGTTCTTCGAGGACACCCCGCGCGATGCTGCCTTGACCGCCATGCGACACGTCAAGAGCCATGGGAAGCTCCTCTCGCTGGACCCCTCGGCATACGGCTATCTGCAACGACTGGGGACCGAGGGCTTCTTCGCCCTGGCACAGGGCGTGGACCTGCTCTTTCCCAACCTGGACGAAGGTCGCGCGCTGAGTGGCGAACAAGAGCCTGAGCGCGTCCTGCGCGCGCTGTTGTCTCGCTTTCCTGTGGTGGCACTCAAGATGGGTCCAGCTGGGGCCCTGGCGGGCAGTGGAGAGCACATCGTCCACCATCCGGGCTACGCGGTGCCGGTGGTGGATACGACAGGGGCAGGGGATGCGTTTGCCGCCGCGTTCGTCGTGACCTGGCTGAGGCAACGCGACTTGGCGGCGGCAGTTCGAGAGGGCAACCGGATCGCAGCGGGAGTGATCCAGGTTCCGGGTGCACGCCTTACGGCAACCCCACCCGCTGCTTGACTTCGGCAATCGTCTCCCCAGCTATGACACTGGCGCGGGCTGCGCCATCCGCTAGAACGTCCCACACCAGTTGGGGATCGCGGGCGAACTCGGCGCGGCGCTCGCGGAAGGGCGCCAGGGCGCGCACGAGCTCCTCGGCGAATTGCTTCTTGTGCGCCACGCAACCGATGGCCGCACTGCGGCAGTCCGTCTCTATCTGCGCCACGGTTGCAGGGTCGGCGCAAAAAATCCTGTGCAGCGCCTGGACATTGCAGATTTCGGGATGACCGGGATCAGACTTGAAGCGACGCGCGGGGTCCGTGACCATGGTCATCACACGGCGCCGGATCTCATCGGGAGTCGCTGCCAGCTCGATGTGATTGTCCAGAGACTTGCTCATCTTGTTGGCGCCGTCCAGTCCCATGATGCGCGGCGTGTCGGTCAACTTGGCCTGAGGCTCAACCAGAGTGGGGCCGAACTGCGCGTTGAAGCGACGCACCACTTCGCGCGCAAACTCCAGGTGCGGCAGTTGATCGTCTCCCACGGGCACAAGGTCCGCCTTGTACAGCGCGATATCGGCTGCCATCAACACCGGGTAGCCCAAAAGGCCATAATTGACGTTGTCGGGCTGCTGGCGCACCTTTTCCTTGAACGTGGGCAGCCGCGTCAGCCATCCCATGGGCGTGACCATCGAGAACAACACATGCAGCTCTGTCACCTGCGGAACGTGGGACTGGATGAAGATGATGCTGCGCTTGGGGTCCATGCCTGCAGCCAGCCAGTCCAGAACCATGTCATAAGTGTTCTGCTTTAGCTCCTGCGTCCCGCGCAGGGTCGTCAGAGCGTGCAGGTCTACCACGCAGTAGACGCACTGGTACTCGTCCTGCAAGGCCACATAGTTCTTGATGGCTCCCAGGTAGTTGCCGATGTGTTGGCGCCCGGTAGGGCGGGCGCCAGAAAAGACACGCCCCCTGTGACCGACTTCCATTTCTTGTTTGCTCCCTTCGAACCGTGTGCCCGTAGTTTACCCCAGGTCACGGGAAACAGGAAACCCCCTCTTGCACACGAGAGGGGGTGGGAATGCTCCATTCTACGCCGCGGTCCAAGTCGGATGAATTGAGTGCGTTCCCAGCTAGTCCAGTCTCACTACTTGGGCCGCCTGTGGGCCCTTGGGGCTGTCCTCAACGGTGAACTCCACCCGCTGCCCCTGTTCCAGATTGCGGAATCCCTCCGCGACGATGGCAGAGAAGTGAACAAACACGTCCTTGCTGCCTCCATCAGGCTGGATGAACCCGTAACCCTTGACGCGACTGAACCACTTGACGGTACCTGCGGTTCGGTCTGGCATTGTGTGCGCACCTCCTTCCTTGGATCTAAAGGCCCAGTTCACAACCGGGGGACGGTGGCTTGATGAAGTGGTCGAGACCCCTGATGCAAAAAAGCCGCCGGAAGCCAGTGCCAAACGAGCTTCCGCGGCTCTAGATCACAACAACGGCAACATAATCCTCAACCACGCAGGCCATGATAGGCAGCATCCGAGCTTTTGTCAAATCGCATGCGCGTCGTCCTGCGTACAGCGTGTCGGACACCAGGTAGCTAGCGTAGGACCAAGAAGCTGCTGGCCGCACCCAGGATGGTCCCCATCATGACCTCGAATGGCGTGTGCCCGATCAATTCGCGCAGGTGTTCCTCCGCAATTGGCCGGCCGCTAAACAGCTCTTCCAGAATCTGGTTGAGCACGTGCGCCTGTTGACCAGCTGATCTGCGCACACCAGCTGCGTCGTACAGCACTACCACGGCGGTGACAAAGGCGATGGCAAAGGCCGCGCTGTCCAGACCATCGATGATCGCAGTGGCCACGGCCAGGGCAGAACACGCAGCCGAGTGCGAGCTGGGCATGCCGCCCGCAGTCAGGAGCCAGCCCCAATCCCATTTGCGGTTGATCAGCCAATAAATGATGGGCTTGAGGATTTGCGCAGCCGACCAGGCCACGGCCACGGCCAACAGGTGCCTGTTGTGAAGCAGTGCTTGCAGATCCACGTCATTCCGCTTCCCGGAACGAACTGAACGCTGGCGTGCCATCAGGGGCCACGCTGAGCTGCGCAACCTTCTGCTCTGCCTCGTCCAGCCTGCGCTCGCACAACCGCGCCAGAGCCGTACCCCGTTCGAATAGGGCTAGCGACTGCTCGAGGGTAAGATCCCCGCTCTCCAGTTGCGCCACCACGCGCTCCAATTCGGCGAATGCCTGTTCAAAGGTCAGGTCGCTCGTTTCAGTCATGCCGCTCCTTCAGTCCACTGTGCCTGTGAACTGTCCATCACTTACCCGCACGTCAATGCAGTCGCCAGAGGACACCTGAGCCACGCGCGACACGACGGCGCCCGTGTCGCGACGAGACGCAATGGCATACCCACGCTTCAAGGTGGACTCGGGGTTCAGTGTCTGGAGGCGCAGGACAAGGCCCACCATCTGCCCGCCCAAGAGGTCAAGGCGATGCGTCTGTGTCCTGGTCATCCTCTGCTGCAGCTCATCCAGTCTCTGCCGGCGTCTGTCCAACATCGCACGTGGTGAGAGCCTGGCTAGAAGAGCCAGTACATGCCCCGTCTTGGTGCGACTCGCTGCAAGACAACGCCGCAATGCCTGCGCCAAGTCTCCGCGATACCTGACCAGCACACCACGCAAGTGCTCCTGATCAGGCACTGCCATCTCAGCGGCGGCCGATGGCGTAGGCGCTCGCACGTCGGCCACGAAATCCGCGATGGTATAGTCCGTTTCGTGACCGACCCCGGAGATGACTGGAATTCGCGAGGCAAAGATGGCGCGGGCGACGCGTTCATCGTTGAACGCCCACAACTCCTCCAGAGACCCCCCACCGCGCGCTACGATGAGCACCTCTGCATCGGTGTGCGCGTTCAATGCCTCGATGGCAGCTACGATTTGGGGCGGTGCCTCCTCGCCTTGAACCGCGGTCGGCGCCACGATCACTTCCGCCAGGGGATACCGTCGTGCCAACACATTCAGAATGTCGCGTATGGCGGCGCCCTTGGGCGAAGTCACGACGCCCAGCCGGCGAGGAAAAGGCGGGAGGGTGCGCTTGCGCTCGGCAGCAAACAAGCCCTCGTGCTGCAATCTCTCCTTGAGCATCTGGAACTGCAGGAAGAGCATTCCCGTGCCACGGGCAATGACCTGATCCACATAGAGCTGGTAGGTGCCGCGAGCTTCGTACACCGAGGCCCGGCCATGGGCGAGGACGGCCTCGCCATTGGCTGGCATGTGCTCCAACCCGGGAACTTGCGAACGCCACAGCGCACAGCGCAGCTCGGCGGCAGGGTCCTTGAGTGTGAAATAGATGTGCCCCGCCGCGGAGCGCATGCAGTTCGAGACCTCTCCCTCCACCCACAGGTCCTGCAGTTCAGGATCGCTCTCAAAGAGGTTCTTGATGTACTGTGTGAGCTGACTGACCGTATAGAATGGCATGCTGCGCCCCAAGATGTCCCCGTGATCCGGAGTACGCTGCGTTCGGTAACTATACCGCAGTGGGTGGCAGGTCACAAATCCGGTAGTCAGTGACAAGAGAGGGACAGTTTGAACCAACAGGGCACGAACTCAAGACGCCCCGCGACAGCGCGGGGCGTCTTGGAAAGGGCAGCAGGTTCTTGATTGGTCGCCTTTTCTCGGCCGGTTGAATCGGCGCCCGCTGCTATTTGGCAACGATGTTCATGAGCTTGTCTGGCACGAAGATGGTCTTGACCAACTGCTTGCCGGCGAGATGTTGCTGGATCTTGGCGCTGGCGAGCGCCAAGCGCATGGCCTCCTCTTCGGCAATGCCAACCACCACGCTAAGGTGGTCCCTGACCTTACCGTTCACCTGCACGACCAGCGTGATCACTTCGTCCGCGGCAGCCTTCTCGTCCCAGCGTGGCCAGGCTTGAGCATGCACGCTGTAAGGTTCACCAATGCGCTCCCACAACTCCTCAGCCAGATGCGGGGCGGTGGGCGCGAGCAACAGGATCAACGTCCGGATCGCTTCCTGCCAGGCTTCCGCCGCCGTCACAGGCGTTTCCTTGGCCTTTAGCAGGTAGTTGTTGAACTCCATCAAGGCCGCCACCATCGTGTTGAAACTAAAGGCTTCCATGTCATCTGTGACCCTGCGGATGGTCTTGTGCGTGACGCGGCGCAGGGCAGCTACCTCGGCGGCACTCGCAGAGGCAGTGGGGGTTGGGGGCGGGACGGTGACCAGATCCCACACGCGCTGCATGAAGCGATGCACGCCTTCGATGCCACGGCTGCTCCATGGCCCGCCCGCCTCCCACGGCCCGATGAACATCAGATAGGCCCGCGTGGTATCCGCTCCCATGGATTCTACATAGTCATCGGGGTTGACCACGTTTCCGCGGGACTTGCTCATCTTCTCGTTATCTTCCCCCAGGATGATGCCCTGGTTGAAGAGGCGCAACATGGGCTCGTCGTGATCCAGGATGCCGATGTCGCGACAGGCCTTGGTGAAGAAACGCGTGTACATCAAGTGCATCGTGGCATGCTCGATGCCTCCCGTGTACTGGTCCACCGGCAACCAGTACTTGGCTCGCACGGGATCCATTGGACCCTTGTCATAACCTGGACTCGTGTAGCGCATGTGATACCAGGAGGAGCACATGAAGGTGTCCATGGTGTCCGTCTCGCGTTTGGCCGGGCCGCCGCACTTTGGGCACACAGTATTCACAAAGCCTTCGTGCAGCTTCAAGGGCGATTCACCCGTTGGCAAGAACTTGGCGTCCTCGGGCAAGAGCACCGGCAGTTGGTCCTCGGGGACGGGCGAGATGCCGCAGCGCTGGCAGTACACCATGGGAATCGGAGCGCCCCAGTAGCGCTGGCGCGAGATCAACCAGTCACGCAGACGATAGTTGACCTTGCGCTGGCCGATGCCCCGCCTTTCCATCTCGTCTGCGACAGCCTCATAGCCTTGTCTACTCGACATGCCGTCAAACGGACCGGAGTTGACCATGGTGCCTTCGCCAGCGTAGGAAGCCTCCAACGGCTTGCCATCCCATCCCGGAGGCGCAATCACCACCGGAATCCGCAGATTGTAGCGCCGCGCAAAGTCAAAATCGCGCTCGTCGTGACCGGGAACGGCCATGATCGCACCCGTGCCATAGGTCATCAGTACATAGTCCGCCACGTACAGGGGAATCTCCTGGCCATTCATGGGGTTGATGGCATAGGCCCCGCTGAAGACTCCGTCACGCTCCCTCTCTGTGGAAAGGCGATCGATCTCTGACAGGCGCCGCGCCTTGAACTTGTATGCTTCCACAGCAGAGCGCTGTTCTGGAGAGGTCAACTCGTCCACCAGTGGGTGCTCAGGAGCCAGCACTGCAAAGGTCATGCCGAAGACCGTATCCGGTCGCGTGGTAAACACGCGAATCTTCTTGGGAGAGCCCTTGATGCCAAGGTCAAACTCGATGCCTTCGCTGCGGCCGATCCAGTTCGTTTGCATGACCCGTACGCGCTCTGGCCAGTCGATCTTGGAAAAGTCCAGCAGCTCGTCCGCATACTTGGTGATGCGGAAGAACCACTGCTCCAAGTCCTTCTTCAACACCGGCGTGCCGCAGCGCTCGCAGTGACGGTCCTCGCCCCATACCTGCTCCCGCGCCAGAACGGTATTGCAGTGAGGGCACCAATCCACGGGAGCCATGGCGCGGTAAGCCAGGCCGTGCTCGAAGAACTTGAGGAAGAACCACTGAGTCCACTTGTAGTAATTTGGATCGCACGAGACCATTTCCCTGTCCCAATCGAACATGGCCCCCATGCTCTTCAGTTGATTGCGCATGCGCGCGACGTTGTCCATAGTCCACTTGTAGGGGTGAATGCCGTGATTGATGGCGGCGTTTTCGGCTGGCAGGCCAAAGGCATCGAACCCCATCGGGAACATCACGTTGTAGCCCTGCATGCGCATGTAGCGTGCTCTGGCATCCGAAGGAGCCATCGCGTACCAGTGACCGATGTGGAGGTCGCCCGAGGTATAGGGCAGCATGGTGAGAAAGTAGAACTTGGGCCGTGGGTCGTCCTCGCGTGCACGATACAGCCCGTCTGCCTCCCACTTCTTCTGCCACTTGGTCTGGATGGCTACTGAATTCAGCCTCTGCTTCTTCATGCGCCCCCCCGATCTGCTGCAACATCCTAGTGTAACGAAAAGAGCGCTCCGTACAGGGACGAAGCGCTCTCCGTGGTACCACCCTGATTGGTCAGTGCTGTGTGCTCGACCCGGGCCGCACACCCCTGTGCAGCCCGGGAGTCTAGTGTGGAGATGAGGGGATTCGAACCCCTTACCTCCTCAATGCCATTGAGGCGCTCTCCCAATTGAGCTACATCCCCAGGACAGGCACTGCCCTCTTACGGGCGCGCTAACGGGCGCCGGCCGCCTGTGGCTAGAGCTCCGAGTTGGAGCCTCACCACAGGGGCTTGCAGGCGAGTTCAGCCTTCAGGCGCTCTCCCCGGGCGCCGCTGCCGAGCTTCCACCCTGTCTTCACCCGGCTCTCTGTGAGAGATGGCTTACTACTCCTGTTCACAGCCTTGTGCTCTGTGAAGCTGTACGGCCTGGTGGAGCTGAGGGGATTCGAACCCCTTACCTCCTCAGTGCGATTGAGGCGCTCTCCCAAATGAGCTACAGCCCCGAGCTTTCATAGGATGCTAAGTATATGGCAATCAAGCCCGCCTGTCAAATTGCCGTGGCGCATCACTGCGTGCTGGTCCTGCGGATCAGGGGCAGGTACAGGACCGGCCGTTGCACCCGTGTCCACGCGGTGCGTTCGTAGATCTCGCCCCGTGCGCCCTGAATGAGCACGGTGTTGGTGATTACTGCGCCAGGGGCGAGGGACGCATCCACATGTGCCTGAAACCGCACCACCACCAGCCCCTCTCCGACGATACTGCCACTCCAGGTCACAACTCCCGCATCCTCGCCGCCCTGGCCGTCACTCCACCACAGCGAACCGGGGACCAAGCTCATGGCGCTGGGCAGAACGTCCGTCATGAGTGCTGTCACAGACGCAGCACCAGTGTTGCGAAGATGGATCGTGCAGGTGATCATTGCGTCCGGATTGGCCAAAGGCGGCATCACTTTCTCCGAGGCGCTGAGGTCATAGGTGCGCAAGACGGTCACTACCGTTCGGGTCACGACGTTGCCCAGGCCATCATCGAAGCTAGCCGTGTTGGTTACGAGCGTGTGGTCTTGGACCACGTCGCGTACCTGCGCGGTAAAAGTGATGGGCACGCTGGCTCCCGCGCCCACTGCGCCTCTCCACTCTATGCGGTTCTCCTGCTCGTTGTACGAGGCTCCGCCCAGGGCGCTGCCAGTCACATAGTCCAGTCCCACCGGAATAGGGTCTGAGACGCTGGCGTTAGGCGCGGCAACGTTGCCCGAGTTCCTGAGCACCAAGCCATAAGTTAGCGTTTCCCCGATTTGAGCTTCCGCTTTGTCTACGCTGATGCTGGACTGGGCCAAGTCCACCTGGTTGACCCAGACAGTGGCGGTAAGAGGTATGGGATTCAGGCCATCTACGTGGAGCACCGCCTGATTGCGGATTGGGGTGTTCAGAGGTACATCCGTCGACAGCTGGGCCTGGTAGGAGATCGAGTGGTAACCACCCTTGCTGAACAGGACAGCCTTTCCAGCACGTAGCGGATAACCCGGACCGCTGCCATTGTACAGGTACTCGACGCCGCCGGTCCCAGTCGCATTCTCAATGCCGACGGAGGCGCTCCCGCCGTCGGTGCCTGGCCCATTGGAGACATGGTACTGCACACGGATGTCGTTGCTGCCCTCGTAGAGGATCACTTCGAAAGACAAGGGCGTCCTTGTACTGAGAAGGCGTGCGTCCTTCCATTCGATCACCAGGAAGCGCTGCGGCGCGGAACCCATCAACCTGTAATATATGGTCCCTGCCTCGGTAATCAAGTCATCCCAGAAAGGTGCGATGAAATTGCTCGGCTCATCCGGCTGCGGGATCGGGGCATTTGCATAGCGGGTTGAACCCTGCCCAAACAGTACCAGACCATTGGTACTGATGTAGAACTGGGCATACTCGGTGCGGTAGAACTGGAACGGGAATCCCAACTCGAAGGGCCCGTAGCTCTGATCGTCTCCGCCCGGTACGGACACGCCTCCCTGCGTGGCATCGATCCAGTCATAAGCCACACCGCCCGCATCGCTATCCGTCCAGCGGTAGCTCGCTCCCGTTCCCTCGCCGAGCGTTCCGTTCCATTCGATCTGATTCAGCGTAGGGTTGTACACCCCTCCCCGCACGCTATCACTGATGTATTCTGTGTAAGCGGGCAACGCATCGACGAGACTCACACCGGCCACAGTAAACGTGCTGGAATTGTGCAGATCCACATGATAGGACAGGATATCGCCGCTTCTTGCCACAGGCTTGTCCACCCACTTTCGGGACGCAGACATGTCCACCGGCTGGATCAGAGTAGTAGCAGTCAGCGGGCCCAGAGGCTGGCCATCCATGCTCAACGACGCCTCATTGGTGATCAGTGCGTTGGGAGGCGAGTCTGGCGCAACGCGGACCTGATAACGAATGCTGTGCCCGACCGATGGTTCGAACAGCACTGCCAACCCGGCGTGAAGGGGATAGCCGGGGCCACCGTCTCCGAACACGTACTGCACCCCTCGCGTCCCATTCTGACTCTCAACCCCCACGGTCGCGTCGCCGCTATCTGAAGTCCCACCGCTCACTGCCTTGTACTGGATCAAGACGTGATTGCTGCCCTCGAACAGGACCACTTCAAACGTGAGCAAGCTGGTGGATTCGAAAGGATGCACGTCGGCCCACTCAGCAACGAGCTTGCGGTTTGGGGCGTCGCCAACCAGTCTGTAGTGCATGCTACCAGTCTCGGATACCAAATCGTCCCAGAATGCCGCGATGAAGCCATCGGGCGCACCGAGCGATGGGATGGAAGTATTCTGATACCGAGACGATCCCTCCCCGAAGAGCAAAAGACCGTTACTGCTCATGTAGAAATCGGAATACTCTACACCATAGAACACGAACGGGAACCCGATGCCATAGGGACCACGACACACGTCATCACCGCCGGAGACGGTTGCTCCTCCATCAGATGCATCCAGCCAGCCGTACATGACATCGCCTGTATCGCTGTCCGCCCAGCGGTAGCCCTCCACCGCGCCCGCGGGCAGCTCCCCAAGCCATTCGATGCGGTTCAGTCCAGCATTGTAGGTCGCGCCCTGAACGCTGCCGCTGATGTAGCTGGTTTGGGCGGGCAGGGGATCCAGCACGCTAAGGTTGGGAGCCGCCACAGCCCCCACATTCAAGAGCTCGATGTGATATGAAAGGGTGTCACTTGTCTTCGCTACGGACTTGTCAACGGACTTGAACGATTGGGAGAGGTCAGGCGCTTCTACTGTAGCTGTGGCACTCACGGTGTGCTCACCGCACCGGCCATCGCTTATCACAGCCGTGTTGGTGATGATGGTGTGGCGCTCCAATCCCTGCGCTACCTCGACACGATAGGAGAAGGACTTGCTAGACCGCGCTGCCATGGCACCTCGCCATGCAACGCGATTGGCGGAGGGATCATAGCTGGCGCCACCGCCCAAGCTGCCTGACACATAGCGTGTGTACGTTGGCACATAGTTGTAGAAGCTGGCTGCCGCAATCGATTGGCTTCCCGGGTTGCGCAGAGTGATCGTAAAGGCCAACGTCGTGCCCGATGGCGCAGTCCAGCGGTCAAGCGTCAAACCAGAATCGGCCAGCGAGGTGCCTAGCGTTAACGTTTCGTGAGCATCCTCGACCGTCGCCCTGCCAGTGCCACCCAGTGCGAAGACGTGGCCCCCCGTTGCTACGGCAACCACGCCCGCTCTGCGCATGTAACGTAGGGGCGACAGAGTGACCCATGTATTGTCTTTCGGGTCGTAGCGCTCCACGACAGACAGACCTACCCATCCGTCACCTCCACCGATGGCATAGACATAATCGGCCAGGGCAACCAAACCCAGAGACTGCCTGCCTGTGGGCATGGGGGCGAGGCTGGTCCAGGAGTCAGTCGACGGATCATAGCACTCGAAGGTCCTGAGGGCAGGCCAACCGCCAGCCAGGTAGATCTTGCCGTCCAGTTCGGCAGCCGCTGCGTAAGCCCGGGGCCCCGAAGGCAAGGCAGCTCTTGCGCGCCACAACTGAGTCGCTGGATCGTACTCCCAGGTGCTGTCGATCGTGGTGCCACCGCCCACTGTGCCCCCAAACAAATACAGTTTGCCGCCCGAGGCAGAGACGCCCATGCCTCCCATGGGGCGCGGAAGATCCGCTCCCCGCGTCCAGCGATTTGTCCATGGTTCATAGATCTCAAGCATGGATAGGAAGCTGTCCCCCTGCATTCCACCCGGAACGTAGATCCTGCCGCCGATGGCGGCCGCCGCCGTGTTGGCAACAGCGCCGGGTTTTGGAGCCATGGTGCGCCAAGTGTTTGTGCGCAGATCGTATATCTCTGTGGCTGCAGAAGCCTCGTCACCGGGGTCCCACCCACCAATAACGGCAAGCCGGCAATCGTCCACCGGAGCTGCAGCCAGCCGGTAGCGTGGCTCAAGCAAGGGTGACAGCGACCTCCAAGGCATCGCGGCGGTCACCGTGATCGCACACGAACGCGTCATGGTCGGCCGCGTAGTGGAGGCGATGCGCAAGGTGAATCCGTCCGACTGTCCGGTGATTGCCGTATCGGGTATCTGCACCCGCATAGTGAGATCCGCAAAGGAACACGGACTTAGGAAGACACTACTGGTGACTGGCCCGCTCGACGCTGATCCCCAAATGGTGGCCGGCCACTGGTTCCCTTCGAGCATGACCAAGTAGGTATCTGGTGCCTGTTGCATGTTCCCAATGGTGAAGCTCAAGCGCGCCTGGTTCCCTGGCGCTCCCGTCACATGCCGGGATGCAATCGTCAACGACGCGCCATGTTCGTGCTCGGACTCAACAAGCCACTCTATGCTACGCCGCAGCGCTTCAGTGCGCGCACTTGACGGCCCTGCCCCGCCCAGGCCAAAAGGCAGGTACACCACTCGGTACTGGCTCTGGCAATCGTCCACAGCCAGCGCAGCGCCGCCATCTTCGCCATATTCCAGGATCATGCTGGCCAGCGCATCCTGAGGCGCGATCTCGCTGGGGCTCTCCTGATTGCCGGCGCTGTCGACCGCATTCAGCGTCAGATGGACATCCTCCATGAAGGTTCCATCGACACCCGCGACCTCGTCCAGGCCCGAGTCGTTCCGAACGTAGCGGGCATGCAGGTAGCTGCGGTACTCGATGCCGCCGTATCCCATATACACGTCCCAGTAACCAATGCCCTGTCCGGAGATGAAGAGTTTCTTCCCAGCCTGCAAGTATTCAGACAAACTGGGCCAGGCGTCCACATACCCAGGAGAGGAGTTCGGCTGGGACCATACTACCAGATCGTATTCCAGTAACGTGGATGCCGGAGGGACATCATAGCCCCCGGCATTCGTGCGCGTGATAGCCCACGTATCAAAGACATGCGACAAAGCCTCGAGGCACGACCGGTAGTATTCACCCTCGCTGACTGCATCCCAGGCGTCAGCATTGACCAGAAGGATTCTCGAGCCGGCTTCCAGGTGGAAATCCTGATGAACGATCTGTCCATCTGAGCTGATGCTCACAGTGGCCCGGCCGATCTTGTGGCCTGTGCGAGCAGGCACGGCCTCGAGCGTATAGTTGCCGACCGGCAAGGTCAAGGTGAAATGACCCATCACATCAATTGGCGTCGCCACCAAGTGTCGCTCATCTCGTACCGTGCCAGCCACAGGTTGCCCTGTTCCCGTCTCCAACACGCGCCCCAAGACCGTGCCCGCCGGCAGAGCCAGCAGGTGCAAATCCAACTGTGTGACGGTATGGGCAATCACCTCAAGCTCCGAAATGGTCTGTGCGGCATAGTAGAAATGCGTGGCGGTCACCGCGTACACACCCGCTGCTACCGAGAACTCGTAGTAGCCCTGGCTGTCCGTCCAGGCCTGAGCCCACCCTCCGAAACGTTGGTTGACCATAGTGATGTTCACTGCGGAAACGCCCAGACCAGTTGAGGCATCCGTCACCCTGCCCCGCAAAGTACCGGCTTGGATGACGCTGCCGACTGCCTGGTAGGCATCCACCCGTCCCCATCCGTAGGTATTGTTGGGGATGGAGGCCGCGTCCGGAAGTGGTCGTGCCGTGCTGGTGATGGCCTGTTCGGTTGCCGTGATGGTGAGGGGTGGCGCTTGCAGCGAGGCTGTCCCTAAGCTACGCTGAGCTCCCAAGACGAGTGCCACCACACCTGCCACATGTGGAGTGGCCATAGAAGTACCGCTGCTGGAGCCGTATTCATTCTCCGGAAGAGTAGAGCGGATGTCCATGCCGGGAGCCACGATCTCGGGTTTGATTTCGTTCCAGGGCGACGGGCCAAGGCAACTGAAGGAGGCAATCTCATCGTTAGAGTCCGTAGCTCCCACGCCAAAGGATTGGGGGTAGGTGCCAGGAGCAGCAGGCTCGAGACTACCATTTTCAGCGTTCCCGATGGCGAATACCGGGAATACGCCAGCAGCCCGCAGAGCCACTACGTCATCCCAGAAGGTAATGTCTGAAGAGCGTCCCGGGTCCGAGACTCCCCAGGAGTTGCTGCAGACATCGGGTGCCAGATCGGGGTTTGGATTCTGTCCAGCCAAGTCAGTGGGAGCAATGATCCACTGAAACCCGGCATGAATCAAAGCGTCTGAAGAATCGCCGTTGTCATCGAACACCTTGACGGCAACCCACTGAGCCTCTGGCGCCACACTTACCTGGTGCTGGCCGTTGGCAAGCGATCCCACCATCGTACCCATCACATGTGTGCCATGCCCTTCGCCGTCGTCCGGAGCGCTGGTATAGGTGTCTGTGAAATCGAACCAGTTGTAGTCGTGTCGCGACATGGAGGGATTCGCGGAATCGTACCCGCGGTATTTCCGCTGCAGAGCGGGGTGCGTCCAATCCGCGCCGCTGTCCAGGCTAGCCACCACCACACCCTGTCCTCGAATGCCAAAAGCCTCCCAGGCCCGGTCGGCCCCGATCATTGATATGTTCCACTCAACGCCGGCAGTGGCGGCTGACTCACTCAATTCGGGATTGAAAGCAGGAAGGTGATGCACACGGTCTTCCTTGATGTTCTCTACCTCAGGCCTCGCCGCCAGAGCCAGCAGGGTCTCCAAATCGCCGCTTACCGCTACACCATTGAAGATCCAAAACGGGGTATAAGCTGCGACATGTCCCGATTGTTTCTGGCTCTCCAGGTAGGCCAGCAAGCTTGCCTGGCTCTGCTGCGCGGTGAGAATCAGGGAGTCAACGACCGCGCGACGCTTCTGTGAAATGCTTGTCAGCTTGCCCAACGGAGCTAGGTCGGCCTTGAGCTTCAGATGCACGATGTAGTTGGCCCGGCGTCCACTTCCCTGAAGGTGCACTGTATCCCCCGAGGGCTGAGCCAGCTCCTTGAGGATCGCTGGATCGATCTTGGCCCGTAGTTCAAGGGGAATTGGGGCTGGTGATGCCTCAATATCTTTCTGCGCGGCCGTCGCCAAACCGTCGGGGTTGCCTGCTCGCGAGGCTTGCGGAGAGAAGACGAGGGCAGGGAGCAATGCCAGGGCCAAGAGCAGGAACAAGGCCAAGAACGCCTTGAGCGCATTCCGCATTGCCATCGAGCTTGCCTCCTTGGAGGGACTTTCGCTCGTGGGAGCGAGGGTCGGGGTCTTCTGAGGCCGCCATATCCCGCCTGTCCTGCCCGGCCCACAGCGCACAGAGAGGCCTGCGGCACGTGCGAGGGGAACGGCCAACGCCTGCCGCCCGCGAACATGGCTCAGGTATATCATACTCGACACGATTTGTCAACGCAGCGGACAAAACGCGGCTGAGGTCAGGTACACCAAGCGACGCAAGCCCTAGCTCTGAACCGTAGGGGCTAGGAAATGCGTGCACGCGAGAAGGGCGAGAATGATGCCGTCACTCTTAGTCGCGGCTGCTACTCGTAGCGCAAGGCATCAATGGGGTTCAGGCTGGCCGCCCGCGTGGCCGGGTACAGCCCGAAGAACAACCCAACTGCAAGTGAGAAGGACACGGCCAGCGCCACCGCTTGCGGCGAAACCTGCGTGTCCAACACCCCCGTGGCGGTGACGATGGCAGAGACCAGCGCTCCGAAGCCGATGCCGATCAGCCCGCCGATGATGCTCAGCACCATGGCTTCAATCAGAAACTGTAGCATGATATCATGCCGCTTGGCACCCACGGCCTTGCGAATGCCGATCTCTCGCGTGCGTTCCGTCACGGATACGAGCATGATGTTCATGATGCCAATCCCGCCCACCAACAGCGAGATGGCCGCGATCGCTGCCAGAAAGGTGGTCAGGATGCTCGTAATCTGATTCAGCACACCCAGGATGTCCTTCTGGCTAGTGACGGTAAAATCATCGTCCTGATACTGAATGCGGTGCCGCTTGCGAAGCACCTCGGTGATCTGGCTGATAGCGGCCTCCATGCGCCCTTCGTCCACGGCTGAGGCGGTAATCAGGGTCACTGCTCGTCCCCCGAAACGTGTGGTCGCGCCTCCAAACAGGCGGGTCTGTGCCGTGGAAAGGGGTACAAGCACCATGTCGTCCACGCCCCCTCCGTACCCGCTGCCCCCTCCACGCTCCTCCAGCACGCCGACCACGCGGAACACGATGCGGTTGATGCGGATCGTCTGACCCACAGGGCTCACGTCGTCGAACAGATCCGTGGCCGCCCCACTGCCAAGCACCGCGACGCGCGCCGAGGTGGCGAGATCCTGGGCAGCGAAGAACTGCCCCTCGGCCAGGTCCGCTTTGCGCACAAAAGCGTACGCAGGGGTTGCCCCCACCACAGACACGTTGATGTTCCGGTTTCGATAGATGATCTGCGCACTGCGCTGGAATTCTGGAGAGACCGCGGCGACATCAGGACAGTTCAAAGTGTCCGCGATCGCCTCGGCATCATCCTCGCTCAAACTGGCCAGGCTGCCCATGCCAAAAGATACGCGGCCTTCGCTGAGCGATCCCGGTAGGATGAAGATCAGGTTGGAGCCGATGCCCTGGATCTGCTGCGTGATGGCTGACTGCGCACCCTCACCGATAGACAAGAGGGCAATGACGGCGCCCACGCCGATGATGATACCCAGCATGGTCAGACTCGCGCGCAGCTTGTTGGCGGAGAGCCCGCGCAGGGCCAGACGGATGCTTTCCAGAACCTTCATGCTTGCCCACCTGTTTGCATGTCTGACGGCTGGTCGGTCCCCAACTGATACTTGCAGGGCTCCTTGACCATCTCCTCTCCCACGATCAGACCGTCTCGCAGGCGCACCACGCGTTTGGTGCAAGCAGCGACGTCCGGGTCGTGGGTCACAAAGACCACAGTGATGCCCCGTTCCGCATTCAGATGCTGGAAGATGGCGATGATCTCCCGGCCGGTCTTGGTGTCCAGGTTCCCTGTTGGCTCATCCGCCAGAATGATGGAAGGCTCGTTCACCAGTGCCCGCGCTATGGCTACACGCTGCTGCTGGCCTCCAGACAGCTCGTTGGGTTTGTGATGCATGCGATCACCCAAACCCAGTTTGACCAAGGCAGCGCGGGATCGGGCATGCCGCTCCGATGCAGGAACTCCTGAATACACAAGAGGGACTTCCACGTTGTCCACGGCGCTAGTGCGTGCGAGCAGGTTGTAGCTCTGGAATACAAAGCCGATCTTCTTGTTGCGGACATCCGCCAACTGATTGTCACTCGCTCGGCCCACAGGGATTCCGTCCAGAGTGTATGTTCCCGTTGTAGGTTGGTCCAGGCAACCAAGGATGTTCATGAGCGTGCTCTTGCCGGATCCAGACGGTCCCATGATGGCCATGAACTCCCCAGAGCGAATGGAGAGGTCTATGCCTCGCAAGGCGGGCACTTCTACCGCACCCAACCTGTATATCTTGTTGACGTCACGCAGCTCGATCATCTGCTGCTGCCCCCGAAACCAAATGGCGAACCGCCGCCAACGCTTTCCAGCAGACCAGCGCGCGGAGCGGTAACAATCACCTGGTCACCGGCATTCACGCCGCTCAGGATTTCTGTGACGAGCTCATTGCTCAGCCCAGGGGTCACGAAGCGCTTCTGCGCCTGATCCCCAGCAAGAACCTCCACATAGTACTTGCCTACCGTGTCTCGCTTGATGGCGCGGTTCGGCACCACCAGGCCCAGCTTGCGAGCGACCGTGATGTTGGCCGTGGCCGTCATGCCCGACCGCAGGGCCTCCTCCGTGGGTGCCAGCTCGATCTCCAGAGCGTAACTGACCACCCCCTGGACGCTCTTGCCCGACAGATCCAGCCGCGTCACCTTGCCCACGAAGGTGCTATCCGGAAAGGCGTCCAGCGTCACGGCTGCATCCTGCCCGATTTGAACTCGACCGATGTCGGTCTCATCGATCGTGGCGTCGACGTGGAAGCTGCCGAGGTCACCCAACACCATCATGGGACTAGACGCTGCAACCAGGTCGCCTGCTTCCGCATCGACGGACAGCACAGTGCCCGAGAAGGGTGCAATCAAGATGGCGTCAGCCAGCCGCAACTTGGCCTGTTCCAGGGACGCACTGGATTGCTCTACTTGCGCCTCTGCAATGGTCAGGTCTTCCGGTGTCGGCGCACGCTGGAGCCTGTCCAGTTGCGCCTTGGCCTGAGCGAGCTGCGAGACAGCGCTCTTGAAGGAAGAATCGTTCAGGCCTGCCACCTGCAACTTGTAGTTGGCTGACGCACGCTGATAGTCAATTGTGGCTCGCTCCAGAGCAGCAGACTGCGGCAGCATGCCAATCTGTGGTAGCGCAGCCACACGGTCGTAAGCGCCTTGCGCGTCGCGCAGGGCAATTTCGGCCTTTTTCAGATCCGCCTCGGCAATCGTGAGTTGGTCGCCTCGCAGGCCGAGTGTGGTCTTGGCGGACTCGTAGAGGGCTTGAGCGCTATCTACCGCAGCTTCGGCCGCAGCCAGATCCGCAGCCGAAGTTCCTGCCTTGGTCTGTGCCAGGCGGGCTTCACTGATTTTCAAAGCGGCTTCGGCCTGCGCAACGGAGGCTTCCAGCTGGCGTGTATCCAGGCGCGCCAGTTCCTGTCCTTTCTCGACCTTCTGCCCCGCCACGACACTCACAGCATCCAGCAATCCAGTGGACATCAGGTTCAAAGTCACCTGCTGTCTGGGCAGCAGACTGCCCGAAGCACTTACCGTCGCGACAATCGTGTCCTCGCGCGCCGCAACCGTCTGGTACTGTGCAGATATGGCAGCTCTCGAGTTCTGATAGCGGCGAAAGAGCCAGAAAGCAACCACGACCGCGGCAATGCCGAACACGGCAATCAGGGTTCTCTTCCTCATCGTCTCTCCCATCTCCTCGCATGAGGAGAATCTTCCCAAGGATTGTTTTGCAATGCTGAATATTAGGACGACTCGTCGCCTTCGTCAAGTCCAGCTCGGCATGTGCGGGGCTTGCCGCATCCCGGCACGATATCTAGGCTCAATCACGAGAGTCCCCGCTGATGGCAGGCTGCTTTTCGCAAGGTCAAGCTCGGAGTTGACTGGACGCAGTCTCGAACGGCGCTCTGAGTCCATGTGTGTGGAGATCCCAGTTGCCGAATCGGGGTCGATTGTGATAAAATGTACAAGTGGAAGGTCCTGCAGATGACGGCGTCTGACTTCAGGAGGTGTCTGTGAACCCTTTGGAGATCCCAGAAATCGTGATCAAACGCCTGCCTCTTTATCTGCGCACTCTTGAGCTGATGGCGGACGAAGGCCAGGTTGTCACATCATCGCAGGAACTGGGGGGTAGACTGGGGATAAGCTCCACCCAGATACGCAAGGACCTCTCCTACTTTGGCGAATTCGGCAAGCAGGGCACCGGCTACGAGATCGATTTCCTGCGAGGACAACTACGAGGAATTCTACAGCTAGATCGCCCCTGGAAGGTCGCTTTGGTCGGCGCGGGTGAGGTCGGTCACGCGCTGTTGCGCTTCATCGAGTTCGAAGACCGAGGCTTCACCATCGCCGCGCTCTTTGACAGTGACCCGCAGAAGATCGGCCGCCGCGTGGACAAGCTCACGGTTCTGGACATTGCCACGCTGCCTGAGGTGATTCGGCGTCGAGGGATCCGCGTGGCCATCATCGCGGTCGCGGCGTGCGAGGCTCAAGGGGTTGCGGATGCACTGTCGCATGCGGGAGTAGGGGCAATCCTGACCTATGCTCCGATCATGTTGCGCCTGCCGCCGCACGTGCGGGTGAGCTATCTTGACCCCGTGGTTGGACTGCAGAGCATGACCTACTATCTTGACCCCAGCCGGGTGTAGGGCTTGTACAAGCAAAGAGGCGCATGCCCTGGCATGCGCCTCCCCTGCTGTAGCTACGATGCAGGCACTAAAGGATAGGAAGGCTGCGCTTGAGCACGTTGTATTGCTCCAGGGCCTTTCCACACCCGACAGCCACACAGGCCAAAGGATCATCGGCGACATGGCAAGGCACTCCCGTCTCGCCGGTCAAGAAGCGATCTACGTTACGCAGAAGGGAGCCTCCGCCGGTCATGACGATGCCGCGGTCAATGATGTCGGAGGCCAACTCCGGCGGGGTCTTTTCGAGCACCGCCTTTACCGTGGCGGCAATGGTGGATAGCGGTTCGACGAGCGCTTCGGTGACTTCGCTTGAAGTGATCGAGATGGTCTTGGGCAAGCCAGTCAGTTGGTCTCGTCCGCGGACTTCCATGCTCATCTCGCTCTCGAACGGTAATGCGCTGCCGATTTGAATCTTGATATCCTCAGCGGTCTGATCTCCCACCAGCAGGTTGTACTTGCGCCGGATATACGCCCCAATCGCCTCATCCGTCTTGCCGCCACCTACCCTGACCGAGTGCGAAACGACGATGCCATTCACGGCAATGACCGCCGCCTCGCTCACGCCACCACCGATGTTGACCAGCATGTTGCCCGTCGGGGTGTGGATGGGCATGCCCGCCCCGAGCGCAGCCGCCAGAGGTTCGGGGATCAAGTAGGCCGCTTTGCTGCCCGCCTGGATGGCTGCGTCGCGCACGGCCCGGCTCTCTACACTGGTCACGCCAACAGGTACGCTGATCATCACCTCAGGACGAAGCAGGCGAAAACGCCCGCACACCTTGGAGATGAAGTAGCGCAACATGGCCTCTGTGACGACATAGTCAGCGATGACGCCGCCCTGCATAGGGCGAAGGACTTCGATCGTCTCCGGGGTACGCCCCAACATCTGGCGCGCTTCCTCACCCACAGCCACGATGCGGCTGTCGTTTGCGGAAATGGCAACCACAGAAGGTTCATTGAGGACGATTCCTCTGCCGCGTACGAACACGAGCACGTTGACCGTGCCAAGATCAATCCCTATCTGTGTGACGAACATCAACCCTCCTGCACGCACCGGACCGGCCGAGCCTCCGGCGCAGGCTATCCCTACAGCGTGCACATATCAGGCACGTTTGCGAGTACATAGCGTCCCAACACGGCTGACAGGCATCCGCATCAGCAAAGTGCCTCAGGCCACTCTTTCCACATGGGCGCCAAGCCGTGCCAACTTTTCGTGGATCCTTTCGTAGCCGCGGTCGATGAAAGCTGTGCCAGAAATCACCGACTGGCCCTCGGCGGCAAGGGCTGCAAGAACCACGGCAGCGCCTGAGCGGATGTCCAGAGCCCTTAGCGCGCCGCCCTTCAGGCTGCTGGGCCCTCGAACCAGAGCCGTTTGCCCCTGTAGTTGTATGTCGGCGCCCATTTTCTGCAACTCCGGCACGTACGACAGACGGCCATCGTACATCGTTTCATGAATGGAGCTTTCCCCGTGCGCCTGCGTCAGCAGGGCCGCAATAGGCGCTTGCAGATCGGTCGGAAAACCCGGATACGGGAAGGTCCGTATGTCCACAGCAGAGAGGCGCTTGCAGCCTTCTGCCACATACACTTCCTTCTCGGCAGTTACGGATACGCCCGCCTCAAGCAGCTTGCTAGTGAGCGCGCCCAGATAGCAGGCCACACGCGACCGCAAGGCAACCCGGCCCCGGGTAATGGCGGCCGCAATGGCAAAGGTGCCGGCTTCCAGGCGATCTGGCATTACGCGGTAGACGGAACCGTGCAACCGGCGTACGCCTTCGATCCGGATGATGCCTGTGCCAGCGCCATGGATGCGCGCACCCATCGAATTGAGAAAGCTGGCAAGATCCGCCACCTCCGGTTCCACGGAAGCGTTCTCAATGGTAGTGATGCCTTCAGCCAGACATGCGCTCAGCAGGAGGTTCTCCGTGCCAGTGTGGCTCGGGTAGTCAAGCGAGATCCTCTCACCACACAGCTTGCGTGCTCGAAGGGTGTACTCCCCATCGGTGCGCTCGATCTCGGCTCCCATCACTCCGAAGCCCTTCAGGTCAACGCTCACGGGTCTGTTGCCGATAGAACACCCGCCTGGATGGGGAGCATCCACCCATCCCAGCCGGCCAAGCAGCGCACCGACCACAAGAAAGCTGGCTCGCATCCTTGTAGCCAGCTCCCTGGGAACAGAATGGTTCATCACCTCAGCAGCCTGAATCGCGACGCTCTGCTGCCCTTCGCTGCGCACGCGAACACCCAGACTGCGCAGCAGATGCTGCATGCTGCGGATATCCTCGATGTCGGGTAGGTTCTCCAAGAAACACTCTTCAGAGGTAAGCAGCGTCGCTGCCAGAATAGGCAGCGCCGCGTTCTTGGCACCCGCAATCGCGGTCTCCCCCTCGA